>Ga0302326_10014116_pt1 | contig 16919 bp, 13 predicted proteins | sample Palsa_T0_3_FD_202264 | JGI IMG/M metagenome (GOLD analysis project Ga0302326, IMG submission 202264) | Peat permafrost microbial communities from Stordalen Mire near Abisko, Sweden - Palsa_T0_3 | ecosystem: Environmental > Terrestrial > Soil > Palsa > Peat permafrost | place: Sweden: Abisko...
AAACCCGATCGCCATCGCCAAGGTCTGCTGTCTCATCTTCTGTCTGTCCTCCTGACCTCCACCCACTCTATCCTTATTACCGGTGAATACCAGAGAACTTATTCAGAGATTCCCTAGGCAACGTGGCCGCCGATTGGGAACTTTGCGGCTATCCATGCGGTACCGGAACACAATACACCAGCCTGAACGGGTTTTTGAATACCACGGTAACGATTGACAGCATCCCGTACACAGGGGCAGGACTTGTCACCGTGGGTTCTTTTCACCTTTATCCGGCGTATGACTACGCGGCCGGTAGTCTGGGCGCATTACCAGATGATCAAAATGACGACATGGCGGCGTGTACGGCAGTTTTGAATGGAACCACGCCCGATACCACCGTGGAATGCGCCGGGCAAAACGTCGTCATGGACGTCCAGGATCGAATTGGCGACTTCGCGACCTATGGTGCCGGCAACGTCGCCAGCGTATTCATGACGGAGGGAAGCTGGGGTCCGAACGCGGATATCTCCGCGGATGCTGGTCCCATGGCGGGATCGCCGCAATACTTTACCGACATGCGCTCCTTTAACGCACGGTACTCACTGCTGATTGCTGCAACCCAGGGAACCAATACCAGTGTCACCCCAACAGTAATTTCGCGTGAACACTGGCTCGGATGGGCAGGCGCCATTAACGACATATCGGACGCCGTGAACCCCGGTGGCCCTTGGGGGGTGGCGTGCGACACGCATCCTTCGGGAAGTCCAATCCATGCAGCCGCGCCGCCCTGTTACACGATGAATATGCTGGTTCCGAACGACGGCTACGCGGGGCTGGCTTACGGTCAGGTGATTGACTGGCTCGGCACAAACAATTATATCACGCTGTGCACCGCCGGCATCACCGCCCCCTTGGCTTGCACTGACAACGCCGGTTCAATCTGGGCGCTTCCGATCGGACCGAGCTCCACGAGTAGTCCTGATCTGATTGTTTGGACCTGGGATAACCCAAGCGGCGGCGTGACGTGCCCAACAACTCCTACAAGCAATCCCGGCTGCCCGTCACTGACCGGGTATTCACACTATCAGACCTTGGACGGGAACTCCTACTCACTTGGCTCTCCAAAGAGCATCACACTGGACGAAGAGCCCAAGCTGCTTTATTAGCAGGACACGATTGCAACGTAATATGGGCCCGTGCGGCGCGATTAGCCGCTCGGGCCTTTTTATCCGGCGAACCAGCGCCGCTTGCCTCCGCCCTATTGACCGCCGCGCCGACACGGGATACGCTTTTGCTGTCCGGTCCATGCCCGCAGGACACCAGGAGGCAGCGCCGCCAAACTTGATGAAACAAACCGTACCGCTGGCCGGGGGAGTCGCCGAACTTTTCGGCACGCTTGACGAAAATCTGAAGCTGCTGGAATCCTCCCTGGGCGTCACCACGCATTTTCGCAACGGCGAAATCGAGATTCAGGGCGAGCCCGCCCAGGTGCATCGCGCCGCGCATATTTTCGAGGACTACAACCGCCTGCTCCGCGAAGGCCGCACGCTCAACAACGGCCAGGTGAAGGACTTAATCCGCATCGCTTCCCGCGAGCCGACGGTTTCCGTCCACAGCGTGGCGTCCGAGGGCCAGTCGCGCTCCTTCGGCAAGAAAAAAATTCTTCCGCGCAGCCCCAATCAGCGCGCCTACATGGAGCTGATCGAAGCGCATGACATGGTCTTCGGCATTGGCCCCGGCGGCACCGGCAAAACGTATCTCGCCGTGGCCATGGCCGTTTCCGCGCTGCTCACCAAGAAGGTGAACCGCATCATTCTCGCGCGGCCCGCCGTCGAAGCCGGCGAACGACTCGGCTTTCTTCCCGGCACGTTGCAGGAAAAAGTTGACCCCTACATGCGCCCGCTCTACGACGCGCTGCATGACATGCTTGATCCCGACCAGCTCGACCGCTTTCTCGAAAAGGGCATCATCGAAGTGGCTCCGCTGGCCTTCATGCGCGGACGCACGCTCAACGATTCCTTCGTCATTCTCGACGAAGCCCAGAACACCACCAGCGAGCAGATGAAAATGTTCCTCACGCGCCTGGGTTTTAATTCCAAGGCCGTCATCACCGGCGACGTCACGCAGATTGACCTGCCCGGCCCGCGCCGTTCGGGATTGCTTGAAGCCATCGAAGTCGTCGCCGCCATCGAAGGCATCGCGCTGATTTATTTCAACGACACGGACGTCGTCCGCCACAGCCTCGTCCAGCGCATCATTCAGGCCTACGACGAGCACACCGCCGCGCATGCTCCGCGCACCGGCTCGCTCTTTCCGGCCCATCGCGACGCTTCACCCGCACCGGCTCCCGAAAATATCCGCCGCGGCGTCGCCGAATAAATTCGGTCATGGTCGCAAACCGCCAGCGCCGCATCCGCATGCCTATTGCATCCGTGGAAAAGTTTTTCCTTCGCGCCTGCCGCAAGCTGCGCGTCTCGCCCGATTCCGTCACCGTCTGCTTCGTCTCCGATCCGGTGATGGCTCGCTGGAACGCGCTCTATCGCTCCAAACGCGGCGCCACCGATGTGCTTTCCTTTCCTGCCGAGAATGGTGGAAAGCCGTCGCGCCGCAATGCTCGCATACACGCAGACGCCGGAGCCGTGCATTTTGGGGGATCGCGGCTTCAGCCGCGACATAAGACGATTGCAAAAAAGAAAGGGGCTTCAGCCCCTGAAGTAGCAAAGAATCCGCGCGAGGAGAAAATTTATCTGGGCGATCTCGCTATCGCTCCCGCCGTAGCCCAACGCAATGCCCGCCGATTCCGCCGCACATTCGATACCGAGCTGCATATGTTGATTCTCCACGGCATACTGCATCTGCTCGGCTACGACCACGAAACCGATAGCGGCCAAATGGAACGCCGCGAAACTCGCCTGCGACGCAGCCTGGGACTTTCCTGACGCCATGAACACGCTTCTTCTAACGCTCGAATGGCTCGTCCTCATCGTCGGGCTCGTCATCCTGGCTTACCTGGACCGCGTCTATCGCGAGTTGGGCCGCGTTTCCAAGGGGCCGGTGCGCGAAAATTTGGAAGACTTCGCCGCTCACATTGAGCCGCGCCTGCGCGCCGACCGCCGCCGCGCTGCAACTTCCTTCAGCATCCTGGTGCGATTGTGGCTGGCGCTGGCCGCAGTTCTTCAGGCGCACCACATCGTTCACGTCACGGCATCGAGCCGCGAAATCGCCGTCGGCTTAATCTTTCTTTTGGGCGGAGAAATCGTCATCGGCATGCATTTCATTCCCGTGCTGCTGCTGGTGCGCACGCGCAGCCGCTGGCTCCTGCCGCTGGTTCCCCTCCTGCGCGCGCTGCTCTGGCTCACATGGCCCGTGGATTCCTCGTTGCATTTCTTCGTCACTCTTCTGCATTTGGGCGAAAAAGAAGACGACGCCGATTCCGCTCCCAATCAGGAAATCATCGAAGCTCTCGTGGACGAGGCTACCGAGCGCGGCATTATCGAGCATGGCGAAGCCCGTCTTATTGAGCAGGTGGTGGAATTTGGAGACAAGCGCGCCAGCGAGGTCATGACGCCGCGGCCCGATGTCGTCGCCATCCGCGCCAACGCCTCGCTCGCCGATCTTCGAGCGCTGCTTCTCGAAAAACATTTTTCGCGTATCCCCGTTTTCGAAAACAATCTCGACGACATCATCGGCGTCGTCGTCGCCCGCGACCTGCTCCATTTCCCGGAGCGTGATGCCGCCCAGCACACCGTTCGCGAGATGATTCGCCCGGTTCTCTTCGTCCCGGAAACAAAACTCGGTTCGGAGCTATTGACCGAAATGCGCCGCAAGAATCAGCAGATGGCTGTCTGTATTGACGAGTACGGTTCCACCGCCGGCATCGTCAGCGTCGAGGACCTTATCGAGGAAATTGTCGGCGAAATCGGTGACGAGCAGCGCCCGCCCGCGCCGGACGTTGTCCGCGAGCCTTCCGGAAGCTTCGTTCTTCGTGGCAGCCTTCCGCTCGGCCGCCTTCAGGAACTATTCGGCGTTGAATGGGACGACGACCCTGACCGCGAAGGCGCCACCACCGTCGCCGGACTTCTCAATCGCGTTGCCGGCCACATCCCCGCCGCGGGTGAAACGTTTTCTTACGAAGGCATCACTTTCGAAATTCTCGAAGCCAATCAACGCAAAGTTCTGCGCGTACGCGCGCGGCGCAACGCCGAAGTTCCCAGCGCTGCAAAGGCGGCCTCGTGACTTTTCACGCCGGTTTCATCGCCATCATCGGACGGCCCAACGCCGGAAAATCCACGCTCGTCAATTCGCTCACAGGCCATAAAGTCGCCATCGTTTCCAATCGCCCGCAGACCACGCGCAACCGCATTCAGGGCATTGTCAATCGTCCCGGCGCGCAAGCCGTCTTGATTGATACGCCCGGCCTGCACTCTGCGCGCTCCGCGCTGAATCGCCAGATGCTCGACGAAGTGAATCAGGCGATGCATGGCGTGGACGTGCTGGCCATCATGGTGGACGCTTCCGAAAAGCTCCGTGAAGATGACCGACTCGCTCTCGATCGCGCGCGGCATTTCAGCGGCTCCGTCTTTCTTCTCCTCAACAAGATTGACCGCATCGCCAAGGAACGCCTGCTTCCGCTAATCGCGCAGTTCAGCCAGGAACACGAATTCGCCGCGATGTTCCCGATTTCCGCGCTCACCGGCGACGGCCTGCCGCAGCTTCTCGACGCCTGGATCGCCGTGCTGCCGGAAAATCCGCCGTTTTTTCCCACCGATCAGTTCACCGACCAGCCGGAGCGTTTCCTCGCCGCTGAATTCATCCGCGAAAAAGCCATTCGCGCTACCCGCGAGGAAATTCCTCATGCCGTGGCCGTTTTCGTGGACCGTTTCGAGGAGGATGGAAAACTGTTGCGGATTTACGCCACGCTATACGTCGAGCGCGACGGCCAGAAGGGAATTCTCATCGGCAAAAATGGCGAAATGATCAAGCGCATCGGCACGGAGGCTCGCCGCGACATTGAGGAGCTTCTCGGCGCGCACGTTTTCCTCGACCTGCACGTCAAGGTCGTCCCCAACTGGCGCGAGCGCCACGACTTCGTCCGCCAAATTGATTGGCGCCGCCAGCTCGAATCCCTCTCCGCCTCCCAGGAGGCACTAGAGACTGAGGGCGGAGGAGTGCCGTCGGATGTCAATTCTAAAGAAGAAACGTAGCAGCATCTCGTCGTCTTTCTCTCGAGAAGATGGAAGTTTGTCTCGGCCAAAAACAAACTGTTGAAACGATGCGGAATGGAATTTGCTCGGCGCCACGCAGAGGAGATTTTCAATGTCAACTCGTCTTTCGTTCAACCGACTCACTCCAACCGAATTTGAGGAATTTTGCCATGACCTCTTGCAATCTCTGAGGTTCGCAAATCTAGACTGGCGCAAGGGGACTGGTTTCAAAACCAGTCCAGCAGACAAGGGCCGCGATATCGTGTGTCAAAAGCTCCTAACCGACCTTGACGGCTCTCAGGAACTTGAGACCTGGTTTGTTGATTGTAAGCATTATAAGAAAGGTGTCCCTGCTTCCGAGCTGCAAAACGCTCTCGCGTGGGCTAATTCTGAACGGCCAGCAGTGTTACTTTTCATCGCATCGAATTTTCTCTCAAATTCCGCCAAGGAGTATCTCGAGAATTCTAAGAGGAACAACCGGCCACAATTCAAGATTAAATATTGGGAACGACCGTTGCTCGAAAAGCTCACTAGAAAGAAAGCTACCCTCATCAGAAGGTACGACCTAGCGAAGGTCCCCATTCGAAGTGTTCGCGCCATCCTCAAAGCAGAAGAGATGTTACTCGACAAGCGATGGTACGACCGCCACATGAGCAGTATTCGCGCAAAATCTCACATAAGGGATAAATGGAGCCCGGAACTCCTGCGGGCTGCGCGGGCAGCGGCGAGAGCAGTTGAGAAAAAGTATGGCAAGAAAAGGCTCGGCCCCCATACAGATTTTGAATGGGGAGCGCTTTTCGGAAAACATTCAGCAATCAGGTGGGTGCTAGGAGACGAGTGGGACAATGGCGATACGTAGATCTCTCCTTTCAGTATTTCGACTATTAAGTCCTACTGCGAACCCAAAACCAAGTCATCCCGAGCCATGCGCGCTTGCGCGCCTTGAGGCGAGGGATCTGTTTCCTTCGGCACCGCGCCCGCATCGTGCACCCAACGCGGTCCGAGCACGTCATTTCATATCCACCATGCCTACAACGGTCCCTCTGCTGACAACGTCATTCTCCGTTGCCGCGCGCCGCGCCGCCCGCAATTCCCAGCGTCTTCATCTTCCTATATAAATGACTGCGCTCCAGGCCCAGCGCCGCAGCCGTGCGAGTCATATTCCACTGATTCTCTTCCAGCTTGCGCAGGATAAAATCGCGCTCGTAGGCCGCGCGCCCTTCCTGCAACGTTCCCGTCGTTCCAGCATTTCCGCGCGTCACATTGGATCCATTCGTGCCGCGAAAAACTTCCGGCGGCAAATGATGCGGCTCGATGCGCTCCTCCGGACACATAATCACGATGCGTTCAACCAGATTGCGCAGCTCACGCACATTTCCCGGCCAGGGATAGCGCCTCAGAATTTCCAGTGACGCATCCGTGAACTCATGCGCTCGCCGTCCGTACGCTTCCGTATACTCCGCCAGAAAATGGAGCGCCAGCACGGAAATGTCCTCCGTGCGGTCGCGCAGCGGAGGCACCCAGAAGGGAATCACGTTCAGCCGGTAAAACAAATCCTCGCGAAACGCACCGCGCGCGATTTCCTCCTCGAGCCGCTTGTTGGTCGCGGCAATCACCCGCACGTCCACCGTAATCGGATCGCTTGACCCCACCGGCTCCACGCTCTGTTGCTCCAGCACGCGCAGCACTTTCGCCTGCGTTTTCAGGCTCATGTCCGCCACTTCGTCCAGAAAAATCGTGCCGTCGCCGGCCCGCTGAAATTTCCCGGCCTTGTCTTCGCCGGCGCCGGTAAAACTTCCCTTGCGATGTCCGAAAAGTTCCGATTCAATCAGCTCTTCGGGAATCGCCGCGCAATTCACTTCGATGAAGGGCCCGCGAGCGCGCAAGCTCTGTGCATGCAGCGCCCGCGCGATTAGTTCCTTGCCCGTTCCACTTTCGCCATAGATCAGGACGCGCCCGTTCGTCGGCGCGGTCAACGCAATTTGTTGGCGCAACGCCTTCATCGGAATGCTTTCGCCCAGAATCTGGTAACGCTTTTCGACTTCGCCGCGCAGCCGCCGGTTTTCTTCCTCCAGCCGCACAAATTCCAGCGCGTGGCGCACCGAAAGCATGGTCTTTTCCAGCGACAGCGGCTTTTCGATAAAATCGAACGCGCCCAACTTAGTCGCCCGCACTGCCGTTTCGATATTGCCATGCCCTGAAATCATGATCACCATCGCCGGCGCATCACATTCCTTTAATTTCCGCAGCGTCTCCAGCCCGTCCATTCCTTTCAGCCAAATATCCAGCAGGACAAGCGCATACGATTTTTCCCGCACCGCTCGCAGGCATTCTTCGCCGCTGCTCACGGCGTCCGCCGCATATCCCTCATCGCGCAGCAACGCGCGCAGCGACTGCCGTATCCCGCTTTCGTCATCCACAATCAGAATTGACGTGCTCACGCTTCCCCCGCGCTTCCCGCTCGCGTGCCGGTTTGTACAATGGGCGATTCGATCGCCGGAAGGTGCCCGTCCGCCGCCGGCAGGTGAATGATGAACCGCGACCCCATCGGCACATTGTCTTCCGCGCGCAGCGTGCCGTTGTGCTCTGTAACGATGCGGCTGGCAATGGCGAGGCCAAGTCCGGTTCCGCGTCCCTTGGTGGAAAACTGCGGCAGAAACAGCCGGTCTTTGTCCTTCGGCGAAATTCCCCGTCCCGTGTCGGCCACGATGATCTCCACGCCCTCGCCGCGCGCGTCCAGTCGCGTGGATACTTCGATTTCGCGCACCGCCGCGTCTTCCAGCGCCTCGGCCGCATTGTCCACCAGATTTACGATCACGCGCCGCAGCAATTCCGCATCGGCCCTCGCGGCAGGGAGTCCCTCCGCCAGTTCCGCCCGCAGCGTGATTCCTTCCAGCCGCCCGCGGAAACTATCCAGCGCGCCCGTCACGATGGCATTGATGTCCGAGGGTTCCAGTTGCGCGGCAGGGAAGCGCACAAACTGCGAAAATTCATCCACCAGCGTCGCCAGCGCGGTCACTTCCTGCTCAATCAGCGACGAGCATTCCGCTACCAGCGCCGTGAACTCCGGTAATTCCTTCTCCGCGGATACTGCCGGATCATTTCGCACTCGCTCCAAATGCCGCAGCAGCCGTTGCGCGGAAAGCTGAATCGGCGTCAGCGGATTCTTGATTTCGTGCGCGATGCGCCGTGCCACTTCCTGCCACGCAGCGGCTTTTTGCGCCCGCAGCAACTCCGTCAGGTCGTCAACCACCAGCAGATAGCCGGGATTATCCCGCCGCGTTCCCAGCGCGCTCACCGTGACCGCGGCGTTCACATAGCGCCCCGGCGCGGGCAATTCCATCTCGCGCGATGCCACGCCCAGCCGCAGCGCTCGCCGCATCAGGTGCTGGATGTCGCGTGTCGCTCCCTCGCCCACCAATTCTTCCAGAGTGCTCGCCCGCCCGGCCTGCCCGCCCAGTATGGAAACCGCCGCGGCGTTCACGCGCGATATTTCCCCCTGGGGCGAAAGCGAAATCACTCCCGTGGGAATATTTTCCAGAATAGCTTCCATCAACTGACGCCGCCGTTCGCGCTCTTCGAACGCCACCTGCAGGTTTCGCGTGAATTCGTCGATCTGCCGGCGGCTGTCGCCGAGCTGCGCCGTCATCTGATTGAACGACGTCACCAGCGTTCCCAGTTCATCGTGCGCCTGCACGGAAACGCGATAATCGAAATTCCCTCGCGCCACTTCCTGCGTGGCCTCCGCCATCGCCTGAATCGGCACGGTCACCAGCTTGGCCAGAAAAAGCGCCACCCACGTCGAAGTGCTCAGCAACAGCAACGTAACCAGCAGCAACGCCAGCAGAATCTGCTTCTTGTAGGTGCGAATTTGCTCCCGTTGCTGCTCGTAAATCCGGCCCTGCTGCTCCATCGCCGTAGCGCGCACCAGAAAATCATCCGGCAGCCGTTGAGCGACCATGACCGCGCCGTCAGATTCCGGCGCGCCGGCGGCAAGATAAAGGTGTATCCCGATCTGCCAAATTTCCCCGCCTCCCGGAAACAGCCGCACCCGCCACGGAACGCCTCCTCTGCCGATGTCCGCTCGCCTGCCCGTGCCTGCTTGCGCCGTGGCCGTGGTCAAACCGCCATTTACGACTTCCTCGCTTTCGGTCACTCTGCCGGAGGTATCCAACCGCCACGCAGCGTCCACGGCACCCCCAAAGGTTTTCACTGCGTCCGCGGAAGCCATCTGGCGGGCCGCCGCTTGCAAGGCCAGCGCATGTAATTTGGTGAGTTGCGACGCCTGCAACTCATCCAGCAAACCGCGCCCCTCGGCCGCCGCGTTTTCCAACGGTCGGGGGAACCACAAATTCAGCGTGCGATTCAGCAGCGCGTAGCTGAAGAAGAAGAGGAATGCTACCGGCAGCAGTGACACGCCCGCCGCGCCAAAAAGCATCTTCGTCTTGAAACGTGAACCGAGTTGGCCCGCGCGCCTTTCCGTCCATAGCCGCACAAAGCTGCGCGCTAAAATCAGCCCGAAAATTAGAAATGCCGCAAATATGAAGGTCGAAAGCGCGAAGAGTACCACGAACGCGTTGCCGCGCTCCGGCCGCACCGGCGCGCGAAGCGAGCCCAGCGTAAAGACGGCTGCCGCCAGCAGCACCAGGGTCACTCCGCCCAGAATCAGCCACAGCCGCCGCGCGCCTTTCCTCGCCATCACAGGCCTTCACGCAGCAGGATGTTGAGCGGGTGCCCACTGCAATTATTTGTAAGCAGCCCCAACTGTCGCAAATTGACCATGGCAGGTTCCAGGTTGACCCATGCCGTGTTCTGCACCAGGATCGCGCCCGCGATCACTTTGAACGCCATGCGCGCCGGCCACCATCCTTGCGCTCCCAATTTCTGCTGTAACTCGTGGAAATATCGCAAGAACGGAGGTAATTCCTCGGCCCAGCCTTGTCCCCGTGGATCGCCACTATTGGTCATACCCCGCACCGTCATATGGCGGCTGGATTGCACCTGTTATGCCATGAATCTGGACGATAGACGCTGCCCGCCGCTCAAGTCAAGCAGGCGTGTGGCAAAATTACAACACTTTGGCGCAGCGCTCGAACTTTATTGCTTTTGCGCTCCGGGCCCACACTTCGCAAAGCCAGCCGAGATAGTGCGGCAAGATTAAGGTAAACAATTCAATGGGCTACTCATGCCCTCGCGGGCTCGACTTTGAACTGTCTCGATTGCCGCGTCTCCCTGCGCTCATAGGGACCTGCAAGCGAAAGGAGAACCATCCGTGACAGGAGATTCGCTCACCGAATTGCTGCGCCGGACCATCGACCTGAAAGGCAGCGATTTGCATCTTTCCACCAACACGCCCCCGCGCATCCGCGTGAACGGGCGCCTATGCGCAATGGAATTGCCTCCGCTCAGCGGCGACGACATTAAGGAACTGGCTTATAGCCTGCTCACCGACGCCCAAAAAAGTCTTCTCACCGAATCCTTGGAATTGGATCTCTCCTTCGGCATTAAGGGTTTGGCTCGTTTTCGCGCCAACATCTTTCATCAGCGCGGCGCGGTGGCCGCCGTTTTTCGCGTCATCCCCTGGGAAATCTCCAGCTTTGAAGCCCTCGCCCTTCCACCTATCGTCGAATCCCTTTGCGACAAACCCCGTGGTTTGGTGCTCGTTACCGGCACCACCGGCTCCGGCAAATCCACCACGCTCGCGGCCATGATCGACAAAATCAATAATAGCCGCGAGGATCATATCCTCACCATCGAAGATCCCATCGAATTCCTGCATCTCAACAAGAAATGCCTCGTGAATCAACGCGAGGTAAATTCCGACACGCTTTCCTTCGCCAACTCCCTGCGCTCCGCGCTTCGCGAAGATCCCGACGTTGTCCTCATCGGCGAAATGCGCGACCTCGAGACTATCGAATCCGCTCTCCGCATCGCCGAAACTGGCCATCTCACCTTCGCCACGCTCCACACCAATTCCGCTGCCTCCACCATCAACCGCATCATCGACGTTTTTCCCGCGCACCAGCAGTCCCAGGTTCGCGCCCAGCTCTCCATGGTCCTCGAGGGCATTCTCTGCCAATCGCTTCTTCCCGCCGCCGACGGTAAGGGCCGGGCAATGGTGATGGAGATCCTGATTCCCACGCCCGCCATTCGCAATCTTATTCGCGATGATAAAGTCCACCAGATCTATTCGGCACTGCAGACCGGCACCGGGCAGACCGGGATGCAAACCTTCAACCAGGGTCTCGCGAACGCCGTCTTTCAGAAGCGGATTACTCAAGAAATTGCCCTTTCGCGCTCTTCCAACCCGGATGAGCTGCAGGACATGATCCGGCGACGCGCTACCGGGGCGCCCGCCATCGTAAAAGCTGCGGGCATTCGGTAACCCCACGTCTGCAAGAGAAAAATCATGGCCACAATAATTCAAGCCGCCGCGCGAACTCCCTTCTGGAAGATGGACGTGGGCGAGATGATGGCCGCTCTGCGTCCGGGAAAACGCACAACCGCTGGGGAAGTCGCAAAGCCAAAAATCCGCGGAAAAGTAAAGAGTAAGGAACTCGCCGTTTTTACCCGCCAGCTGTCCGTGATGATTGACGCGGGCCTTCCCCTCGTTCAGTGCCTCGATATTCTCGCCGAGCAGCAGGAGAACAAGGGCTTTCGCGAAATCCTCCGCGCTGTCCGCTCTTCGGTCGAGCAGGGCGCCACGCTTTCCGGCGCCATGCGCCAACACGCCAAGGTTTTTGACCCCCTTTACTACAACATGGTCGAAGCCGGCGAAACAGGCGGAATACTCGACGTGATTCTGCAGCGCTTGGCCATATACATCGAAAAGAACGTCAAGCTGAAGCGCGCCGTCCAAAGCGCCTCCATCTACCCCGCTGCCGTGATGGGTATCGCCGGGCTCGTTGTCACACTCCTTCTTTGGAAGGTCGTCCCGATCTTTGTCACCCTTTTCAAGGGATTGGGCGCCGCTTTGCCTTTGCCTACGCGCATCGTCATCGGCCTCAGTAATATGGTCGGCAGCATCTATGGCCTTCTGTTTTTTGTCTTGCTCACCGGAGCTGTGTTCGCTCTTCGCATGTGGCGCAAAACGCCGCCAGGTCGCCTTCAATCGGATGTCGTCCTGCTGCATCTCCCCGTCATCGGGCCGCTTTTGCGGAAAATTGCCGTCGCCCGTTTTTCGCGCACCCTGGGCACGCTAATTTCCAGCGGTGTCCCCATCCTCGACGCGCTGGACATCACCGCCCGCACCGCCGGCAACGCCGTCATCGAGAAAGCCATCTTGTCCACGCGCCGCGCTATTGAAGCGGGCCGGTCACTGGTCGATCCTCTCCGCGAAAGCAAGGTTTTCCCCGGCATGGTTACCCAGATGATTGCCGTGGGCGAGCAGACCGGCGCCATGGACGCCATGCTCCAGAAAATCGCGGATTTTTACGAAGACGACGTCGACGCGGCGGTCAAAGACCTTCTCACCGCCCTGGAGCCTGTCATCATCGTCTTCCTTGGTCTCGTCGTCGGCGGAATTGTGATTTCCATGTATCTTCCTTTGTTCTCCCTCATTGGCCAGTTGGCCGGAGGCCATTCTTGATGCGCTCTCTGCCTGCGTTCCTCCCAAAGTCTCCGATGGCCGCCCGGCCTGGTTCGTGGCCGCCCCGGGAATCTCCATCATCATGAAGCGGCCTGCTCAATCGCTGGACTGGGTGCATTGGTGGGGCCGCATGCGTCTGTTTGTCCTGACGCTCCTCGTCGTCATGCTCGCCGCCCTGCGCCATTTCACTCCGATAAATATCCAGTTGAACCTGCTGGTTCCCTTGGCCATCGCCTGGTATTTCATCGGCGCCGCCTGCCTCATCCTTAACAAATGGGTCTCGCAAGTTCCTGGACTTCTATACCTGGGAATGACCGCTGATTTGGTAATGGTCACCGGCCTCGTCTATGTCACCGGCGGTCAGGAAAGTTTTTTTGCTCCGCTGTTTCTTCTCATGGTCTTGCTGGCGGCGGTCCTGTTTCCAGCCCGTGGCATATACCTCGTCGCCGGTGGCGGATTCGTCATGCTCGGGTCGGTCGTCATGCTCGCTTACTACGGCTTTCTGCCTCGAACCTCCGCGGCCATTCCCGTTCCGCGTGCCCTGCAATCCTGGTTGATCTCTTACCTTGTGGCTCTTTATGGGGTCGCTTATCTCTGCAATTTACTGGCGCGCTCACTGCGAACCAAAGGTGCTGAGCTCGATCTAAAAAGCGAGGAGATTCACGACCTCAAGACGCTCACCGACGACATTCTGCAATCCATGCGCGGCGGCTTGCTGCTGGCCGACCAACACGGCCGCATCCGCCTTGTCAATCGCGCCGGGGCGGAAATCCTGGGATTTCCCCCGGACTCCCTGCGCGATCGCTCTCTCCGGGAAATTCTTCCGCAGTTCTGGCCGAAAAACGGCGTAGCCGGCGAAGCCCTGCCGGCCGCCCGACGCGAAATTGTCCTCACCGCGCCAGGCCGTTCCCCCCGCTATCTGGGACTTTCTTCTTCCCCCCTTCAGAACCGCGCCAATGGCGGCGGATACGTCGTGAATTTCCAGGACCTCACCGCCTTCAAGCATCTCGAGCAGGAAGTAGCTCTCAAGGACCGCATGTCCGCGGTCGGCCGCCTCTCCGCCGGCATCGCCCACGAGATCCGCCAGCCGCTCACTGCCATGGCCGGCGCGCTCAAGGAATTTTCTCGCTTCGCGTCTCTCGATGGCGATGACCGCCGGCTCGTCAATATCGTCATCCGCGAATCCCAGCGCCTCAACCAGATCATTGACGATTTCCTGGACTACGCCCGCGAAAAAACCTACGAATTCACCGGCGAGGATATGGCCGCCCTTCTCGAAGAGACCCTGCTCGTCCTCGAACGCAGCTCCCAGCCTTGCCGCATCGTTCGCGAATTCCCCGCCCGCCGCGTCTATGCGAGAGTGGACCGCGACCGCATCAAGCAGGTTTTCTGGAATCTCTGCAACAACGCTGTCCACGCCATGCCCGATGGCGGCGTTCTCGGCGTGCAGCTCGAATCCTCCGCTGGGTGGGCCTCCATCCGCTTCCGCGATACCGGCTACGGCATAGATCCGCGCCGGGAATCGCGCATCTTCGAGCCGTTCCAATCCGGCTTCCCCAACGGCACCGGCCTCGGCCTTGCCATCGTCTATCAGATTGTTCAGGACCACGGCGGACGTATCCACGTCACCTCCACTCCCGGCGAAGGCGCCGCCTTCACCGTCGAGTTGCCTCAATCGGCCGCTGCCCCGCAACCGGCTCGCGCGGGTCCCCCGCGTATTCGCGCCCGTGCCGTGGCCGGGTAACCTGCCATGTCCACCATCCTTGTCGTTGACGACGAACAATCCATCTGCGAACTCCTGGAAATCAGCTTTCGCAAGGAAGGGCATAGCGTGGAAGTCGCCGCCACCGGCGTGGCTGCCCAACGCAAGCTCCGCTCCCGGATTTTTGACATTGTAATTTCCGATGTCCGCCTGCCGGACATGACCGGCCTCGACGTTCTCAAATTCTGCCGCGAAATCTCACCCGGTACGCTCTTCATCATCATCACCGGCGTGCCAGCTCTCGACACCGCCATTGACGCTCTCAACCTGGGCGCCGATCTTTACGTCATCAAGGGCAACCGCCTCCTGGACGAACTCCGCCCCGCTGTCCGCCTCGCCTCCGAAAACCAGAAACTCAAGCGTGAAGCCGGCGTTCTACGCCGCGAAGTCCGGCGCATGACCGGCTTCGGCCGCATCATCGGCTCCAGCCCGCGCATGCGCGAGATCTTCGAGCTGATTCACACCATCGCGCCGCAATCCAGCCGCGTGCTCATCACCGGCGAAAGCGGCACCGGCAAGGAATTGGTCGCCCGCGCCATTCACGAAAATGGCGCCCGCGCCGCCCAGCCCTTCGTGGCCATCAGTTGTGGAGCTTTCCCCGAAGCTCTTCTCGAATCCGAGCTTTTCGGTTACGTGAAAGGCGCTTTCACCGGAGCCACAGAAAATCGCCGCGGCCTTTTTCAGGCTGCCCACGGCGGCACTCTTTTCATGGACGAAATCGGCAACATGAGCACGGCCATGCAGGTGAAGTTCTACCGCGTTTTGCAGGAAGGCGCGGTCCGCCCCGTCGGCAGCACCGTCGAATCCGAGGTGGACGTGCGCGTCATCGCCGCCACCAACAAGGATCTCGAAGTCGAAATCGCACAGGGCCGTTTCCGCGAAGACCTTTATTACCGCCTCAGCGTCATTCCTGTCCACTTGCCGCCGCTCCGCGAACGCTCCGAAGACGTGCCTCTTCTCGCCCGTTTTTTCCTCGAACGCTATCGCACACTCCTCGCCAAGCCCGTCGAAACCATCGAGCCCGACGCTATGTGCCGTCTCGAGGCGTATGCGTGGCCCGGCAACGTCCGCGAACTGGAAAATACTATCGAGCGCTCCGTCGCTCTCGAGCCCGGCGCCTCCATAACTCTGGCCGGCCTTCCCGAACGCATCTCCGGCAAGTCAGCGCATTACGCCGACCGTGCGCCCGCCCATCACGCCATTCCAAACGGAATGCGCGCCATCGCATCAGTTATTGTGTCGGAGGCAACCACAGACGCGCCGCCGGATATAATCCCAATTGCCGCGCGAGATTTTGCCCTCGCCCTCGGCCCGCGGCCGGTCATATCTTTGAAACTGGCCGCGGCGGCCACATTGGGTTCAGGCGAGGCTCCGGCCCCGGCGTCTTTCGCGCCGTTCGGTTCTCCCGTCTCGCAATCTCTCCCGCCCGGCGGCGTGGATTTGGAAGACCTCATCTGTCAGACGGAGCGCGCCTGCATCCTCGCCGCCCTCGAACGCGTCGGCGGCGTCCGTATTCGCGCCGCGCGTCTTCTTAACATGACTTATCGCTCCTTCCGCCACTACGCCAAGAAGCACGGCGTATAGTTCACAGAGGGATTCTTCCGGCTTTCGCGCAAAGTTTCTGAATGGCGCACTATTTCGCGCGCGCGTTTCTGTATGGTGCACCACTTCGCCCACTCTCTCTCTGTCGCCCGCGCCAAGCCATCTCCGTCTGCGGATGACGCCGAATCCCGAAATGATACCCGCGCGTCCCAATTCGGCCCTTTTGTGTCACTTTGCGCGCTGCCGCGGACTTCGCGCGCGTGTTTATCTACTTATCCGTCAACAAGATTCGAAGAGTACCATCTCGCTATATGGCGGTACGCTACGTGCTTATGAAGGTAGCGGGTCGCGCTCAACTAAGCACGGACCTGGGCTACTGGTGAGTGGGAAGGAAGGGGCCCACTCACTTAGTGGCTTCGGTTCGCGAAACCACCTGCCTCTGAGAGGGAAGCAAGGATGGATGACCCCATGACCCGGTCTCGCCTAGGCCGGATCTGCCGAGCGCGACTTCACCGGGGACGCCCGATCCCAAGCGGGCGTCCCCTTAATTCTTTACTGCTCTTCATCCTGAAGCGCTCCTTCTGAAGGGCGTTATTCCTCGATTTAAAACGAGGGCGTGGCCATCCTGCGGCATGCCGTTGACATCTATGATCCCAAAATTGGGGAATTATCCATTTGACTCCCTAGCCCCTTGAAATTTCCGCTATACGGATAGACAATCCAGAGTGCGCATGATTCCTTTCAAAACCCCGATAAGCAAGGGAATTGCTGGTGGATTATTTGTCCTTCTGGCCTTGTTTGGGGTTGCAAAATTTGCCGACAATCCCACAAAAGGAAATGG
>Ga0302326_10014117_pt1 | contig 16917 bp, 13 predicted proteins | sample Palsa_T0_3_FD_202264 | JGI IMG/M metagenome (GOLD analysis project Ga0302326, IMG submission 202264) | Peat permafrost microbial communities from Stordalen Mire near Abisko, Sweden - Palsa_T0_3 | ecosystem: Environmental > Terrestrial > Soil > Palsa > Peat permafrost | place: Sweden: Abisko...
AGGCCATGTCTTGCGGCGAGAGCAGGCCGTCGCGATTCGGCGGAACATTCAGCAACAGATTGGCGCCGCGCGCCACGGAATTGTAATAGAGCCGGATTAACTGCGCCACCGGCTTCACTTCCACATTTTCACTCTCGTGCCAAAACCATCCGGGGCGGATGGAAACATCGCACTCGGCGGGCATCCAGTGCGCGCCGTGACGGCTCCCGGTGGGAGATTCCCGCTCCCGCACATCGCCGGGGGACGCCGCGCCGCCATCGGCGCCAACCGGGTCGTATGCCGCCCAACAAGGATCGCCCGCAACGCCGCGTTCATTACCCACCCACCGGATGTCGGGACCCACGTCGCTGAAAATCACGGCATTAGGTTGCAGCTTGCGCACCAGGTCCCAGGTTTTGGGCCAGTCGTAATACGTGCGTTTATCGATGGTGCGCTTCTCTCTCGCGCCGCCGTAGAAGCCGTCGCCGCCGTTGGCGCCATCGTGCCAAACCTCGAAGATCGGTCCGTAGCCGCTGAGCAACTCGGTAAGCTGGCGGCGGTAGATATCGATATATTCGGGGCGTCCGTAGCTCGCGTTGTTGCGGTCCCAGGGGGAAAGATAGACGCCGAAGCCGAGGTTATGCCGGCTGCATGCATCGGCGAGGTCGCGAACCACGTCGCCCTTCCCATCGCGCCATTTGCTGCAGCGAACCGAGTGATCGGTGGTCGCGGTGGGCCAGAGACAAAATCAGACGTGGTGTTTGGCGGTGAGTATGGCGCCGCGCATTCCGGCATCCGCGAGGGCGCTCACAATCGCATCGGCATCGAAGGCGGCGGGATTGAAGACGTTCGGATCTTCATCTCCGTAACCCCACTCCTTGCCCGTGAAAGTGTTGACCGAGAAGTGCAGGAACGCGGTGGTTTCGAGCTCGTGCCAGCGCAATTGGCGCGCACTGGGGACGGCGCCGAACGGCGACGGCGGCGGCGTGGCCGCAGGCAGAGCGGAAGCGGCCGCAGCAGCCAGAAACGCGCGTCTGCTGAGGGAATGCGGCAAGCTACCCTACTTTCGTTTGCTCTTGGCCTTGGCTTTGACCTTGGACTTCGGCGCGGGCTTGGGCGCTTCTTCCTCCCCGCCGGCCGCGGCTTCGACAGCCAGGTTTTCATGGCCTGCCTCTTCCACTTCCAACTCGTCAGCCTCAGCCTCCCCGAGGTCTACATCTTCAACGTCAAGAGCTTCTTCGGCCAAAACCACATCCTCGGCCGCGGCCGTCGGGACTGCCTTTTTCAGCACTTCGTTGAACAGCGCCTGCTTGCGCAAATCCACCTTGGGCGGCGGCGCCTGCTCGTTACGAAAATCGTGATCGCTGTGGCAGCTGCGGCAGCGGACTTTAGCGGGTGCGGCTTTCACTACCGAAACCACCACGTGGTTCGTAATGCGTTTGCATCGTACGCAGAAATCGTCGATATCGTCACCCAGACGAATGTCGCGCATGGTTCTCCTAAGTGGCCGCGGATTGGCCGGCGGCTTCTATCATCGGTTCAATAGCCGCCTTAGGCTCCGGCAACACCCACTGCGCCGGCTCAAAGCCGACGTATTTGCAGATGCGCAATTGCCCATCCTGGCTCTCGAGCAGGTCGCCCACCAGGAGCGCGTCGCCCGCTTCGCGCAACTGCTTCCATGCGCCGTATTCGTGCGGCGCGGCAATTTCGCCGCATGGTTCATAGTCTTTGGGTTTAATGGAAGCGCAACCCGAAACATGCGGCGCCCAGCGGAACTGCTGCCGTGGCGAATCTTTCATACGATAGATCCGGAAAAGCGGCATAGCCTCTACATTGTAATCGATGCAAGCGCCCGTTTTCCGTCCTGTTCCCCGAGAGCGATCCACCGCCGGATGTTAACTTCCGACCAGCGGAACGTATCGCGGATCGAGCCCAGGGGGATGGATGGCTCGATGCGGATGGTTTCGAGCGTGGTCCGCGGCTGGCTCCAGCGCAGCGAGCGGTGCAGCCAACGGAACGGAGGCGTGGTGAGGCAATTGAGCGCGATGGCGCGCGTCGCGCCCATCTCCGCGGCGGCCCACAGGGGCAGGGCGCCCATCAGGCCGCCATCCACGAAGCGCTTGCCATCGACGGAAACCGGCGGAAACGCCAACGGGATGGAACAGGTGGCCGCCAGATGCCGCCACGTAATTTGCGAATCGCGCACCAGGCGCGCGCGGAACCGGGGAACCTCGACCACGGTCAAGCCGAAAGGAACGCGCGGCTGATAGTGGGCGAAGAGGTCCCGCGCCTTGGAGTGGAGGGCATCGGGACGCAGGAAACCGGCGCTGTGGAGTCCCGGCTGCATCAGGTGTGCGGTCGCGGGATCGAGCCAGTCGCGCGTGAGTTCCTCGGGAGTCGCGCCACCGGCGATGGCCCAGCCATTCCACGCCCCAGCGGATGTGCCCACGATGAGATCGGGCGTGAAGCGTTCGCGGAGAATTTTCCAGACGCCGATCTCCCAAGCAGCGAACATGCCGCCGGCGGAGAGGACTAGGGCGATGGGCATGAGTTTAGGGTAGCGGACGGAGGACAGGCAGATTGGACGTTGCGCCCGCTTTGCGCCCTGCCGGCCCAGATGATGCGCCGCCTTACGCTCTTGCCAGGGGCGCGGAGAGAGAGGCGGCGCGGTGCGCCATGTCTCGCTCAATGAAGCTTTGATCGTTTCGCCGGCGGCCTCGGATCTGGCGGAAAGGTAGTAAACTTCTCATGTGAACCCGGACAGTCGGCGCAAAGCCGACGACTGCTATCACGCGGCCCTGCAGCGGCATCCTCGCGAGCGCGCCGCGTTCGTAGCGGAAGCGTGCGCCAACGATGCTGAACTGCGCCGGGAGGTCGAATCCTTGCTGGCTCACCAAGGCCAGGCGGATGAGTCATTGGAGAGCCCGGCTTGGCGCCGTGTCTCGCCGTCCGACGAAACCGCCACCATGGCGTATGCCGGCGCCGGCGATTTGCACTCCGGCTCGATGCTGGGCGCCTACCGCATTGTCGGGAAACTCGGCGCCGGCGGCATGGGCGAGGTCTATCGCGCGGCCGATTCCAAGCTGCAGCGCGAAGTGGCGCTCAAGGTGTTGGCCCCGGAATTCGCTCGCGACGCCGAGTGGCTTTCGCGCTTCCAGCGCGAAGCGCGCGTTCTGGCATCCATCAATCACCCGCACATCGCGGCAATCTACGGACTGGAAGAATCAAACGGCCTGCGCGCCATCGCGATGGAATTGGTGGAGGGGCCGACTCTGGCGGAGCGCATCGAGCGGAAGCCGATTTTGGTGAAGGAAGCCCTGGCTATTGCCCGGCAGATCGCCGAAGCCCTCGAGTATGCACACGAGAAGGGAATTGTGCACCGGGATCTGAAGCCGGCCAACGTCAAGCTGCGGCCGGATGGCGTCGTCAAGGTGCTCGACTTCGGTCTGGCGAAGACCGTGGAGGTAGACGAAGCGCCGACGGCCACGCGCCCGGGCATGGTCGTCGGCACCCCCGCTTACATGGCGCCGGAGCAGGCGGCTGGCACGGCTGTGGACCGGCGGGCCGATATCTGGGCCTTCGGCGTGGTGCTGGTTGAGATGCTCAGTGGGAAGCAGGTCTTCGTACGGAAGACGATGTTCGAAACGCTGGCTGCGGTCGCCAGAGACGAGCCGCCGTGGAATGAGTTGCCGGCGGAGACGCCGGCGGCCATCGTCAGGCTGCTGCGGCGCTGCCTGGATAGAGATCCGAGACGCAGACTGCGCGATATCGGCGAAGCGCGCATCGCCCTAGAGGAAGACCAACCCGAGGAGCCAATACGTTCCAAGCCGCGCGCCCGCGCCGGTTGGGTCGTGGCTACCGCACTGTTGACGCTCGCGGCCGCCGCCGGCTGGATTATGTTCCTGCGGGCCGGCGCGGGGACGCCGCCCCCGGATTGGAAGCTCTCCATGGTCCCTCCGCCGGGAACCGAACTGCCTTCGATCGGTTCCATGTATCAGGCGACGCCCGAAATTTCCCCGAACGGGACCATGATCGTCTGCCGGCTTGGCGAAGGGCTGCAATTGCGCAAGCTCAACTCCACGCAGTTCGTTCCCTTGCGCGGCACCAAGGATGCCGTAGAGCCCTTCTGGTCGCCCGACAGCCAATGGATCGCTTTCTTCGTCAACGGAGCCTTGATGAAGATGCAAGTGCCCGATGGCGCACCGGAGCTGCTTTGGAAGGCCAAGGGAAACTTCGCAGGCGGCACGTGGGGCAGCGCCGGTACGATCCTGTTCGGATTTGGAGGTTCGAATTTGCAGGCGATCCCCGCAGCCGGCGGGAGCGCTGTCCTGTTGCCGCTCCCGAAACAAGCGCTGAACGCATGCTTCCCCCATTTTCTGCCTGACGGAGCGCACTTCCTTTTTTCCGGCGCAGGCCGCCCGCCACCCGAAGGCGGAACTCCGGTGCAAAATTTCTATCTCGGCGGCTGGAGCGATGGTAAATGGACCCTTTCCCCGGTGCCGCTCACATCTATTGCGGGCGAGGCCCGCTACACGCCCGCATACGGCGGCGCCGTGTTATTCGTGCGCAACGATAATCTTTACGCCCAAAAGCTCGACGTGGCCCGGACACGGCTGGAGGGCAGCCCTATTCTGGTTGAGACTTCCGTCGCCAGCAGCGCCGGAACCACCCATTCAGATGATTTTTCCGTATCTCGCAGCGGCGTACTGGCATGGCGGCCAGGGAGGGAGTATGCGGAGCAGTTGACTTGGTTTGATCGCCATGGAAACCCCGTGGAAACCGCCGGCCCCAATAACGCCTATCTATCGGCCCGCCTTTCTCCCGACGAGCGGCGCATCGGCGCCTTGGTCATTACAGCCATAGGCGTGGAACTTCGCGTCCTCGAAGCCGGACAAAGCGGCTTTCTCACCATCCTTAGCCCGGACATGCGCCATGGCTTTCCGTGGGCAGCCGTCTGGCGCCGCGATAGTCTTCTCTACACGCGGTCGAATCTCGATGGCACTTTTTTGACGGAGCAGTCGGCCACCGGGAGTTCCGACATGCGCGATCTCGGAAAATTGCCGGGCCCGAGTCTGTACGATATCGCGCCAGACGGCACTTTGCTGATGAAGGTCAACGACACGCTGAGTCTGGCGCCACTCGAAGGAGACAGAACGCCGCGGCCATTGTTGTCCTCGGACGAGCAAACCAGCCAGGGCGCTTTCTCCCCGGATGGACGTTGGGTAGTCTACGTGTCGGCCCAAGCTCAGGAGTTGTTTGTACAAGCGTTCCCAATCTCGGGCCCGCGGAAGCAGATTTCCACCGGCGGCGGCTCTATGCCCTACTGGCGCCGCGATGGCCACGAGATCGTCTATCTTGGGCCGGACAGTTATGTATATTCCGTCCGCTTGGACCCGGCGCGCGGCGAGTACCATGCCCCCGAGCGCCTGTTTGCGGTGCGCAGCGCACCCAATAGCTCGGATCACTTCACTTTGGCGGTCACTCGCGATGGCTCCCGGATTCTGTTCAACCAGGCGATCGACCAGCCGGAATCGCGCGTGATCGATGTCGCCGGCATCGCTCTTCGCCGTTAGGCTGGTTGGTGGAAAGATCCGGTGAGCGCGGCAGGATTGCCCGCTGAGACCGGCGCTATAGCGCCCTCGCGGCCGGATCGGTAATCGCTGCCTATCGCATGGTCGGCAAGCTCGGCGCCGGTGGCATGGGCGAAGTATACCGGGCCACCGATTCCAAACTGCATCGCGAGGTCGCGCTCAAAGTGTTGGCGCCGGCGCCACCCGAAATCTCCCCGGATGGGACCACGCTCGTCTGCCGGCTCGGCGAGGGGTTGCAACTGCGTAAGCTAAACTCAACCCGGTTCGTTCCCCTGCGAGGCGCAACGGACGCCGTCGCAGCCCTTCTGGCGCCCCGCAGCCAGTGGATAGCGTTCTTCGTTAACGAAGCCTTGATGAAGATGAAGATTTCCGGCGGCGCGCCGTAGCTCCTTTGGAAACGCGAGGGTTTTCCATTGGGCGGCGCATGGTGCCCGAAACGGCATCCGAAGTCGCATAAGGCCCTGGCGTGCGAAGCCTTCGCTGATTACGGTACAATCCCGATGATGCGTTGCCTGGTAATCCTACTCACCCTCTCCGCTTCGATAGCCTCGGCTCAATCGAGCACGGCTGGAACCGTCGCAGGCCAGGTTGTGGACCCGCAGAATCTGGCCATTCCGGGCGCCGAAGTCAGCGTCATCGATATTGCCACCAACGCCTCTTTTACTACCTTGACCAACAATGCGGGCCGCTATATCTTCCCCCAGGTGGCGCCCGGTACATATAGCATCGTCTTCTCAAAACCGAACTTCGGGAAGCTCCAGGTGACCGCGCAGGAGGTCCTGGTGGGTCAGGTACTCACCATCGATGCCAAGCTCGAGCTTGGCGCGATTTCCACCACCGTGGTAGTCAGCCCCACGGCGGGCGCCGGGTTGCAGACCATGAATGCCACGGTCGGTAATACCCTGTCCGGCCAATCGCTAGTCCTCTTACCTAACCTGAGCCGCGACGTGCAGACGTTCTCGGTCTTGCAGCCCGGCGTAAACCCGAACGGCTTCGCGGCCGGCTCACCTAACGATCAGAATACCTACCAGCTCGATGGCGGCAACATCACCGACGACCTGGGCGGCAATACCGTCGCCTATCAGACCAGTTATGCGGGCCTGGGCGGAAGTCAGGGCGGCAGCATCGCCGTGGGCGTGATCCCCACTTCCGTGGAAAGCATCGAAGAGTTCAAGGTCTCCACCACGAATCAGACCTCCGACTTCAACAACTCGTCCGGCATGCAGGTCCAGTTAGTGACCAAGCGCGGCGCCAACCAGTATCACGGCTCGCTCTACATGTTCTACTTCGATACCACGCTCGGCGCGGCTAACTCATGGACCAACAACCACACCCCGTTCAGCTTTGGCGGCCAGTCGCTGCCCTATACTCCCATCATTTCCAACCACCGCGACCGTTTCGGCGGCGCGCTTGGCGGACCCATCGCCCCTAAGGCGTTCCTCGGCGGCAAATGGTATTTCTTCTTCAACTACGAAGGGTTGCGGTTCCCCAATGCCGGGCTTTATTCGAGAAGCGTACCTTCCCTCCTCATGCGGGCGGGCGTGATTCAGGTTCCTAACTCAACCGGCGCCTATATCCCCTATAATCTAAATCCCGGTCCGGTGACTGTAGCCGGCGTCACTTATGCGCCGGCGACCTGTCCGGCGGGGTCGTGCGATCCGCGCAGTCTCGGCTTAAACCAGATCGTGTCGAAGATCTGGAACACGCAAATGCCTCTGCCCAATAATCCGCTGGGCGGCGACGAGTACAACACGCAGGGATTGCTGGCCACGATTCGCGCGCCGCAAACCTCGAACACCTACGTCGGCCGCATCGATCACGATTTCAGCGATAAGTGGCACTGGTACGGCACATACCGCGACCTGCGATTTGTCAACCTGACCACCAACCAGGTGGATATCGGCGGCGTGTTCCCCGGCGACGTATTTGGAGTTCCGCAGGCGGTTGCCCCGCGGCCGCAGCAGCCTTCTTTCTGGGCCACCGGGCTCACCACCAGCATCACTCGGGCTGCGACCAATACGCTGGTCTTTGGTTACACCCGCTCGTTCTGGCAGTGGGCCAGCGCAAACGCTCCGCCGCAGCTTCCGGGACTTGGGGGCGCGGTGGAAGTCGGCGGCGAAGCTGCCGGGCTTAACGCTTTGATTCCCTATAACGTCAACGCCAACGGCGTCCGGCAGCGCTTCTGGGATGGCCAGGACAAGCTCTTGCGCGACGACCTGACCATCCTCAAGGGTAATCACCTGCTTGGTTTCGGCGGCGCCTATCAACGCAACTTCGATTACTTCTCGCGCACCGACAACGGCAACGGAGTCAACGATCAGATTGTCTACCAGATCACCAGTACGGGCATCAATTTCACCAACTCCCCGTACGTACCCGCCACCGTGCCATCGACCCAGCTTTCCAATTACGAAAGCTTGTATAGCGAGGTCCTGGGAATCGTCAATCAGCCGCAGGTAATGTATGCCCGCTCGGGCGCGCAACTCAACCTGCAGCCGGTGGGCACTCCGGCCTCGGACAGGGACATCATCCCGTACTACAGCGTGTACTTCCACGACGCCTGGCACGCCAAGCCCAGCTTCACTGTGACTTACGGTCTCGGATGGAACCTCGAAATGCCGCCCTACGAAATTCATGGGTCGCAAGTCGAGCTGGTCGACGCCAGCGGCAATCCGATCGACATTAACGGCTTCATTGCGCAGAGAGAAAAAGCGGCGCTGGCCGGGACGGCCTATACGCCCCAGATCGGCTTCGAGTTGGTGCGAAACGTGGGTTCGGGTTTGAAGTACCCCTACAATCCGTATTACGCCGAGTTCAGCCCGCGCGCTTCCTTCGCTTGGAATCCGCGTTTCAGCGGCGGCATTTTGGGCAAGGTGTTCGGCGACGGCAAGAGCGTGCTCCGCGGCGGCTGGGGCCGCATCTTCGGCCGCCTCAACGGCGTCGACCTGGTGCTGGCGCCGCTCCTCGGCCCTGGCCTGCTGCAAGGCGTTATCTGCCTCGGCGCTTCCTCGAACGGCCAGTGCCTCGGCTCCGGGAATGTCGACCCAACCAATGCGTTCCGCATCGGCACGGACGGTCTCGTAGCTCCGCTGCAGGCGGTCAGCCCAACCCTGCCCCAGCCTTTCTTTCCGGGCGTGGGAGCCAACTCGGAGGCCGTCGACCCCACGGCGATCGATCCCAACTTCCGGCCGGACCGGACTGACCACTTCACCTTAACTCTGCAACGGGAAATCAATTCCAGGATGCAGTTGGAAGTAGGTTATATAGGCAAGATCATCCGCAACGAAGTTATGGAAGAGAACCTGGATGCGGTGCCGTATATGACTACGCTGAACGGCCAGAGCTTCGCCCAGGCGTATGCGCAACTCTACCAGCAGATGTTTTTCTCGGGAGTGAGCGCGGCCAATGTCAGTGCGCAGCCTTTTCTCGAGGCGGCTCTGGGCGGCGCCGGCTCCGCCTATTGCGCCGGCTTCGCCAGTTGCACGGCCGCGCTCGCGTCGAAAAACACGTCGCTGATCAAGGAGACCGCGGTGTCCGACTTATGGTCCGCCATGAACAAAGTTGCGAGTTGGACCCTGGGACGGACCATGCTCGACCAGGCCGTTGCGGGTAGCACGGCCGGCCAGACTACTTCCATCGATATGTACGGCACCAACGGCTGGGCCAATTACAACGCGTTGTTCGTGAGCTACCGCGTCAACGGCTGGCACGGTTTGACAGCCGTCTCGAATTTCACATGGGGCCGCGCGCTGGGTACGGCGATCATACCGCAGCTCGGTAGCGGCGTCACTCCGCTGACGCCGTTCGATCTTGGCGCCAATTACGGCACGCAGAGCTTTGACATCAAGTTCCTCTACAACCTTTCCATGTATTATCAGCCGCCGGTTTTCCGTGGCCAGCACGGGGTCCTGGGAAAAGCCTTAGGCGGATGGGTGATCTCCCCGCTGTTCACTGCGCAGAGCGGCGCCGGCGCGGCGGTCAGCTATAGTGAAGGCAACTGCACGGGCTGCGAGGCTTTCGGCGAAGCCACTCCACCCGCCGCCCTTGCTTCTGGGGCGGAAAACGCCGTTGGATTCATGCCCTACACCGGCACAACCTCGGTGAAGTACAACCAATACGGCGGCGCCGGGTCCAATATCATTTTCGGCGCCAACGGAGTCGGAACCAAAGCTCCATCCTACGGTTTGAACATGTTTAGCAATCCCGCCGCTGTGTACTCGGAGTTCCGCCCTTGCGTGCTGGGATATGATGCAAGCTGTGGGGGCGCCACCAATCTCCGTGGCCTTCCGACCTGGAACCTCGATCTCTCGGTCGTAAAGGACATCAGCTTCCATGAAGGCCGCGCCGGCGCTCAGATATTCGTCGCCATTACGAACGCGCTGAATCATTTTCAGGCGTCGAATCCCAGCTTGAGCCTCACCAGCCCAACGTCATTCGGCCAGATCACCAGTCAAGCCAACGTTCCCCGCAACATGGAGTTCGGGCTCCGCATCCACTTCTAGCCCGGTCGCCTGGATCGCAGAAAACAAAAAACTTATTCGTGTTTATTGGTGTTCATTCGTGGCCCAAAATGTCCACCCCGACTCACGCCACAATCTCGATCACAGCACGTATCTCCATGAAAACAATCCGCAAACAGCCAATCCGTTTTTTTCCGTCCGGTATACTGAAATAGGGGTTGTTTTCGCCGGATTCAGTCGTTCGCGGCCACCAGCCGAGCAGCCCACCCCTGTCACGCAAAACGAACCCAATCCCATAAACGGACAGTAAGCGCCCGCAGCTCTTCTCGAATCAGTTGTTTGCCGCGCCCCGGATCTTTGACAACTGAATAAAATCGGCAGCCGGCGCTGGCCAATCCCCATGATTGCAGCGTCGGCCAGACGGCGCGGCTTGCGGCCAATAACCTACGCCCGCAACCGATGACGTCCCCGATGGTTCATCATAGAAGAAGATGAAACGCATCGCACTCTTGTTCGCCTGCGCCGGCGCCGCGCTGGCCGGGCCGCCGGCGTTTCAACTTCGCGATACCCAGGGCGTGGTACACACTCAGGCTGAATTCGCCGGCCACAAAGCCGTCGTTCTGTTCTTCACTACTACCGATTGCCCCATCGCCAACAGCTACGTTCCCGAGATGAATCGCATCCACGACGCCTATGCCGCGCGCGGCGTGCTGTTCTATGCGGTTCAGACCGACCTCACGATTCCCCAAGCCGCCGTCGCCCAATACGCCCGCGAATTCAAGTATGCATACCCGCTGCTGCTCGATCCCGCACAGCAACTCGTCCGCTTCGCCGGCGCTTCCGTCACGCCCCAGGCAGCCATCCTTGCGCCCGATGGAAAACTGCTCTACCTGGGCAGGGTGGATAACCGCGTAGAGGATTTCGGCAAACAGCGCCTTACGCCCACTGTGCTCGACCTGCGCAACTCCCTCGACGCCGTCCTCGCCGGAAAGCCGGCGCCACACCCGACAACCAAATCGGTCGGTTGCGCGATAACATTAGGGAGCAAGCCATAATGTTGACATCGAATTTATGCTGCCGCAGGTTGGCCGTTACCAGGTTCTAAAACAGTTGGGAAAGGGCGCCATGGGCGTGGTGTATCTCGCCGACGACCCTCTTCTGAACCGGCAAGTCGCCATCAAGACCATCGACATCGCCATCGACGAAGAATCCCGCCGCGGCTTTCTCTACGGCCGGTTGTTGCGCGATGCGCGCGCCGCTGCATCGCTCTCGCATCCCAACATCGTCGGTATTTACGATGTAGTGGTGGATAACAATTGCGCTTGCATCGTGATGGAATACGTTGCCGGCGAGGATCTGGCATCGTACCTCTCGCGCATCCCCGTCGCCGATTTGCCATTCACGGTCTACGTAATCCGCGCCATGGCGGCGGCGCTCGATTACACCCACTCACGGGGCGTGATTCATCGCGATATCAAGCCCGCTAACGTGATGCTCGATGCCGCGCGCACGCCCAAGATTACCGATTTCGGCATCGCCCGCATCACCGAAGGCGCAACCAAAACCATGACCGGCACGGTGATGGGGACCATCGAATACATGGCGCCGGAACAAGTCAAGGGCGAAGACCTCGATGGGCGGGCGGACCAGTTCGCGCTGGGCGTGGTGGCCTACCGCATGTTGACGGGCGACACGCTTTACGGCAGCCAGTCCATCACGACGATGGCGTATAAGATCGTCAACGAGACGCCTCCGCCGGTCCGTTCCCGAAACGCCTCTCTGCCGGTCGGGGTCGATCCGGTAGTGGCGAAGGCGCTGGCGAAGGCGCCGGGCGATCGTTACCGGAATTGTTCGGAGTTCGCCGAGGCGCTCGCCGCTTCGCTTGCCGGCGATCGTGAACCGGCTACCATCGCCACGGTGGCGCCCCCGCTTCCACCACCGGCGCAGGGCCGCAACCTCACCGCGGTTACAGCCATCGCTCTGGCCATGGCTGCGGGCGCGGCGGCCGGCGTGGTGATCTGGTGGAAGCCGTGGGCGCGGCCAGCCCAGCCGGCGCAGGCGGTTGTTATTTCGAAGCCCGCGCCCGAATCGGTCCCCACGCCGTCCGCGCCCGCCCAATCGGAGCCGGCTCGGAAGACCGCCCCGGCAGCGAACCCGCCGGCGGAGAAGTCTCCCGTCAAGGCGCCGCAAAAGGCGGCCGAAGCGGAACCCGCCGACGATCCTGCATCCGACGCTTCAGCCCCGCCGCCCGATACGCCGGCGCCCGCCGTGGAAGCCTTCAATCACGGCCGTGACCTGATGCAGCAGAACAAATTCGCCGAAGCGATTCAAGCCTTCACAAAGGCCAGCGCTATTCGCCCCAAGTGGGTTCAGCCTCATCTCAGCCTCGGAAACGCTTACCAGCACCTGGATCAGTTCGACGCCGCCATCCGTGAATATTCAGAACTGCTTCGCCTGAACCCCAACCTGTTCGCCGCATACCTCCAGCGCGGTGAGTGCTACGTTCATCAACAACAGGACAATCCGGCTTTTGAGGATCTCAACCGGGCTATCGCTATAAAGCCGGAAGCCCCTTTGGCGCTGTTGGCTCGGGCGGGAATCTATATGCGCCGCCAGGCCTATAACAAAGCCGCCGCCGATTTCAGCGAAACGATCCGGCTGCAGCCGGATAACGCTAACGCATATCGCGGCCGCGCCGCCGCCCGCCGCGAGCTCGGCGACCGGCCCGGCGCCCGAGCCGATCAACAGAAGGCCGAAGAGTTATCCGGCAGGAAGGGCAAGAAAGGCGGCTAGCTTGCTCGGTAACGCCCACGCTATGAAACCCGCTCTCTGTTTTCTCGCCGCCGCGTTCCTGGTAATCGCGCAAGGTGACGAGGCCAAACTCCTCCCCGACGGCCCCGGCAAAGAACTGGTGGTTCGCACCTGCTTCCAATGCCACGATTCCAGCAGTTTCCGTAAAAAGCGTCTCAGCCAGGACGATTGGATCGAAACCGTCGGCAAAATGGTCGAGCAGGGCGCCGAGGCCAATAGCGAGCAACAGACTGCCATCGTCGCGTACTTAGTGCATAATTTCGGCCCCGATTCGAAAGTCCGCATCAACACAGCGCCCTCTGCGGAAATCCGTGATGTCTTGGGCTTTACTAATGAGGAGACTAAGGCCATAATCGCTTATCGCGAGCAGCATGGCGATTTCAAGCAACTGCGCGACCTCCTCGATGTTCCGGGGCTAGATTCCAATCGGGTGGAAGCGAAAAAGCAGATGTTGGCCTTTTAAACCTATGATGCAGCAAGCCGGCCGATACAGAATCCTCAGCCCGTTGGGCAAGGGCGCGATGGGTGTTGTGTATCTCGCCGACGACCCTCTGTTAGGCCGGCAGGTCGCCATCAAAACCATCGATCTGGCCATCGAGGATGGCCAACGCCGCGAGTTTCTGCGCGGCCGCCTGCTGCGCGATGCGCAAGCCGCCGCATCACTCTCCCATCCCAACATCGTCGGCGTTTACGACGTGGTGGAAGAAGGCGCTTGCGCCTGCATCGTGATGGAATACGTGAACGGCGAGGACCTGGCATCGTATCTGGTTCGCAATCCGGTCGCCGATTCGCAATTCGCCGCGCATGTTGTCCGCGCCATGGCGGCGGCCCTTGATTACACGCACTCACGGGGCGTGATCCATCGCGATATCAAGCCCGCTAACGTGATGCTCGATGCCGCGCGCACCCCCAAGATCACGGATTTCGGCATCGCGCGCATCACCGAGGGCGCCACCACCACCATGACCGGCACGGTGATGGGGACCGTCGAATACATGGCCCCGGAGCAGATCAAAGGCGAAACCGTGGATGGGCGCGCCGACCAGTTCGCGCTCGGCGTGGTCGCCTACCGCATGTTGACCGGTGGCACGCTCTACGGCGATCAACCGATGGCGACCATGGCATACAAAATTGTCAACGAGCCGCCCCCTCCCGCGCGTTCGCGCAACTCGTGGCTCCCCGCCGCGGTGGACCCCGTGCTGGCCAAAGCGCTGGCCAAGGATCCGAAAGATCGCTATCCTACCTGTTCGGAATTCGCCGATACCCTGGCACTTGCCTTGGCCAGTCCGGATCGCGAAGCGCCCACAGTCGCCATGGTGATGCCGGTCCAGGAGAAGAGCCGCATGCGCAACATGCCGCTGGCGATCGGTCTGATCGCAGCTGCCGGCGCCATAGCCGGCGTGATGGTTTGGAAGCCGTGGGCCAAGCCGGTTGCGCGTGGTGCGGTAGTGGTTTCATTGCCCCCTGCCCAACCAGCGGCGCCACCTGCAGCGGTAGCTGCGGAGGCGCAACCCGTCGCGCCCATCCACCAACCCGCCGCGCCTTCCGTGGATCAGCCTCCCGTCAAAAAGTCAGCGGCCAAGCCGCCGTCGCAGCCCGTCGAAGTTGAGCCTGAGCCGCCATCCGCCGCCGATCCCGCCGTTGACGCCTTCAACCGCGGCCGGGATTTTATGCAGGCGAGCCAGTTCGCCGAAGCGGTCCAAGCCTTTACGAAGGCCGCGGATATTCGCCCCAATTGGGTCCAAGCCTACCTCAGCCGCGGCAACGCTTACCAGCGCCTGGAGCAATTTGACGCTGCCATCCGCGACTATTCGCGAGCCATCCGCCTCGATCCCAAGAACTTCAATGCTCTACTGGGGCGCGGACAAAGCTATATCAGAATGGAACAGGACGATCTGGCCCTCGCCGATCTCAGCCAGGGAATCGCCATAAAAGCTGCGGCTCCGATGGCGCTATTGGCCCGGGCCGGAATCCATTTGCGCAAGAAGGATTTTCAGAACGCCGCCGCCGATTATAGCGAGACCATCCGCTTGGCTCCCGAAAACATTGCCGCCTATCGCGGACGCGCCGCCGCCCGCCGCGGCCTCGGCGACCGGAAGGGCGCGCAAGCCGATCAGCAGAAGGCTAAGGAACTAGCCGAAAAGAAGGGCGGTTAACCGATGTCGTCCCCGGGTCTTTTCTCGAGGCGTTTCCCCGGCCCGTCCTACCTGGTCCTCGCCGGCTGCGCTGTCGCAGCCCTGGCCCAGACCACGGCGCAGAAGAAGATCACGCCGTCGGCGGCTCCAGCGTTTCGCGTAGACCCTGCTTGGCCGAAGCCGCTTCCCAACCACTGGATCGTCGGCTCGGTGGCTGGCGTCGCGGTGGATGGGCGCGATCACGTGTGGATCACGCACCGTCCGTCCACGCTGCAGCCGAACGAGACGCGATCCATTTGGAGTTCAGCGCCGCCGGTTCTCGAATTCGATCAAGACGGCACGCTGGTCTCTTCGTGGGGCGGTCCCGGGGCGGGCTATGAATGGCCGCAGCTCGAGCACGGCATCTATGTCGATCAACAGGACAACGTGTGGCTGGGCGGGAGTGGCGAGAAGGATGCGCAGATTCTGAAGTTCACGCGCCAAGGCAAGTTCCTGTTGCAGATCGGTCATCAGGGCCAAGGCCGCGGCAGCAACGACACGGTGAATCTGGGCTCCGCGGCGAATATGGTGGTGGATGCCGTGGCTAACGAGTTATACGTCGCGGACGGCTACATCAACCATCGCATCATCGTGTTCGACGCCATCACCGGCGCCTATAAACGGCACTGGGGCGCGTATGGCAAGCGGCCTGACGACAGCTATTTCACACAGGCGGGCGAAAAGCTGCCGCCGCCCTTCAGCGGCGTCGTGCAGCATGAGAATAAACCGAGCCAGTACGATCCGGCCGGCCCTCCGCCGCCGCAATTCCGCATTGTCCACGCGGTGCGGATCTCGCATGACGGCCTGGTGTACGTGTGCGACCGCACCAACGATCGCCTGCAGGTGTTTCAAAAAGACGGCACGTTCCTTCAAGAGGCATTCATCGCGAAGGAGACGCTCGGCAGCGGATCGGTGTGGGACCTCGGCTTCTCGGTGGATCCCGAGCAGCGGTTTGCGTTCGTGATCGACGGAACGACTGAGCAGGTGTACGTGCTGGACCGCAAGTCGCTCAAGGTACTCAGCACGTTCGGCGGCGCCGGTCACTGGGCGGGACAATTTTACGGCGCGCACAACCTCGCGGTGGATTCAAAAGGGGATCTCTTCATCACGGAAACGTACGAAGGCAAGCGCGTGCAGAAGTTTGTACAGTGGGGCACGCTTTAGCCTGCCCAGTAATGCCGCGAAGCGGCTGCAAGCCGGCTCTACGCCGCTTCGCAGCACAACTGGCAGGCTATAAAGCGTGCCCACCGGGCCAGCGACTCAGAAGGGTTTTTGATCAAGGGCAAGATCGTAGTTATAGAAATGCTCTTGCCTTTTCCATCCCTCGGCCTCATATAAAGCCTGCGCCGCCTTATTGGTAGCCTCAGTCGAGAGCGTCAAGCGGATGGCGCCGGCTTCCGGTCCGAAGCGGGCGGCAGCGGCTAGCAGCAAGTACTCCACCTTCTTACGGCGCGCCTCCGGCTGCACAAATAGATCGTTGAGGATGAAAATCCTCTTGGCGGATACCGACGAAAAACTGGGAAACAGCTGTGTGAAGCCTACAGCCGAACCGTCCTGCCGCACCGCCAGAAAAATAACTGACTGGTTGTGCTGGAGCCGCTCCAGCAGAAACTGGCGGGCCAAAGCGAGGTCTCCCGGTTGCCCGTAGAACTGGCGATAGGCGTCAAACATCGGAACCAACAAATCCAGATCGAAGATGGTAGCCTGACGCACTGCGACGTCGAATTGTCCATTCATGTGTTGATGTCCTACGCCAGCGTCAAATTCGCTTGCGCCTTCACATCCAGCCCCGCGAATTCCCCCCGCGCCAATTTCGGAAATGCCGCGGCGGCAATCATGGCCGCGTTGTCCGTGGACAACCCCGGCGACGGGAAATACACGGGATAAGGCAGCCGCGCGTTC
>Ga0302326_10014119_pt1 | contig 16916 bp, 10 predicted proteins | sample Palsa_T0_3_FD_202264 | JGI IMG/M metagenome (GOLD analysis project Ga0302326, IMG submission 202264) | Peat permafrost microbial communities from Stordalen Mire near Abisko, Sweden - Palsa_T0_3 | ecosystem: Environmental > Terrestrial > Soil > Palsa > Peat permafrost | place: Sweden: Abisko...
GTTGCCAGCATCGTCCTCGCGGGGCTGCTCTTCCTCTACGTCTGGCCCTTCAGCCGGCCGGCGCTGCTGATTCCTCTGTCATGGTGGACCATGTACGTCGTCAACAAATGGCACTGCACCGCACCGGTCTTGGGATTGATCGATCTTGCCGCCGAAAAAACAGGATACGATCCGATTCCCTCGATAAAAGTTGCACAAGGCCAGCCGTTGCTCGCTCCCAAAACCGTACCGGCCTCGGCACCCGAAATTGGCCTCGACGATTCCAGGGCCTCAGTTGCTTAGGATTGCACAACTGTATGACCGAACTGACTCCTAGTTTAGCCGGCCCGCATGCGGGCCGTTTCTGCGCGCTTCAAGCAAACGGCTCGCAAGCGGGCCGGCTAAACTCGGATGGATTTGCCACACTCCGGTTGTCGTGACAATGCACCTTTACCGCCGAGCCATCAGTTATTTTCGTGACGACGTGGGCAGCATCGTTTTGCTGTTTATATTGATCGGTGTATGGACCGCCCTGTCTCTCCTCCAACTCTGGCCCTTGGCCGTTCTAATTGACACTGTGCTGAAACCCGGTCCGGCAGCAGAAATACAGTCCGTTTCGCGGATCGTTCACCAATCGCTGCCCCCAGAAGTTGCAACTCATATCGACTCACTGCTGATCCCCGCCACGACGCCGGAAACACGATCGATCCCACGGCTCATCCTTTACCTGCTACCGACAGACCGTGTGGAACAAATCGTCGGCCTTGCGATCATCACTCTTGCGCTGACCCTGGGCAAAGAGGTCATTCAGATGATTCGCACATTGCTCGCAATTCGCATCGGATACAACGGCTTGATTCGCGCCCGCGTTGAACTCTTCCGCAAGCTCCAGCAACTCAGCATCGGCTACCACCGCAGCCAGTCACAGGGCGATGCGATCTATCGTGTTGCCTACGACGCCTATGGATTCCAGCAGGTGTTCAACGTGTTTGTCATCATCGTCGTCAATGGCCTCACGCTGCTGGTAATGGCGGTGATCATGCTCTGCACCGACTGGAAGCTGACGCTTTGTGCTCTGGCAATCGCGCCGCTGCTGCTTCTGACGATCAAAATATGGGGAAAAATTCTCGCCGACCGTTCCATGGCCACCAAGCAAATCGACAGTGCAATGACGACTTCGCTCCAGCGTTCCATGGCCGCGATCGGGCTGGTGCAGGCATTTGGTCGCGAGGGTGATGAATTTGAGCGATTCCATCACACGGTCCGCACGAGTGTCAAAACGTGGCTTCGCCTGCATTGGCAGGAAGTTCTCTATTGGCTGGCTATCGGTTCGATTTTCGCCGTCGGTGGGGCGGTGATGTTCGGATATGGAGGATGGCTCGTTTACCGCGATCAATTTGTTCTGCACAAAACAAATGGCATGACGATCGGCGCACTATACGTTTTCATCGGTTACCTCGGCATGCTCTTCGATCCCCTGCGCCAACTTTCCAGCAGCGGCTCGAGCGCCGCCGGTGCAATGGCAGGCGTCAAGCGCGTCTTCGAAGTGCTCGATCGTGACGCAACCATCAAGGATTCGCCCGGCGCATCATCGCTGCCTCGCCAACCGCGCACGCTGCAATTCGATCACGCCGGCTTCGAGTATCGTCCGGGTGAACCGGTGCTGATCGATGTGAATGTCACCATCGCTCCCGGCCAGATGGTCGCCTTCGTCGGCTCCAGCGGCGTCGGCAAAACCACGCTGCTGAATCTGCTCCCCCGTTTCTACGATCCCACCACCGGGGCGATGAAACTGGACGGCCACGATGCGCGCACCATCAAAATCGCCGATCTCCGCAAGCATGTTGCGCTGGTCTTGCAGGAGAGTGTGATTCTGCCGACGAGTGTTGCCGAGAACATCGCCTACGGCCGCCCGGATGCAACCGATTCCCAAATCCGCCAAGCCGCCGAGTTCGCCGGCGCCGCCGTCTTCATCGAAAAACTCCCTCAAAAATATGAATCCCAAATCAGCGAGAGCGGCGGAAACTTATCAGGCGGCCAGCGTCAGCGGATCGCCATCGCCCGCGCCCTTCTGACCGAAGCACCGATTCTGGTGCTCGATGAGCCCACCAGCGCGCTCGATCCGCAGCACGAGCAGATGATCACCGAGACTCTTCGAAGCTTGAAGAAACAACGCACAATTGTTCTCGTAAGCCATCGCCTGAGCACCGTTGCCGATTGCGATCAGATTTTCGTCATGGATGAAGGCCGGATCGTCGAGCAGGGCACGCATGAGGGCCTGATCGCGCAGCGGGGCCTGTATTTCCAGATGGCCAAGCACCAGATGAAATTGGAGGATGAGCCGATCTCCGCAGCATGACCCGTGTAGCCGGCGAGCATGCTCGCCGGATCAAGAGATGATTTCAAAACCCGGTGACCGACGGAGTTTTGAAACTGTGTCCAAACAGCCGCCACAGCATGTGTACTTTCGCAAATCGATTGATCTCTCCAAACAATAAACTCCGCATCATCGTCGGCGGCATGGTCGGCCAATTTCCGCTCGGCGGCGTCGCCTGGGATTATTTCCATTATCTGCTGGGCCTCAGTGAACTCGGCCACGATGTCTACTACCACGAAGACACCTGGTGCTGGCCGTTCGATCCCGTCAAGGGATTTCCCTCCGATGACCCGACCTACGCCATCAACTTTCTCCGCAGTTTCTTCAGGCAACACGCCCCTCACCTGGCCGATCGATGGCATTTCCTATTTTTGCACGAACAGAGCTTCGGCATGGAGCGGTCTCGTTTCGATGAGATTGCCCGCACCGCCGATGTCTTTCTCAACGTCAGCGGAGCCAGTTTCTTTCCCGAGGCGCTCAATCCCAGCGCCATCAAAGTCTTCATGGATACTGATCCGGGATACAACCAGATCATGCTCCACGAACGGCACAAATGGTCGCAAAACGTCGACCGCTGGTGCCAGCAGGTGGCATCGCACGATCGGCACCTGACGTATGCCGAAAACATTTATGCTGATGACTGCCTCCTGCCCCGCCTCGATTTTGATTGGCGGCCAACGCGCTGCGTCGTGACACTTCCGCCGTGGGAATCGATTCGCCAGCAGCCGCCGCCCGCCAATGCTCCCTTCACCACCGTCATGAGCTGGACCTTCTTCGGCGGACCCCTCACGTACAACGGCAGAGAGTACGGCGCAAAAGGACCGGAATTCAATCGTTTCAACGACCTGCCCAAGCGATCAAAAGTACCGATATTTGTTGCCATCGCCGGCCAGCACAAACCCGGCGCGGAGATCGTCGCCGCCGGCTGGAACATGGCCGATGGCTGGCCGCTAACCCTGACGCCCGAGAGCTACATGAAGTTCATCGCCGACTCCGCCGGAGAATGGTCGGTCGCCAAAAATGTGTATGTTGCCCCGCGCACCGGCTGGTTCAGTTGTCGAACCGCCTGCTATCTCGCCGCCGGCCGGCCCGCCGTGGTACAGGAGACCGGCTGGAGCGAGTATGTGCCCGCCGGTGAGGGCATCATCGCGTTCAACACCCTGGAAGAATGTCTCGACGCGCTCGATCGAGTCACCGCCGATCCCCATCGCCATCGCACGGCTGCCTACGAAATCGCCCGAGAATACCTCGCCGCCGACCGCGTCCTCCCGCCGATGATCGAGACCATCTTTTCCACCGAACGCATACTGCCTCCGGGGAAGCAGATTAACGAACAACGAGCAACGAGCAACGAGCAATAAAGAATCTTCATTGTTCGTTGCTCGTTGTTCGTTGCTCGTTGTTCGTTGTTAACTGCTCATTTCCTCAAATCCCCATATTCCGCGGATTCGCAAACAGATTATCGTGCCCCGGCACGATCCAGTCCGCGATCTCATAAATCTCTCGCATCGATTCGTGTGCCGCCTCGATATCCTGCGCATCGGGTAGTGCCTGCCCCGCCAGAAAATGCTCCTGCGTCGGCGCCGCATCGCCGGCAATCAGAATCGTGCTCGTCGGGAGTGAAACCAGCAGCCCGCACGTCCCCGGTGTGTAGCCGGACACGGGAAACAGATCGACATTTTTCGCCAACTCATCCGGCGCGGCGCAAATGCGGTCGAGCAATTTCAATTCACTGATCAAGCCCGCGCGATCCAAATCGTCGCTGGGAGCGCCATCCAGGAGCTGTTCGATTTGCCCACGAGTGCTGTTCTGCTCCACTTCATGGATCAACACTTTGGCGTTCTCAAACAACGCCAACCCGCCACGATGAGATGGTCGAAAATTCGTCAGAAAAATCGTATCGATCTGCGCCGGCTGCAATCCGCTCCGCTCAAACAGCCGAGCGCCCAACGCCGCGGGGGGCAACCCAGGATCAACCAGAATCGTCCGCCCACCAACCCGAATCAGCGTCGTCGTCGCATGCGCCGTCCGCACAACCTCCGTTTCCCCCCATAGCCGGTTGCGGCTCAGCGTCCCAATACTGATGATGTCCACGCGCGGCGGCCCAATCGATTTCCCGGAACGACCCGATGCCATTTACACAAGCCTATGAACGATCGCTCAAAACGCCAAGCGCCGCTCGCTCGCTGCGTAGCCCCGCATGTACATGCGGGGCTTCTTCAATCATCCTGATCTCGATCCTCGCCGGCTGCGTCCCAACCACCCCTTCCGACCCCCATTGGCAAGGCCCCGCATCCCCCGTCTCCGTCCATTCCGATCCGTGGATATTCAGAGGCCAGGCCGCCCGCACGATCCAGACCGACCACTACGCCATTCACACCACCATCACCGACGCCGATTTTCTCCAGTCTCTCGCCCAATTGATGGAAGGTGCCTACTCCCAATATCGCCAGCTTACTCCCGGTCTTCTCCCATCGGATCGGCCAATGGATTGCTACGTCTTCGCCCAGCGATCCGAATGGGCCCAATTCACCGCCGCCCACACCGGCCAGGATGCCGCCGTCTATCTTCAGGTTAATCGCGGCGGATACACCCGCCTCGATTGGTTCGTCGCCTACTACATCGGTGAAGTCGGCACCTTCGCCGTCGCCGCCCACGAGGGCTGGCATCAGTACGTCGCCCGCCATTTCAAAACCCGCCTCCCCCCATTCCTGGAAGAGGGAATCGCCACAATGTTCGAGAACATCCGCTGGGAAAATAATCTGCCCCGCTGGGATCTGGGATTAAATCCCAATCGCGTGGCCAGACTCCGCCATGCTCTCAACGATCGCCAGCTTTTCCCCCTGGATCAATTGATCACCATGCACGCCGGCGACGTCGTCGGCATGCGCGGTGGCAAAATTGAGGCGTTTTACGCCCAGGATTGGGCTTTCGCCGTCTTCCTCCTCCATGGCGATCACGGCCGCCATCGACCCGCATTGGAAAAACTCCTCACCGACACCGCCAACGGCACCGCCTATCTCCCCGCCGAGCTCCCCCACTCCGTCCTCCCCGACGCCTGGCAGCCCCAATCAGTCAAGCCTTTGCTGGAGCGATATTTGGGAGAAGACCTCGCCACCATCGATCGCGAATATCAAGCCTACATTCGCGCAATCACCGCGGGCGAAGACCCCACGACCGACGCCCCATGAACCAAACCCACACAGCCGGGCCGCCGCGCCGTCCCACAGAGCCGGGCTGTCCCCAGCCCGATTCGCGCAGCGAGCCAACGCGCTTCAATCACAACCAATTAACCAATTGACGCCCAGCAAGAATAAGCTTGCCGATCTTTCACCACCAAGCATATATTGCGCGATGAGGTGTGAGGTTGGATCAAATGCATCGAAAGATCGTCTATTTCACTGGCCGCGTTCAGGGCGTCGGCTTCCGCTACACCGCTCAGAACATCGTTCAACAGTACAATGTGAAGGGTTACGTGAAGAACCTGCCCGATGGCCGGGTCGAACTGGTGCTCGAAGGCCCCGATGAGGAGATGGACCACATCGTCGATTCCATCCGCCAGCGGCTCGATTCTTTCATTGGGAAGGTCGATCACAATCAGCTCCCCGCCACCGGCGAGTTCCGCCAATTCCAGATCAATTATTAACCCCATTGGCCGCCCATCGTTCCTCTTCGCCGCTTGCGGCTTAGCGGGCCAGCGACTCCCACCACCCAATGTATGCCTTCTCCAATCACGACAACCCCTCGTGCTTCGCCAGCCCGACGCTTCCGACCCGGTGGACACCGCGCATAATGCCCCCAGAACGAGGGCGCGGCCGCATCCAGCGGTCGGCGGGTTCATTCGTACCGAAACTCGCGGCCCGCGCCCTTGGGGCGCCAGCCCCCTCGTCCGCGTGATTTCGGAGGCAGGATTCCTTGAACGACCTCAGTCCCGATTCTCTTATGTTCCAACCCCGGCGCACCCCTCATCGCCGGAGGCTGGCTTTTACGCTCATCGAATTGCTCATCGTCATGGGGATCATCGTGATCCTCGTGGGCCTGCTCTTCGCCGCCCTGAAATACGCCCGCAACTCCGCCGCCCAATCCCGCACCCGCGCCCAGCTCGACACCCTCCGCGGAATGCTCGCCGAACTCGACGCCGCCAATCATCTCTCACAAGGCCCGTCAGGCGGATGGGTCTGGTACGATGACCCCACGCTCGGCACCCGAGCCCACATGGTCTATGGCGTACCATACGGCACCTTCCCGGCAGATTCCTGGACGACATCATCCGGCACATTCACCGCCGACTTCTGGAAATATCCATTCAGCCTCGTAGGTGCGGGTGTGGTATCCCCCCCGCCGCCACCAAGTTGGGATGCGCTGGATTCCCCGGGCGATGTGGGCAGCGACGGCTATCCGCAGCAGACGATCCAGCGAAATGCGTCGTTGGCCGTCGTGAACACGCAATTGGCGATGCAGATGCTCGCTTCTATCCCCGCCAATCGCTCAGCGATCGAGAAGCTCCCCGAGAATTCCAAGATGACGCCCGTCTGGAATGCGGGTGCGCCGCTCCAGGCGACCGTCTATTCGCCAACCGCGCCGACTTTCACGGGCCTGCTGAAGGAAGACGGCACTGACGGTCCCGTACAAGTTCAAAACATCTCGACATCCGTCTACACCCTGGGCGTGCACGTCTCGTATCAGGGCCGTTATTATGTTTGCACTGCAGCGGCCACAACCTTCCAAACCCCTCCCACACCACAAACCAACACCGCCAACTGGACCGATGAAACCTCCTATCCCCGCGGCGTCCCGATTCTGCTGGATGGCTGGAGCAATCCGATCATCTACGTTCCCGCCACCGGCCTGCACGTAAAGTTGCTGAATGGTCAAGGCAGCTATTTGCCGGCCGACCCTTCCACGGCAACTGCCACGGGAGGTTCCCAGGAGTACATCATTATCTCCCCGGAGGGGTCCGTTTCTGGCAACGGAGGCACGAACCCCGTCGTCACCCGTCCCGGCCGGCCGTTCTTCGCTTCCGCCGGACCCGATGGCGATTTCACCAAGGGCGATGACAATATCTACTCGTTCAACAATTGATTCGATGATGCATCAGCCCCCGCAAACCAATCGCCTCCCCATCGCACCAAAGCCCCGCATGTACATGCGGGGCTGCGCGAGTTCGCCAGGCTTCACGCTCACCGAGCTCCTCATCGTCATCGCCCTGATCGTCCTCTTCGTCACCCTGGCGCTGCCCGCCTTTAACCTGCTCAGCGGCGGCAAGAGCATCGCCGGCGCTGAAAACGAAATCAGCGCCATGCTCGGCCGCGCCCGCAGCGAAGCCGTCGGCGTCCAGGACTACCGCGGCCTGGCGATCTACCGCGATGCCGCCACCGACCGCTACGCCGGCGCGATCGTCAACTTCGTCACTTACTCCACCTATCCCACTGCGGGAGCAACGCCGCTGTATCCAAAGTATTCGTACATCAGCTACGTCGCCGCAGGCGTCACGCACTACTACGTTGCACAGATGGACGTGCCGGCGAGCACCACCTTTGCCGCGCCGGCCACTTCTCCTTCTCCTGCACCGTGGGCTGAATGCCCCGGTCCAAGCCAGGGCACGATGGATATCGAGCCCGATACCGATGCCCTGGCATTCCCCGCCGGCGTGGGTGTGCAAGTCCTCAACGATTACCAAATCAGCTCGACCGGCCTGAAACTTGGCTGTGTCTACCTCCCCATTGGCGTTGTGCTCTTTGGCCCCAATGGAACGCTGCCTCCGCCTCACCTCGTTTCATTGGCGACCTTTGGCCATCTTGGAACCATGGCCACTTTTGCCGCTTACGCTGCCGCCAATAGCGGCGCTAACCAATTTGGCATCCCCGCCTACACCAGCCCAACCGCCGCCAACTTACCCCAGTCTACGATTTACTCTTCGTTCGGATTGGTCGCATTCGACAAACAAACATACGATTCGCAGAATTTCTACACCGGTTTGCCTCTGCCATTGACGACCACGGGCGCGACGTACGGCACATCGTCGGGCCCCCAATACCTGAACAGCCCCGAAGCCAACGCCGACAACTGGCTCAACATCAATTCCACGCCCCTCCTCATCAACCGCTACAACGGCACACTGATAAGGAGCGAGTAATCCATGCTGACCTGCCGTGCCGATCACAAACACCCGTCAAGAAGCCCCGCATGTACATGCGGGGCTGCGATCGCCACTCGCCGTCAAACCGGACGACACGGTACGCCCTCCCGCTCCCGCGGATTCTCCTTCACCGAAATCCTCTTCGCCGTGATCGTCCTGGGCATCGGCTTCATCATGATCGCCGCCATCTTCCCGGTCGCCATCCAGCAGGGAAAACTCACCAGCGAACAAGGCGCCGCCACCGGCGTCGCCCGCGAAGCGCTCAATTATCTCGGACAAGTCGGCGCCAATAGCGATTCGATACCGTACAGCGCAGGCGGCCCACTTTTCCCGGCGACCGGAAGCACGAACGGTATCGCCCCCTATTTCGGCGCCGTCTATTCCTTTCGCGATCCCCAGCCCGCCGGGAGTAAGGCGTTGGACTTGAATCAGAATCCCGCGAACGACCCACTTCTGATCACGCCCGCCCCAGCTGGGCGCACTGTGGGCGAGCTCTGGAACCGCCTGAATCTGAGCCTGGTCGTTCCATCCGATCAGCGGTTCGCCTTCGTCGGCCTCTACCGTCGCAACGGCAATCCCGCCGATCGCAAGACATGGTCCCCCTACGTGCAGGCGTGGTTTATCCCCACCACGACACGCAGCCGCTCAATCTACAATCCCGGATCGATCAACACCGGCGCGCTCAGTACGCTGGGCCCGGACATTTACAATTCCAACGCCGCCACGCCGCTCAACCTCCAGGCCCGCCTTGTGAAAATCTCCATCGATCTCGATCCGAACGCGGGCTTGACCTACTCTCCCGTGCCGCCGCCCTCGCCGCAGGTTCTTCAGAACTTCTCGCCTGCGTCAGTCGCCGGTTATGTTCTGTACAACTGGACCGGCCCAGTGGTCCCCGCAGGCTACCAGCCGTCGTCACTCTCCGAGGGCTGCTACGTCATTATCGCAAACGATCAAATTCAGGTGCCGGTACCGGTCGCGCCGGCCCTGGTGAGCGTGAATCAGGGACGCATGAACGGCCGCATCTATCACGTCGGCCACCGCCGGCCCGATCTGGACGTGCCCAATTTAAACGGCAGTTCTGTGACCGCTTACGACCTGGCCCCCGATGGCGGCTTCACCCCCGATGTGGGCGCGGACGGCTTCTTCGGCATGAACAACAACAACGGTATTGACGATGACATCCTAACCATCGGCATGACTTCGAATGGAACCACCAATGCCAACCCCGATAATCAACCCTTCGATGGCGCGAGTCCCTACGGCAATACCGGCACTTCCGGCGTCGTCCCCGCCGACGCCTACATCGTCGGCACCGATCTCGTCGGCTCTGATCCCGGAACCTCCCAGGAAATCTCAGCCTTCACCACCTTCATCAAAGTCAACTGATGCTCCTCCCCGGACATAATCTCACTGCGCGACAGAGCCGGGCCGTCCCCGGCCCGGTTTCGCGGTACGCCGCGAACGCTTCCGCCGCATCACTCCGCGCCCCCGCGCCGGCTAAACCATCACCCCGCGCCACCCCAACGCCCAACGCCTCTCCCCCGACGCCCCAGTGCCTCCCCGCCTTCACCCTCCTCGAGGTCACCATCTCGGTCGCCATCGCCGTCGTGCTCATGCTCGGCATCAGCCAGGTCTTCAAGGTCGTCGGCGACACCGTCGGCACCGGCCAGGCCCTCGCCACCGCCCAGCGCGACGCCCGTGCCTCCCAAGCTGTCATGGCCAGCGATTTCAACTCCGCCGTCACCGATACCGCGCCCTTCATGATGCTCTATTCCAGGCAGATTTTCGCCTTCAGAAATCTCGCCGATTTGCAGGGAGATAAGGACGGGCTTGCAAATACCTTCGATCCCTACGGAACCGGCACCGAGAGCGCTCAGCCCGCCGCGATCTACAACTATCGCAGCCACCGCATCGACGCCCTCACTTTTTTTGGCCGCGGTTCGTTCTCCCGGCAGACCGGCGCGGATGTGCCCTCGGCCGGCGCATCGCCCTTCATATCAAACATGGGCGGACTCGAAGCGATGCTCTGGTATGGCCATCTGAATCTGGCGAATAATTCCGGCGCTTTTACCAATTTCGGGGCCGACAATACGCCCGGCAACGGCACTTCCACGCCAGGTACCCCCACCTATTACAACACCATCAATCCCAACAACTACTTCGCCACAAGCTGGATATTGGGCCGACAGCAAATCCTGCTCCAGCCGACAACCTCGCTTTACAACAACAATACCGCGCTCACCCCCCCCGCAATCATTGACCTGACCAATCCGGGAACCGTGCAATACGCATACATGCCAAAAGGGCCGCCGCTTGCACCCCTCGCGGCCCAGTCCGAGGCTTACGCGAGTTCCGGCACCACGTCGCCGCTCAAAGGCGTCGGCGGAGGGACCTTTACTTTGCTCTCCAGCCGCATCGATCTGGCCGCGACCTCCATCCTGGGATTCCGCAACGTGCTCTCCAGCTATATCCCCACCAATACCTATCCACCCGCCAGCCCCAGCTGGTGGCAGGCCCTCCCCGCCGGGCAAAACAGTCTTCGCTTCCAGGCTCAGCCGTTCTTCCTCACCAAGCCCCCGACGCCCGAATCGATGGCCTACCAAGCGCCCATCTTCATCCGCGGCTGCACGCAGTTCACCGTGGAATATGCGGGCGATTATCTGAATCAGGATCCAAAGGACGGACACGTGATCAACGCCTACGCGACCGTCACCGGCACTCCGCCTAACGAAACGGCTGTGACAATCCAACCGACCGATGGCCAGATCGACTACATTCCGGAATACGTCGCTGGCACCTCGAGTGGCCAAAACCTCGTCCGCAAAATTCGCTGGTACGGCCTGCCCCGCAGCACCACGAATAACACGACCATCAACTCCACCAACGGCGACGTAACGCCGCTCCGCGACCTCTGGCCGCTCGCCAATGGTTCCCAGGCACCGTTTGAGGTCGTTGTCCCAACGCTGCCAACGTCGACCCCGGTGGATTATGCTCCGCAATCGACGGGTATGCACGCCGCCGCCCAATACATCTGCGCCTGGGGCCCCAATGACCCCAAGCCCAAGATGATTCGCATCACCATGACCATCGACGACCCCGGCGGACGCCTGGGCGATGGCCAGACCTACGAGTACATCTACACGCTGCCTTGAGGAGCGAGTTAAAAGTTAGAAATTAAAAGTTGAAAGTTAAGAATGCAGAGGAGAAAAGTTGAATCGTTTGGTTTGTCTTCAACTTTTAACTTTGAATTTTGAACTTCTCTCCTCTGCGGTTAAATCGAATTCGAGAGCATGAACCGCGGATAAACGCAGATGAACGCGAAGTAAGAAAGGATGCTTTGCTGACAATGAAAAATGCGAACCAACAAGGATATACACCGATCCACAGGATCATCTGTCTTGGCAGTCTGGATCGTGTTCATCCTATCCATCCATGTTAATTCTCTTCTTCGCGTCCTTCGTGCCTTCGCGGTAGTCCGTACTTGAGTGCCGTGTCCGTGAACGACAATCGACGACGACAAAACCGCTAACCCGGCTAAACTATGAGAAAAATTTTCCGCAAAATCGACCGTCGCTTCCAATTGACCCGCCCCGGCTCCGTCCTCATTCTCGTCGTCGCCCTGCTGGTGCTGATGGCCCTGATCGGAACTGCCTTTCTCTCCACCACGCGCGTCGATCGCACCGCCGTGGTTCAGCACACCAACAACACCGAGATCGATCTCCTGCTCGAAGGCGTCAAGAACATGGCCAAGGCCACCATCGTCGGCAGCCTCAACGATCCCTCCCTCCCCTTCCCCTATCGCCCCGCCAACAGCACCATCGCCAAAAACTGGGACGCGCCGGATCTGTATCATCGGTACACGACCGACTCGGCAATCGGCACCACGCCCAACGACGCCTGGCTTTCCCCGCGATGCCCGACATTCCTTTCATCAGCGGTGGACCCTGCGGCAGCAACAAGCCCGCCTCTGCAATACGCCACCGCGCCCATCCAGGGTCCGCTTCCCGGTATTCCCGTTTGGCCGTGTATCGGAGAGCCGCTTACGGGCAATACGTTCGAATCGCCGTTCGTCTTGCCGGCTTCCGGCCTGGGCGCGCCTCTCGGGGGTATTCCTCTGACCTATACAGATCGGATGACTGTCGATTATGTCCCCCCTACTCCCTCTAATCCGTCTCCCACCGGCAGCCTGCTTACGCCGGCCTTTGCGACGCTATCGTATCCAGACGGCACGTCCGCGACGTTCCCGGCCTTCGTGATAAACGTAAACGGTACCTATTACACCTATCTCGCCGGCGATGCCGACGGCGATGGGATGGCCGATTGCGGGATGGTCAAGCTCCCCGTCGGACAGATCGATGGGCTGACTTACTACGCCGGCGTGCGGATCATCGATAACAGCGCCTGCGTTAACGTGAACACCGCATTGAGCCGCCGTTACGACTTCACCGGAGCGGTGGGAGCCGGTGGTTTCCTCCCGACGCGCTGGATGAACGGATCGGCTCCAAACTATAACAGCGGCGTCTATAACCTCGGCTGCTTCGAATCGAACGTGGGGTTGGCTGAGCTTTTGGAAACTTACGACGGATCCCCCGCAGACAACGGAGTTGGCTCCCTTGGGCTGCGGACAAACGGTACAATTCCCGAAATCAAATCCTGGCTCCAGCACCTTCTAAATTCCCAGACCCCCAGCGGCGTCGTCATGACGCAGCCGCCGGCTTTGGGGGCGTCGCCGGTCACCACGGGAACTCCGATCACTGACGCAAATACCCCAAGGGCGGACTTTGCGTTTACAACCCTCGGCGACATGCTCACGAGCCAGATCGGCCGGCGTCCCAGTAACCCCGGTCAGGTGGCGTCAGGGTATACCTGTCAACCCGCCACGGACACCGACGCCGCCGCACTGACGTATCATTTCATTTTCACAAATCCCAACGCCGCCCGCACGCCAGTTGAACTCGCGCTGCATGATTCGCTTTGCGATACCGCGCCCAATTCCGCCAACGAACCATCCAACTACCCACCAAATGCGGCCCCACCACCAACTAATTTCCCACCCGGGCCACTCAATCGCCTTAACCTGATCAACGCCTTCGGACAATATGGGTATACCGCGCCGGGATCGTTATCGACGTCGTATGCTGGCTCGCCCAGCGACGCTGCATATGTCGCAACCGCCTGGTATGCCGAGAATTTCGACTGGTCGAGTGATACCCAAACCGGCTATCCCGAAAACTGCATGAACGATACAACCAACACCAATGCTCTGGCTGGGGTTAGTGCGCGTCCACGGCGCTCCATCTTCACTGCCAACAGCGCGGTTTCGAATCTGGCTCCCCAGCCACTTTTGCCCAGCGTTGCGCCCGTGAACAACCTGCCGACCTCGATCCGCCCGTATACGGTTGCAACGGGCATGTCGCCCATCACGAGCACGCTCTGCAAAGCATCAATCAACACCGCCACGTTCCCTGATTTGTGGCGCGCCTTCTGGCTTGCAATGGCCGGCGACTATGGGCTTAGCCCACTCGGCTCCAACACGGGTGCCACTTCCTCCATCGGCGGTGTCAACCCATCGTACACTGTCCCCGCCGGCTTCTTTGACCACGACCTTCTGCCCGGCCAGAGCATCTACACTGGCAATCAGTTCTTCAATCCCACCCCGGCGGACGCCACCGGCGCGAATCCAATTACTACGCAAGATTATAATGGAGGAGTGGCATTTAAGGCTTCAGCCACATATCCGCAGCATCCGCAGGCCATGTTCCGCTCGACACTGCGCGACCCGGCGGGTGTCTATTACAACAATGGCACCCCATATTCTTACATCGAAGCTGATCAAATGGTCTTGTTGCGCTCGGCGATAGCCGCGGCGAACGCAACTGCGATGCGCTATCCCCGCCCCGCGGTGGGGGCCGATGCGCCGGTCTTTGCCTATGACCTGCCTTTGACGGCCACAGTCGCGGGTACCGCCACAACGACTGTTTACGCGCGTGTGTATGGCGTAACCCTGCAACCGTACATCACCGAGGTCTATGTCAGCACCGACACAACCACGGCACCCGCCAACACCAAGCCGTACATCGCCGTAGAACTGTTTAATCCCTACAACCAGCCCATCGACCTGACAAACTGGCAATTGGCCACGGTCAATCGCGACCCGACTGCTCCAGGCAGCATGCGAAACGTGACGAAGATGCACACGTTTGCGTCGGGGACCATTCCCGCCCTCGGCTATGCGCTATTGGAGAATTACGATCCGGCCAACGCAGGGACCGGCATTACAGCACGTCCGAAGAGCTCCGGGCTTGCGCCCGCGGGTGCGATCACAACGAATCAAGCTGGTGCAACGATTTCCGATATCCCCATCGACGAACTCGAAACCGCCAGTCCGCCTTTAATTCCGACATCGGGCTACGCAAACCAGGAGCTTGTTCTGTTGCGGCCCGTGACGCCACAGGGAGCTGAAGCCCTCGACCAAGTTCCCGTCGATTCCTACGACTTTACCGGATTGACCTACGGCCGAGTGGACCCGACGACAAAAAATGCCATCGCGGATGTGTGGCACTACGTGCGGGGAAACGCAGTGAACAGCAATTCCAACACGTTCTGGAACTTCATCTATCCCGGCCGCTACGACGCGAGCGATCCGACCCCGTACAACACCTCTGGAACGGCAAGCACCACGCCCCAACCGCCCGCTCCTACGGCGAGCAGCGTACCGGGCGAGCCACGCACCCCTGCGCCAATACCGAGCTATACCACGTATTCACGACGCCAACAGGGCACCGAGGCAGCGTTTTTTCAACCAGCCACGCAGATGGATCCGTTCCTCGCCACCCCCGTTCCCCCAGTCACGCTGGGTGATGCCAACTTAAGCGCGAGCTACCCCGTCACGTTCCCATTCCAATATTTAAATGGAGATCAGCCCGGCCCGAGTACCATGCCGGCAGCTTCCCCAGTCAATATATCGCCCTTTGGTCAGTTCGCGCGCAACAGTGATATGCTCCAGATTCCGTTTGTCGGCTCCTATGTAATATTCTCCACGGCACCGACTGGATATCCGTGGTCGGGGGCAAACGCGCCGGCGCTTTCGACGTCCACGGATGTGCCAAAAATCATCGAAATGAATCCCCTGCCCATGGATTGCTCCTTCGCTGAAGACACCGATGTGTCGGATGACCCCCCGTCCAACGAAAGCAAGCCAAACGGTTCGCCCACCGACGCAAATTATGCCTGGAACGAATCTGTTGGCCATTTCGCCCCGGTCAACACCTCGTTAAATGACAACAACATCCGCAAGAGCTCGCCCGGCAATAACCTCACCAATACCCAACAAACGATCGCAGATTCAGACCCGACCCTGGCTTACACGAACAGCTCAGATCCCTATGCGGCGTACAAAGTACAATACTCAACCGACCCGACGACTCCCAGTGCATCAACTCCAGCGACCGCGGCCGAACGCTATTGGCGCTATCACTGGGCCTCTCGAATCTTTGATTATCTCACGGTGCAGAATCCTAACGATGATTATTTCCCGAACGTGCAGCAGGGAATCTACACGGCTTCTCCCGTAAGTGGGGTCCAGCCCGTTCCGGTGCAGAACACGCCATCCATACCCGCCGCCAGCGCGGCGAGTCCAAACGGGGAAGACGCCGTACCAGTTTACGGACTCATCAATCTCAACACCGCGCCATGGCGTGTCCTCTCGGCGCTCCGAATAAGCCCCTACGACGATGCGGAAAACGCGGCGCAGGCAGGGGCCGACAATTACGCCATCAGCCTCACTGGATCCGTCGCCGCAGGTAGCGACACCGTTCCAGACAATGTCGAGCTCGCCCAAGCGATCGTTTACTGGCGGGACCATGGACCCTCCCAAATCCCCGTGGCAAGCTCCAACTTGTCGACGCAAGTTACCACCGCCACACCGCCGTACCCATACACAATTTACAAGGGCCCCTTCACTTCATTGGCCGACATTCTGAACGTGCCGGCGGTGCAGGCGTACCTTCAGGCGATCGATTTTGCGAAGGCCCAACCTCAAAATGGGCCGATTCCCGCAGTCGTGGCCTCGCCGGAGCCGGACGCCGTGCAGGGCCATCTTTCCCCCTTTAATTTTTACACCAATGCACCTCCGTCGCCGCTGAACACCGATGGCGTTCGCAATGACGTCGAAGAGCGCTTCGACCTATTAAGCCGTTTGAGCAATCAAGTCACCGTTAAGTCCGACGTCTACACGGTCTACATCGTGATCCAAGGTTGGCGCAATGCGGGATCGACCAGCGCCAGCAATCCGCCGCAGTTGGTGACGCAGAAGCGGGCGGCGTTCATCATCGATCGAACCGGCGTTACGCCGACCAGTTCCAATGTGAAAATTATCAACGTGCCGACGAACTAGGGGGTAGCGGGTAGGAGGTCGGGGGT
>Ga0302326_10014120_pt1 | contig 16916 bp, 14 predicted proteins | sample Palsa_T0_3_FD_202264 | JGI IMG/M metagenome (GOLD analysis project Ga0302326, IMG submission 202264) | Peat permafrost microbial communities from Stordalen Mire near Abisko, Sweden - Palsa_T0_3 | ecosystem: Environmental > Terrestrial > Soil > Palsa > Peat permafrost | place: Sweden: Abisko...
TTGATCTCATTAGCGGACAGACCGCCAAGCGGCCATTTGGGGCAACAGATTCAGGGTGCGTCTATCGATCCGTTCCATGCAGGTCCTCAATCGCGAACTCGCTCGAGACAGCGGTTAGATCGCCACGGCCTCAAGATGGGTATCGAAGGCTTTGTCGTGGCGCAGGACGCTCCAGGCGATGCGCGCGAGCTTGTTGGCCAGCGCGACGGCGAGTTTGTTTCTGTGCAATCGCTCCGCCGCCGTCGTGAGCCACGCGCCGAAGCTATATCGGGACCAGTTGTGCGGGCGCATCAGCAGGACCTTCGCCGCCTGGATCAACAGCGTGCGCAGGTATTTGCTGCCCCGCTTGGAGATGCGGCCGAGGACCGAACGCCCGCCGGTGCTGTGTTGTCGGGGTACAAGGCCGAGCCAAGCGCCAAAGTCGCGCCCGCGCTCAAAAGCCTCGCCGGTGCCGATCGCGGCGACAATTCCGGTCGAGATTATCGGCCCGATGCCAGGCACGCTCATCAGCCGCTGGCATTTGGCCTCGACCTGGCTGAGCTCTTCGATCTCGCTGGTGACAGCCTCGATGCGCTCGTCCAGCCCGCACCAGTCTCCATAAAGACCGAGGATCAGCTTAGCCGTTCGTGGCGAAATCTCGTCCTTCCGGTTCTCCAATATCGCGAAGAGTGATTTACGCAGGGTGCGCAAGCCGGACCTGACGGCGATACCCTGCTCAATCAGAAAGGCGCGGATCTGGTTGATCGTCGCCGTCCGGCGGGACACCAACCGGGACCGGACGCGGTGACAGGCCTGTAGGTCGAGCTGATCCTGGCTCTTCTCCTGGACGAAGTGCAGGTTCGGTCGCAACGCCGCCTCGGCAATCGCCTCGGCGTCGTTGTAATCATTCTTCTGTCCCTTCACGAACGGTTTGACGTAGATCGCCGGGATGATGCGCGGCTCGTGTCCCAGCGCGCGCAGCGTCCGGGAGACGAAATGCGCGCTCAGGCAGGCTTCCATGCCGACGATGCACCGCGGCAGCTTCTCGAAGAAATCTTTGAGACCCAGGCGCCTGATCCTCCTCCGGAAGGCGATCTTTCCGTCGGCGCCAAACCCGACGAGGTGAAACACGTCCTTGCCGATATCGACGCCGATGACCGCCAGTGATGCTGTATCGAACTCCATCTTCGGCTTCATAGCTGCTTCTCCTGTTCATGGCCGCTAGCCGGTAAAGGCTAGCTCAGGTGGGAATCAGCCGGTCCATCCCATTAGCGGGCCCTCACGGTGGCCAGGGCGAACTGCCGGGGTGGATTGCCGTCCCTCCGGTTGCCCCGCCGGCACGGTATCTTTCGCGCCTTGGCGGCGCTCGATTTGAAGATTACTCTGCTGCTTCAATCTCTGGCACCTGGCCCGGTGGTCTATCGGGCGCTAGGTGACGGAAAAATCGGTAAGGACAGTGAGGGCCATGTTTGACGTCAAAGGCGTCTTCGATTGGGCCAAAGAAAACGGCGAGGTCAAGGCTGTCGATCGTATTTTAATCAAAGTGATGCTCCTACTGATTAAAAATAAAATCACGCTGACTGCCGCTACGATCGAAAAAATGGAGACCCGCATGGCCCTTCCGGAAGAACTGACCGGAGCCATCGCCCGTGCTGCTGAGGAGGTAGTCGGGAAGCCGGTGCCGGACTTCCTGCTGGCAACGGAGGCATCGAATGTTTGACTTCGCTGAATTCGACTACGACTTTGTGGCAAACCGGTTGGTTGTCGGCGGCGAGCCGATGGTCCTCCATTGCCACCATTATAACGTTTTTCTGCAGCGGTCGATTCAGGACGCCGAGTACATCGACAGTGCGCCGATCCTGGTCGGGGCGGCGGCCGAGGTGGCCTTCGCGCAATTGACCGACCTGCTGGCGCGGACTGCGGATATTCCGGCGCGCAAGGCGACCGTGGAGGCGCTCTACCGGGCCAGCGGTCTCGGACTGATCGATCTCGGCGCTCTGACCGAGCGGGGCGGCGACGTGCGCACCCGTTCGACCCATTACTCGATCGGCTGGAAGGAGAAGTTCGGCCGCTCGCGGACCCCGGTCGACTTCTTCTCGACCGGTTTTCTGGCCGGTGCGCTGGCCGCGATCTACGGCTTGCCGCTTGCCGACGTGCAGGCGCGCCAGACCGCGTGTCTCAGCACCGGAGTGACGGAGGACGTGTTCGTGCTAGGCCGCGGTCCGGCGAACTTCACGATTTTTGCGCAGCGACAGAACCCGGTCTTGAACCCGATGGCGGATGACGCCGAGCCCGCCACCTCGGTCGACCGGAAGGCGATCACCCGAGCCGTGGCGGCGATGCCGCTGCCGGTCAATGCCGAAGGGCTGATTGCCGTCTTCGGCCTCTACCTCACCCGCCTCCACGCCGATTACTACAACCGCATCAGCTACGCCTTCGAACGGGAGATGACCGCAGCGACCGGCCGCCAGGGCGTCGAGGTCGCCGCCGACCTGTTTATCGAGGCCGGCCATGTCTGCGCCTTCAATACGATGGGCGGGATCATGACGTCGCCGGACTGGGACGCTCTGGTGTTGCCGATGCTCAAGACGCCGGAAGACTGGTTCCACGGTATCTTCGCCTGGTGGAACGCTTGCGGATATGGTGTCGCCAAGGTGATGGATGTCTCCCCGACCGGGGCGACGGTCCGCATCTACAACGATTACGAGTCGGTCGGTTACCGGCGGATGTACGGCGCCGCCGACCACGGAATCTCCTATCTGGTAACGGGCGGTGTCGCGGGGGTCATGAATTTGATTTACTTGGGTGACATCCACACCAAGCCCGCCCTGACGACGGAGTTTTACGACCGCCTATTCAAACGCGGGCAAGCGTTCCAGGCGCGCATGACGGCCTGCCAGGCGATGGGCGATCCCTATACCGAGATCCATGCCGAGCTTCCCGAAATGGCGGAGGGCGGGCATCGGCTGGAAGGCGCAGGCGTCTCAGCCTGAGACCCGATCGCAGTCCGATGATCAAGGCGGCCGAAAAGGTCTACGACTGCCTCCACCGGGAGCGTTATCGCTACACGCTGGATTCGCCGGTCGATACGGGCCTGTTTGCGCACTACGCCGACGCGGACGCATTCCAGGTCGCGGTCTATGATGCCAAGCACCTGCTGCCGCAGGCGCGAGTCATCTTCCGGATCGAACCGCGCGACGGCAGCTTTCTGATCAATGGCGCTCTGGGGCTCGATTACGTTACGGTCACCTATCTGCGGGGCGCCCCGATGGCAGCGGCCCGGGCTACGCAGGAAGCGATATTGGCGCGTCTGCCATGACCGGGTCGACCGGATCGCCCTGCGGTCCGCTCGCCTACCTCGATAACAATGCGACAACGGCGATGTCGCCGGCCGCCCGCAAGCGTATGGTCGAACTCTTGAGTGGGCCGCTCGGCAACGCCGCCGCGTCGCACGGCCTCGGAGCGGCGGCGCGGAACGTTCTGGAAGAGGCGCGTGCCCGCTTCGTGCGGTGCCTCGGCGGCGGCACGCAGGTACTGTTCACTTCCGGCGCCACCGAGGCCAATGCCTTGTGCCTGCTCGGCGGGTTGCGCCACCCCGAAAACCACTGCGAGCAGCTGGTCGTCAGCGAATTGGAGCATGCCTCGGTCTACGACCTCGCGGAGCTGCCGCTGGAGGGCCCGGCAGCGGTGTGCCGAGCGGGGTCGGACGGCAGCCCGGATCTCGGCCACCTGGAAGACCTCGTTGCGGGTAGGCGAAGTCTTGTTTCGATGATGCATGTCAACAACGAGACCGGCGTAATCTTTCCCGTGGCGGAAATCGCCGCAATCACGCACCGGCATGGCGGTTGGCTGCACGTCGATGCGGCGCAATCGGCCGGCAAAATGCCGCTTGACGAGGTTGTCGCGCATGCCGATGCGCTAACCCTCTCGGCGCATAAATTTCACGGTCCGCTCGGGGTCGGTGTGATCGACGTGCTCAATCCGCGCTTCCAGTTGGCACCGATCCTGCCGGGCGGCGGGCAGGAGGGCGGCATCCGCAGCGGCACTGTGAACGTACCGGCGATTGCGGCGGCCGCGGTCGCGCTCGACGAAGCGGCGGCCAGCCCGCCGCCCGGCCCGGGGTTGCGCGACCGGCTCGAAGCGTTCCTGTTGGAGGAAGTGCCGAATTGCCTAGTGGCCGGCCGCTCGGCGCCGCGCCTTTGGACCACTTCGTATGTGTGCTTTCCAGGCCTGCTGCAGGAGGATTTGATCGAGGCGCTGTCGTGCCGTGGGGTCCATGTCGGTAGCGGCGCGGCGTGTACCTCCGCGCTCAATGAGTCCCGGGTTTTGCGCAGCATGGGCATCGCTCCCCTGTACAACCAGGGTGGAATACGGATCAGCTTTTCCCTGCGCACCCCCGCCGCGGCGTTGGATCGGCTCATCGCGGTTTTCCCCGCGGCCTATGCCGTGGCAATGGAAAAGAGCCCCTACCGGTGATCGCGCCTAGCCCTGTCCCAACGGATTCGCTGGTGCCGGCCGGCGGGCGTGTCTTCGCCGAATTTGACATCGAACCGGCAGATCTGACGTACCTGCAAACATTCCAGGAGACGCTGACGCCCGAGATCCAGGAATGGATTGTGGCGCAGTGGCAGGCGGAGGTCGCGGCCCTGCTTTGGTTCGAAGACCTGCATCTGCCGCCCGATGCGGTGGCAGCTCTGTTCGCGACGCTGGCCTCGTTCCTGCGGCGGCTCCTCGCGGGCGATCGCATCCCAGAGCTATACGACGAGTTGGAGCAAGTCACCCTCGTCGCGCTACGGCATGGTGTGCGCAGCACCGATATTTTCCAGGCCTCCACGAAACTCGAATCGGTGCTCACCGGCGTGATCCTGCAGTTATTCTCCGGCTCGGACCAGCAGACCGTCGCGCTGGTGACGATGGCGAAGTTCCTAAAATCGCTGCTCTACGTAGTGATGGAGACTTACCGCCGGGAAGCGGCCGACGAAATCGAACGGCGCAACCGCGAGTTACAGGATCGCACCGAGCAATTGGCCCACTCGGTCGCCGAACTTCAGGCGCTCGAGGAGGTGTTGCGGGCGGTGAATTCCTCGCTCGACCTCGATACTGTCCTTGCCACCATCATCAGCCGCGCGGTGCAACTCTCGCAGGCTGACGAAGGCACGATCTACGAATTCAACGCGGCCGAGGAGGTCTTCGTGCCCAAGGCCGCCTTCGGTATGAACGCGAAGCGGGTAGAGGCGCTGCGCCAGCGGCGGATCAAGGTGGGCGAAACCCATCTTGGCCGCAGCGCGCTTCTGCGCGCGCCCGTGTATGTCGCGGACGTGCAGCAGGACCCGTCCGTGCGGATTTCGCCGGGCATTCATGCCGTGCTCGCCGTGCCGCTCCTGCGCGACGACAAGGTCGTCGGTGGCCTGGTGATCCGCCGGCGCACTGAAGCTGGCTTTGCGCCGACCATCCCCACCTTGCTGCAAACCTTCGCCGGACAAGCGGTGCTCGCCATCGAGAACGCGCAGCTGTTTCAGGAACTCGCCGCCCGTGGCGAGGAAGCCCGCCGTGCACGGATCGCCGCCGAGGCCGCGCTCGCCGATTTGCGCCGCGCCCAGGACCGCCTGGTGCAGGCGGAAAAGATGGCCTCGCTCGGCCAATTGACCGCCGGCATTGCCCACGAGATCAAGAACCCGCTCAACTTCGTCAACAATTTCGCCGACCTGTCGGTCGAACTGTTGGACGAGCTGAAGGAGACAGCGGCGCCAGTGCTGAGGGCGCTCGACGAGGACAAGCGCGCCGAGGTCGATGAAACGATCGAGATGTTGACCGGCAACCTCGAAAAGATCGCCGAGCACGGCCGGCGCGCCGACGGCATCGTTAAGAGCATGCTGGAGCATTCGCGCGGCGGGACCGGTGAGCGCTGCAGCGTCGATCTCAACGGGCTGGTCGAAGAAGCGCTCAACCTCGCCTATCACGGCGCCCGCGCTCAGGATCAGACGTTCAACATCACGCTAGATCGCGATCTTGGCGCCGATATCGCGCCGATCGAGCTGGTGCCTCAGGACGTGACGCGGGTGTTCCTCAACCTGTTCGGCAACGGTTTCTACGCCGCCAATAAGCGGGCGCGCGCCAACGGCGACGACGCATTCCGCCCGATGCTGACAGTGGCAACTCGCGATCTCGGCGATGCAGTCGAGGTGCGCGTACGCGACAACGGCACCGGCATTCCATCTGAGATCAAGGACAAGCTGTTCGAGCCATTCTTCACCACCAAGCCGACCGGCGAAGGGACGGGGCTCGGCCTGTCCATTAGCTACGACATCGTGACCCAACAGCATGGCGGTACGATCGAAGTCGACAGTGCGCTCGGCGAGTTCACTGAGTTCATCGTCCGCCTGCCGCGCGGCCGGCAGACCGCCAGCAGGAGTGCTACAGCATGAGCGTGAGCATTCTAGTCGTCGACGACGAACCCGACGTCGCTGACCTGTTTCGTCAGCGCTTTCGCCGGGAGGCGCGCGAGGGCTCCTATGTCATGCACTTCGCAGCCTCGGGCGAGGAGGCACTCGAACGCCTGAACCACACAATAGAGCCGCAGCTGATCGTAATCCTGTCGGACATCAATATGCCGGGTATGGACGGGCTGGCGTTGTTGCAGGAGATAAAGACCCGGCGGCCCGACCTGCCGGTCATGATGGTGACTGCCTATGGCGATGACGAGCGCCGACGTCGTGCGGACGAACTCGGCGCGTTCGATTTCCTCACCAAGCCAGTCGATTTTGATCAGCTGAAGGCGCAGTTGCGTCAGTTGCCGTCGGCACCGGCGCCCCATTGACCAAGCCGGTCAAAATCCTCGGTGTCGATGACGAGGACGATTTCGAAGCGCTGATCCGGCAGCGTTTCCGCCGGCCGATCCGCGAGGGCGAGTTCATTTTCTCCTTTGCCCACCATGGCGAAGAAGCCTTGGCGGCGCTGGCGGCCGACCCGGACATCGAACTAATGCTGCTCGACATCAACATGCCGGTGATGGACGGGCTTACCCTGCTCAGTGAATTGCGCGAGCGGCAATCCCGGGTGCGGGCGATCATCGTCTCGGCGTATGGCGACATGACCAATCTGCGCACCGCGATGAACCGCGGCGCGTTCGATTTCGTCACCAAGCCAGTCGATTTCGCCGATCTCGAGGTCACCATCCGCAAGACCCTCGCCGACATCGCCGGGGTGCGTGAGATCGAGCGTCTCCATGCGGCGGCCGAACGGGCGCGCAGCAATCTGTCGCGCTATTTCTCGCCAAACATCGTCGAGCTGCTGGCTGCACAGGATGAGCCGCTCGGAGCAGTGCGCCGGCAGACAGTCGCTGTGCTGTTTGTCGATATCGTCGGGTTCACACGGATGGCCGAGGCGATGCCGCCCGAGGCGGTGGTGACGTTGCTGCGCCAGTTCCATCAGCGGATGACGGCGCAGATCTTCGCCTGCGGCGGTACCGTCGAGAAGTACATCGGTGATGAGATCTTCGCCGTATTCGGCGTGCCGACCGCGAGCGGCGATGACGCGGCAAACGCACTCAACTGCGCCGAAAGGATGCTGGACGCGCTCCACCGCTGGAATGCGGAGCGCGTAAGGGATGGACAGACCCCGCTCGCCATCGGTATCGGCCTCAATTACGGGCCGGCTGTCCTTGGCGATGTTGGCAGCGAACACAGCATGTCGTTTACGGTGATCGGCGACATCGTCAATACGGCAAGCCGATTGCAGGGGCTGACCCGCACCCTCAAAACCTCGCTCGTCGTCGGTGGCCCGTTGATTGACGCAATACGAGCGGGATCGTCGGAGACCGCCGCGCCGCTGGTGAGCCAACTGCAGGATCAGGGCGAGCAGGCGCTGCGCGGCCGGGCCGGCGCGGTCCGAGTCTGGACCCGCAAGCCCAGAGGATTGGCGGCAACCACCACCGTATGAGCTTTGCCGAGCGATGTGGCTTGGCAGGATCTGAATGAGGCTTCAAACCGGTTGCTAGCAGTCATCTCCGAATGTCCGTTACCTGGTCGGTCCAATCAGCCGCTGGTGTGGCCACGAATGGCTCTTGAGGGCCGAACCCAGCGGTTCCGTCGCGGTCCCGCGAACGGCTGGAATCGGCGCCAAGGCGTCATCGGGGCGGACCGCCACGAAGGACCGCTGTTCGAACCTCTACGGCCATCCGCTGTTACTGCCGTAGCCGGCCGGTCATGCCCCAAAGTTGCCCCGCCTTCGGATCACCAACGCCCTGGCGTTAAGTCACTTAACGTATCTTATAGTGTGTTGGAGGAAGACCCGCGTGCGGCGGCAGCATGGCGTCGACGATTGCCGAGGAGAAGCCTGAGATCTTGGGATCCCGACACTTGCCGCCCAAGGCCAATGCGGTAGCGGCTCGAATTGAGGGGTAGGTAGTCGGGTGTGGCGCTATATCGCTTCACGTCTCGTGATCGCCGCGGCGATGGTGCTGCTGGCCACGCTCATTATTTTTCTGATTGCCAATACGGTGCCGGGAGATCCGGTGCTAACACAGCTTGGCGATGTCGCCGCCAATAACCCCGCTATTGTCGCGGCGTATAGACACAAATGGGGCCTCGATCTGCCGATGTGGCAGCGCTATTGGCTATTCTTGCGCGGGCTAACGCATGGCGATCTCGGCATCTCGATCTCTTCACAGCGCCCGGTAATTGAGGACATCACACAATACGCGCCAGCCACGGTCGAGCTTTCCACCCTGGCTTTCCTGATTTCGCTGCTATTTGGGCTGCCGCTCGGTGTGCTTGCCGCAATGAAGCGCGATTCATGGATTGACCATGTCGCGCGCGCCGTCTCGCTGGTGGGCGTCTCCGCGCCGACCTTCTGGCTCGCCTTCATCATGCTGGCAGTATTCTATGGCTGGTTGGGCTGGGCGCCGGGGCCGGGTCAGATTGGCAGCGACCAGTTCCCTCCGCCAGATGTCACTGGGTTCATGCTGATTGACGCGCCGCTCGCAGGTCAGTGGGACACGTTTTGGGATGCGCTGGCGCATCTGATGCTTCCTTCGATCGTGCTGGCCTTGGCGACTATGGGGTTGATCACCCGCACTACGCGGGCGGCGATGCTGGAGACTTTGTCGCAAGACTACATCCGCGTTGCCCGCGCCAAAGGGTTGCGACGGCGCGCCATTATGCTGGGTCACGCGCTGCCGAACGCCCTCCTGCCGGTGGTCACCCTGGGCGGTCTGGCCTATGCGCAGTTGCTGACCGGCACAGTACTGACCGAGACCATTTTTTCCTGGCCGGGCCTCGGCCGCTACACCTTCCAAAGCGCGGTGATCCTCGACTTCCCGGCCATCATGGGCATCACGCTCGTAGTCGCGGTCGTCTACGTTATCGTCAACCTGATCGTCGACCTCTCCTACGCACTACTTGATCCCCGAGTGATGCGGCGATGACGTCACCTGCTTCCGACCCGGCATTGACCGACGCGGCGATGTCCGCGCTGGCGGATGTCACCGTCTCCACGGCGCGGCGGCGATGGCTGAGGCGCTATCTGTTGCCGGCGATGGGCGGCACGGCGATCCTGGCCTGGCTGTTGGTCGCCGCTCTGGCGCCCTGGATCACGCCCTATATGCCCGACACAGTGAACGTCACCGGACGCCTGGCTGGACCGTCGCTGGCGCATTGGCTCGGCACCGACGAACTGGGCCGCGACGTGCTAACCCGCATCATCTATGGCGCGCGTACCTCGCTGACGGTGGGCTTCACGGTGGTGCTGGTAGGCGGCGGGGTTGGCACGCTGGTCGGCGCGGTTGCTGCCTTCGCGCGCGGCTGGGCCGAGGAAATCTTAATGCGCGCCACCGACCTCATGTTCTGCTTCCCGCCCATTATTTTAGCGATGGCGATCGCTGCGGCGCTGGGGATCGGCACGCGCAACACGGTGATCGCCATGCTGGTCGTGTGGTGGCCGAAATTCGCCCGTCTGGCGCGCAGCGTGGTAGTCGGCCAACGTTCGCTAGAATATGTCGCGGCGGCCCGTACCATTGGCTTTCCGCCCATCCACATTCTGTTCCGCCAAATCTTGCCCAATGCCGTTGGTCCGCTGGTAGTACTGATCACGCTCGACCTCGGCAACGCCATCCTGGTCTTCGCCGGCCTCTCCTTTCTTGGCCTCGGTGTCGTGCCGCCGACGCCGGAGTGGGGTTCCATGGTCTCCGAAGGGCGCGAGCTGGTCGCGCAATGGTGGGTGGCGACCTTTCCGGGCTTGGCGATCCTGACGGTGGTGATCGGTTTCAACTTCGTAGGCGATGGCCTGCGCGACTGGCTCGACCCGTATGCCAGACGACGCTAAGGCGTTGCTGCAGGTCAGTGACCTACACACCTGGTTCTTCACTGATGCTGGAGTGGTTCGCGCGGTGGACGGCGTTAGCTTCACGCTGCGCCGCGGCGAGACCCTGGGTATCGTCGGCGAGTCCGGTTCCGGCAAAAGCGTTGCGGCGAAGTCAATTATGAATTTGTTGGAAGAACCGGCTCGCATCGTCGCTGGGTCGATCCGCTTTCGCGGCAAGGAGATCACCACGCTGCCTGAAGCGGAGCTGCGCGAGATCCGCGGCGCTGAGATCGCGATGGTTTTCCAGGACCCGATGACTTCGCTCAACCCGGTGCTGCGCATCTCGCGTCAGATGATTGAGACGATGACGGCGCATCAGCGGTTCGCACCGGATGCGGCGCGCACCCGGGCGGCCTCGCTGCTCGGGCTTATGGGTATCGCCGGTCCGGGACGGGTTCTGGATTCCTGGCCGCATCAATACTCCGGCGGTATGCGCCAGCGGGTGATGCTGGCGATGGGCTTCGCCAATGAACCGTCGCTGATCCTGGCTGATGAGCCGACCACCGCACTCGACGTGACAATTCAGGCGCAGATCCTAGACCTGCTAAGGGCGCTCAACGCCGATTTGGGCACCGCGGTAATTCTGATCAGTCACGACCTCGGCGTAATCACGACGATCTGCTCGCGCGTATTGGTGATGTATGCCGGCGAGGTGGTGGAGGAAGGCCGGCCGCAGGACCTGCTGACCGATCCGCGCCATCCGTACACTTGGGCGCTGTTGCACGCCGCACCCCGGCTCGAAGGGGCCGCTGGCGACCGACGGCTGGCGACAATTGAGGGGCAGCCGCCCGATGCTCGTAACTGGCCCGAGGGCTGCCGGTTCCGGGCTCGCTGCCCCTTCGCCGTCGATGCCTGCGCACGACATCCCAAGTTGCTGCCGATCAACCCCGATCGCAGCGCGAGGTGCTGGGTAACGCAAGGCGGAGCCGTGCTGCATCCCCCTTCACCGCGCGCCGCCACGAACGCGGCTGCGGTCCGTCAAGATACGGCGCCGGCACCGCTGCTGGCCGTGCAGGGTTTGGTCAAACATTTCGAGTTGCCGCGTGAAAATTTCCTGGAGCCGCACCGCGTACTCCGCGCGGTGGACGGAGTAGACCTGGCGGTGTCACCCGGCGAGACCGTCGGGTTGGTGGGCGAATCAGGTTGTGGCAAGTCAACGCTCGCGCGCCTGGTGATGCGACTGGAGGAACCTACCGCCGGACGCATTGTGTTCGAGGGGCAGGATATCTCCCACGCGTCCCAATCTGCCATAAGGCCGCTACGCCGCCGGATGCAGATGGTCTTCCAGGACCCCTATGCATCCCTCAATCCGCGCATGTCCGTGGGCGAGATCCTCGCGGGGCCGCTGCGGCTGCATCGTCTCGCACACGGCGCGGCAGAAACACGTGAGCGCGTCGCGGAGCTGCTCAATCTTGTCGGGTTGGCGCCGGAGGCCACCGCTCGGTTTCCGCACGAATTCTCCGGCGGCCAGCGTCAGCGGATCTCGATCGCACGCGCTCTAGCGGTGGAGCCAGTGTTCCTGGTCGGCGACGAGCCGATCTCGGCCCTCGATGTGAACATCCAGGCGCAGATCATCAATCTGATGATCGGACTGCAGGAACGGCTGCACCTGACCTACCTGTTCATCGCGCACGACCTGGCTGTCGTGCGCCACATCTCCGACCGGATCGTGGTGATGTATTTGGGCCGCGTGGTCGAGACGGCGCCAGCAGCCGAATTGTTCCGCCGACCGCTGCATCCCTACACGGCGAGCCTGATCTCGGCCGTGCCGACACTTGACTCAACCGGATCGAAGCAACGGATCGTGTTAACCGGCGAGGTGCCGAGCGCATTCGACCCGCCCTCGGGCTGCCATTTCCGCACCCGTTGCCCGGCGGCGACAGCGCGCTGTGCGGCGGAGGTGCCGGAGTTGGCCGAGGTCGTCTCCCGCCATCGTGTGGCATGTCATTTTCCGGGCGTAGTAGTGGTCGACCGATGACCTTGACGGCGCCGCCTGCACTAGGTGGTAGCCTGATACAGCTCCGCCTCCCACCCGGCTGCGGTCAGTGGCAACGTCTTCAACGTGTTGCGCACCGCAAACTGATAGATCGGCTGAAACAGGATCAACAGGCTCGCTTGGTCGATCAGCGCCTTCTCGTACTCCAGATATAGCGCTGAGCGCTTCGTCACATCCTGCTCAGCCGCAGCCCCTTGCACTATTTTCACCAGCGCCGGATCAGGCGTCCAATGAATGCGCTTGGCTACCCGTAGCACACTTGCCGAGGCCCACTGATCCGTTTCCACGCCAGACGGGTTCCAGAACGTCAGGACCGCGGTCGACTTGCCGGTCGTATACTGCGTCCGCAAGTTCACCTGATCGACCGGATCCAACACCACCTTGATGCCTACGCGCGCTAGATCCGATTGAAGCTTTTGGGCCAGCACCGCATAAGACAGGCCGGACACCGCGGCGTCGCCATAGCTCAGCTTGAATTCGAACCCGTCCGCTAGCCCCGCCTTCTGCAGCAGCTGCTTCGACCGATCGAGATCCTGGTGCCAGCCGTACTGCTTCGTTGTCTCCTCGGTCGAGCCGTAGAGCCCGATAGGGATGAAGCTCGCACAGCGCATCGCCTTGCCGCCGAGTAGAGAGTTGATGATGCCGTCGTAGTCGATCGCACTCGCTATCGCCTGGCGCGCCTCCTTCACAGACAGCGCTTTGTTGAACTCCGGCTCGTTGGTCAGCGCCATGTAGACGTAGTCCAGGCTGCGCAGCCCCTCCACGCGCACCTGCGGATCATCCTTCAGCGTGACGATCTGTTCGGGGATCAAGTTGAACGCCACGCCGATATCGCCGCGTTTGATCGCCAAAAGCTGCGTGGCACTATCGCCCATGTGCCGCACGATCACATGCTGGAACGGCACCGGCCCGCGGAAGTAATGCTCGTTGCGGGTCAACAAAATCTGCGCGCCGCGGGTCCAGCCCACCAGGGTGAAAGGCCCGGCGCCGGCGGAATGCTGATTGAGCCATTGGGTTGCCGTGTCGGTGGTGTTGGCATTCTTCTCCGCTGTGCCGCCCTGCGCCGCCACGGCCTTGCGCTCCATCACGCCGAAATTTGGTCCTGACAGGATGGCAAGCACCGGCTGGGTCGGATCGACCAGTATCAGATCGACCGTCATCGGATCGATTACGTTCACCGCAGAAACGTTTGTAACGTATTGCGACGGTTGGTCCTTCAGGTTGATCAGACGATCGAAGGTCCATTTCACATCGTCGGCGGTGACGGGATTGCCACTTGCGAAGTTGGCCTCGGTGAGCTGGAACCGCCAACCCTTGCCATCGTCGGTTCGAGCCCACGATTTGGCCAGTGCCGGCTTCACGTTCAGATAATCGCCCGGCGACATCGTCACCAGTGACTCGTACGTTGCCCGCAGGCTCAACGGCGCGGTGTATTGCGCCTCGCGTGCCGGATCGAAGGTGATCGAGTCGCTGATGTCGATGCCCAGCACGAGCGTGCTGTCGCCGCTGGCGGCATACACCTTGTTCGGCAATCCCACAGCCAGCGCCGCGCCGCCAATGCCCAGGAGCCGCACCACATCCCGTCGGCCGATCCAGCCAATCTCCCGCACGTTTCTCTCCCTTTGTTGGTTGTATTAGGACCCGATCATACCGGCAGGGCTCAGCGATACAACGATACAAGGGGATAGCCGAGCGCGGGAAGGTGCCGGGCGAGGCCCCAGCTCGTACCACCGGATGGTCGACGACATAGGCCTTCTGGATCGACTCGGTGTATTGGCCTGAACCGATTAATTATATGTTCAGCATTTCTGGTTTATCGACAAGAGACGAACAAGTACCATTATAAGCAAAATGGGTGTAGACCCAATGATCAATGCAAGCATATCCTTTAAAGCTGCGATAGCGACCGCGGGTATCGCCTGGGGCCTATGCGCAATGCCGGCAAGAGCCCAGGAGATGACTCTGCGGTTTGCCACGATCAATGCGGAGAGCACGCGCGCCTACAAAGAGATTCAAGAACCGCTAGCTCGGGCGATCGAAAAGGCTTCCGACGGGCGTATCAAGGTCGATCTTCGCGGTTCAGGCGCCAACGGATACGGCAAACCAGCCGAGTATCTGGACATGGTCGAGCATGGCGATATCGATATCGCCTATACCGTACAGGGTTACAAGCCGGGCCGCTTCCCGCGAACCTCGGTGGCCGAACTGCCTCTTCTGTACAGCGATTCCGAAGGAGGCACCCGTGTACTATGGGGGCTGTATAAGGAGGGCCTCCTCGACAAGGAATATGATGGACTCAAGGTGTTGACGCTCAACACCGCCGTGCCTTACGGCATCTTTAGCGCCACGAAGCCGATCACCGCGATCAAGGACTTCCGGGGTTTGCGCGTTCGCGTGCCAAGCCCAACCGTCGGCCTAGCCTTGGCTCGCATGGGCGCGGTGCCGATCGGCCTGCCGCTCAATCTTATCGGAGAGAGCGTTGCCAACGGCATGGTGGATGCCATCTCGTATAGCGCCGATTCGTTGGAATCGCTGCCGGGGGTCGACGGCAAGCCGGTCGCCGATCAGGTCAAGGCCGTCTACGACTGCGGCTTTGCGGCACCGGCATTGATGATCGTCATGAACCAGAAGGCGTACGACCAGCTGCCAAAGGATCTGCAGAAGGTCATCGACGACCACTTCGGCGGCGCGCTCTCGGGGGTCATGGCGAAAGACCGCGACACGAGCGAGGCCAATGCGAAGAAACGCATGCAGAACGACCGTCGCTACAGCTATGTGACGATGACACCCGAGCAGCATGACGAGATGGTCAAGCTGATCGCGCCGGTTGTCGAAGAGTGGAAGAAGTCGCTGGCCGCCCAAGGCATCGATGGCGACAAGCTGCTGAAGCGTGCGCAAGAACTCGCCGCTCAGAAGACGGCCTCGGCTAATTAATCGGCCGAATTACCCAGACGTACTCGCCATAACCGACACCGCGCGTCGCGGGGCCCGCGCGCGACCAGGCGTTGCCGTTCGCGGAGTGACTGCAGTAGGTCGAAGCTCGTCGATTGCCTAACCCGGCGATGACCGCTATCAGCGCTTTGCGGCCCCGCCAGAGACAGGGCCGCACGCATCTTGAGATCAAAGATCGACTTGCTCGGAGATGCGGACACGGGCGCGCGCGGCCCAGGCAAACCCCGAGAAATTTCGAGAAGGCAGGGAGCGATTCGCCGAGGCCCTCGCCGCCTTCCTGAACGACCACGAAGAGGCAACCAAGCACTGACCGCACCGTCGCGGCGCTGGTAGGCCAGACGATTGCCGACAGCTATAGTCCCCTAAACTCCTGGTTGGAACCGAGGGCGTCGATGTCGTTTCGATTGCGTACCGCGCTGGCCGCGGGCTTACTTCTCGTAGCCTTCGGCGCGGTGGCCGGAGAATTTACCGATTCGGCCGGGCGGATCGTTGTTCTGCCTGCCCAGATCAACCGCGTCATGGCGGCGGGTCCGACCGCCGAGGTACTGGTCTACGTACTGGCGCCAGACAAACTCATCGGCTGGGCGCAGCTGCCGCGCGGCGTCATGTCGGCGCGCTACGCCCGCATCCCGGTCGTCGGGCAGCTGACAGGGCCGAATCCCACCGCAACGGCGACGACCGTGTCGCAGCTGCACCCAGACGTCATCATCGATGCGGGTATAGTGACGCCGGAGCGCGCCGCCTTTGCCGATCAGATCAGCCAGGCGACCGGCACGCCCTATGTCCTGCTCGACAACAGCTTTGACCGCGCGGCGACGATGCTGCGCACCGCCGGCCGGGTGCTCGGCGTAGCCGACCGCGGCGACGACTTGGCCGGCTCGGCCGAGCATGCGATCAACGCGCTGCGCGGCCGGCTATTGATCCAGCCGGCAACGGAACGACCGCTTGTCTACTACGCAGGTGGCCCCAGCGGCCTCGAAACCGGGCTGCCCGGCTCGGGCGCTGCCGCGGCGATCGAGGCGGCCGGGGCGATCAACGTCGCGGCACCGCTCGGCACTGGCAATCGCGTCATGGTCACGTTGCAGCAATTGCAGCAGTGGAACCCTACCGTGATCATCGTCCAAGATCCCGGCTTCTATCAAATCGTGCAGCGCAGTCCCGCGTGGCGCAGCCTTGCCGCGGTGCGCAGCAAGAAAGTCTTCCTCGAACCATCCTCACCCTTTGGCTGGATCGACGACCCGCCTGGGATGAATCGGCTGATCGGTCTCTATTGGCTATCGCAAATCTTTTATCCGGGGGATTCGCAGGATGACCTGCGCAGCCTGATGCAGGATTTCTACGACAAATTCTACGGCATCAAACTGACCGACAAACAGATCGAGGCGATCGCCAAGACCGCCGGAATTCCGCCGAGCGATACGCCACATCTCGCCACCCTGCCGCCTATGGGAGAGCCATTGCCGAATGCCGGGGTGAACACCGGGATGCCCGGCGCGGTCAACGAGCCCGGCCGCAGGGGGCTGTTGCCGACACCGCTCGCGCCGACGACGCCCTCCTACAATAAGCCGAAATAGGCACCGGGCCGCGCTCGCACAGCGGGCCTTAAAATGGGTGGCCGGGCTTGGTCCGG
>Ga0302326_10014121_pt1 | contig 16916 bp, 10 predicted proteins | sample Palsa_T0_3_FD_202264 | JGI IMG/M metagenome (GOLD analysis project Ga0302326, IMG submission 202264) | Peat permafrost microbial communities from Stordalen Mire near Abisko, Sweden - Palsa_T0_3 | ecosystem: Environmental > Terrestrial > Soil > Palsa > Peat permafrost | place: Sweden: Abisko...
AGCCGTCCCTCCGGGACTAACGCATTATTGCGATCTGTTCCCAGGACTGCGTCCTGGGCTACTTTCAGGTCGCCCCTTCGGGGCTGGATTTGCAAAGCCTGGTTCTCACACACCCTCTTTAGCCGCTGAGGTACGTCTTTCTTGCCCGATCGCGAGGTGGAGCGCCTGCCGTTCGCCGCCGCCTTCGCGGGACGCCATTTTAGCCTTCCAGGGTCTTCTTTTTGTAGATATCGTGGTAAGACGACGTCCTCACCGAAGGAGATGGAATGCATTTTCAAAGACGCCAACTGTTTCGCATCCTGCCATTTGCTTTTGGGTCGAGCTTCCTCTTGAAGGGGGACAGCCTCAGCGTGGCGGCACAGGTCACTCCCCCTCTTCCTCCCGAAGCGACGGAAACCGAAAAAGTGACGGGAATTGGGGGGCTATTCTTCCGCGCTCACGATCCGGCGGCGTTGGGGAGTTGGTACCAGCAGCACTTGGGGATATCGACCACCCCAACCAGAGTCGGCCAATCTGTTTGGCGCCAGGAGGCAGGAAACACCGCCTTCACCCCTTTCCCGGAGACCACCGGTTATTTCGGGGATATCAACAAGGACTGGATGGTGAACTTTCGAGTCCGTGATCTCGACAAGATGGCAGCCCAGTTACGAGCCGCTGGAATCGCCATCAAGGTTGACCCGCAGTCTTATCCCAACGGCCGGTTCGCCCGCCTGCATGATCCTGAAGGAAACCCGATCGAATTGTGGCAACCTGCATAAGCTTCGATGTACTGCATTGCTAGGGAATGTTCGCTGGTGGACGCACTTCACGAGATCGGACACTCTCGCCCTTGCCAATGCTTGTCCGCCTTTGCCGATGTGCGCCCATCAAAAACACTTAGCGGCCCACCAGGATAGGTCTTTGAATTGCAGTTTGATCCGCTGGATGTCAGAGGCAAACTGGAGATCTTCTGCTTGGCGAATACCCGTATCGCTCTTTCCTTCTGGTTGTTATTCGGCGGATCCGTCCTGGCCCAGCAGAACACGCCAGTCTCGCCGCCTGCGAACGATGGGCAGGCTCCGGTAATTCGAGTATCTACGCAATATGTAGTTCTCGATGCGCTGGTCGAAGAGGAAAAAACAGGCGCTCCGGTTGCTGATCTGAAAGCCAACGACTTCACAGTTCTGGAAGATGGAAAAACGCAGAGCATCTCCTACTTCACCCACGATCAGCTGCCGTTGTCCGTTGTTCTTCTCTTCGATCTGACCGAGACCGTCCAAGCAACGCTAAAGCCCCTGGCCCAGGGCGCACACGAGATGCTCGCACATCTGAAGCCGCAGGATGAGGTCTCCATCATGGTGTTTTCCTCTCACACAGAACTGTTGCAGGACTTCACCACCGACCGCGGCCTCGCCTCGGCCGCGATCGAGAGGGCCGCGGACATGAAGACAAACGATGGAACCTTTATCCACGAAGACATGTATGAAGCCATCGGCCAGGCTCTCAAGTCCACGGTTCCCCAAAGCCGGCGGGTGCTGGTCTGGCTTACCGACGGGACGGCTAATTTTGAGAACGCACGTACCCGAAAAACCATCGGCAAAGAAGCGCCGCCTTACTTGCATAGCAAGGAAGAAGCGACCGCCAGGCTGTTGCAGTCGGGTGTGTCCGTTGCCGCGCTCATTGACAGGTCCGCCGGCACCGATGCCCTTTTGGCCGCAGTAGACGTCTCTCCCTTTTCCTTTTTTGCGGGTGGCCGCACCGGCGATATCAATAGGTACGCCGATCTGACCGGAGGCCCTGTGCTCAAGACCAGCAAAAAAGAAGTGGCCGCACGGCTCGCCGCGTTGATCGACCAGCTACGCGCGCGATACACCCTCGGATACAAACCTGGGTTGGTAAAACCGGCGGGATCCTTTTGCAAGGTGCAGGTTAAGCTGACCTCCGGATCCCAAAAACACAATCACTCAGGAAAGGGAGACCCTCTCGTACGCTCCATAAGCGGCTATTATCGCTGATCTCAGATCTATCTCTCCTCGGCAAATGCCGCGTAGCTGTGGGGAGGGCTGCCCCGCAGATGAATTCGTCGAAGTGGCGCGCCGTTTTCTCCGAAACTGTTTTTACGTAAGCGCGGTCTTCCGCGTCGGTGTAAATCGAACGACTGAAAGTTGTTCGATTCCATTACTGTCAGCCCTATGCCGCCGGCCACCGCGACTCCCCGGTCGAGGAAAAATTTCTAGCGGCAGTCCTCATAGGGGAACACCGTAGTAGCTCGGTGAAAATGGCGTGAATCCCCGAGACGGCCAAAACTTACGTTGACTTTAGACCGGCCAATTCTTACAGTCTAGTAAACCCAGGCCAGCCAGTCGATGCAAAAGCCACCTCACCCGAGTTGTCGAAAGAGGTTTGACCATGGAACCCACGATGATTGGCACCAAGTGTCCGAAATCGGCGCAACGCGCAGCCGATACGAAATTCCACAGAATACTAATTCTTGTATTTGCCGGCATTCTCGCACTGATGGTCTCTCCGGCCTTGCATGGTCAAGCCACCGGTAGCTTCTCCGGAAATGTCACGGATAAATCCAGCTCGGGGATCCCCGGAGCTGCCGTCATCGTTACCTCTCAGACGACCGGCCTGTCGCGAGACAGCAAGACCGACAGTTCCGGACATTATCTGATCCCCTTGCTTCCGGTCGGGACTTACACCGTGCACGTCGACGCGACCGGCTTCCAAAGCGCCGAATCCAAGGATTTGTATCTCCAGATTGACGAAGCCCGCGAGCTCGACTTTGCGCTGGTGCCCGCCACCGTAGTCACCACGGTTGCAGTTTCGGGTGAGGCCGTGGCTGTCGAATCAGCCAATCCCTCGCTCGGCCAGGTCATCACCTCGCAGGAGGTGTCGCAGCTTCCCTTGAATGGCCGCGATTTCGTGCAGCTCGCCACCCTCACCGCCGGCGCTACGGCGGAGACCAATCCGAACAGCTTTTTCACCTCCGCCGCCAGCAGTGAGGTGGCCGCACGCGGTTCCTTCTCTCTATCGGTCGGCGGCTCCCGTCCCAACAGCACAGACTGGCTGCTGGACGGCGTCGATAACAACGAGTTGACGGCCGGTGGTATCGCCATCTTCTCCTCCATCGACTCCATTCAGGAATTCAAGGTTTTGACCTACACCTACTCCGCGGAATATGGTACCCGGGCCGGGCCCACCGTGCTGGTCACCACAAAATCCGGGAGCAACGACTTTCACGGGACGCTCTTTGAATTTGTGCGCAATACCGATCTCGATGCCAAGAGCTATTTCGCCACCTCCGTCGAAAAGTTCAACCTGAACCAGTTTGGCGGTGCTATTGGCGGACCCATTCGCAAGAACAAGACTTTTTTCTTCATCGATGGCGAGCAAAAATATCAACTCCACGAAATTCCCTTTGCCGGCCTGGTGCCTTCGCTGGCCATGCGCACCGGCGATTTTTCCAATGACCCTTTTGGCAACCCTACTCCCATTGGCACTCCGGGCGCCAATCAGCCTTCCGGCATCGTGAACCCAAACATGGTAGGGGCGTCCACGAACCCTCTGACGTATCCCAACATCTATTTTCAGTGCGATAGCGCCGGGAATCCTCTCCCCGGGAACGCCGATGGAAGCCAGTCCCCGGGCACTGCCTGTAACAAGATTCCAGCCAACCTGATCAACCCCATTGGGCAGGCCATGATCAACCTGTACCCCGCGCCCAACGCGAGCAATGCCAGTGCCGGCATTAACTATGTCAATCAGCCCATCCGCCAGCTGGACGAAACCAAGTTCGACGTCCGGCTCGACCACACCCTTTCCAACCAGGACAATCTCTTCGGCCGTTTCAGCTACGACCAGGCATTCTCCTATGTCCCCGGCGGCGCACCAGGATTTGCCGAAGCGAATGCCTTCGGCAGCAACCAGCGCATCATCAACCACGCGCGCAACGTGGCCCTCGGGGAGACCCATGTGTTCTCCGCCAACATGATCAACCAGGCCAGCTTTGGCTACAACCGCATCTTCGACTACATTGCTTCGCAAGGCACAGGGACCTGCGCCTCCGCCACAATTGGGGGCGGCATTCCCAACGCCAACCTCGGATGCTCCGGCGGCACCTGCGCTCACGGCGCATACAGCTGCGGCCTGGTTTCGACCGAGTTCCAGGGCGGCTATTGGGGCCTTGGCGATCGCGGCTACTCTCCGTTCCAGGGTGGAACCAACATCTTCTCTTTCCGGGACTCCCTCGATTACATCCACCATAAGCATGACTTCAGGTTCGGGATCGACTTACGCGCCAATCAAATGAACGTGGGTACGTTAGGTTTCGGGGACGGTTTCTGGATCCTCGGCGTCGCCGGTAACTTTACCGGCAATAACACCTTGAACATCGCGGGTAATTCGGAGGCCGATTTCATGCTCGGGATGACGGGTCTCGCGATTCATGACCAGACGTATGATGGCCCGATCACTGGCCGCCGCTGGAAAATCTACCGTCCTTTCGCCGAAGATAATTGGAGGGTCACACCATCCCTGGTCCTCAATCTCGGCCTGGCGTGGGATATGACCACGCCCATCACCGATAACCGCGGACGACTGGCTGACTACATTCCCACCACTGGAACGCTTCTGGTTGCCAATCAAAATGGTGTGAGTGGGTCGGCGGGCATCAACATGGATTGGACCGCCCTCGAACCCCGTGTTGGCGCCACGTGGAAGGTCTTCGGCAGCGACAAGACGGTGCTGCGCGGAGGTTTCGCCCTCTTCCACGACTCCGCCTGGAGCCAGGGCGCCCAGGGTCTATGGCAGAACCCGCCCTTCCTGGGCGAGTCGGACGCCTTCGGCCCCCAGGGCTGCGCCTATACCACCTCCTATTGCGCTACCGTCCTCGCACAATCCCCCTCCGCCATCAATCTCTCCAACGGGTTTCAGGCTATTCCTACGCCGCCCACCGCCGCGACCTTTACCGGAAACTTCAATTACGAGCCCACGAACCTGAAGATAGGCCGGGTGCAGCAATACAACGTGAACATCGAGCGCCAGTTGGCCGGCAACCTGGTACTGACCGCCGGCTATGCCGGTTCCCGCGGCACGCACATCCTGGTGGCCGGGAATAATCTCACTACTTCGAGTCCGACTGCATGCGGCACGGTACAAAACTACACGCTCGGTTGCGGCGCCAATGGCGCGCCTTACGTGTCGCCGTATATCGCGCCCAACTACAACGACATTTTTCTGTTCGGCGATGTGGGCAAGACAAACTATGACTCGCTGCAGGTCAAGGCAGAGACCAAGACAACGAAGTACGGTCTCTACGCCCTGTTTGCTTACACTTACTCCCATACCTATGACAACGGCTTAAGCGACGGCTTGGGTTCCGTGTTGAGCGCCCCCTATTTCCCCCTGCCCAACTGGCAAAACCTGGATTGGGCTTTGTCGCAGATCAATCTCGATAACAGCTTCATCGGCAGTGTCATCTACGATCTGCCCGTCGGCCGCGGAAAGCAGTTCGGGAGCAATTGGAATGGCGTGACCAACGCCATTCTGGGTAACTTCCAGTTGACCCTTATCCAAAGAATTTCTTCGGGATTTCCCGACACTCTGATCGACAGCATTAACGATTCCGGAGCCGAGTTCTCCAACGGCGGCAATGAAAATGATTGGAACCGGCCTAACCAGGTTGCCGGTTGTAACAGCCACAACGCGGCCCACGGCCAGCTACAGTGGATCAACACAGCGTGCTTTGTTGCGCCCCCCTCCGGCGAGTTGGGGAATGCGTCGCGCGCCCCGGCCACCGGACCTGATTTCGTCAACACGGACTTCTCCGTCATCAAACAAATCGCGCTGCCCAGAGAGATGGGGCTGAATTTCCGCGCGGAGTTCTTCAACCTCTTCAATCACTCACAGTTTGGTATACCCGTGAACGATGTGAGCCAGCCTGGATTCGGCTATGTCCAGTCCACTGTAAACAATCCTCGCCTGGTACAACTGGCGCTCAAACTGTCTTTCTAAAGAAGAACTCTGTTTCAGGGGAGGCCGGGGATACCTCGCCGCAGCGAGCATTATCCCCCGGCTTTGCCCTTTAAGAGCAGGCAGGGGCTGAAGCCCAATTCTCTTTCGCTCCTGTATGGCCCGACTAAAGTCGTGTCCTGATACAAAGCCAAAACACAGCATCTAAACCGCCGAGGGCGACAAGCCGGTCCTTCTAATCGGGGCCTCGTGCCGCGTGTGTCCAGCCATCGATCGATGCAAGCATGCTCTGCAGTTCCGGCGCCTCCCCTTGGCGGAGAAAACCCCGCACATCGTTGGCCAACGCGGCCATCTCCGCCGGGGCTTGCCGTGTGTGCTTCGCAAAGTAAATCTCGCCGCGATCAGAGCCGAGAAGACGGCTCCAGTACCTGGCGGCCAGCCAGAGGGGAACCCAACACATGATGGCTCGTAGTGCGAACGGTGCGGGCCTCAGTCGCTTGCGATCTTGCGCGGCCCATCCTTCGCGCACTCCAACCACCAAGCGGCGCAGGGTTTTGAGATTCCGCGCGAGGCGAAGTGCATCGCCGTCGTTCTCGTAAAGTGCCCCCGCCATTGCGGTGATGAATACGGCATGGCGCTGCAACCAGGCGTCCATATCCACCACCGTGTCCACAGGAAAACCAGCTTCCCGGAAAAGCGAAACAACGTCGTGTGCTCCCTCCTCCACCGCGGTGTGTTGTTGGGGAATATCGAGATAGCGAACGATGTTACCTTCGCGAGCCCCGGCGACCCCTGGAAATGCCAGCACAACCCGAGAGCGTCCAAGAACTGTCAACAGCTCGTGGGAACCGTGAGCGTGGTTAACCAGGAACACGATCCTCGGGATTGCAGTTGCCTGTGCGAGGAGCGGAAGAACACTTTCGATCTGCTCACGGCGGACCGTCACCAGGCACATATCCGCAGCAAGGTCAGCCGGCAATCTCTCCAGAACAGGAAGTTGCTCCGTCCACGTCTGTAGGGTCGTGACATCCTGAATCACTGCGCCCCCGGCATTGAGCTGCCGGGCCCGCTCAGCTCGGGAGACCAACGTTACCTGGTGACCGGACCTGGCGAGTCGAACCGCGAAGACGGTACCTTGCACGCCCGCGCCCAGGATGACAATTTTCAATGGTCGTTGGCCTAGGGAGTGATTGTAGTAGTCACGGCGTTTGTAGCTCCATCGACAACTGAGACTTCGCCGTTGTTGAGCCCAACATAGATCGTGTTCGTTGTCGCATTTACCGCAACCCCATCCGGTTCAGCCCCAACAGCGACTGTAGCAGCAACGGTGTTCGTGGCCCCGCCGATCACAGATAGCGTGCCACTCGTCACATTGGTAACGTAGATCGTGTTTGTAACCGAATTGACGGCAATTGCATCCGGATTTTCACCGACGCCGATAATCCCAACGACAGTATTTGTAGCAGCATTGATGATAGATACAGCATTGCTTTGATAATCCACCAGGTAAACCATATCTGTGGATGGGTTGAAAGCGGCTGCGACGGGAACAGCATCCAAATCGATCGTAGCCGACACCGTATTGGTCGCTCCATTGATCACCGAGACAGTGCCGTCTTCATTGGCCACATAGACTGTATTCGTGAGTTGATCGACCGCGATCGCTCCCGGATTCGATCCCACACGGATCGTGGCCGAGACCGCGTTGGTAGCTCCATTGATCACGGAAACGGTTCCCTCGCCCACAGTGCCGTTGCTGGTATTGGCAACATAGATCGCGTTTGTGAGAATGTTGATGCCCAGTGCGGTTGGGTTGTCGCCGACCTCGATCGTCGTGGACGTAGAGGGCGTAGTCCCATTGGCAACGATAACTGTGCCCTTAGCAGCGGAAGTCGGACTGCCAAGGTTCGCGATGTATACCAGGTTTGTCGTGGGATTTGCGGCAACGGCAATCGGATAAGGCACGCCGGGCAGGGTTCCTGTGACCGCGTTTGTGGCCCCGCTTATCATCGAGCCGGGGCCGCTCGTCCCGGCAACATAGACTGTATTCGTAGCTTGGTCGACGGCGATCGCATTAGAGCCCGTAAGAGCCCCGCTGTCCGTAGTCGTGGGGGTTGTCGGGGCGACTGGAGTTGTCGGAGTCGTAGTGGTAGTGCTTGAACTGGATGACGATCCGCTGCAGCCTGTTGCGCCAAGGGCTGACAATAACATAGGAAGAACGAGAAGAGACCGCGTGAAAGACCTTAGCCAAAAGAGACGAACCTGCATCCTGGATCCCTCATGTGAAACGGAAAGGGTACTAGCAAAGCAAATTGTACCGTGCGCGCACGCCTCCACGCCAAGCGAACGGCCACTACGATGCATGAGACGATTCATGCGCTCGTTTGCTCTCCTTGCTGCGGCGATGATTCTGTTGCATGCGGCGCTGTTCTCAGCGGATGTGGACTCAAAGTTCCACGATGCTCCGGCTTCCGCGCAGGCGGCAACCAACCCGTACGCAGGCCAGGAGGAGGCCGCGCAGGCCGGAAAGCATCTATATTCGAGCCATTGCCAGTCTTGCCATGGGACCGGACAAGGCGCCAGCATTGCGCCCTCGCTGGTGGACGGAAAGCTCCATGCGGTTAGGCCAGGTGAAGTGTTCTGGTTCATTACCCGGGGCGACCAAGAGAACGGCATGCCCGCCTGGGCCTCTTTGCCGGCAAAACAGCGCTGGCAGATCGTTACCTATCTACAGTCGGCAGAAACCTCGCAGGCCGCGCAGGCGCCAAGCGCGCCGCCGCCTCCCGACACCAACCCGTCGAAGCTGAAGGCGCCGCTGCCGCCGCCTCCCTTCACCGATTTTCGTTACGAGCAGCCGGGAACGTTGCACAGGATCACGATGAACGATCTACCCCAACCTTACGCAACCAAATCGTCGTTCAACTTTCCGGGCATGGTGGCGCGGCCGGATAACGCGTGGCCGTCGGCGCCGGCCGGCTTCAAGGTCGAGTTGTATGCAGCTGGGCTCGACAATCCCAGAACCTTGCGCACGGCGCCGAACGGCGACATTTTTCTTGCGGAAAGCGATCCTGGACGCATCCGCGTCTTTCGCGGGCTAACCACCGGCGGCCAGCCCCAGCAGTCGGCGATCTTTGTCAGCGGGCTCAAGCAGCCGTATGGTTTGGCTTTCTATCCTCCAGGTCCGAACCCGCAATGGTTGTATGTGGGCAGCGAAGCCGAAGTCGTTCGCTTCCCTTATCGCAATGGCGACTTGCAGGCGAGTGGATCACCGCAACACATCGCCGGCCTGCCGCATGGGGGCTGGTTCGGACACAGGTCGCGGCCGGTAGAATTTTCCCGCGATGGCAAGCGAATGTTTGTCGCCGTGGGTTCGGCATCGAACGTCGACGATCCCGACACCACGCCGAACGAAAGGGACCGCGCGGACATTCTGGCCTGCGATCCGGCGAATTGCGTGTTGCGCGTGTATGCCTATGGCCTTCGCAACCCGGGAGGTGGGATTGCGGTCAACCCGCAGACCGGCGAGTTATGGTGCTCGGTGAATGAGCGTGACGCCCTGGGAGACAACCTCGTCCCCGACTACATCACGCGCGTGCAGCAAGGGGGATTCTACGGCTGGCCGTGGTGGTATATCGGCGCCCATCAGGATCCGCGGCATCGGGGCAAGCATCCGGAGTTGAAAGACAAAGTCATCGTGCCCGATGTGCTGCTGCAGCCTCACAACGCCTCGCTGGAGCTTACTTTTTACCAAGGCCGGCAGTTTCCTGCTGAGTATCAGGGAGACATTTTCGCGTCCCAGCACGGCTCCTGGAACAAAGCGGTGCGCGTGGGCTATGAGGTGATCCGGGTGCCGCTGCACCAGACCGGCCATGCCGGCGGCGAGTATGAAGACTTCCTCACTGGCTTTGTGCTGCCCGATGGCAAGGTGTGGGGACGTCCGGTAGGCGTGACAGTGGCGCCCGATGGATCGCTGCTGGTAAGCGATGACGGATCGAACTCGGTGTGGAGGGTCAGTTATACGGGGAAGTGACGGAAAGCCCCTTCACTCGGTGTTGCCGCAAACCCGCGAATGCTACGCTAGTCTCAAATGAACCTGGATGAGGTACCCCCGGTGATCGACGTTCATCCGCCTCACGAGCGAATTCACGGCTGGCGCGACTTTTTGCTGCATCTTGCCACCATCACCATTGGACTGCTCATCGCACTGAGCCTGGAGGGATTGGTTGAATGGCAACACCACCGTCATCTGGTCCACGAGGCGGAAGCGAGTCTCTATGCGGAGATCAAATCCAACGAAAGCGGGCTGGAGAGCGTCCTTGCCGACGTACGTAACCAGCAGGCCACCCTCAAACAGGACGTAGTCGTCCTGGACCAGTTGATCAAAAATCCCAAATCAAATAACCACCAGAAAATGTCAATCGCCTATCGTATCGCCGGCTTCGATGACGTGAGTTGGAAGACCGCGCAAAACACCGGCGCCCTCGCCTACATGCCCTACGCCCGCGCCCAGGAGTACGCGGGGATTTACAGCTTGCAGGACGAACTTGAGGTAGCTGAGAAACAAGGCGCGCGCGACGCGATCCTGAGCTTCGGTTCCTTTCTCAACGCGGACGTCACAGATCCCGCTGCGGCCACAGCACAGAACCAACGCAGGAAGCAGCAGATCGAAGTGGTGCAGGGCCAACTGCTTTTTGTGGATTCTCTCGTCACCGCCCTGGACGCCGAATACAAGAAATTTCTCGCCGCACACCCCGAATGATCCGACCGCGCGCAACGGAGACAAATTTAAACTCGGAACCGGAGATACCTCCGACCAACATCTCTGCACCGAACGCGGCGGATCCGGCAACCCTTCGTCCCACTCAGGAGAGTCCCTACCTTCGTATCTTCAAGTCCACCGTCTTCGTTCGCAACCATGATCGAAGCTTGCAATTTTACGTGGGCCAGTTGGGATTCAGTGTACTGGCCGATACTCGCTTTGAGTTTGGCGGACGTTGGGTGGCCGTGGCTCCTCCGGACGGCAGTGCGATTCTCGCCCTGGTGGCTCCCAAGCGGGGCTCTGAACACTACAAGCGCATTGGCCGGCATACGCAGATTGCGTTTATCGCCGAGGATATCAACGCGACTTTCGAGCTCTGGAGTAGCCGCGGCGTCCGCTTTCTTCATCCTCCGCAAAAATCTCTTTTCGGCGGAGCGTCTACCGTGTTCTCCGATGCGGACGGGAACTCCTTTGAACTGCTCGGCTCTGATGAAATGAGCCGTGAAATCGAGGCCCAGCGGCACGCCATCGCCCAGAAGCTGGATTCGGAGCGCCGCGCCGCCCAGGAGTTGGAAATTGCCAAACAGGTGCAGGCCAGGCTCTTCCCGCAATCGCTGCCCGCCCTTACGTCTCTCGACTACGCCGGCATTTGTATCCAGGCTCGCCATGTCGGCGGCGACTACTATGACTTTCTTGCTTTGGGGCAAGAGCGGCTGGGGCTCTTGATTGGCGACATCGCTGGAAAGGGCATAGCGGCCGCGCTTCTCATGGCGAATCTCCAGGCCAACCTGCGCAGTCAGTTTGCCCTTGCCCGCGAGCAGCCGCGTCTCCTCTTGCGATCGGTGAACCGGCTCTTCTACCAGAACACGGTCGACAGCGCCTATGCCACTTTCTTCTTTGCCGACTACGACGACCGGGCGCAGCGCTTGCGTTACGCCAACTGCGGGCATCTGCCCGGGCTTCTGCTGCGTCACGACGGCACATTGGAAAGGCTCCACTCCACCGGTACTGTTCTGGGTTTATTTGAAGAGTGGGACAGCCCGACCGAAGAATGCCAACTCTACCCCGGCGACACGCTCGCCCTTTACACAGACGGCGTAACCGAATCGTTCAACGCCGCGGCAGAGGAGTTTGGAGAGCAGCGCCTGATCGAGGCATTGCAGCAGCGCCGCGAATTATCCGCGAACAGGCTGCTCGCCTTCGTGGTGGAGGAAATACAGAAGTTCAGCCCCCATGAGCAGCACGACGATATCACGCTCATTCTGGCCAAATGCACAGCAAACTCCCGCCGAACGTGATGTCGAGGAACGCTCATCCTCCTATCGGAGGAGGCGCTGCATGATCGAAAGGCTCAGCCATTCTCCAAACTTCTTGCCCGCCTCCGGCAAGGTTCCTACCAGGACAAATCCAAGCGAGCTGTGCAGAGCAACCGACGGCGGGTTGATGCCGCAAACACACGCCACCATGCTGTGACAGCCCTTGTGCTGACATTTTGCAATCAGCTCAGTCAGGAGCAGCTTGCCTACTCCGTAGCCAACACAATCGGCACGCACGTAGATGGAGTCTTCCACGGTGAACCGATAGCCTTCACGCGGACGGAATGGCGCGGCGTAGGAGTAGCCCACGATGTAACCTTCAAGCTCCGCCACCAGGTAGGGTAGACCGCGATCTACTACGACCTCACGCCTGCGGAGCATAGTGGCTTGCCCGGGTGCGACCAGATCGAAGGTCGCCGTGCTGGTTTCGACAAAGTGGGCGTAGATGGCAGTCACCGAGGCCATGTCCGCAGTGGTTGCCGGCCGCACCAGGCAATCGGAATTTTTGCCGGCAGGCGTCATTTCCGCGAAGCGCTGATGCAGGGTCCCCTGCTTCCCAACCTCAAAAACGGCTTGTGCCCCGGCGCAACGAACGACTCCTCCTGCCGGCTTTCTTCTTTGTGCGTGCGCTTGTAGCTTCTGCGGGAGAGGAAGAAGGCTGCACTCCATAGAAGCACTTGAGGTGAACGCAAAGCAGCTCGTGAGCTAGTAACGATGTATAACGCATGGCCATGGCCCTCGGTTGGCGGTCAAAACTCAACAATCTTTATTACAAGACCTTTGCCGTAAGGAATGTGCTTTGAAGTTGTTAGGGATTTGTAAAGGCGTGCTGACAGTCCTCAAAAAAACCGGGGAACAAACTCCAAAGGCAATCGCGGTTCTCACGGAATCCCCGATGATTCGGGTAGGATGCCTGGAAAGCTCCAAAACCCCGAGGGACGAATGCCGGCTGGACTCATGGCGTTTCTTCATAAAGCGATGCGCTGGGTGCGCTACGCGTACTTTGTGCGCTTCAGCGTGGGCCTTTGGTTCTTCGCGCTGGTTCTGTGCTGGCTAAACACCTCCTCGGCCAGGACGCTGACCAGCGGAATCATGACTCCGGAAACCATCCAGCAATATGCATGTGTGGGTTTTTTTCTAGTGTCCGCCTCTTTTGTTGCCCTGATCACGGCGCGAGTGGTGCTGATTAACGGCCCCGAAAGATGGGACAAGTGCTACGACGAATTCGATGACGGCCGGCCACGTTCGCTGAAGCTTCTGCTGGTCAACGACCAGGGACAACTGGAGTGGGCGGCGTTGCTGATTTCTCAGCTGCCAAACGCCTTCGTCTACTTGTACCTCACGTTGAATGCGATCTCGTCGGGGGTGCCCATTGGCGAAGTCTTCTTCGGCTTGCTTCTCGGCTCCGTGGTGGCCGTCGTCTTGTGGTGGGTCGCCAACGCCTGGTACTACCTGAACTATGAACCCGTAAGAGCAAGCGAGAAAGTCGAATTCCAACAGAACGCAGCCAGGACTCTGCTTTTCCCCCGCGCTCTGTTCGGGCTGGCAAAGCCTGGCGATCCCTTCGATCACGAACAAAAGACACTGGAGGCCGCATCGACCTGGCTAAAAGGCGTCTCCCCTCGGCTCAGGTGGCTCGCCGGCCTGCTCAACACGCCTGGTTATGTGGGCCCCGAAGGGCACATCTATGAGGGGCATGTCTTCTCCGGCCTGGCTGGTCTTGTCTTCCTTGGAATCTACCTGCTTTTATGGCCGCTGGCTGCGCCCGTTCCGGCTCTCCGCTGGTCTCTTCTTGCACTTGCCCTCCTGGCCTTGGTGGCCGCCGTGCTGGTGTGGCTCGCCTGGAAAGACGACTCGGCCGCGCGCATCAAAGCGCTCCGCTCCTGGAAAATTGGGCTCACGGCGGCCGTGGCCGCTTTTGTGGTGTCCATCGCGCTGCTCTACCTCTTCACCAGCGCCGAGCGCTTTCCCATTCTCGCTACCATCCTGATCATCGCCACCGCGCTCTGCTGGGCGCTTTGCGGCATCTCGTTTTTCTTCGACCGGTACAGGTTCCCCGTGTTCACCGTCCTTCTGGTACTGAGCATCGCTCCCCGGCTCATGCATTGGGACAGAAGCATCCATTGGGCCCACGGCCCGGCCTGGGGAAGCGGGCAGGAGGAGCACTACCTCTCCATTACCCAGGCACAGCCCGGAAGCAGCTGCGTCCCTACCCCCAAGGACATCCTGCTTGACCGGCTCGCTCGAAGTGGCGGTCAGTTCGACGACTCGCAGCAGGACCGTCCCTTGATCATTGTTACGGCGGGCGGGGGCGGTTTGCACGCGTCGGCATGGACGGCGGCCGTTCTTGCCAGGTTGGAAGCGGTCTTTGACCAGGCGTCCCCCGGCAGCTTTCACCGTTCTCTCCTGCTCGCCAGCACGGTCTCCGGGGGCAGCGTGGGGTTGCTCTCTTACCTGCGAGAAATTCAACCGGGTGGAGTTCCAGACTTCAACCGCATGCAAATCGCGGCCCAGTGTTCGAGCCTGGAAGCGGTCGGCTGGGGGTTCGCCTACTACGATCTTCCCAAGGCATTTGTCCCCTTATTTCCCTACTTCATCTCTCCCTCCACCGGGGACTGGGATCTCGACAAAGGTCCTCTGTTAAAGGACCGGACCTGGTCTCTGCGCAAGGCCTTCGCGCGCAACGCCTACAACGAATTCTGTGTGGACACCTGGCTTCGCGATCGTGGAGAAGCTCTTCCTGGCGGATTCCGCGGGCGGCTCGCTTCCAGTCTGACGCAACAGTCTGAGGCGGAAGAGCTGGAAAAAAAGCTAACGCTAAGGAGCCTCCTGCCGGGCAAGGACAATATCTTTCCCGCATTTACCATGAACACCACCAGCTACGAAGACGGCCTGCGATTCTTGCTGGCCAACTACAGAATTCCCGATCCGGACACCGGTCTGGGTTGGCCCGATACCGGGCCCAACTACAAAGCCAGGTCCTTTCTGGCGACCTACAGCACCGGACTGGGCAAGGCGGGCGCATTCACACCCGACCTGCCACTGGCTACGGCGGCGCAGTTGTCGGCGGCCTTTCCCTACATCTCCTCAGCGGCTCGGGTGCCCATGTCGATCGACGGACAGGTGAATGCGTTCCATTTTGTTGACGGAGGGTATTACGACAACGACGGAACTGCCTCCGTTGTCGAGTTTCTTCGTTACGCCCTCGCCCAGGCGCCAAGCGCCGGCAATGACGTGTGCGAAGCATGGAGCAAAGAGGAGGCGGCGAAGGCAAGCAGCCGCAAATTACGTATCCTGCTCATCGAGATTCGTAACAGCGGTGACGACGCCGGCGGGGAACTCGACCAATGGCCGGCCCATACGTCTGCGCAGACGCCAGCCAATCTCCTGACCCAGTTATTCGCTCCGCCTCTGGGTCTATGGCGGGCCGGCCACGCAAGCGAAACCGGCAGAAACCGCATCGCCCTGGCGCAACTGGAACACGCCCTGGCGGACAGACTCGAGGTCCATCGGGTCGTGTTCGCCGACAGCCACGCGATTCCCGATGTACACACCGATCCTCTTTCCTGGTCGCTCACGCCGAACCAGCGGCGAGAGGTGCAACACTCCGCCTCTTCCGATCCCGAGGTGAGGAGACGGTACCAAGAGGCCCTTACCTGGTTCACCAGGAAGCGCGCCGAATGGGACAAGGTGGAATCCACCCCTTAGCTGAGACACGCGACCGGCCAACGAAGGAACCGATCTTCGCCCCGGGCCGCATAGAGCCGCAGTCAACGCGGGCTTCAGGGCCCGGACTTTTCAGTCGGGGCCCTGAAAGCTTTGAGTGCCGGCGCGGAGAGCATTGGCACTTATCAGTGTTACCTTCTGCTGGTCACCTCGAAGGTGAGGATTGTCGTCTGCGTAATGCCTCCGCCTGTACCCGTTATCGTAATCGGGTAGGTGCCGGTGGCGGCGGTTCTGGAAACGGTCAGGGTCATATCGGATGTGCCGGAACCCGGCGCGGCGATGGAGGCGGGGCTGAAGCTGATGGTGACGCCCGTCGGCTGGCCGCTTGCGGACAAGGCAACCGCCGAGTCAAAGCCGCCGGAGACAGTCGTGGTGATGACGGCATAGCCGCTGGTTCCCTGACGTAGGTACCCCGAAGTGGGTGAGACGGAGATGGTGAAGCCACCCTTCGTGGGCGCGGTCACGGTGAGCGATACGGTCGCCGTGTGCGTGATGCCACCGCCCGTGCCCGTCACCGTGATCGTGTAGGTGCCGGCCACGGTGGTCGAGGCCACAGCCAAAGTCAGCGTAGACGTGCCAGAACCCGGCGCGGCGATAGACGTGGGGTTGAAGCTTACGGTAACCCCTGTCGGCTGGCCGCTTGCGGATAAGGCAACCGCGGAGTCAAAGCCACCGGCGACGGTGGTTGTGATGGTGGAAGTGCCACTGTTGCCCTGTACCACGGAGACGGAAGCCGGCGAGGCGGAAAGGGTGAAGGTAGGACTCGTCGTCGTTGGAGCCAGGGCGTTGATCAGGGCGGTCCCGTTCGGACTGCCCAAGCCGGTCGCCAAATCGTATCCGGTGGTCGCCGAATAGCCATTGCTGCCACTGGTGATGTCGTGGAAATCGCTGTCGTAGCTGGATCCCGCGCCAAGGGTATAAAGGGACGGGTTGATGAAGCCGAGCGTCTTGCTGCCGTTGGCGACTGCCTGTTGATTGATCAGAGCCAGGTAGCCGGCCCACATGGGCGCCGCAAAACTGGTTCCGCCATATTCGTTTGCCGTGCAGGTGGTTTGGTCGGCGCAGACGTAAAAAGTGAAATTTGCGTTTGCCGAAACGTCCGGGCCGTTGCGATAGGTCTTGGAACAACTGGAGCAGCCGCTGGCCGCAGTCGTCTGCCA
>Ga0302326_10014122_pt1 | contig 16913 bp, 12 predicted proteins | sample Palsa_T0_3_FD_202264 | JGI IMG/M metagenome (GOLD analysis project Ga0302326, IMG submission 202264) | Peat permafrost microbial communities from Stordalen Mire near Abisko, Sweden - Palsa_T0_3 | ecosystem: Environmental > Terrestrial > Soil > Palsa > Peat permafrost | place: Sweden: Abisko...
AGAACGGAGTCGGCGCCGGCCCCGTGCGAATACTCGAGACAGAGATCATGCAAGGCCGAAGGCGACGCGGCGACGGCATCCGCTCCCAGGCTCTTAGACAATTCGGTACGCACCGTATTGAAATCCATGCCCAGAACACGGCATCCGGCGGCCTTCAGCAATTGCGCGATGAGTTGGCCGAGAAGACCGAGGCCGATAACCGCGACTAAATCTCCCAACTTCGCTTCCGCATTGCGAATGCCGTGCAGGGCCACCGCGCCCAGAGTCGTGAACGCCGCTTCATCGAAGGAGACTTCTTCTGAGGAATCCGCAGCCAGCGGAATTCGCGCCACCAGCAAACGGGGAACGCACGCAACTTCAGCGTGTACTGCGAATCCGGCGCCAGCACAAGCGACTCGGTCTCCGGGCCGAAGATCGGTAATTCCTTCGCCCACAGTCAGCACGGTTCCTGAACTGCTATAGCCGGGGGCTTGCGGCTGATCGAGGCGAGTGCGAACGGCTTGCCAGGCGGACACAATTCCATCGCGCTGAACCTTACCAATGACCTCGCGAACAAGATCGGGACGGGCCTGCGCCTTGCGCCACAAGCTCTTGCTGGCGAACTCGGTGGAAGCCCGCTCGGTGCCCGCCGAGACGACCGAGGCTGCGATGCGCACCAAAACACAGCCGGGCAACAGACGTGGGACGGGAACTTCAACGACTTCGACTTCACCGGTTCGCGTTTGTTGGAGAACTTGTTTCATTCTGAGCGGATTGCTCGATTCGTCTTATGCGGTCGCTGCCTGCGGCGCCGTGAGCTCATGCTCAAACGCCCGCGCACCGCCATCCAAGAATACCTGCATCCACAACTCCAGCGTGATGAATTGCCAAAGCTGCATCGACCAGTCGTGGCGGCCGCTGCGATGTTCGTCGACGAAGCGGCGAACGGATTCGGGGCGAAACAAACCACGCTTCCGTATCTGCGGAACCGACAAAAGATCGTCCACCATTTCCTTCAGATCATTTGCCAGCCAATAGTCTACTGGAGCGGCAAATCCAGCTTTGGGTTGGCGCAAAACTTCGGCTGGCAAAATACCCTTCATGGCTTGGCGCAAGATGTACTTCGTAGTGAGCCGGATCGAACCTTTCATTTTCAGGTGCGGCGGGACATTCCAGGCGACGAACTCGGCGAGTTCATGATCGAGGAATGGAACGCGGACTTCGACCGACGAAGCCATGCTCATTTTGTCGTTATAAGTGAGGTTCAGGCTCGTCATGAAAATTTTGGTGTCGAGATAGAGCATCTGATGCAGAAAATCGGCGTCTTGCACGCGCGCGAATGCTTCACGGTGTGCACACGCGGCGTCAGAGGCTGAACTGGTCGCGGCGAAGTCGTGAGAATAGAGACTATCTTTTTGCGAGTTGTCGAGGTAGGTGCAGTTGGCTATAAAGCGGTCGATGGGGGCGAGCGACGCAGTGCGTGCCATTTTCTTGGCGAGGCGCAAGCTTCCTTTCATCTGTGTGCCACGAAGATTGGGGAGGAATCCGAGTGCGGACTCGGCGAGGCGTCGCGGGGCCGAAGGCAATCGCCCATAAATCTGCGACCAGTAGTGGGCTGCGTGCTTGCGATAGCCTGCGAAGATTTCGTCTCCTCCCACGCCGGAGAGCAGAACCGTGGATTCACGGCGCGCTTCGCGGCACACCAGATATGCCGTGATCAGAGCGGGATCGGCAGTGGGTTCGTCCATGTGCCAGACCATGCGTGGAAGCAAATCCACGACGTCGGGCTCAACGACGATGCGGCGATTTTCGCAACCGAGATGCGCAGCCAGGCGTGTTGCAACGTTGGGATCGTCCAGCGTAGTTTCACCGACTCTGTATTTTTTGGGGAACGTAACGGTGTAGGTGCGAACTCGATGGCGAGTGGCGCGCGCCATCATCGCGACGATGCTCGAAGAATCGAGTCCAGCGCTGAGGAAAGCGCCGATGGGAACATCACTGACCATTTGCGCTTCGACTGAACGGCGAAAGCGATCGCGGACTTCTTCAGTCAAGTCGCAATCGGATTTTGTGGCGGCGTGGCCGGTGGGAGGAAACGTCAAATCCCAATACTGAGTGAGCTTCAACTCGCCGCCGCGCAACGTTGCGTAATGCCCCGCCGGAAGCTTCAGGATGCGCCGGAACATCGTCTTGGGATCGGGCACCCAGAGGAAAGTCAAATATTGATGCAGGGATTCGGGATCCAGTTCTGCATCAATCCCCGGGACTTGCAACAGCGCCTTGATCTCCGAGGCGAAAGCGAATCGTTTGCCGCTATGAAAGTAATAGAAAGGCTTGACCCCAAAATGATCGCGGGCCACAAATAGAGTGGGCGATGACGGACGCAGGTCGCAAATGGCAAAGGCGAACATGCCATTCAGGCGCTTCACGCAATCGGCGCCCTCCTGTTCATAGAGGTGAATGATCACTTCGGTATCGGTGTGGGAAGCGAAGCGATGGCCTTTACTCTCGAGCTCACGGCGAAGCTCGACGAAGTTGTAGATTTCGCCGTTGTAGGTGATCCAGACGGTGCGATCTTCGTTGCACATGGGCATGTGGCCGTCGGGAGACAAATCGAGAATCGCGAGACGGCGGCTGCCCAGGCCGACGAAACCGCCGTCGGGAAACTTGCGTTCCCAGAGGCCGGAATCGTCGGGGCCGCGATGCGCCTGGACGCGACTCATTCGCGCCAGCGTTTCCCCGTCTCCGCAATTCATTAAGCCGGCAATGCCGCACATGATGTGAAATCAGTCCTTGTTAAAACGTGCGTTCGATCCGCGCGTTTTCAGTTCGTAGATCTTGGCTTTTACCTGAAAGAACTGAATGCCCTGAAAGGCGCAAAAAATCAGCCCAGGAACGCCGTCAAGAAAACCTAACAGCCAAACATACTTGTACAAGAAAAATAAAAGCGATGAACCGGGAAGAGTGAGGAAATGTTTCTTCAGCCAGCGGCGACGCTGGGCTTGCGATCCAAAGAGCGTTGGAGGCAATCGATCTACACCCGACTCGTTGCCGTCGGTCTCGGATCGCAGCCATACTTGTGCTTCCCAGTTGGAATACTCGTCGTGCTTCCGAATGTAACGCGAAAGCGACTCGATGTTGTGATGGAGGAGAGGATGCTTGAGCCGAGCCGTTTTTCCTTCGACCATGACATGTTCGTGGACTTCCATGTCGGCCATGGAAGCATCCTGTTCGCGGAGGCGGCACTCATAATGGGCTTTGCCGCGGCGAAAAAGCGATAGCTTGTAAAAGCTCGCTCCGCAATGGCGCAACTCACGGCCCAGAAAATGGACGCGGAGCGCGATGTAGTATCCGTCGAATGCCGAGTCTCCGATCGCTCGGAGGATTTCCTGCTCAAGATGTGGAGTCAGAGATTCGTCGGCGTCCACCAGCAGTATCCAGTTATAAGCCAGGGGCAGCGACTCCATGGCCCACTGACGCTTCTTGGGCCAGCCTCCCTGATAGTGAAACTGTACGACGTGCGCGCCGTAGGAACGAGCTATTTCCGCGGTAGCGTCTGTGCTCTGAGAATCAACGACGTAGACTTCATCCACGTTGCGCAGGGACTCCAGACAGCGTGGCAGATTGCGGGCCTCATTGCGCGCGGGAACGATTACGGTCACTGGGAGCCGCGCAGACGCGTGCCCGGCGGGTGTTTGCGCTGCCTGGAGCCGCTCCGACTCCGGGCTAGATTCTTCCAATTTCTGCATGGGGGGACCAAGCTTTCAACATCTTACCGTGACTTGCGGTCGCCTAGGAGTGCAAAGAATGCTCTTCACATATGCTTTTCACACCAGCGTTGGAGCACGTAGAGCGACCAGGGGCGCGACCACGACACTCTGCCGCGGAGAAAATCAGTCCACACTTGCTGTACCGCTTTGCCGTCAATCAATTCTGCGAGCGGGCCGTTGACAACGTGACTGGCCGCAAGCGCTGGTTCAATTGTGGAGCGAAAGTCATCGCGGAGCCAGCGTTCGAAAGGCAACGTAAAGCCACGTTTGGGGCGATGAACGATCTCCGCCGGAAGCGAGTTGGCTAACGCCCCCAGCAGAAGAGGCTTGGGATCGCGTCCAAGTTTCCAATCCCCGGGAAGCGCGAGAACCTTCTTTGCCAGCTGATGGTCGATGAGAGGAACCCTGACTTCCAGCCCCTGCGACATGCTCATGGAATCGGCATCACGCAGCAACGTGTTCAGCATGTAATTCCGCGACTCAAGGTAGGAGACGCGATTGATCGGGCCGAGTTGACGCGCACGTTGCAAGCTATCGAGTTGCGAGGCGCTTGCGCGACGTGCTGCCAGCGGGTCCCGATTGCAAAGCAGAGCGTCGCACTGGCTCGGGGTAAAAAGCATGCGGGTCAGGAAATAGGGATGCAGGCCTCGGCCATTTTCGCGAAGCAGAGATGCCAGCTTCCGATTCTGATCGTTGGCCGCGGAAAGCGCGGCGAAGGTGGAAGAGAGGGGATCGCGGATTGAGCCGGGAATACGCTTCCAGTATCGAGAGAATCGCTCCATGCGCGGGACGGTGCGAAAGCTGGAGTAGCCGGCGAAAACTTCGTCGCCGCCCAGGCCGGAGAGCGCAACCTTCAAGCCGGCGCGACGCGCTTCGCGCGAAACGAAATAAGTATTGACCGCATCCATGCTGGGAAGATCCATGGCGTGGAGCGCATCCGGAATGGCTTCCAGAACGTCCTGCTGCGACACCCGAATTTCGTGATGATCGGTATGGAACTGGGTGGCGATGCGACGCGAATATTGCTCCTCCGAAAACTCAGCTTCACGGAAGACGATGGAGAAGGTTGCAGGAACCACACCACCGCGACTCAGGATGCTTACCAGCGCGCTGGAATCGATGCCACCGGAGAGAAATACGCCGACAGGTACGTCGCTGACTAACTGTAGGCGGATGGCTTCTTCGAGCGTTGCTCTCAGGTCATCCGCGGTGGCGGCTGAGGGTTCCGAATTGTTGGTGCGACTTTGGTGCGGCGAATCATCAACATCTACAAGATCCCAATAGCGGGAGCTGTGCAGTATTCCATTTTCCCAGGTCAGGGTGTGACCGGGAAGGAGCGAACTCACTCCTTCTATAAGCGTCACGGGATCGTAGGCGGAGCCGAAGCTGAGATAGTTTAGAAGTCCCGACTGGTCGATCTTGTGAGGTATAAGGCCTGTACCCAGGAGCGTGCGCACTTCCGAAGCGAAAAGAAAATAAGAACCGGACTGCGCGTAATAGAGCGGCTTGACCCCCATGGGGTCACGGGCCAGGAACAATCGATGGTTCTTTGCTTCCCAAATGGCGAAGGCGAACATGCCACGCAATTTTTGCAGGCACGCTTCACCCCATCGAGCGTAACTTCGCAACAGCACTTCTGTATCTGAGTTGCTGACGAAGGTTTCGCCCAATTTTTCCAGTTCCTGGCGCACGTCTCGAAAGTTGTAAATCTCACCATTGAAGGCAATCCAATTTCCTGTGGCGGGATCGCGCATGGGCTGGTGAGCCAACGTAGAGAGATCGAGAATTGCCAGGCGGCGGTTGCCCAGCCCGATTTCGACTGGGCTGGGGACGGAGTCGTGGATAATCACCATTCCGGAATCGTCAGGGCCACGATGGGCGAGCGATTCGGTGGCGCGGACGAGCATGTCCGGAGAAACCTGCGCATTGGAAGCAGCGATGCCGACGATTCCACACATGGAAAGAAGATCGTACTCCGAATGACGAAAAAAACTAAGAAGTCCTCAGACGCCGACCGTCATCAAACTGCGGGCGAGTTCGATGAGTTCATCGACGTGGGATTTCCAACTAAAATCTTGTGAGCGATGGCGCCCGGAGTCCGACATACGCTCGGCCGTGGCCGGAGATTCGGCCACTTCCACTACACACTTGCACAATGCCTCTGGTGAAAACCTCTCAAAGTAAACTGCCGCATCCCCGCAGATTTCTCGATGGACCGGAATGTCGGATGCGACCACTGGCAAGCCGCTGGACATCGCTTCCACCAACGGGTGGGCGAAAGTTTCAGCGTAGGCCGGAGTCGCATAGATGTGACACCACTGGTAAAGGTGATGAAGCTTGTGATAAGGAATCGCGCCGAGTTCGACCACCATGTCCGCAACTCCTATCTCTTTCACCATGTTTGCCGCGCTTTGCGGATCGTAGGCACCGGGATTCGCACCCGGAGCCAGTTTGCAAGTCAGGAAGAGTTTGACCGGACGGGGCTTCAGAGATTCCCGGATGAAGGGCAGGGCGCGAATCAGGGTTTCAAAGTTGCGATAGTAGTTGTAATGGCTGACAAAAAGCAGGCGCAGCGCGGAGTTTGCGCGAGACAGTTCATCTTCTACCTCCGGTTGGAGGGGAGTAGGATCGCGAAAAAACTCTTCCCTATCGAATCCGTGGTGAATCGCGAGCACGGGCATGTGGGTCCAACGGCTCAGGTCGTCGGCGAAAGCTGCGCTCGGAGCCACCGTCACAGCGGCCCATTTTACAGAACGCTTTGCGAAATGGGCTCTTAGGCGTGTTTCAAGCCACAAGCTCCACTCACGGCGCGCGAGAAGATCGGAATAATAATCCTGGCTGCAATAAATCGAATTGCGCGAAAGCAATATCTGCGGTACAGGAGACTTGCGCAGGGCAAAATTCCCCGTGGATAGCAAAATGTCCGACTTGCGGTCGCGGATGAGACCGGGAAGCTGGGACTGCTCCTGCCAGAAGCGCCGCGCGGTGAAGCTGGCCATTTCCAGGAAATCAATTCCGACAAGACCTCGAAATTCCTGACGCAGGTTGGGGCTAAGAGCGACTGTGACCTGGAGATCGGTTCTTTCGGCGAGGTGGGGAAGTACATTGCGAATATAAGTGAGGCCACCGCCGGCGCTGGCAGCCAGCGAGTTGAGGAACAGACGCATCATTCATTTGTTTATACCGGAATCCGTTCGTTCGGACTCAATTGCAGCAGCGACGAAAGGATGCGGGCTCGAAGATCTCGCCTTGGGGCAGAGCAATTGAATGGGTAGTCGAAGACACAGAAATGTGCTCCGGTTAGGAAGCCCAATCGACGCTACCGCCGCTCTAGACTGGAGTTGCCGGCATAACGCCCTAGCACCTCCAGCCCCGCGGCATCGATTTTCGCGGAGTCGTCGGGACGCCGCTGGGAATAGAAAGCCTGGTAAGTAGCCCGCAGTTTACCGTCTCCATACCGTAGTGGAAACTTCGGACCGGAGAATGTGATCCAGGTCGAGTAGGCTAGGGCCGCCACTCCCATGAGCGCATAGGCCGCCGCATAAACCACACTGAGACCTTTTTTCCACCCGCTGAATGTCCAAGGCCGGGCAGCGGAAAACAATTCCGCCAAGATCAGAGGCAACACGGGAACCCAGAAGCGAGCGTCCGCGTAGGGCCAAAGAAGCAAGATGAACAAATACGCCGTCAGAAACGCCTCCACCGTGCCCATTCGGCAATGCCGCGCGTTCACCAGCAATACGGCGAGTCCTGCCACGCCAGACACTCGTACCAGTGGCACAAAGGGTCCTAGTTTGGTGGCGGGGACGTTGAGGAACAGTTCGCCGATCTCTTGTTCACGAAAACGCAGAATGTCAAGTATGCCGTGACCCAAGCCCTGATGAGCAAAAACCAAGAGCGCACCCCGGACATAAATTGTGCGAAGCAAAAACATCGCAGCCGCGGCGCCGAGAAGTGCAGTCAGGGCACCACACCCAATCAACAGCCGCTTGTTGCGCAACAGGATCCTTCCCAGCCCAAGGTGTGCGCCCAAAGACCACACTAAACAGGGAAATAAGGCAATGCCCGTGGGCCGTATCAGGACACTCACGACTGAGACGGATAGCGCCGCTGCCCAGAAAACATAATACGAAACTCCTAATTCTCTCTCGGCCCGGACCGTCAGCGCGAGAGCGGCCAGGCTGGCGCCAAAAAAGGGAATATCGGTTAGGGGCTGGGTGAAGTACTTGATCAGCACAAAGCTTAAGGCGGTAAACAGCAAGGTTGTGGTCGCCCAATTGCCGCTCAATTGAAGGTAGTTGCGAGCCACCCAGCCGGCACACGCGAACCCAAGGCACAGAAACACCGCATTCAGTGCTACCAGACTCCATGGGCGTGCGAGCCCCAAACGATCCAAGCCGGCCACCATAGCTGGGTATCCCGGGGGATAGCGCGTCTTTTGGCCGTGATCCAAGAAGCCGTGCCCATCCGCCACCGACGAACCCACTGATAGCAGCTCAATCGAGTCCCCACTGAGACGTAATGGAGTCCATAGCTGAAGCAGGTAAAGAAGACAGACCGCCAACAATGCCCAGCGTAGAAGGTATGGCCGGAATTTTGAGTCGCCGTTCACTCGGTGGAAAATGGTAGCACGGCCCGACGAGGTTCTATGTTGCTCCGAGGTCAACCTCGTCCGGGCACAAGAAGCTCGCGCCCGCGCAACAAAGGGTTAAGGCGGGAATAAAAAGAACTGGCTGGCAACGCGGATGTGGATGGAGCAAGGTCGACCAGCACGAACGCCATGCTCCAAAAAAACACGCAAAGATAATAGCCAACCGCAAACAACCAATCTTCGAGCCCTGCGTGAACGAGACCGGCCACCACAACCAAAGTCAGTGGGACAGCGGGATGCAGCACACTTCTATTTTCCCGCATCCAGCGAAATGTGCGCATGATCGACCCCACAACCATAAGCAGCAATAATAGGTATGGCAGCATGCCAATCATCCCCACCCAGGCGACGATGGCTAAGTAGCTGTTGCCATACTCAGCCCGCGCGAAGTTGGCGACTGAGTTACCGGTATCCATCGTGCTGTCGAAAGCCGTGTCTTTGGTGCCAAACCCCGTGCCAAACCAAAAGTGGCTTTGGATCGTATCTATGGCTTCCTTCCAGGGAGATTGGCGTGAGGCGAGCATGCCCTGTTCGTGCCCCTTGTAAACTACGTCGGAGGTAAACACAGAAACCGAATTGGACACGGCCTGCGGTTGCAAAATCGCTGTGGCGGCCCCCATCACCAGCACCGCCCCCAGACCTTTCGCTAGCATTTTGTATTCCCTCAATCCCACACAAAGCAGGGCGCTGGAGACTAACGCGGAAAGCATGGCCGCGCGGGCGTGGCTGTAATAGACCAGATACACGCAAAGGAAGAAAATAACGACGCGCCGCCGTCGAGTGAAGGAATCTTTCAACCGCTCCTTTGACGAGAGTATTCCCCAGAGCAGCACCGGGATTCCAGCAACGCCCATCACGGCGCCGAGTGAATTTGGATTGCCCATCACTTCATTGCCCGCCGCGTAGAAGGCGGCGGTGAGGACCACCAAACATTCACACCCGGTGACCAAACCCTCCAAGAAACGGTCTTCGCGACCTTCAACCGCGATCCTGGCTCCGCACGCCGCATAGAGGAACAACAAAAAAAGACTAAGAGCTTTCAGCATTGCCAAATCAGGATAACGAGAAACCGCAGCGGAGGCGAACGCCGCCAAGACGCAGGACACGGAGACCATGTGGAATAGACCAAGGCGAAGGCGGCCCTCCTTGAGCGTGATCAAGGTGCCAACGACCGCGCCAACCGCCAAAAATGCCCACCGGGTCCTGGTTCCGAACGCTCCACCGGGGAAACCGGTTCCAGCCGCCAGAAATGAGTACATCAGCAACCCAAAGAAAACCTGGCGAAAACGCCACAGCGCCAGAGCGAGCATTTCCAGACCGACGAACCCTCCCAGGTACAGTTCACTGGTGAAATAACCTGGGCGGGAATATGCGATCCAGGCAAAAAAAAGCAGCACTGCAGCCGCCGCGGCGGCTAGCAAGCCTTTCGAACCATTTCGAGTGAGGTTCAATGCGCGCTCCCCAAATGCTGAACTGCAACCGCGATACCCGCAGCCCAGGACTCCGCCGTGTATCGCCGAATGTGTTCCGTGCTGCGCAAACTCATCGTCCGCCACACAGCAGTCTGGCAGGCCAAGGATTGCATGGCTTCGCCGATCGCCGCAACATCTCCGGGAGAAATTATTTTGCCATTCCAACCACCACGGACGAGGTCCGCCGCGCATCCTGCCGCACAGCTGACAACCACTGGAAGTCCGCATGCCATGGCTTCGTTCACCACCAGACCCCAGGGCTCGGTGTAACTCGGAAGTATGAGCATATCGGCCAGAGCATAATAAGCAGGCAATTGGTCACGGTGCACAAAACCAGTAAACAGCACCTGTCCGGGAGAAACCAAACGGGCCTGCTCCTGCAGTCGCTGCCGCTCCGGACCGTCTCCGGCAAAAACCAGAGCGATGGCACCGCGTAAACTCGGATCGAGGCCTGCATATGCCGACAGCAGATCGAAGACGCCTTTTTCCCGCACCAAGCGACCAACAAAGAGAAAGTATCTCGGCGGCAGGCCCAAATCAGCGCGGGTTTGGGCTTCGTTTTGCCGGGCTTGCCTTGCGCCGAGCATGAACAGGTTGTTGTCCACTGCATTCAGTGCGGTGAAGATACCGCGCTCCTTGAGGCCACGGGCGACCAGATACTCCCTGGCCGATTTCCCGGGCACTACAAATCCGGTGCAGTTTTTCAGAAACTCACTCTTCAAGAATTCTACCCACGGGCGCCCGGCTCTCAAGTCATAAGATGTGCTCTCCGACCAGAGTAAAAAAGGGACTCCGCACATGCCAGCCCATAACAAGCTTTGCCACGAAGCCAGATAATTATATCCGCCGCATAGAATGACATCGGGTTGCGCCGCCTCCAGCGCTCGAATGACACCGCAGTTGAGCAACGCATTATAGCCTCCTATGCTGCGGCGCCACGAAGAGAGCACTTGATATGAAAATTGAATCTCCTGCTTGTAGACGTGCCACTGGCGGAGAGTCGGATCTGTCTCGGCGAGAAAGATAACGTGTAGTCTGATGGCCTCATGCTTAGCCAATGCGTTAAAAAGAGGAATCCGGTAGGGCGATATGATTTCCGTCAGAATCACCAGACGCTTCATCGCGCCGACTCCCGATAAATCCGCGCCAGAATTTCCGCCTGCTGCTCCAGGGTAAACCGGTCAAGAACGGTATCGCGTGCAACGCGGCCTAGATTGTTGCGGAGTGCCTCATCGCGCAACAACATGGCGATCGCGAGGGTCAGTTCCCTTTCGTTATCAGAACCAACAAGAAAACCGTTGGAGCCGTGCCGGATGATCTCGGCTATGCCCTGCCCCCTGCATCCAATCACGGGCTTCGCAGTCGCCATTGCCTCCAGGTACACGCAACCCAAGGCCTCGTAGAGGCTGGGCAGCGCGAACAGAGTGCAGCGACGCATGGCAGACGCGACTTCCTCACGCGCTTGCCGTCCTCGAAACAGAATGCGTTCGGATATTTGAAGGTCCGCAGCCAGAGCCTTTAGCCGGTGGTGCTGGGGTCCCTCGCCGATCAACTCCAGGCGTAGATCGGAGAACTCGTGAACCAGACCCGCCACGGCTCGCAGCAAAATTTCATGACCCTTTATGGGGATAAGATTGCCGACGCTCAGGATGATCCGCGAATCGTTGGCGCCCGCTTCTGCTGGAAAAAACTTTTCCGGATCGACCCCGTTATAGACGACCGAAGTTCGGCAGGTCCGGCCCATGCCGCCAATCACCTGTTCGCGGACGCGCTCGCTGACACAGACTACACGCCGCGACGAACCGTAAACGTGTTGAGAAATACGGCGGCACCATTGGCCTGCCCTGCCTGGAACTTGCACCGTGGAGAATGCGTCCAACCCATGAACTGAAACCACATAGGGTATGCCGAGTTCCTTTTGCAGCAGCATGGCTGCATGGCCGCAAGGCAGAGCGCCGTGGGCATGGACTACATCGATTGGATGGGCGGAGTGCAATTCGCGAATGCGTCCTACAATCCGGGCGAAGGCAAAAGCTCCGGCCGTTGGCAGTCCAAATCCTCCGGGCAGCGCGGGATAGCGAAGCCAGCGAGAAAGAAATGGTGAGGGTGAACTGGCGGGATAATTTCTCTTACGATACAACGGCTGCAAAGCAAGCACCGTGGAGCGTATGCCCACCTTCCTAAGGCAATCGAGGGGCTCAGCAACAAAGCAACCGGCACCGTCATCGGCTGCCGATGGATAAAACGCGGTCAGGGTCAGCACATGAAGGTTCGCTTTTTCCGTCGGCATGGTGGTTGTGCGGCTCATTTCGTCCGCCGTTTTGCGACGGCTTCTTCGAAGGCTTCCTGCCACTGTAGAGTGATCTGGTCCCAATCGAAATTCTGAGCGTGGAGCGCCGCCACTTTCCCCATGCATATTCGGCGCTCTCGCTGGGCGATCAGGATATCCAGTTTGCTGCTCAAATCTTCGTCGGATTCGGCGAGAAATCCGGTCTTGCCGTCGATCACATATTCGGGACGATAAATGTTCATCGCGATAGCTGGCAGCCCGCACGCGGCCGCCTGCCCCAGCACTTGAGGGTGTCCTTCTAAAATACTGGGGAGAAAAAAAATATCTGCTCGACGCATTTCCTCACCGAGGGCGCGCGAAGACAAGTGCCCTGCGAAGATCACGTTGGAGCAACCAAGTTCCGCGGCCAGCCTGCGGCAGTTCTGTTCTTCTTCCCCCTTGCCGACGATGCGAAAATTAACGTCTGGCCATCGCGCAGCCTGCCGCACAACCAAATCTGCCCGTTTGTAGGGCCGCAGTGAACCCGCAAACAGTACCGTGAGCGGATGGTCATCGGCAGTACGAGCGGCAGGAAAAAAGAAGCGGCGATCGATTCCGTCGTAGCGAACTCCGGCCGCGACTCCAATGCGCTCCCGCACCAGGCAACTCAAGTAATTGCAGTTGGCAAAAACCAGGTCAGCTTCGCGCGCGTTGCGCACCATTGCCGCGGGTGGAGCTTCCGGGTTGTACAGGCCACCGGAAACAATGTAGGTCACAAGTGCGGTCTTGAGGCGCAAGAGCCGCCGAACGGCCAGGAAGCTTGCATCGAGGGGCCCCCAACGCGGAAAAAAATAAACTTCTGGAATTCTCCGCAGAAGCTGCCACACAATCCGTGGCGTGGTTCCGTGTTTCCCGCAACGAATGAGCCGAGTATTGGGACGATTTGCAATTCTGGGATCGGAGGTCCCCTCGTGAAGCATGGTCACGTGAAACCTCTGGGGTGACATTCGCGCCACGATTTCCTTCACCGTAAGATTCTGCGCATTGGTGTCAGATTCGTCGGCAAACGATGGCGTGAAAATCGTGATCATTGCGGCTGCGATGACAAAGGTGCGTGGCGGTTCACAAAATCCAGCTTCAGGGAATCGTCATTGTAGCCGAGAACCTCCCGCATGAGGGCCAGGCAAAGAAAGATATTCCGGGTGAAGAACTTCAAGACGAACATCCCGCAGTTTTGATCGGGCGCGCGCCATCTGATCGCGCTCGACGATTGACCGTTGCAAGTGTTCGCGCGCCCGACCGAGCAACCGGCGGCGAACCGGCTTTTCCGCATCGTTGGCAAGGGGCTTCTGTTCGCCGGGGTCGTCTTCCAGATCGTACAAAGACTGCGACTGGGTTGCAAAATCCAGCGTGAGCTTGAACCGGCTTTCGCGAATGGCTAAGGCCCGCGCACCGAGCCGGTTCTGCGGACGAAAGGGGTTCGTGCAGTCGGCAATGGATTCGGTGATCGCGCCTTCGCTGGTCTCGATACCTTTGCGGACTGGATCCCAATGGCTGTGGCCGCGAAAGCAAAATGGGCTTTTCACTCCAGCGATGTCCAGCAGTGTGGGCGCCAGATGCAACATACTGAATGGAGATCGATTCTTTTCGCTTCTAGCAGTATCTTTTGCGCCGGGAACACGCAGCAGCAGAGGGACGCGAATCAGTTCCTCCGTCAATCGGGTTGGCGGATGATAACGGCCGCCGTGGTCGAGAAACTCTTCCCCATGGTCGGCGCTGAAAGCGAAGACGCATCGCTCCCACATCTCCGAGCGAAGCAACGCATCGACCAGAACCGCCATTTGCGTATCTACCCAGCGAATGCCGGCGTCATATAAGGCGACGACCTCTTCGCGGTGACGCGCGAAACGCTTTGGCGACAAATCCGACCGGTTCCAAAAGGAATTCAAATAGCGCGCGTGAAACGGAGTCAGGGGCGCTTGTCCCATCTGCTCAAGTGCCTTCTCCACGGGATAATACGGAAAGTGCGGATCCATCAAATGCAACCACAAAAAGAACGGCGCACCTCCACGCGACGCCAGCCAGGATCGAACTTGGTCGACGATGACATCCGCTGCGGGAAATCGGCGCAATTCGTCCAGCGACTTTGGCGGCTCTGTGCGCCGCTGGCAATACTGAAAATAAAGCTCATCGTAAGCCGCGCCGAACGATCCGAAGTGCGGACGGCTTTCCTGTAGTTTTCGATTCCACCGGCTTAACCAACCGCTAGCCGGCGTCACAGGCGCGGCATGAGCGCCGACTCTGAGATCACTATCGAGAAAATCGCGAAAGGTGTCAAAGCCGTGGCTGTAACCGAAGCGCTCAGAAATATAGGGATTGCCCGCGCCGAAAAATGCCGTGGCGTATCCAGCCTGTTGAAAGGCGCTGGCTAGATTCGGTTCTCCGGGAGCGAGACCCACGATGTCTCGTCCGAGTGCAAGGGGATAACGTGAAGCCATAATCGCCGGTAACGAATAATACGTCGGCGCCCCGGCCACGATGGCCACGGGAAAAACAAAACTATCAGCCGCTAGCCCATCGAGAAAGGGTGTAGTTGGCCGCTGGTAGCCCATGAAGCCGGTATGGTCGGCGCGCAGGCAATCGACCGTCACGAGTACAACAGACTTCTGCGTATTCATCCTGTTTTTTGCCTCTGGCCAACCCTGCGCTCCACATTGCGCCTGGTAAATTTCTTTCTCGTCACATTGATTTCCATGTTTCCGTGCGGGGTGTGACAGGAGCCTTTCTCGATCAATTGAAGAAGTTCGTTATCGCAAAGATACAGCAGGTCCGGGTGGCGCGATTCCAGCGCTGAAAGAAAATCATCGAGAAGGCCAAGGGTTCGTTCGCGAAACCCGCTTACAGAAGAATGGAAATTTATGGAGTGCATGGAGACAATTGCGGGAATACTGCGTTCAAAGCAGGCCTGCGCACTGTGAACGCAAGTCTCAACCGAGAATCTTGGATCGGTCGCAGGTTCGAACTCAACGTTGCGATAAAGATTCAGGATGCCCTGCCGGTCGAAATGCGGTGGAGTGAAGGTCCCTGGGCCATTCTGAGCCACGCCAATTCCATACTGCGCCCATGCACGATGAGTGTGATCGTTGGCTCGATAACCCGGAGCGCAGCCCGATTGCGGCAGCGTCGAGAACAACTTGCTAAACAGGCCAACGGCTTGCCCAATCAATTCCTGCTGACTGCGGGCATCCAGGAAGCGTTCATCGCACGGCATCTGCGAATCCCAATACTCGTAGCCAATCCAAGGCATTCGCCAGTGAATATAAGGCGTGCCCGCCTGCCACATCGTTCGAAGAAGCGATGTTCGGTCGCCGGTGGCCAACAATTCGCGCTCAACTGCTGCGCTGCAGAAATGCGTCATTCCGTGGAGCTGAGGATAAAATGAATTATCTTTGATGCCATCGCGGTAAGCGCCAAGCAGGCCGGGCCGGCTCCAACCATTGGGAAGTCCGTCCGCGAGAGGCCAAAGATGAACCTGCCGAAAGTCGCCAGCCTCCATTTTCGCCAAGTCCAAGTTCGCCACCATGAAATTCATTCCCAGGCAAGCGGTGCGCCCGGTGGAGTCTGGATGGCGATTCAGCAGAACCTGCAACCTAGCCAGATCCTCCGCAGTTTCGAGCGTGTAAAGATCATAGGGGCGCTCGCCCATTGCTAAACCTTCCGCTCGAAGGCGATCAAGCCCCTGCTGGTCGCGCAGCCCCGCGCGTCCCCAATCATCGCTTTGTAATAGAACCAGCGGCCGATCGAAAAAAAACCCTTCGAGGGGCAACAGATCGAGGCCGTGACGCCAGAGTTTTTGCGCAGCACGCAGCAAGCTTTTTCCTTTGCAGCAAAGAAGCCAAACTCAACCTCGTGAGCGATCCCCTTGCATGGATGTAAAGAGTGAGGATGCTAAGGACAAACCATCGTGTGCTCAGATATATCCAAGCTCCCGCAGCCTCTGTTCAACCATCCTCTGTTCTGCTTCATCTGCTTGGGATGAATCTTCACGCAGCAGCTCTCGCAAGGCAAAAGCCAGCAATTCCTCCAGGCTGGTGAATTCTCCAGCGAATTTCTTTTCCGCTTGAGCGCATAACTCCGCCGGCAGCCGGACTTCTCGCATCTCACTCATGGCTTAGCCCCGGCGGTTCCCAGGCCAGCGATTCCGCGAATCCGCAGCAGGATGGCTTTGGCGATCAAGCGATCGTCAGCATCCAGTCCGAACGTCACAGCGATAGCTCCGAAGACCGTGTAAGCTACGACGGCTGACGCTAACACCGCAATCCAATCATGGCCAAAGATAGCAGAATTTTTCCTTAGCAATACCGTGACTGCCACCGTGGCGGCCGATGGCAAGAATAAGTGCGCGTAGCTTCGGTTATAAGGCAAAAGGCCGAGCGCACTTCGCACTTGCAGCAGATTCCATACATTAATCCCTGCATTGGTAATAGCGGCGGCAACAGCCGCTCCGACGATTCCCCACAGCGGCACCAGCGCCGCACACAATACCACCATGACGGTCGCCATAACTGTTTGTATTTTGATCAGGCGTTTCTCATTCCCTGACATTAATAAGAGATATCCAACCGAACCAACTCCGCAGTTTACCAGTTGGCCCACCGTGCCGATGATCAGGATCGGCCATCCCACTTCAAAGTCTGGTCCGAAAATACGCATCAACGGCCGCGCAAAAACGACGATGACACAGGCCAGCGGCACGGTGAGCGCGATCACCC
>Ga0302326_10014125_pt1 | contig 16910 bp, 10 predicted proteins | sample Palsa_T0_3_FD_202264 | JGI IMG/M metagenome (GOLD analysis project Ga0302326, IMG submission 202264) | Peat permafrost microbial communities from Stordalen Mire near Abisko, Sweden - Palsa_T0_3 | ecosystem: Environmental > Terrestrial > Soil > Palsa > Peat permafrost | place: Sweden: Abisko...
CGGTGTTCCGGAGGTGTCATTTTGTGGATGCGCTAAATTTAGGCAGATTAGTATAGGCCCCGCCACCACCAAACTGTATTGGCTTCAAGAAGAACCACATGATCAAAGAGTACTACGTCGTACTTGGTTTTACGGCGGCGCAGAAATTTCATGACGGCGGTAGGCACACCGTTGGGCATCTCACAGGCTCCGTGCCGTCGCAAGTACTCATGGATGTCGAGCAAGGCCGATCTCGATGACCGAGGAGCAGATCTATGCGGCGCTGAGCGAAATATTCCACGATGCATTCCTGCGTAATGACCTGGTTCTAACACCTCTATTGAGCGCGGAGGATGTTCCAGGCTGGGACAGCTTCAAGCAGATCGAAATCCTGTTCGCGATCGAACAGCACTTCAAGATCAGATTCAACACCCGAGAAGTCGATCGGATGAGCAATGTCGGAGATCTTGCCAGAGCGGTGGCCGTCAGGTTTCCGGCTCACAAGGCGTCGGATTGAGGGCGTGCGCCCGTCGGGCATCGGGCGCTAGTCATCATCGGGGTCGGTGGGCGGGCGCTTGTCGTTGATAAAGTGTGCGGCATCGAGCGGCGCGGGAATTTGTTGGAAAGTGAGCGGCGTTTGGGTGAAATCGAAGCAATCAGAGAGATCGTCGGCTGGAGCATCAGCGTAGCCCAGCGAGGGCAAATTGAAAGTGGTCTCGACGAATTTAAGGATGCTGCCGAAGTCGTGCGGGATGTGAGAGATATAAGCGGCCTTGGCATAGGGTGAGACGACCACAAGCGGAACGCGAAAGCCGTAGACGTATCCGGAGCCCCAGCTGACGCCGTCGTCGATGACCTTAGGTGGGACGTGATCGTACCAACCTCCCCAGTCATCCCAGGTGATGATGATGACGGTATTCGCCCAATAACTGCTGTTGCCAATGGCGTTGACAATCGAGGCCACCCATGAGGGTCCGCTGCCGTCATTGACGAGGGCGTGATCGGAGCTGCGGCCATCGGGAATCACCCAGCTGACTTGCGGTAGTTGGCCGTTGCCGATGTCCGTCAGGACTCGCGTCTGCGGGATGATCACATTTTCGGTCCAATCGGGGCCGGTGCAGGCCAGCGTGCCGTCGACCGTCTGCTGCTGACAGATGTGCTCGATGGCATCTGGCGCGGTCCATATGGAGCCGGCGCCAAGGGTGTAGTAGCGCCAGGTCACACCCTTGGTGTCGAGCAAGTCAGTCAGTGTGGGATGCTCGAAGCAAGGATACTGGGGCGGCTGGTTGGTTTCGCTCCCGGTGGCGTCGATTATCGCGACTGTCGACGTCAGCGGAGCGATGCATCCGGCGGGAATCAGCGTGGGGCCTTCGGCCGCGAAAAAACTGCTGGTGGCCGTGGGGGCCGAGGTGCCAGCCAGGATGAACTGGTGAGCCGGGAAGCTTGGGCCCTGATTGGTCTGAAACATGCGATCGCCGAACGTGTATTGCTCGGCCATGGCGAAGTAAGGCTGCACGTCGGAGGGATTGACGTACATGAATTGCGCATTAGGAGGGCAATCAGCGGACGGAACGCATGGAATCTGGTCCGCCCCGTCCAATTTGCCGCCGTCGTACATGGTCACGAAGGCGGCATGGGAGTGGCCGAGATCGTAATCCTGCGGATTGGACCCGACTGTGCCCAGGTCGATGGCGCTGAGGGGAATGGTCTCGCCCAGTGAATTGATGCCGCTACTGGCGATATCAGCCCCCCGGGAGATCAGCACGGAATCGTGAAACAGATTATCCGGGGTACGGTTCTCCTGAAAGATGACTACGATGTGCTGGATCACCGACGTTGCGATCAAAGTCAGCGTCTGAGCGCCGTTGCCGGGCGCCAATTTATTGGTGTCGCTGGCGGCCACGGAGATCATGTAGCTGCCGGCCGGTACGGTGCTTGACGTCGATACCGTCAGCACGGAAGTGCCCGCAGCGGTGCCGCTGATCGTCACCCCCGAGGCGCTGAAGGAACAACTGGGCGCCGGGGTGCCAGGGTTGACGATGCTGCACGACAGATTGACGTTACCGCTATATCCGTTTTCCGGCGTCACCGTGACGGTAGAGGTGGACGAGCCTCCTGAGGTGACGGAACCGGGGCTAAACGCTGTGGCCGTCAACGTGTAGCTGGGCGGCCCTGCCGGCACGGTTATCAAAGTCAGCGTCTGAATACCGTTGCTGGGACCCAAACCATTTGTGTCACTTGCGGTCACGGAGATGGTGTAGTTGCCGGCGGATGTAGTCGAGGTGGATACAGTCAGCGTCGAAGCGCCCCCAGTGGTGCCGTTGATCGTCACCGTAGAGGGGCTGAACGAACAGCCGGGCACCGGGGCGCCGCCGGTTATCGCGCCGCACGAAAGTTGGACGCTGCCGGTATAACCACTTATCGGCGTCACCGTGATGGTGGATGTGGATGAGTTTCCTGATGCGACGGAAGCCGGGCTCAACGCTGAAGCGGTGAGCGTGTAGCTGGATGAGGCGGTTGCACTTACCGTCTGCTTCAGGGTCGCTGAGCTGGCGCTGAAGTCTGCACTGCCCGAGTACTTCGAGGTAATGGTGTGTGATCCCGCTGTCAGCGACGCTGCGGTCAAGGTCGCCGCGCCGCCGGCCAGCGTGACTTGACCCAGCGTCGAATTCCCATTTTTGAAGGTGACTGAACCCAGGGGATTTCCAGCGAACTGTGGCGCCACGGTTGCCGTAAAAGCCACCGATTGTCCGACGGCCGAGGGATTCTGTGAGGAACTCAGAGTGACGGTGCTAGCAGCCTGCTGCACGATCTGACTCAGTACTGGCGAGGTGCTGCCAGCGAAATCAGTACTGCCGTCGTACACCGCCGTGATGGACTTGGTGCCCGTGCTCAAAGTGGTAGTGGTCAGGGTCGCCGCGCCGCTGACCAGCGTGACTTTACCGAGTGTCGCACTGCCATTTTTGAACGTGACTGCGTTGACGGGAATCCCTGTAAATTCCGAGAGCACGGTTGCCGTAAAGGCCACGGATTGACCGAAGGTAGAGGGATTCTGCGAGGAGCTCAGGCTGACAGTTGTCGTGGCCGGGTTCACCACCTGACTGAATACTGGGGATGTGCTGGCGGAGAAATCAGTGCCTCCGTTGTATACCGCTGTAATGGACCGGGTGCTCGCAGCCAAAGTGGTAGTGGTCCAGGTCGCCACGCCGTTGGTCAAGTTAACTTGACCCAGCGGTGCAGTTCCATTTCTGAACGTGACTGAACCCAGGGGCGTGTCGATGGAGTCCGCGAGCACAGTTGCCGTGAAGGTCACCGATTGCCCGAAGGTTGAGGGATCCTGTGTGGAGCTTAGGCTGACCGTGGTGGTGGCAGGGTCCACTACCTGACTCAGTACCGAGGAGGTGCTGCCAGAGAAACGAGCGCTGCCGTTGTATACCGCGGTAATGGACCTGGTGCCCGCGGCCAATTTACTACCGCTCCAGGTCGCCACGCCGCCCGCCAGCGTTATTTTACCGAGGGTCGCGCTGCCATTCATAAACGTGACCGAGCCCGTTGGTGTTCCCGACGACGAGGAAACTGTGGCAGTCAACGACAGTGACTGCCCGAATGTCGAAGGATTGAGCGACGAGGTCAGCGCAGTTGATGTGGCGGCCGCCGTAACGGTGGCAAGAGTTTCCGTGGTGGCCGCCGTTGCAACAGCTGGTGATGCCGGAAGATCTTGGGCAAAAATTTGTGCCGACGAATTGCACCAAAGTACCAGGCCCAGTGCTGCAACCCAACCGCGCGAGGACACGCTTAGACGCACGTCGTTACCCGGAATGAGCCATCTTCATCATGTTTTTAGTCGCCGCCCTTTATCATCGGTATGGCCAACGATTGGACATAATCGGCTTGTCGAATTCACTGTTCGCGCCGACGAATCATTTTCCATTTATGTTCTCGGAATGGCGCACGGGCGCTACCCGCGTCGATAATGATTTCCGTCTCGACGGTACGGCCTGATCTGCCGCACAGTCAACAAATAAATCAATCCGCGAGGCCAGCAGTCAAAACATCGCACCTGCGGCGCACGCGCGGGAGAATGTGCGGGCGAAATGGGGCGAGTAGGCCGAGCGCACTTCGGCGCCGGCCACCAGTTGTTTTAGAAGTACACTCGCGCGCCGGCATAGACGGTTCTCGGCGTCCCAGGACTGGCTGTTCGCGGGTCGCTAACGCCTCCGGGGACGTTCGGCCACGGCACGTCACCGATCGGACCGAATGAGCCATAGGTGTCGTAACGCTTATTGAGCGTGTTGTTTATCACAGCGAATAGAGTGAGGCGGTGACCGGCATGGAAGGCAGCGTCCAGGTCTACCAAGGTGTATCCGCCCACGGGCTGGGTCAAATTGGCTTCGTCACCAAAACGGAAAGCATCGCTCTGCGCGACGGCCGAGCCGCCCAGGCTCCAACGATCCGTGACGTTGTAGTCCAAAACGAGATTGGCGCGATGGCGGGGAATTCCAGGAATTCGGTCGCCCGGCAACACCTGTTCGTTACCGTCGGCATCTGCGGCCGGACTACTGGTGTTCAGCAACAGCGGTGTTCGGAACGTCGCATCCGTGTAGGCGTAGCCCGCAGTCACGTGCAGTTGTTGCGCGTCAAAGCGCAGATTCGCCTCCACCCCTTGTCGCAGCGTCCTGCCCGCGTTGGTGTAGAAGGCAAGATTCGGATTGTAAACAGTCGTCTCAAAAATGATGTCATTGGTATTGAGAGTATGGAAGGCGTCTACGTCCCAGCTTATCTGTCCGTTTGCGGGCCCTTGTCGACGGTCGCGCACGCCGACTTCAAAGGTGTGGGCGACGACCTGGTGTAAATTCGGATCGCCCACAAAGAAGTTCAACAGACTGCACGGTGCCGCCGGGCTGGCGCAGGAGAGTTCCTCCGGGGTCGGCGCTCGATTGGATTCCGAATAGCTGCCATAAATCTGCGGGCCGAGAGCCGAGCGATACGTGAGACCTGCACTGGGATTGAACCGACCGTACGTATGCTGGCCATTCACCGGACCGCCAAGCTCGTCCGTCAGGTTGATCTGCGCGTCGTTGAAACGGCCAGCAAGATTTAAATCCAGATGGGGAGCAATGGTCAGCACATCGGTCGCGAACAGTCCATAGAAACGTGTGATGCTTTGCACGCGCACCGGATTGACCCCCTCACTGGGCTGATCCTGGATAACGCCCGGACCGAGGAACTCTCGTGTGTACGGATTGAATCCGCCGATTTCCTGCACACCCGCAAAAACGCTGTCCGAGCCGTCGAAGCTGAGGCCTGCTACGAGATGGTTGGCATGGCCGACTAGGGCTGCGACATCCGTGATTTGTACCGAGGTTCCGTAAGCGTGACTGTCGAGTTGCTGCACACTGAGGCCCGAATAGGTGGCGCCATTAAGAAAATCGCTGACCTGTTGGCCCTTCAGGCCCGTCACCACCGTGCCGTCGCTGTTGCATAACAGGCCGGTGCCGTTGTCGCAGGGCTCCACCTCCTCGGTGATGCCGTTCGGTACCACCTGATTGAGCATCTGGTAGTAGGCCAAACCTTGAAGCGATATCGCGTCTGCCAGCTGGTAGGAGCCATTCAGATTGAAACCCAAATAACTGTTGTCGACCACATTCGGTGCCGTGAAGATGTTGGAGATGTTCGCGGCCAACGCCTGAATCGGCGTGGCGCCGGGATTGCCGAGCGTGTCGTGCACCGCGGTGATGCCAAGATGTAATTCGGCGCCGCCGCTGCGCCATCCGAGATCTGTGTAAAGCCGATCGAGATTGGAAGTGCTGGTCTGTCGGAAGCCGGTGTCATGGGTGGCGTCGGCGGCAACATAGATCGCCACTGAGCCGGCCTGTCGGCCATATTCCAAAATGGCTGCCTCGCGGCCAAAAGAGCCGCCATATGCGGTCAAACTGTCCGTCTGGCTGGTAAACCCATCTTTCAACCTAATGCTCACGGATCCCCCCAGTGCGTTCAGGCCGAACACCGGATTTGACGCTTCCAGGTTGACCGTCTGGATGGCCGAAGGCGGTATCAGGTCCCAGTTCACTGTGTCGCCGAATGCATCGTTGAAGCGGGCGCCATTGACATAGACGGCCAGCCCTTCAGAAGTGCCGGCAACGGGCGAAGCGGTGAAGCCACGGAATAGGATGTCTGGCTGAAAAACGTTCCCTTCTGTGTCGTTGATCGTAGCGGAGGGCACATTAACCAGGATCGCATCGGTGAGGCTCGGAATTCCGGTGCGGTTGATGTCACTCGCGCTCAACACCTGTGTGGCTTCGGGTACTTGGTCGCGATCCAGGTCGGAGCCAATCAGCGGTGTGCTGTCGACCACGACCACACTGGGTAAACTTGCCGTTGGCACGCCGGTCTGCGCGTACCCGGTGCTCGCGGCGCCAGCCAACCCCAGCATTAAGCTTGCACTGACGCAACACCATGCTCGGTCGGTGCGCCCGACGTCGGTCCGATCACAATCACGAACGACGGCTTTGCAGCGCGCGTTAGTCATCGTCGGGGTCGGTGGGTGGACGCTTATCGTTGATGAAATGCGCGGCATTGAGTGCCGCGGGAATGACTTGAAAAGCGAGGGGCGTCTGAGTCAGGTTGAAGCAATCGGAGAGATCGTCGGCTGCGACATCGGCGTAGCCGAGGGAGGGGAGGCCGAAAGTGGTCTCGACGAATTTAAGGATGCTGCCGAAGTCGTGTGTAGTGTGAGAAATATAAGCGGCCTTGGCGTAGGGTGACACGACAATTAGGGGAACACGGAAACCATAGATATAGCCGGATCCCCAGCTGGTGCCGTCGTTGATTACCTTAGGCGGCACGTGATCGTACCAACCCCCCCAATCATCCCAAGTAATGATGATGGCGGTGTTCGCCCAATACTGGCTACTGCCAAGCGCGTTGACAATCGAGGCTACCCAGGACGGTCCGCCGCCGTCGTTGGAGAGGGCGTGATCGGAATTGTTGCCATCGGGAATGACCCAGCTGACTTGCGCGAGTTGGCCGTTGGCGATGTCCACCAGCACTTGCTTTTCCGGTATTACCACATTGCCGGTCCACTCGGGGCCGGTGCAGGTCAGCGTGCCGTTGACGCTCTGTTCCTGACACATGTGCTCAATGGCGTCAGGCGCGGTCCAGATGGAACCGGGAGACGGGGCGTAGTACCGCCAAGTCACGCCCTTGGTCTCGAGCAGATCAGTCAGTGTGGGATGCTCAAAGCACGGATACTGGGGCGGCTGGCTGGTTTCACTGCCTGTGGCATCGATCATCGCGACCGTAGTCGTCAGCGGAGCGATACAACCGGCATTGTTCAAGGTGGGATTTTCGGCGGCAAAAAGAAAGCTGGTAGCAGTAGGGGCCGAGGTACCGGAAAGGATGAACTGATGAGCGGGGAAACTTGGACCCTCATTGGTCTGAAACATACGATCGCCAAATGTGTATTGCTCGGCCATGGCGAAGTAGGGCTGCACGTCGGTTGGAATGACGTACATAAACTGTGGATTGGGGTGGGCGTTGGGAGGGCAATTGGCGGGCACCGAGCAGTTGATTAGATTGGCCCCGTCCATTTTGCCGCCGTCGTACATGGACACGAAGGCAGTGTGGGAGTGGTCGAGGTCATAATTTTGGGGATTGGAGCCGGCCGTGCCCAGATCTATGGGGGTGAGCGTGATGCTCTGGCCCAGTGAATTGGTGCCACTGCTGGCGATATCGGCCCCCCGGGAGATCAGCACGGGATCGTGGAATAGATTGTCCGTGCTACGGTTCTCCTGAAATATGACCACAATGTGCTGAATCACAGCCGCCGCGATTAATGTCAGTGTCTGAGTGCCGTTGCTGGGGGCCAATTTGCTGCCATCGCTGCCGGTGACGGAAATGCTATAGCTGCCACCGGGGGTGCCGCTGGTGGTAGACGTCGTCAGCACGGCACTGCCCGCAGTGGCGTTGCTGATCGTCACCGCAGACGGGCTGAAGGAACAGCTGGGCGCCGGGGTGCCACCGGTGATCGCGCTGCATGAGAGTTGCACGCTGCCGGCATAACCGTTTGCCGGTGTCACCGTGATGGTGGAACTGGCCGCCTGACCCGAGGTGATGGAAGCGGGATTCAGCGCCGCAGCGGTGAGCGTGTAGCTAGGCGTGCCCACTGACGCTGGTGCGGAGCCGCCGCCGCCACCGCAAGCGCTAAGAGCGAATAGAAGCGCAGTCAGACCGAGAGTCACCCCGTAGACGAAAACGAGACGAAAGGAACTCATGGGAGGATCTCCTTGCGACCGCATCTCGCCGCCAGTCGGCATCAGGAAGAATGTTAAACGCGGACGCTATCATGCCCCCCGGCTGGTTGCGGCACCAAGTGAGCGGGCGTCAGTCATCATCGGGATCGGTGAACGGATGGTTGTCGTTGATGAAGTGCGCGGCATCCAGTGGAGCGGGAATGACTTGAAAAGCCAGGGGCGACTGAGTCAGGTTGAAGCAATCGGAGAGATCATCGGCTGGCGCATCGGCGTAGCCCAGCGAGGGCAAGTTGAAAGTGGTCTCGACGAATTTCAGGATGCTGCCGAAGTCGTGCGGGATATGCGAGATATAAGCGGCCTTGGCGTAGGGTGAGACGACCACAAGCGGAACGCGAAAGCCATAGACATATCCGGAGCCCCAGCTGACCCCGTCGTTGATGATCTTGGGCGGGACATGATCGTACCAGCCTCCCCAGTCATCCCAAGTAATGATGATGGCGGTGTTCGCCCAATACGGGCTACTGCCAATGGCGTTGACAATCGAGGTCACCCAGGACGGTCCGCTGCCGTCATTGATGAGGGCATGATCAGAGCTGAGGCCATCGGGAATGATCCAGCTGACTTGCGCGAGTTGGCCGTTGGCGATGTCCACCAGGACCTGCTTGCTCGGGATGATCACATTGCCGGTCCATTCGGGGCCAGTGCAGGTGAGCGTGCCGCTGATGCTCTGTTCCTGACACATGTGCTCAATGGCATTGGGTGCGGTCCAGATGGATCCGGGCCCTGGGGCGTAATAGCGCCAGGTCACACCCTTGGTCTCGAGCAGATCAGTCAGTGTGGGATGCTCATAGCACGGGTATTGGGGCGGCTGGTTGGTTTCGCTGCCCGTGGCATCGATCATCACGGCCGTAGAGGTCAGCGGCGCGGTGCATCCGGCTTCGTTGTGGGTGGGATTTTCGGCGTCGAACAGGGTGCTGGTGGCCGTGGGGGCCGAGGTGCCAGCCAGGATGAACTGGTGAGCCGGGAAGCTTGGGCCCTCGTTGGTCTGAAACATGCGATCCGCGAAGGTGTATTGCTCGGCCATGGCGAAGTACGGCTGCACATCGGAGGGATTGACGTACATGAATTGCGCATTCGGATGCGCGACGGGAGGGCATTCGGCAGCCGGAACGCACACGATCAGGTCCGCCCCGTCCATTTTGCCGCCGTCGAACATGGACACGAAGGCGGTGTGGGAGTGAGCGAGATCGTAGTTCTGGGGGTTGGCGCCGGCTGTTCCCAGGTCGATGGGGGTGAGGGGAATGGTCTGGCCCAGTGAATTGATGCCGCTACTGGCGATATCGGCCCCCCGGGAGATCAGCACAGGATCGTGGAATAGATTGTCCGTGCTACGGTTCTCTTGAAAGATGACCACAATGTGCTGGATCACGGCCGCCGTGGTCAAAGCCAGCGTTTGAGCGCCATTGCTGGGAGCTAATTTACTGGCATCGCTACCGGTCACGGAAATGCTGTAGCTGCCGCCGGGCGTACTGCTCGAAGTCGATACCGTCAGCACGGCACTGCCGGCAGCGCCGCCGAGCGTCACCGCTGAGGGATTGAAGGAACAACTGGGCGCGGGGGTGCCACCGGTAATCGCGCTGCATGAGAGCTGAACGCTGCCGGTATACCCATTGGCCGCTGTCAGCGTGAGGGTTGCGGTGGAGGAGGCTCCTGAGGTCACGGAAGTCGGGGTCAACGCCGTCGCAGTGAGCGTGTAGCTTGGTGTGGCGGGGGCCACAGTGCTCAGCGTCAGCTTCTGGGGGCCGTTGCTGGGAGCCAATTTATTGGCATCGCTACCGGTGACGGAAATGCTGTAGCTGCCGCCAGGCATGGCGCTGGAAGTCGATACCGTCAGTACGGCACTGCCCGCAGCGCCGCTGAGCGTCACCGTAGAGGGATTGAAGGAGCAGCTGGGTGCCGCCGGCACGGCACCGGTAATCGCGCTGCATGAAAGCTGGACGCTGCCAGTGTAGCCATTGGCAGGAGTGACGGTGAGAGTGGAGGTTGCTGTGTTCCCCGACGTAATGGAAGCGGGGTTCAGCGCTGTGGCAGTGATCGTGTAGCTGGGTGTGGCGGGGGGCACTGTTGACGAGCTGCTGCCGCCGCCGCCGCAAGCGCTAAGGCTAAGGAGAACCGCGGTCAGGCTGAGTAACGAGCCGTAGACCAACGACAGACGAAGGCTACTCATTACATAATCTCCTGCGACTACATACTGCCGCGAATTTCGGCATCAAGACTACTGCCATGCGCACGCCCTACTGTTTCCGCCGGGCCGTTGGGTAGCATAACCACTGTGGCTCATCCGTGCGGCCACGCACCGATGAGCGCTGGCGCAATTTGGCGATCAAGGTGGCGCTGTTGGTTAGCACTTCGCTGTTCGCCGAAGGCGCAGCGGGCATTAATGTTCGCGTTCAAGCTCGTCCTGTTCTCGCGCTACAGCTGCTGCCCTTCGTTCCCCCAAAACACCGTCTGCTGGATCGTTCTACCAGCTAGCGCTGCTGCTCACTACATAGCTTATCGGGCGTTCCGCGACGCCTGCGCCGCTTCCCTAGAGGTTTCCGGTCAAAAGCTGCAGACTGTTCGGGGTCTGCGAATTCAGCAAATACAGGTCCCGCGTCGTGGGATTTTCGGTCGACGCAGGATTCGCCGCCTCGAGGAATCCTGTGCGCATAGTGCCGCGGAACGTCCCATTAAGAGTGACGGCTGTGCTTGTTGGAAGAGTGCCGATAGTCGCCACGACCTCATTCGACGCCGTGTCGATGGCGATGAGTGATCCGCCACTGACGCCGTCCTCTATATACTGAGTTCCGGTGCTGGTATCTGTGACGGTCACGGGCGACAGTCCGCTTACTTGAAACACGGTCTCGTAGGCAGTTTGGGTGGTGGTTGTGTCTGCCGGCCAAGGTAACTGTTCCCCGCCATTGACGAAGGTAGAATTCGCGAGCGGAGCCTGAACAACTGTGCCATCCATGCCGACAATACCCGACTGCGTGCCAGTGCGCGTCACCGTTTGAGGCACCGTAGTATTGGCGGCCATCCACGTCTCGTAGTAGACGGTACTCGCCGTAGCAATGAACGTACCCGCGTTCGCGGTGCTCGTCGCAAGCGTCGTTGCGACAGTCTCGCCATCCGCGAGGGTGCGAATCGTATACGTCGTATTGACTACGCCCCAGATCAAATTAGAACCCAGAACAGGGTACACGAGTGTGGCCACACGACCGGGTTCGGTATCCACGGCGGCAGGCATCGCCGAGCCATCGGGCGGCATGGCGAAAATGCTGGTGGAGGCGGGCGTCGAGCCTGCCGCGGCGGTATTGATCGAGAAGTAAAGCGTAGTCGGTGAGGCGGCGAATAGGGCCTCGGCGTCGGTGGGGAGCCAGTTCGGAATCGTGTACAACGCAGCCGACACCGTGTGAGCAACGTAGTTGACATAGACGATATTTCCATCGATGACAAACAGCTGCCCGGTTGGATAGCCTTGGGTCGTGCCCACCGGCAGGGCCACTGCGACATCGATCGGCGCCGCAAATGTGCCGAGCAGAATCGGGTTGGCGAAGTTGCTATCGACCAGCTCGAGATCGGCGCCGCTCTTGGTTACAAAGCCCGTAATGGCACCAAGCGCCGAATGCACTGTCGCCACCGGCATCCCCGAGGCCACTATTGGCGCGGACGTCGCTGACATCCCGGTCTTGACCATATGGATGACATCATCCGGGGTGTCGCAGACACCATCGGGACCCGGTAGTCGATAAAAGTAGGACGAATTGGTGGTCGTTAGTAGGTCGACGCTTACAAGCACCCCAACGTAATCGTAATTAGCGCCCGCTACGGCCGTTCCCGACAAGGTACAGGTGTCATCAATCGTGGCGGCCGACTCACTCGATAGTTGCTGCGCGGCCGGAGCGCCGGTGGACACCAGATCCAGCGCATAGATGTGACCGTCACTGCCCTTGTAAACTTCGATGCCAGCCGGCTGAGAAAGGTTCGTTCCGGTTGCGAAGTCCACCGTTCCGTGGAGAATTTGTTTCTTGCCAGCATAGCTCCCCGACGGAGCGACGGCGTAATTGCCGCTGATGGGATCCACCCAGGCGGCAAACACGCCGGTCGTGCCAACATAGCTTACCAACGGCGACATTCCGTTCCAGGCGTTGGATCCATCCCAGGACCCCCCACCGCATCCCGACAGATTAGCGGTAACTATTGCTGCGAGCGAGATCGCGGATAGGATTCGACGCATGGCTCATCTCCTTCCAAAACACTGAAGCCAGGAGCCTGCTGCTTGCGGCCCTGAAGATGTTCGCAAACGAATAAAGAGACCATTGGTCTCGCCTGAGTTCAGGTGCCATAACGCGCCACTCTGCTAACGGATGACAGGAACCAGTCGGTATTTCATAACAACGTGTCGGCAGGCTCGCGCGGCTGCACTGCAAGATGGCGGGAGGTGCGGCGCATCGCTGTGCAGAGTCTCCAATGAGCGACAGTCGCGAACAGTTGCAGCGCGACGCCGCACCGTCGGCGGCTAAAACCCAGACGAGGAAGGCACCTCACCGTATGCCTTCACCTTCACGATATACGCGTCCGCCGTTGGAACTGCGTAGATCGACTGCCGAACCGCTCCAGTCCAGTCGTATTCATCAGTGCTGGTCGGCGTACACCTGTCTCGGCGATGGCAGGTCTCGTTGCGCGCAGTATGTTGTTTGTCGTGTGTCGTGTGTCGTGTGTCGTGCGTCGTGCGTCGCGCATTGCTACCTGCGATCTCAGATGTTCCTCTGCTGCTGTTGAGCTTTTGTCCACTGAAGCCTGGTTCGATGCTTGCGGTGACGTGGTGGTATGAAATTGGTTTTTAGTTGGTAACAAATAATCCGTTCGCTTGCACATACATCAAACGCGCGTATTCTCGGGCAACGATAGCCTCGGGCTAATAGGCACTGCTCAGTTGCTACAGGAGATCCATATGGCGCTTACGGCAGCCAAAGCCGATTCACTTCAGCGACTGCACTGTCTCATCGGCGAACTCAAGGCGCTCGCGGGGCGCATATCCGGCAACGTGGTGGCTGACATTCTGACGCGCAGTGGTCTCGAATTCGATGACGTGGCGCCTTTCGTTGCGCCCACACCGACCAGCTACGGCCGGCGGCGCGTTGCGCGAACAGATGCCTTCGAAGTACTTGTGATGACGTGGCTACCCGGTCAGTGCACGGGAGCTCATGACCATGCCGGGGCACTTTCGGCGTTCAAGATCCTGCGAGGCAGTGCTCAGGAGACCAGGTTCGCCCAAGCGCTCGATAGCCTGGTGGACCCTGTGTATTCAGGTGAGTTACACGAGAACGAGGTGGGTGTTGATTCTGGTGATGTCATTCATGCGATCCGCAACAATTCATCGCGCGACCAGCTGCTGGTAAGCATTCATGTGTACGCACCACCGCTGCCCGAATTGCGACGATTCACGATACGGCCTAACGGACAGACTATCGCCGGCACATTTCGGCGCCGCCGGACGCAATCTGTGCCCACGGCCGCGATTGTCGGTGGCGGCTTCTCGGGCGTCATGGTCGCGGCACACTTGGCGCGCAAGACCGCACAGACGCGTAGGCCCATGCACGTCGTGATGATCGACCGGCAAACGTCGATAGCGGAAGGCGCCGCCTATCGAAGCCCAAATGCCAATCATCTGCTGAATATCCACGCGTCCGGCATGAGCGCGTGGACCGACCGGCCGCACGATTTCCTAGAATGGTCAAGGCGGCGCGACGCTGACGTGGGCGCTTACGCGTTTCTTCAGCGACAATCTTACGGTGAGTATTTGCGTGCGACGCTTTTCAAGGCAGTTGCGCAAGCAGATCCTGGTTTCAGTATCGAAATCCGTCGTGACGAAGCAGATTCCATTGAGCGCCGGGCTAAAGGCGGCTGGCGCGTTCACTGCGACAACAGCCCGGCGATTGAGGTCGATGCCGTGGTTCTGGCAACCGGCCACCGACCACCGAACGACCCGCTGTTGCGATGCTGGGCGGGTTCGCGAGCGCGGTACATAGAGGATCCGTGGGCATCATTGGCGCTCACCTCGATCGGAGCGGATGAGTCCGTGTGTCTGCTCGGCACAGGCCTTACCGCCATTGATGTCTTGCAATCCCTGTTACGACCCTCGCGAACGGCCCCCGTGCTGGCACTTTCGCGCCGCGGATTGGTGCCAGCGGCTCACACACCAGCGCCTCTGCCGTCTATCGATCCGCGAGCGTGGCTGGATCAGCTCCTGCGCGGTAGTACAGGGATCACGACCAGGGGTATTAGTCGTGCGATCCGCCGCGAGGTATTGCGTTCCGAGTCGGCTGGTCAGGACTGGCGTCAGGTTCTTGATGGCTTGCGACCGCACATTTCACGGATCTGGCAGACGCTATCACTGAGCGAGAAGACTCGCTTTATTCGGCACGCCAAGGCGTTCTGGGAGGTTGTGCGACATCGGATGGCGCCCGCTGTGGCCGCGTGCGTTGCAGAGGCAGAGTCCACGGGCATTTTCAGGAAGGCCGCGGGGCGTGTTCTCTCTGGGCGCGGCACTCTGGACGGAGTGACGCTGAGCGTGTGCCGGCGCGGCAAATCAATTCCAGAGACGCTCAGGTTTGACTGGATCGTGAACTGCACCGGCCCCGGATCAGGCGGTGCCATGGGCCTGCCGCCGATGCTCGTGCATTTGGTCGACGCCGGGTATCTGGCAGCGGACCCCTTAGGACTAGGAGTGTGTACTACGCCCGATGGTCGCGCGTTGGCGCGTGGACAGATCGTCGAAGACCTCGTGATTATCGGCACTTTGCGCAAGTCCGACTTATGGGAGTCAACAGCTGTGCCGGAGCTACGCCAGCAGGCTGCGTTGGCAGCGGATGTAATCATGCGCCGCCAGCGTCACAACAGCGAAAGTAACAACGCGATGGGCCATCTCAATCCGCTGACAGAGACTATCCTGTCGGAGTAGTTGACTCGGAAGCGGCGCATCAACCGCACACGGTGCAAGCTCCCAGTGACCTCGCCATACGGTCGGCGCCCGACACTTAAGGGCCGCGGCAGCCCACAACCGATATTGCGCGTTAGCGCGCCCAGTGGCCCGGTACAAGTCGATAGCCGCCACCATAAGGTACCCAATGATGCGGTGCCCAGTAGTACCCCGGACGGCCGGGCGCCCAGCGACCGCCCACCCACACATGCTGTCCTCCGACCCAATTCCAATAGCCACCGATCCAGACGTAGCCTGGTGCGGGCGCGACGCCCACGACTTCCTCCTGCGGCGGCGGCGGCGCGACCATGACTGGGGGAGGGCCGTAATATCGCGGCGCCGGCGCCACGACGCAACCGGCTAACGTCACGGACGCTAGAGCTATCAGTGCCGTGGCAAGCTTTAATCCTTGGACTGTTTTCATCATCGTTCACCAAACTGCGTTGTAGCCAGGCCCTTCTGAACGCAGCGCCGCTGCATTGGATGACTGCAGAATAGAAATCATTGCCCGTAATCAGCAGATTGTACGTCGGCCGCCCCAACTCGGCTTGTGGCGCGCCGCTGTCGCTGTCGCAAGGCGCCGATGCTTTTTATTGTGCGGGAGCTGCGCGGCCTGGGGGCTGTGGCAACTTCGACATGGCATCATTGCAGCCTGCGCTCAGCTTGTCCGCGTTACTTCGTAGGCACATCATTAGTTCGTGGCGCTTCTTTCCCGGACATTGGCTGTTGATGTCGGTTGCGCACGCCTGCATGACGGCCCTGTGGACGGCCTGCAAATCAGCCGAGGGCGGCGCCGAGGGGGGCGAGCTCCCGTCGGGAGTTTGTGCCCGCACGGTACCGGCGGCGGCCAGGGCCGCAACGAGAAAAATGACGCTGAGTTTCATGGGTTGGTCCTCCTGATTCTTCGAAATGACTGGCCGACGACGTATTCCCGTCTGCAGGAAAATGCTTCTATCCTCACTGCTCGCACCCACGCGGATTTCGTACGGCCGCGAGCCGCCGCCCACACGATCGGACACGGCGGCCTTTCTACGGGTTTTAATTCCAAGCTTGCACCACTGCGGAGATGTCAGTTCAGGTTGTCAACAGGTTAAGACTAGAAGCGCAAAAAGAGATCCATTTCATAGACGCTCTGCGACTGATCGATCCACGTGCCGCTGCTCGCCCCACTGTGATGATCATCGCCTATGAATTCGTAGTGATATTCGAGCGCAAGATTGACGCGGTTCGGCACTATACCAAAGACGAGCGCGGCGTATGGCGCCACGGTAGTTGTCGGTGCGGCGACGTAAGCATCACCAACGCCTGGAGATATTACGGAATTACTAAGATCCCGCGAATAGACAACCCCAGAATTTATCGCCCAGCGGTGAGTCAACCTTAACTGACTGCGTGCCGCGAAAAAATAGCTCCAATAGCCCGTAATATCGCTGGCTATGCCCGATAGCGGGTTGTTGGTCGTGTAAGCATCATCATAGCTTGTCCCCAATTCGCCTTGAATCGTCAAGCCAATATGGCCCTGAGCCGTGGGAAAACTAAGCTCTCGATTGACGTACAAATCCACGCCGGCGGAGTGGGGGGCATTGTCGACGATCCCAGGGGCGAATAGGGCTTCGACATACACGCTCACCGGGCTTTCGAGTTGATTGATCGCGCGA
>Ga0302326_10014128_pt1 | contig 16908 bp, 13 predicted proteins | sample Palsa_T0_3_FD_202264 | JGI IMG/M metagenome (GOLD analysis project Ga0302326, IMG submission 202264) | Peat permafrost microbial communities from Stordalen Mire near Abisko, Sweden - Palsa_T0_3 | ecosystem: Environmental > Terrestrial > Soil > Palsa > Peat permafrost | place: Sweden: Abisko...
CAGGCGGTGCATGGCACGCTTCCCCTCAACGTCAAGTTCCTGATTGAAGGTGAGGAGGAGGTGGGTGGGGCTTCTATCGCGAAGTATGTCGAGGAGCATGCCGACGATTTGAAGGCCGACGTGGCGCTGGTTTCGGACACCAACATGTATGCGCCCGGGTTACCCACGCTCGATGTGGGGTTGCGCGGACTAATCTACATGGAAGTAGAGGCGCATGGGCCTGCGCGAGATCTGCATTCGGGCATGTATGGCGGGGCGGCTCCGAACGCGGTGTTTGGGTTGATCGAGCTTCTCTCGAAGATGAAGACTGCAGGCGGCGAGATCAAGATTCCGGGGATCTACGATGACGTGGAACGACCGTCGGATGAAGAGCTGGCGAGTTGGAAATCGCTGCCGTTTTCGCAGAAGGAATTCCTGAAGAAGGAAGTGGGATCGACACGGCTGACCGGCGAATCGAAGTTTTCGGTACTGGAACGTGTTTGGGCGCGGCCTACTTTCGAAGTTCACGGGATCGCCGGGGGCTTCACAGGCGCGGGGAGTAAGACAGTGATTCCGGCTACGGCCACGGCGAAGGTGAGCATCCGGCTGGTGCCAAAGCAGGACCCGGACAAGATTATCGCGGCATTCGAGAAGTTCGTTAAGGCCAAGACGCCGAAGGGAATTACGACAAAGGTGAAGGTGCTTGGGAAGGGTCCTGGTCTTGTGGTGAAGACGGATCATCCGGCGATTCAAGTGGCGGCAAGGGCGTTCAGTGACATCTATGGAAAGCCGACGGTGTTTGTGCGTTCGGGAGGGTCGATTCCGATTGTCGGGGATTTCGCGGCGCATCTTGGGATACCGACGATCCTGATGGGATTCGGATTACCCGACGATGGCTTGCATTCACCGAATGAGAAGTACGCGATTGAGAACTATTACAAGGGCATCGCGACGGTCGCGCACTTTTTTGAGAGCTATGGCTTAGAGTCCGTCCACGGAAAAGGCTAGCAGGACGTTGCCGGCCAAGCCTCGCGGCATGAGGTAACCGGAGTTCACATAAAGCACTCCACCCGCGACCACCGGGCCGGGTCCGCTGATGGTTCCGCCGTGGCCTTTGACTCCGTTCACGGTGACGTAATCGCGAGCGGTGCCGTTGGCCCAAAGGACTTTTCCATCGTCCGTCGAATAGGCGCGTAGATAGCCATCCATCGAGCCGGAGAACACTACGCCCGGAATGTTCGTGATGGCGGCCAGTTGGGCGGGTTTGCACATTCCGGGCCCATCGCACTGGGGTTCCGCCGTCCAAGCGGGTTGGCCCGATTCCAGGTTCAATGCGAACGTGCCGCCGCCGTCGTCGGTCAAGTAGCGCCGCTTTGCGCGCAGCCAAAACGAACGAAACGGCGAACGGAGTTCATCGGTGAACGCGCCTTTCAGATCGGACAAGGCCGCGTATACGTTCTTCTCGTCCGCGGCGGCTCCCCACTGGATTCCGCCTGCGTTGCCGCCCTTGCCGATTCGCCGCTGCCACAAGAGGTTGCCCCGATGGTCGGGATCGAGGGCATACACCACACCCGATTTCTGCGCGGCGATCAGCGCACGGCGGCCTTGGGGAAGGTCGACGAGGATTGGAGAAGAGCCGAAGTCGAGGTCTTCGTCGGGCTCGTCCGGACAGTTCGCCGGATCACCTTGTACGCACGCCATATTCCACACGTCTCGCGGCGTCATTTGACGCGACCAGAGCATAGCGCCGGTGTCCATATCGAACGCCAGAATCGCGTCGCTCGTCAAAGTGGCGGGAGCGGAGTGCGAATCGCCGGTGGCAGTGTAGACCACCCGCTTTTCGGCGTCCACGGTGGGCGCCGACCAGATGCCCGCGCCGGAAGGTCCCCATTGCTGAACGCCGTGTACGTTTTTGCGGGTGGCATGGGCCTCTTCCGAAATAGTGTAGGTTTTCCAGATCAATTTGCCTGTGGCGGCGTCCAGGGAAACCAGGCTGCCTCGAAACTTGCAGCAAACGGAGCCGGGCTTTGCGGCTAACGCGTCTTCGTTACCCGTGACGGGTACGTACAGCCGGCCGGATTCGAGCACGGGGCTTCCGGAGATGCGGGCGTACGGAGAATCATCCACCACCGTTTTCCATAGGAGTTGGCCGGTGATGGCGTCTACGGCATAGGCGTTGGCTGTGCTCACGCCGCTATCGCCGAAGTAGGCAGCCCAGTGGCCGCCGATGGGGCCGATCGAGATAGCGCCACGCACGTTCGCGCCGGCGTCGAAGACCCAGTAGGTGCAACCCGTGGCTGCGTCGAGCGAGAAGACCTTGCCAGCTTGGCTGCCGAGAAAGACGCGCCCTCCGACTACGGTGGGTTGCGACCACATGCCGGTTACGGCGGGAACGCCAAACGCCCACTTGAGTTTCAGGCGGCTGACTTGATCGCGAGGCAAGCCGGCCATGTTCTGCGGTTGTGAGTGGCGGTTCTCGGAGCCTGCTCCCCAGCCGTTCCAATGAGGCTTTTCGAAGGGGCGGTCGAAAGGCGGTCCAGCGGAACAGAAGGGTTGAGCCAGTGCCTTCGAAGGCGCGCCGTTATCCAGCCAGAAGGATTGCTTCCGGCTCTGGAACACCAGGAGCGCCGCGATGCAGACGGCGGCTATATAGAGACACGCGAACCAACTACTCCGTAATAGCCCGCGCATCCGCCTCGCATCGAAGCACGGTGACGGCGATCCCTATGGCAACGGCATCTTCGGCCAACGCTATGAGAAAGCCCGGAATCTTTGCATCGCGCGTCAAAGTTCGCCTCAAAGCATATCCCAGAAATGCCGCGCCGACTGCCGCAAGGGCTCCAACCAGGGCTCCCGGCCCTGGATCCCTTTTGCGTGCTGAGTACACGGCGGCCCCGACCATCGCGCCGGAAACGGCTCGCGCGGCCAGGGAAACCGGCGCAATCCGGTCCGGGGTTCCAGGCAGTTTGTCCGCAATCAACTCTGCCAAGGCGATGCCTGTGGCAATGTCCGCAGCCTGCTGTGTGCCTAGGAAGGCGAAGGGTCCCGACGAGAGATCGATCGATCCTGTGCGCGCCGCCTGACTGACCAGGGCTGGAGCGGCCATCGACCGCAATCCAGCCACCGCGCCGATTCCAGCCGCGCCCGCAAGCGCTTCTAAATCCAATTCGTCTTTCATCGTTCCAATCTCATCGTTCTTAATCCTAGCAACGCGCCGGGCCGTTCGCGCATCTTCTAAGAGGATGCCGTTTAGCGTCCGGGCCCTCATTTTCCTGATGATCTTTTCCGCGACCGCTAGCGCCGCAGAACCTGTGCGCGGCATAGAATATTCGAGCCCTGGTGGGCAACCGCTCTTCTTCGACGCCCAAATTCCGGAAGGCGATGGGCCTTTCCCGGCCGCGATTATCGTCCACGGAGGCGGGTGGGTGCGGGGCGACCGGCGAACGGATGTGGCTCCTCTCTTCGAGCCGCTCCATAACGCAGGGATTGTGTGGTTCTCGATCGATTACCGGCTGGCGAAGGATCCGGTTTCTTTCGGGGTGGCAGTGCACGATGTCGAGGCCGCGGTTCGATTCGTTGTTGCCAATGCGTCCGAGTTCAAAGTCGACCCAAAGCGCATTGCGCTGATTGGCGAATCTGCGGGCGGACACCTCGCAGCCATGGCCGCACTCAATCCCGATCTGCCGGTGAAGGCCGTGGTGGCGCTCTACGCGCCGACGAATCTTTCGTCGCTGGCGCAGAACGCAGGTCTGATTCCCGATGCCGTGAGGGAGAATCTGAACAAGGCATTCTGGGGCAGCATTATTCTGGCGCGGCTTTCGCAGCTTTCGCCGGTGGAGCATCTTCATTCGGATATGCCGCCGTTTCTGTTGATCCATGGTACGGACGATCCGCTGGTGCCGATCCAACAATCGCGCGAGATGTGTACTCGCATGAAGGCGCTGGGTAATAGTTGTGAGCTATATCCGGTGGAAGGCGCCGGCCATGGAATGCGCCGATGGCATTCGACGGCTTATCAGAAGGAGATTGTCCGCTGGCTTAACGCGCGACTCTAGTGCGGCGAACCCTAGGCGAAGGCCTTGGTGATTACTTCGCCGGTCACAATCGTTGGGCGCTCGGAGCGTCCGTTGTGCAGGAAGGTGACATCCACGTGGTTCAGGCCTAACGCATGCAGGATGGTAGCGTGGAGATCGGTGACGTGGGCGCGCTGGTCGATTCCTCTGAGACCGATCTCGTCCGTCGTGCCGATTACCTGACCGCCCTTGATGCCACCGCCCGCCATCCAGGTGGTGAAGCCCCAGGGATTGTGGTCGCGTCCGTCGCCCTTCTCGTTGAACGGCGTCCGGCCAAATTCCCCGCCCCAGATTACTAGCGTGTCTTCGAGGAGGCCGCGTGTCTTTAGGTCTTGCAGTAAACCCGCGATCGGCTTGTCGGACGACTTGCACATCTTGGAGTGATTGCCTTCGATATTATTGTGCGCGTCCCAGCCGCTTCCGCTGCCGGAGTAGAGTTCCACGAAGCGTACACCGCGCTCCACCAGCCGGCGGGCCAACAAACAATTCGTGCCGAATTTTGAGGTGGCCTCGTCATCCATACCGTACATTTTCTTGGTGGCTTCGGTTTCCTTGGTCAGGTCTACCGCTTCGGGACCGGCTGCCTGCATGTTGTAAGCGAGCTCGTAGGCGTTGATGCGCGCGTCCAGTTCGGAATCGTCGGACTTGTCCTCGTCGAAATGCTGGTTCAGAGTTTTCAGCAGGTCCAAGCGGGAACGCTGCTGATCTTTGCCGATCGAGGCAGGCGGGTTTAAATCGAGGATGGGGTCGCCCGTGTTGCGGAACTGCGTCCCTTGATAGCTTGCGGGTAGAAATCCGGAGCTCCAGTTTTTCGAGCCGCCTAGGACTTCGGCTGCGTCGGTAAGAACGACAAAAGTTGGGAGGTTTCGATTTGCCGATCCTAGGCCGTACATCACCCAGGAACCTAATGCGGGACGGCCCGCCAGAATGGAGCAGGTGTTCATCTGGCATACCGAACCTACGTGATTCAGTCCATCCGCCCAGCAGGCACGGAAGACGGTCATGTCATCGACATGTTGGGCAATCTCCGGCAGCCAGTCCGATACCCAGATGCCGCTCTGGCCGTACTGTTTCCAGGTGCGTTTGGCGGGCATCAATGTGTTGTTAGAGGTGCCCATGGCGGTGACTACCTTGCCAAATGACGCGGGCATGGGTTGACCGGCTAAGCGTTCGAGTTCGGGCTTCGGATCGAAGAGATCGATATGGCTGGGGCCGCCTTCCATGAAGCACCAGATCACGGATTTCGCGGTGGGTTTGAAATGCGGTTTCTTGGGCGCGAGAGGATCGGGGGCTGTGGCTCCTTGTGCACGGGGCAACCACCCGTCCTGATCCAGCATGGAAGCTAGCGCAAAGGCGCCGAGTCCGCTGCCCGCATTTCGGAGGAAGTCTCTTCTCGATCTGGCCTGGCGTTTGTGAGACATGGGTTTAGTTCCTGTAAACGAACTCGTTCGAGTTGAAAAGCATCTGGCAGAAATCTACCAGGGCCGCGGCTTGATTGGAGTCGTAGCCGGCTGGAATAACGGGCGGGAGAGCTAACTTTCCTCCGTTTGCGGCTTTCTCGGAGATGAGCGCGGCTTGTTTCGAGAGGAAGGTTAGTACGGAGTCCTTTTCAAAACCGTCGGGCATGCGTCCGTAAGCGAGGCGATAGGCGGTTTCCACCTGTAGGTTGGGATCGGTGCCTGCTTGCTTCAGCACGCGGCCTGCGAAGGCCTCTGACCAATCCAGGCTGACCTTACTGTTGAGCAGCGACATGGCCTGGGGCGCGGTGATGGTCTGATTGCGCCGTCCGCAGGATTCGTGCGTGTCGGGCATGTCGAACGCTTCGAGCATGGGATAGCGTGCGTTGCGTTTGACGAAAATATAGATGCTGCGGCGATTACGGTCATCGCCGTTCGACGTCTTCCATCCGCCGCGCGGGGTTCCTGCTCCACTGGGAAGCTCGGGGAATACACTGGGTCCGCCGACCTTTTCGCTCAGCAGGCCGGAGACCAGGAGAGCTGAATCGCGAATCACTTCTCCATCCAGGCGAGCTCTCGGAAAGCGCCACAGAAGCTTGTTATGAGGATCTTCCCCGGCAGCCTTGGCGTCGAAAGCGCTGGATTCGCGGTAGGTGTTCGACATCACCATCAGCTTGTTCATGCGCTTGATGTCCCAGCCGGTGCGGACAAATTCTGAAGCGAGCCAGTCCAGCAACTCTGGATTTGTTGGACGGCCACCCATGAGGCCGAAGTCGCTCGGGGCCGGGGCGATACCTTCCTCGAAGTGATAACTCCATAGGCGATTTACCATCACACGGGCCGTGAGAGGATTCGTGGGGCTGGCAAGCCAGTTGGCGAGGGCCGTCCGGCGTCCGGTGGAGTTCGCGGTGGGTACAATCTTCGGCGGGTTTGGATCGATTATGGACAGGAAGCCCGGTTGGACTTCCTCCTTCGGAGCGTCCCAAGCCCCCGCGGCGAGCAGATACATGGCAGGCGCTTTGGCGTTCAGATCATGCACGCCGATGCCGATCGGTTCTTCGCCCGGGTCGAGCGCGGCGAAGGGCTTGAGTTGCGCGGTTAGCTCTTCGTACTTCTTCTTGGCTTCGCCTTTCAAATTTTTCGCAGCGGTCTTGTCGTCGAATTCGAGATATGGCTTGGCTTTTGCATACATTTGCCATTCGAAGGCACTTCGCTGATTCTGCGGCTTGGTGATCGCAGTCTGTATTTCATCCGGATACTTATCGAAGATTTCCTTGATCAGCGCGTCTTTCTGAGGTTTCAGCAAGACGGCGATCTGTGCTCGGATGGGAGCGGTCTTTTCTTCCCACGCCGCCTTCTTGATGCGGTACGTCTCGCGTTCTGCAGGCGTATCCATCGGAATCTCATCATCCGCAGCGGTGTTGGCGAAGAAGGCCTGGAGGCTATAGTAATCGGTATGCAGGATGGGATCGAACTTATGGGTGTGGCAGCGCGCGCAGGCGTAAGTCATGCCCATGAAGGTTGCGCCCACGGTATCGGTGATGTCGTTTAGGATTTCCTGGCGGCGTTGTTGCAAGACGCGGGCGTTGCTTTCGTCGGGGTAGTGCCGGTTGAAGGCGGTGGCTACTCGAGCCCAGGGATCGTCAGGCCATAGCTCGTCGCCTGCGATCTGTTCGCGCACGAACCGGTCGTACGGTTTGTTCTCATTGAATGCGCGCACAACGTAGTCGCGATAACGCCAGGCGTTGGGCCGGGTTTCATCCGCCTTGAAACCTTCGCTCTCGGCGAACCGGGCGAGGTCGAGCCAGTGCCGAGCCCATCGCTCGCCATAACGCGGCGATGCAAGCAGACGGTCAACAACCTTCTCGTAAGCGTTGGGCGATTGATCCGCTAGGAAAGCGTCCACTTCCTCGGGCGTGGGGGGCAATCCTGTCAAGTCGAAGGAGACACGGCGCAACAGAGTTACGCGATCGGCAGGGGCTGAGGGCTTGATGTGTTTGGCTTCGAGTTTCGCCAGGATGAAGGCATCGATGGGATTTGCGATGGTTGGATTCGCGGGCGGCGCTGGTTTGCTGACCGGTTGAAATGCCCAGTATCTACGCTGGGCCGGCGTGAAAGGGTCTTTGTCCGCGCCAGCCGCGGCGAGAGCGGTGAGCGAAAGAGCGATCAGGCCGAAACGGCTGCGGACCATGGCGTAGACTCCCCGTGTAAATCATATAACAACGGGCAGATCTAACGCTTTGCGGCGGTGAGGTCGGCATCCGACTTAGAAGGAGTTGAGGCTTTCTCGCGCGCCAGGTCACGGATATTTACGCTGAGCGACTTCCATTTGTACTTCCAGCGATGAGCGGTACACATCTGCAATTCGCCCTGTTGGACAAATTTCCGCGCCGCGTCCCGGTCTCCATTGGCTACCGCCGGCCAGAACTGGCCATTGGTTTTGGCATCGCAAACCGGGCGCTGGGCGTCTCGCGGCATATCCTCGGCGAATACGCTCGCACAGAACAAACTCAACACGGCGGTGAGTTTCATGGATGCCATTATCACTCACGCGTCGCGCATTCCGCAGCGTTATCGCGTGAAGGGCTTCACCGAGTACTATCACTCTGGATTCTAATAGTAGAGATGCGCAACATATGGCTCCCTCTCCTTTCCGCAATCGGCCTTTTCGCTCAAGACAAACCGGCAGCCGATCTTCGAACTGAAAAAACTCAGACGATCGAGTTTGTCTCCGGCGGGTTGCTGCGGATGAAGAACTCCACGGGCATGCTCACGATCGAAGCTTGGGACAAACCCGCGGTCGAGCTCACCACGATCAAGTCCGCGAGGACGATGCTTCCCGCAAAGGAACGCGCCAAAGCCACTGCGCAACTCGACCAGACTGCCTTCACTACCGAGCGCCATGGAAACGAACTCGACATTGCAACCGCTGTACCGAAGCACGCCCGCGATATCGAAATTTCCTATCATCTTTGGGTGCCGCGCGACACACGGCTTGCCATCGATCACGCCAGCGGTGAAGTCAATATCGAAGGGGTTGCCGCCGATATTGAAGCGACGCTGAGCCGCGGGGAGATTTTCCTCTATCTGCCCGATGACGCCGCTTACTCCGCGAAGGCGAAGAGCGGTATCGGCGGGATCAATCTACCGGGCGATCCGGAGCTTCGTCCGTTGCACCTGCATCTGGGCCACAGCATTGCGCAGGAGGGCGGCGGGAAGACGCACATTCTCGATCTGAAGGTCGGCTATGGAGATATCTACGTGATGCGCCAGACCGGAATGCCGAAGCGGGTTACCGAATAGCGATTTTCAGTTCTTCGGCGATACGGCTGACGACGCTTTTCCAATCGCCGGGTTGCGGCTGACGGAACAGGCGCATTCCCGGGTACCAGGGGCTGTCGTCGCGGCCGAGCATCCAACGCCAATCCGCCATGGAGTGAAGCAGCAGCCAAACCGGCCTGCCGAGTGCTCCTGCGAGATGCGCGGGCATTGTATCGGTTGTGATGATGAGGTCCAAGTTCATCATGGCCGCCGCAGCCTCCATCACGGCTTCACATTCCGATCCCAAGTCCGTCACGCCGGGCAGCTCAGTTCTTTGCGGGCCTTGCTGGAGAGAGTAGAATGCAACGTCCGGATGTGCTAGGACCGGCGCAAGCAAAGACGGCGGAATGCCGCGCTTCCGTTCCACCGGATTCGCCGGATTCCCTCCCCACACCAGTCCGACGCGCAGTCGGCGTTCTCCGGAGAGCCGCTCGCGCCAGGCCACCGCACGCTCGGGATCGACGCTCAGATACGGCACTTCAAAGCGTCTGAAATCGACGTTCAGAATCCGCGGAAGACTCATCACATTCGCTTCCAGGTCAAAGGCGGCATGCTGCTCGGTCCAGGAGACAGCGTCCGATACACTTTGTACGCAACGCATCACAGGAATGAAGCGCTCGTCGCATGAGACGGTGACGTGTGCCCCTTCAAGGGCTTGCGCGAAACGGATGAACTGGATCAGGTCTCCGGCCCCCTGCTCCTGATGAAGCAGTACGGTCTTTCCCGCCCATTGGTGATTTTCCAGCAATCGAGCAGCGGGTAGGCTCTTCCTCGGACGCCACTCGTATTCGCGCCAGCCTTCTTCGAACCGCCCCTGAAGCAGCATCAGGTGTGCTCGGTTTACGTGGGCGGCGGCCATGTCCGGCTGCATCCGGAGCGCTTCATCGGTCAACCGGAGCGCCTCATCCACGCGACCTTCGCACTTCCTGATGCTGGCCAGATTCACCGCCAGGCGCCCATCGAGACCGTGCAGTTCGACGGCGCGTTCGACCGCGTTACTTGCTCCCTCAAGACGGTCCAGCTCACAGAGGGCCAGTCCGAGATCGGAATGCACCTCCCAACTATTCGGGTCAAGCGCAGCTCCCTTTTGGAGAAGGTCCAGCGCCGCCTCAACTCTGCCGAGCCGCCGCAGCGTATCGCCGAGGCAGGCGAGAGTGGGGACGTGCTCCGGCCGGAATAAGTGCGCAATCCACAACCATCCCTCGGCATCCGAGAGTTCCCCGGCCTGGGCCCGTTCCAAGCCCTCTTGAAAAGGAAGATCTGCGATGGCCGCGTCTAATTCGAGGGCCTTCTCAAAGGAAGCCAGCGCCTGATCCTGGAGCCCTTCGGTCCATTCGGCGATGCCTCGTTCGTAGTGGGCAACCGCCTCTTGACGATCCACCGCTCGTCTTACCAGACGCGGCAAGCCTTGGTCCGCACCATTGGCTGCCCGTCGGTACATCCAAAAGCTTCTTTAAACTGGGGCATATTCGAAACCACGCCATTCACGCGTGTCGGCGCCGGCGCATGCGGGTTCGTCTGGGTCAATAGCCTCGTCAATTCCGGACGGTCGTTCTCGCACCAGATCTGCCCCCAACCCAGAAAGAACCTCTGCGCCGCGGTGAACCCGTCGAGCTTCGGCGGTATGCGTTTGCCCAGCACGTCCATCAGCGCCAAATAGGCCACGCGCATGCCGCCGTTATCGGCCGTGTTCTCGCCCAAAGTTAGTTTGCCATTCACCTTCAGGTCGTCTACCGCCGTGAAACTGGAATATTCGTCGATGAAACACTGTTCACGTGTCTCGAAGGCATCTGCATCTTTCGGCGTCCACCAGTCTTTCAAGTTCCCCTGCGCGTCGAACTGGCGCCCTTCATCGTCGAATCCGTGCGTCAGCTCATGGCCGATCACGGCGCCGATCGCACCGAAGTTCACCGCGTCGTCCAATTTTTCATCGAAGAAAGGCGGCTGCAGAATACCCGCCGGGAAGTTGATATTGTTCATCTGGGGATCGTAGTAGGCGTTCACCGTAGGCGGAGTCATGCCCCACTCGGTGCGGTCCAGCGGCTTGCCGATCTTGTCGAGTTGCCGTTTGAACTCGAACTGCGTGGCGCGCTCTGAATTGCCCACCAGATCTCCCCGCACGATCTTCACGCTCGAATAATCGCGGAAATGATCCGGATAACCGATCTTGTTGGTGATCGCGTGCAGCTTTTCCATCGCCTTCACCTTCGTCACAGGCGTCATCCAATCGAGTTTCTCGATGTCCTGCCCCAGCGCGGCCTCAATGGCGTTGACCATTTTAAGGGTCCTGGCCTTGGCATCCGGCGGAAAATTGCGTTCGACAAATAACTTCCCGAGCGCCTCACCCAGATCGCCATCCGCATATGCCACGCAGCGCTTCCATCGCGGCTGTTGCTCCGTCGTGCCTGTCAGCGTCTTCCTGAAGAAATCAAAGTTCTCCGTGACAAAGGGCGTCGAAAGAAGATGGGCTTCCGTGTGCACATAGTGCCACGCCAGATAGTCCTGTAGATCGGACATGCTGGCCGTGCCCAGCACTTCGTCCATGGCGCGGAAAAAATCCGGCGCGACCACATTCAGCGTTGCGAGGGCGGGCGCGTGAATTTCCGACAAATACTTGGCCCACTCGAAGTGCGGATCCAGCTTTTCGAAATCCGTCACCGTCATCCGGTGATATTGCGTCTTCGGATCGCGCCGCGTGACTACATCCTGCGACCCCTTGGCCAACTCTGTCTCGATCGTCATCACCGCCGTGGCCGCCGACTTGGCCCGCTGCGGCGCGTCGCCCAGCAGTTGGAACATCCGCTGCAGATGGGCCACATACTTAGTGCGCGTCTCCACCGATTTGGCGTCGGTCTTCAGGTAGTAATCCCGTTCCGGCAGTCCCAAACCAGACTGGTCCGCCTGTGCAATCACCTCAGTCGAATCCTTAAAGTCCTGCCCGGAGCCAAAGCCGAAGAAGGGACTGGATCCCATGGCGTGCAGCCGGGCAACTTCATCCGCTAATTCCGCCATATCCTGAATCTTCCGGATGCGCGCCAGTTCGGCCGCCAGGGGCTGCGCGCCTTCGGCCTCGATCCCCTTTTCATCCATGCAGGAGGCGTAGTAATCCCCCATCTGTTTGGCTGTTGCGTTGGCTCCCGCAGCACCCGCCGCAGCCTTTTCCAGAATGTCCTTCAGCACCAGGCGATTGCGCTGGTCGAGCTCGCTGAAGCGGCCCCAAGAGGATTGGTCGTTCGGGATCGGATTGTTCTTGAGCCATGTGCCGCAGGAATACTGGTAGAAGTTGGAACAGGGGCTGATGCTGGTATCGAGAGCTTTAGCGTCGAACCCGGGCGGGACGGCTTTCATAGAATCCTGGGCAACAAGCCCCGTGCTCAGCAGCAAACCCATGACCACAACCGATTTCATAAGTACCCTCTTAGTGGAAGCGTAACACTGCCCGCTGGCGTCGAAACCCGGCCATTGATGCTAGACTAATACTTTCCCCTGCACGGGCCTTTAGCTCAGTTGGTTAGAGCGCTACCTTGACACGGTAGAGGTCAGAGATTCGAATTCTCTAAGGCCCACCATTCATCCCCCTAAAGTTTCATCGGCGATCGGACGATAAGCCTCATGTGATCTCTCTGAAGAAGCACATCGAGGAGGCGCCCGATCTGCTTAAGTCCGTGACATCGGCCTACCAATCCGCGCTGGCGGGGATATGCCGGGCCGCGGGCCGAACGGCTCCGCAACTCGCTCCGTCTCTTCAGAAGAATCTCGACGCGCTGGGCGGCAGGCTTTCTTTGAAGACCGTCGCCGAGATCGATCGTAATGTCGTCTCAGAACTCGAAGATTGGGGCGAGCGCAGTTCGAACTACTTCCGGCAAAAGGCGTCGGAAGTTAAGGAAATTCTGCTTTTCGTCACCCACACAGCGCGGACGGCGGGTGAAAAAGACGAGCGGTACGTGTCGCAATTGTCGGCTTTTTCGGGACGCCTGAACGATATCGCGAGCCTTGAGGATGTGACGCGGATTCGCCAATCGCTTCAGCAGAGCGCCACGGAGTTGAAAGACTGCGCCGGCCGTATGGCGGAAGATGGCAAAGTCATGGTTTCCAGGCTTCAGTCGGAAGTGGCAACCTATCAGATGCGCCTGCAGGAAGCTGAGAAGGAAGCATCTCGCGACGCGCTTACGGGCCTCGATAACCGCCGCGGAATCGAACGGCGCATGGACGACTGCATGGCGCAAAACCGGCCGTTCAGCGTGATCATCTTCGATCTGAACCACTTCAAGAGGATCAACGACACTCACGGACACCTGGCAGGCGACGAAATCCTGAAGCAATTCGCAGCCGAACTCCGCAGCCGCTTCCGGCCTGCCGATGCCACTGGACGATGGGGCGGAGATGAGTTCCTAGTAGTCTTCGATGGTTCCGCGGGACAAGCCATGGCCGCTCTACGCAAGGCTTCCGAATGGCTTTTCGGCGATTACCGCCTCAACTCAGTCAAGCTGCACATTACCGCCGCAACCGGAATTGCGCAATGGGATGGCAAGGAAGATGTTGCGCAGACGATCCGGCGCGCCGACGCCGATATGTATAAACAGAAGCACGCGCGCCTCACGGCATAAGCTTCCGGTCGGCCATCCACTCGATCATCCTTGCATCCCAGGTGGCCGAGGGCTTGTGGGACTCGCGAATTCCGAACCCGTGCCCGCCACTGGCGTAAATGTGCATTTCCGAGGAAATGCCCTGCTTTTGCAGGTCGAGATAGAGATTGACGGTCGTAACCACATGTGACGGGTCGTCATGTGCGCACACCAGGAAGGCCGGCGGTGCGTCTTTTGGCACGGTAATCGTTCCGGGGCGGAAGCCGGGGTAGATGATCGCGGTGAAATCGGGCCGCGAACTCATGCGTTCGACGGGGTCGGTTGCTGACGGATTCCCGGCGTCGAACCGCGTCTCCACCATGGCGGCCAACTCGCCACCGGCTGAAAAACCCATGAAACCCACGCGTGAGGGATTGATGCCCCATTCCTCCGCGCGGCTGCGCACCATGCGGATCGCCCGCCAGCTATCCGGCAGCGCGTTGCCTTCAACGGTGTAGTGCGAATTTTGCGCTTTCGCCAAACGGTACTTCAAAACAAACACCGCGATGCCCTTGCTGTTCAGCCAATCGGCCAGCTGATAACCTTCGAGATCGATCGAGAGAAATGCGTGCCCTCCGCCTGGCGCCACCACGATCCCGATGCCCGTCGCCTTATCCTTCGGCGGCAGGAATACGCTCAGCGTGGGCTGGTTCACGTAGGTGATGCGGTTCGCCCGCTTCGCCCCGTCCGGTTGCTGAATGCCCTCGGGTGTTGCATCTCCCTCGGAACCGGGAGCGCCGTTCGGCCATAGCTTTAATTCCTGACCGGAGAGAGCGGACAGGCCCAGTATCAATGAAAGGACGGCAAATTTCATGCGGCCATTGTATTTCAGTTTGCAGATGGGCAGGCGGTACAATGGTCGAAGCCATGGATCGCCGCAGCTTCTTACGCACTATTCCCGCAGGATTGGCACTGGCTAACTCCCCTCTCATCGCTCAACAGGGCTCGCCCATCAAGGTTTCAGTCAATGAGGTGATCGTCCCGGTCACCGTCACTGACGAGAAAGGCCGCTTTGTTTCCAACCTGGTCCAGAAGGATTTCCATATCTTCGACGAGGGCAAGGAGCAGCGCATCGATTACTTCACCAGCGAGCGCAATCAGCCAGTGGTGGTCGGTTTCCTGCTCGACATGAGCAACGCGATGAAGATCCATTGGAAGAAGTACGAGGAATCCGTCAGCGAACTGGTTCTGAACCTTCTTCCGAACGATCCCAAGTACGCTGGCTACCTGATCACCTATGGGAATGAAAAGCCCGAGTTGCAGGTCGATACCACCATCGATTCCGAAAAGATCGTGGAGAGAATCCACAAGCTGAAACCGGCAGGCGGCGCAGCTTTTTACGACGCCATTTACATGGCTTGCGCCAACCGTAAGCTGATCCAGGGCGAACCCTATGAGCCGCGGCGCGTCATTATCGTCATCGGCGACGGTCACGACACCGCCAGCAAGAAGACTCTCAACGAAGTGCTGGAAATCGCTCAGCGAAAGCTCGTCACGATCTACGGCATGAGCTCGGTCGCGTTCGGATTTTCAAGCGAGGGCGAGGACGCGCTCACGAAACTCGCGGAAGAGACCGGCGGCCGCGTCGAATATCCGCTAAACAACCTCTACAAGGACGTCTCGGGTTACCTTTCGACGCCATCGGACGACGGAAACTACGCCCTGACGGTCGGTACCGGCGGCTATGCGGGTGAAATCGCGGGCGGCATTTTCCGCGCGATTTCGAATATCAGCGGCGAAGTTACCACGCAGTACATCATGCGCTACAACCCGAATGTGGGCGAGAAGGGTGCGGACCGCGCGTTCCGGCGCCTCAAAGTTTCGGTCGATCTACTGGGCGTGAAGGTTCGCTACCGGAGTGGCTACTATCCGGCGGCGATTTAGGTAGAGCCTATGCCCGGGGTCGCCGCATTTCCGACGCGCCAGGAATTCTGCCTGCTGGAAACCACTGCCGGCGCGCAACGCACCGTGGGCGTTCTGCTCATCGAAAACGGTGCGATCTCCGATTTCCGGCTCCGTTCCGACTGGACGGAGTTCGAAGACCCGGAATATCTCGAAGCCCTCAGCGATGACTTCGAGCTAAAGCTCCGCGAACTGGGCGGGCGTTCGTTTCTCGACTGGATGGAAGAGACGCTCTCCGGATTTCTGGTGCTTTCGGATCGCGAACTGGCGCGCGGCAGGAGCCTCGACGAATTGTACGAAGATCATGTGGACGCCAAAGTGCTCCGCTATGAAACGCATTTGCCGGTCTATTCTCTGCGGGCCGCAGCCACCAAGTTCGGTAACGAAGATAGCGTGGAAGTCGAAAACTGGAAACGCGTCCCCGGCGTGCGGTTGACCGAGGGAATGTTCATCGCCCGTGTGGTGGGCCGGTCGATGGAGCCTTTGATTCCCGACGGTAGCCTTTGCGTATTTCGCGCGCCGGTAGTGGGCTCCCGGCAGGGCAAGAAACTGCTGATCGAACAGTTCGGCAGCGTAGCGGATTCCGCCCGCTACACCATCAAGCGATACACCAGCACAAAAAATTATAACTTCGAAGAAGAGACTTGGGACCATGCGGAGATCCGTCTGGAGCCGCTAAATCCGGAGTTCGAATCTTTCACGCTCGGCCCCAACGATTTCCACGTGATTGCGGAATTCGTCAAGGTTCTGGAGTAGCGCCCCACTGAACGTCCGCGCTTTCAGAAAAAGCTTGCTCGATTGGTTCGCGGCGGGGCACCGCGACCTTCCCTGGCGGCGGACGCGCGACCCCTACCGAATCTGGCTCTCCGAGATCATGCTGCAGCAGACGCGGGCCGTGGCAGCGATTCCTTACTACGAGGAATTTCTGCGGCGCTTTCCGGATGTAACGGCACTGGCGCGTGCTCCAGAGAGCGAAGTCCTCGCAGCGTGGAGCGGTCTCGGCTACTATTCGCGAGCGCGCAATATCAGGCGGGCGGCAATCGCCATCGAGGCATTGGGCGGATTCCCGGATACTCTCGATGCCATCCGGGAGTTGCCGGGGATTGGGCCCTATACAGCCGCCGCGGTAGCCAGCATCGGGTTCGGGCTGCCGCACGCGGTGCTCGATGGCAACGTAATGCGCGTAATCGCGCGCCTTACGGCGGATCCGGCGGATATCGGCTCAGGTGCTACCCGCGCGCGTTTCCAGCAGACGGCACAGGAACTGCTGGATCCGCAGCACCCAGCCGAATTCAATCAGGGCATGATGGAACTGGGCGCAACGGTCTGCCTGCCGCGCAATCCTCTTTGCCTGATTTGCCCGGCAGCCAAGTTCTGTGAAGCGCGGGCGACAGCGCGCCAATCCGAGTTTCCGGTTAAACTACGGAAAACAGTCGTTATCGAGGAAGCGATTGAGATGGTGATCGTTGTACGCAAGGGGCGGGTCCTCATGCGGCAGCGAGGGGCGAGCGAAAACCGCATGGCAGGTTTCTGGGAACTGCCAGGTCCAGC
>Ga0302326_10014130_pt1 | contig 16907 bp, 17 predicted proteins | sample Palsa_T0_3_FD_202264 | JGI IMG/M metagenome (GOLD analysis project Ga0302326, IMG submission 202264) | Peat permafrost microbial communities from Stordalen Mire near Abisko, Sweden - Palsa_T0_3 | ecosystem: Environmental > Terrestrial > Soil > Palsa > Peat permafrost | place: Sweden: Abisko...
TCGCCCGCGATCCATTTGTAGAGAGGATGCGCCTCGGCGCCGATCACGTGCTCCTTCGCGGTCATCGGGAAATCGACGGCAAAGCGCGTCTCGCAGAAAGTCTTGATCTGCGCTTCGCTGCCCGGCTCCTGCGCGCCGAAATCGTTGGCCGGCACGCCGAGCACGATCAGTCCCATGTCGCGCTTCTCCTTCCAGAGGGCTTCGAGGCCGGCATATTGCGGCGTCAGTCCACACTGGCTGGCGACGTTCACAACCAGGATCGCCTTGCCCTTGAACCTGGAAAGCGGCAATTCGCCGCCATTGATGGATTTGAAGGAAAAGTCGTAAGCGGTCTTGGCCATGCCCATCTCCCTAATGTCCGTAGCGGCCGAACAGCTCGACCAGCTCGTCGAACTTGCGCCGCTGGTCCTCCACGTCGCCGCTCTTGATCGCATGCGCCACGCAGTGCGACGCGTGGCTCTTGAGCAGATCTTCCTCGACCTTCTTGAGCGCGGCCTTGACCGCCTGGATCTGGTTGAGCACGTCGATGCAGTAGCGCTCTTCCTCGATCATGCGCGAGACGCCGCGCACCTGGCCTTCGATGCGCGCGAGCCGCGCCAGAAGCTTGGGATCCTTGTGCGTCATTTGACTACACCCTACCAGAGTATGCGCCCCTGCCAAACAGGCCGCGCAAATCGAGGGTCAGGCTTATGGGTAAACTTTGCGCGACCGCCATGGGCTTATTCGTCGCGTTGGCGCCCGGTGCGGCGCTGGCCTGCGCCTGCGGCTGCGCGGTGTTCGACGTGGGCACGAGTTCGCTTCTGCCATCCGGCCCCGGCGGAACGATTTTCGCCGAATATGATTTCCTCGATCAGACAAAAAACTGGAGCGGCACGTCGCGCGCGCCCGCCGCCGACAACGACGACAAGGAAATCCGTTCCGATTTCCTCCTTGCCGGCGGTCAATACATGTTCAACGACGATTGGGGCGTGATGGCGGAAGTTCCTTATACCGACCGGGCGTTCACGACGCAGACCGGCGGCGGGGTCGCGACTTTCGACCATTCCTCGCTCGGCGATATCAGACTGATGGGCGTTTATTCGGGCTTCTCGCCCGACATGTCCACCGGCGTCATCTTCGGCGTGAAGCTTCCCACCGGCGATCACACCTATCCCAATTTCGATGCGGATACGGAAATCGGTTCCGGCAGCACCGACCTGCTGCTTGGCGCCTACAAGACCGGCGCGCTGACGGTGAATCAATCCTTCAGCTGGTTCGGACAGGTTCTGTGGCAGCATGAAGTCGCCACGCAGGACCATTACCGCCCGGGGCCGGAGCTGAACGGCGCGGCCGGCGTCTCCTATAACGACTGGTCCCTGGGATCGAATGCGAGCCTAACACCGATCCTGCAGGTTCTGCTGTCCGACCGCGGCCGCGACGGCGGCGGGGCGGCCGATCCCGCCAACACCGGCTATCAGCGCGCAATGATTTCGCCCGGCCTTTCGCTCAGCGTGAACCAATGGAAGCTTTATGCCGACGTGGAAATGCCGATCTATCAGCACATGAATGGCAACCAGCTGATCGCGCCCTATGCGCTGAAATTCATTGCGAGCTATAGCCTTTAGCGTGGTTAACGAATTCGAAACGCCAGCCGGGCGAGGATAGGGCGAGACTGGCAGAAAGCCGTTCGCCATGACCAACGCCATATTGATCTTCATCTACGCCATGATTGCGGCCGGAACCGCCCTGGTGCTGAACATGCTGGGCATTGCCGCCCCCGCCGAAGCCGGCGCGATCGGCGCCATCGCCTTCCTGTTCCTGTCCCAGATTCAAGGCGCCGTCGCGCGCCGGCGCGAGAAGCGTCAAACTCGCCACGAGATCGCCCAGCTGAAGCAGGCGGCGAAGGAATTCGGGGTCGCGCTGAGCGAGACCCATGCGAAGATCGAACAGGTCAAATCCGCGATCGAGGCGAAAAGCAGCGCCCAGAGCCGTAAGATCGTCTCCGAGCTTCAGGTGCTGGAAAGCCTGATGCGCGAGTTCGCGACGAAGATCACCGAGAAGGCGAAGGAAGCGGAGCCCAGGGAGCCGGCGATCGAGCGGCGCGCCCGCGACACCGCGCGTTCCTATCTGGAGACGCTGGGCGAACCGGAGTTGCTGGAAACCATCCGCGCCTCGCTCGAGGAGAACCGCGTCGATCTCTATCTGCAGCCGATCGTCAGCCTGCCGCAGCGCAAGCTGCGCTTCTACGAGGCGCTGTCGCGCCTGCGCGCCGAGGACGGCACCGTCATCATGCCGGCGCAATACATGAAAGTGGCCTCGCCGGCCGGGCTGATGAGTGTCGTCGACAATCTGCTGCTGTTCCGCTGCGTGCAGATCGTGCGTCGGCTGACGGGCAAGCATCGCGAGATCGGAGTGTTCTGCAACATCTCGGGCGATACGCTGGCCGATGCCGAGTTCTTCCCGCAATTCCTCGAATACATGCATCACAACCGCGATCTCGGGGCGCATATCGTGTTCGAATTCGCGCAGGACGCGGTGGCGAAAGCCGGTGCCAGGGGCGAGGAGAATCTCGCTTATCTCTCGAGCCTCGGCTTCGCTCTGTCGATGGACCATGTCGAAACCCTGGCCGTCGATTTCGCCAAGCTGAAGAAGCTTGGCTTCCGCCATATCAAGGTTCGCGCGCAGATGTTGACCAGCGGCATGAGCGGCGCCAACGCGATGGTGGGCGCCGAAGATTTGAAGAAACTGCTCGAACGCCATGGCCTCAACCTGATCGCCGAGCGGGTGGAAGACGAGAAGACGGTCGTCCAGTTGCTCGACTACGGGGTGGATTTCAGCCAGGGCTATCTCTTCGGCGAGCCGCGCGCGGTGCGCGAGGATTCGGTCAAGCCGGTGGAGCGCGAAATGTCCGCACCGATCATCCCGTTCAAGCGGGCCGGCTGACCGCCCATTGACGCTGTGGAACGCGCATGCGATCCGCTAGCCATGCCGAGTCTGCCCAGCATCCTCACCGGCCTTCGCGAGATCGCGCCGCAATATGACGCAATCGTCTGCGACGTCTGGGGCGTGTTGCACAACGGACGTTCCGCTTATCTCGAAGCCGCCGATGCATTGCGCCGGTTCCAAGCCGAGCGCGGCCCGGTGATCCTGCTGACCAATGCGCCGCGGCCCGTGGGTGATATCGAACAGATATTCGGGCGCCTCGGCGTGCCGCTCGATTGCTACGACGCGATCGTGACCTCGGGCGTCGCCGCGCGCGAAGACCTGGCGCACCGGGCGAAAACCCGCGCGCTGAAGATGCTTCATCTCGGGCCGGAGCGCGACCACGGCGTGTTCGTGGGATTGCCGGTCGAGAGCGTCGCGGCGGAGCAGGCGGAGATCGTGCTTTGCACTGGCCTCTATGATGACGACACGGAAACGCCGGACGACTACGCTGACATTTTCGCCAAGATGAAATCGCGCTATCTCACCATGCTCTGCGCCAATCCCGACATCGTGGTGGAACGGGGCGACAAGCTCATTTGGTGCGCCGGAGCGCTGGCGCGGGATTACGAGAAGCTGGGCGGCGAAGTCGTCTATTACGGCAAGCCGCACAAGCCGATCTATGACACCGTGTTGGCGCTGGCGGAGAAGATTGCGGGCAAAAAAGTCATGCGTCCGCTCGCCATTGGCGACGGCGCCGACACCGACATCAAAGGCGCCAACCGCATGGGCATCGACGCGTTGTTCATCGCGCAGGGCGTGCATGCGGCCCAGCTCGGCGATTTGACCGTCGAGGGAATCGCGCAATTGTTCGCGGTTCCCGGTGTTCATGCCGAGGCGGCGATGCGCGCGCTTGTCTGGTGACGCCCGCGCCGCTAAGACCCGCGCAGGCGAAACAAGGAGTCCCGATGCCCTATTATGTGGAAGACCTGAAGCCCGGCATGAGCGAGAGCTTCAGCAAGACGGTGAGCGAATCCGACATCCAGAAATTCGGCGAAATCTCCGGCGACATGAATCCGGCGCATTTCGACGAGGAATGGGCGAAGACCACGCCGTTCAAAGGCCGCATCGCCCATGGCGTGTTGTCGGCGAGCTATATCTCCACCGTGCTCGGCATGAAGATGCCCGGTCCCGGCACGATCTTCATGCAGCTCCTGACGCGCTTCAAGGCGCCGGTGCGCATCGGCGACACGGTCGTGGCGACCTGCACGGTGCGCGAGACGATACCGGAGAAGCGCCGCGTCACTTTCGATTGCGTGTGCAAGGTCGGCGACCTCGTCGTCGTCGAAGGCGAGGCGCTGGTGATGGCGCCGGCGCGGCCGAAGGCCTGATCGCCGCATGAAGATCTTCCGCCACTATCGCGATATTCCGGGCGCCTATAAGGGCGCGGTGGTGGCGCTGGGGAATTTCGACGGCGTGCATTTGGGCCATCAGGCCCTGATCGCCCACGCCCGCAGGCACGCGGAGGCGCGCGGCGTGCCGCTCGGCGTCGTCGCGTTCGAGCCGCACCCGCAGGAGTTCTTCCGCCCGCCCGCCGAAAGCTTCCGCCTCACACCGTTCCGCGTGAAGGCGCGGCTGATCGCCGGCTTGGGCGCCGACGCGATGTTCGCACTCGCTTTCGACGCCGAAATGGCGGGCAAGAGCGCGCAGGACTTCGTGCTCGACGTGCTGGTCGATGGCCTGGGCGTCAGTTGCGTCGTCGTCGGCGACGATTTCCAGTTCGGCAAGGGCCGCGCCGGCAACACCACCGTGCTCGCCTATATGGGCGAGATGGAAGGTTTCGGAGTCGACATCTTCCATCCGATCACGGCCGTGGGCGGCGAGAAGATTTCCTCGACGCGCATACGCGAAGATTTGAAAGCCGGGCGGCCGGCGGATGCGGCGAAGCTGCTCGGCCATTGGTGGTCGGTGGAAGGCCGCGTCGAGCATGGCGACAAGCGCGGCCGCACCATCGGCGTGCCGACCGCGAACATGCGGCTCGAAGACAGTTTGAAGCCGGCCTTCGGTGTCTACGCTGTGCGCGCGACGCTCTACGACGAGGACCGAGCGGTGCTGACGCGCGACGGCGTCGCCAATTTTGGCATCCGCCCGATGTTCGAAACGGACGTGCCGCTGCTGGAGACCTGGCTGTTCGATTTCGACGGCGATCTCTACGGCAAGCATCTTTCGGTGGAATTGGTCGCCTATCTGCGGCCTGAGGCGAAGCTTGATGGGTTAGATGCGCTAAAGGCGCAGATCGCGATAGACAGCGACAGCGCCAAGAAAGTCTTGCGACAAATTTGAACGACGCTGCCTCCTTTCAGGAGGAACACAAAATGCCATCGGCTCCAATAAATCGCCGAATCTTCAAATCCGAATTCGCCGAAGCTTCTACCTCCCCCTCGCGGGGAGGTCGTTCCCCGCAGGGGAACGGGTGGGGGACTCCGGTCGAGCGGGCACGCCATCTGCGCAAGCATGCCACGCCGGCGGAACGCGTGCTTTGGCGCGCGCTTCGGGTGCTCAGGCCGTTGGGGTTTCATTTTCGCAGGCAGGCGCCGTTCGGGCGCTATATCGCGGATTTTGTCTGCCATCGCGCGAGCCTGATCGTAGAACTCGATGGTGCGCAGCATGGCGACTGCGGCAACATCATGCACGATGCGAAGAGGACGATCTTTCTCAACGGCCGTGGCTACACGGTTCTGCGTTTCTGGAACCATGAGGTGCTGCGGAATTGCGGTGCCGTGGTCGAAGCTATTCTTCGGGAGGCGCCCCCACCCGAAAACGCTTCGCGTTTTCGACCTCCCCGCGAGGGGGAGGTGGGCTAGATTGGCTCCATCAACTCGATCCGGTTCCCGAACGGGTCGTCGACATAGATGCGGTCGTAGCCTTCCAGCGGTTCGTCGGTTTTCATCGTGTAGCCGGCCGCGGCGAGGGCGGCTTTCAGCTTCGGCAAATCCTCGACGAGGAAAGCCGGATGCGCCTTCTTTGCCGCGCGGAAATCCGACTCCACGCCCAGATGAACCTTCAAATCCCCGCGCTCGAACCAGCAGCCGCCGCGCTTGGCGAGGTGGGGCGGCTTGGGCTGTTCGGGGATGCCGAGCGTCTGCTCGTAAAACCGGCGTGCTTCGGCTTCGGCGCCCGGCGGCATGGCGAGTTGGACATGGTCGATAGCGGTCACGCGCATGCGGGCGGGTTACCACAGGGCCGCCGGGTGCGCCAAGACCGCCGCTGGACGCTGTTTGCGCCCGCTGCTAGAAGTTCGCGGGTGATTTGCGGTTGATCGACCATGTTTTGCCTGCCTCTTGGGGGATTTCGAATTCGCCGCCCGGCTCCGCGGCCGGGTGCCTGAGCGCGCCCTGGATCACGGATGCCGGGACGCGAACCCTCCATCCCTGATCTGAGAAGAGACAATGCCAGAACCGACCGACACCGCCCGCGACTATCGCGCCACCCTGTTCCTGCCCACGACCGACTTCCCGATGAAGGCCGGCCTGCCGGCGGCCGAGCCGAAATGGCTTGAGCGCTGGGAGGCGATGGACCTCTATGGCCGCATCCGCAAACAGGCGAAAGGTCGCCCGCTCTTCGTGCTGCATGACGGGCCGCCCTACGCCAACGGCGAAATCCATTCCGGCACCGGCCTCAACAAGGTGCTGAAGGATATCGTGGTGCGCAGTCGCGGCTTCCTCGGTTTCGACGCGCCGTATATCCCCGGCTGGGACTGCCACGGCCTGCCGATCGAATGGAAGATCGAGGAGAAGTATCGCGCCGAGGGCAAGTCGAAGGACGACGTCCCCATCGACCAGCTGCGCCGCGACTGCCGCGACTTCGCCAATCACTGGATCGACGTGCAGCGCACGCAATTCAAGCGCATGGGCTGCATGGGCCAGTGGGACAAGCCCTACACCACGATGGACTACCGCGCCGAAGCCGTCATCGCCGGCGAGCTGCACAAATTCGTCTCGAACGGATTGCTCTATCGCGGCTTCCGCCCGGTGATGTGGTCGCCGGTGGAAATGACCGCGCTCGCCGAGGCCGAGGTCGAGTACCACGAGAAACAGAGCCCGACGATCTATGTGAAGTTTCCAGTGCTGGCCGGCGCGCACAAAGACGCGACCGTCGTCATCTGGACGACCACTCCCTGGACCATCCCGGGCAATCGCGCCATCGCGTTTTCGCCCGCGATGGACTACGGCGTATACGAAGTGGAGAGCGTCCAGGAAGGTGCGCTCGCGAAGGTGGGCGAGGTGCTGCTCCTCGCCGATGCGCTGGCCGACCAAACCGCCAAACATTCCAAGATCACACTGCGCCGCACCGGTAAGGCCGATCCGCGCGGCGCCGTCGCGGCGCATCCGTTGCGCGGCAAGGGGTACGAGTTCGACGTGCCGCTGCTGCCCGGCGACTATGTGACATCTGATACCGGCACGGGCTTCGTGCACACAGCACCCGGCCACGGCGCGGACGACTTCGTGCTGATAACGGAGAAATACCCCGGCTACGCCGCGAAGAATCCCGACGCGTTCAACATCGTCAAGGAAGACGGTTCCTTCTCCGCGCATGTCCCCATCTTCGCCGGCAAGCGCATCCTCACGCCGGAAGGCAAGGATGGCGATGCAAACGGGGCGGTCATCAAGGCCTTGATCGAAGCGGGTGGATTGTTGGCCAAAGGCACACTGCGCCATTCCTATCCGCATTCGTGGCGCTCGCGCGCGCCGGTGATTTTCCGCGCCACGCCGCAATGGTTCGCGGCGATGGACAAGGACATTCCCGGCGGCGGCACGTTGCGCAGCCGCGCCATGCAGGCGATCTCCGACACCAAATGGTATCCCGCCTCGGGCGAGAACCGCATGGCCGGCATGGTGAAGGACCGCCCAGACTGGGTGCTGTCGCGTCAGCGCGCCTGGGGCGTGCCGCTCGCGATCTTCGTGGACAGGAAAACGGACCAGATCCTCGACGATGCGGACGTGAACAAACGCATCACCGACGCTTTCCGGACGGAAGGCGCCGATGCGTGGTTCAACTCACCGCCGCAGCGCTTCCTCGGCAACGAGCGCGATCCGGCCGATTACGAGCAGGTGCGCGACATCCTCGACGTCTGGTTCGATTCCGGCTCGACCCATGTGTTCACCGTGGAGCAGCCGCTCGAGCCCGAATGGCCGCAAAAAGACCACGCCGATCTCTATCTCGAAGGCTCCGACCAGCATCGCGGCTGGTTTCAGTCGTCGCTCCTGGAAAGTTGCGCCACGCGCGGCCGCGCGCCCTACGACCAGGTGCTGACGGCGGGCTTCGTGCTCGACCGCGAGGGCGACAAGATGTCGAAGTCGGTCGGCAACGTGATCCTGCCGCAGGCCGTCGCCGACAAGAACGGCGCCGACATTTTCCGGCTGTGGGTCGCCTCGTCCGACTTCACCCAAGACATGCGCATGGGCAACGACGTCATCCAGGCGAACACCGATGCCTATCGCCGCCTGCGCAACACGATCCGCTTCATGCTCTCCAATCTCGCGGGCTTTAACGCGGCCGAGCGCGTCGAGCCGGGTGAGATGCCGGAGCTCGAGCGCTACATCCTCGCGCGTCTGGCAGAGATCGATGCGGTCGTGCGCGACAGCTACACGCATTACGACTTCAACCGCGTCTACAACACGGTGTTCTCGTTCTGCACCAACGACATGTCGGCGTTCTATTTCGACATCCGCAAGGATTCGCTCTATTGCGACTCCAAGACCGCGATCCGCCGCCGCGCCGCGCGTACGGTGACGGACGCGGCGTTCCGCCACGTCGTCACCTGGCTCGCGCCCATCCTCTGCTTCTCGATGGAAGAGGCGTGGCTGGAGCGTTTCCCCGGCGACGACGAGAGTGTGCATCTGCAGACTTTCCCACCGGTGCCGAAATCGTGGAGCGACGACGCGCTGGTGCGCAAATGGTCGCGCATCCGCGAGCTGCGCCGCGTCGTCACTGGCGCGCTCGAGATCGCGCGCCGGGACAAGGTCATCGGCGCCAGCCTCGAAGCGCGGCCAGTCCTGTTCGTGACCGCGGCCGATGCAGCGCTGCTGGCCGATGTCGATCTTGGCGAGATCGCGATCACTTCGGGGGCGAAAGTCTCGACCCACGAACCGCCGGCCGACGCCTTCCGGCTGTCCGAGGTCGCCGACACCGCTGCCACCTTCCATCACGCCGAAGGCGACAAATGCGCCCGCTGCTGGATGATCCTGCCGGAGGTAGGGCGGAACAAGGCGCATCCCGATCTGTGCAACAGATGCGCCGGAGCCGTGGACGCACTCGAAGGAGCCGCCGCATGACTGCCCGCGACTGGGGTCTCGCTGCCGCCGCCGGCGGCCTGTTGCTCGACCAGGCGACCAAACTTTTGATGCTCTACGCCTTCGGCTTCCACAATCTGCTGCCGGGACAGGCGATTTCCGTGTTGCCGTTCTTTAACCTTGTGATGGTCTGGAATCCTGGCGTCAGCTACGGGCTTTTCCCGGCCCAGGGGCCGGCCGGAACCGCGCTTTTGGTGATCTTTTCACTGGCCGCGGTGGCGGGCCTGGGTCGGTGGTTGTGGAACGCGAGCCGGCCGGCGTTCGCCATCGGTCTCGGTCTTGTGATAGGAGGCGCGCTCGGGAACCTGATCGACCGGCTGGTCTACGGAAAGGTTGCCGACTTTTTTCACTTTTACGCCATGGGCTACGATTGGTATGTCTTCAACGTAGCGGATTGTGCCATCACCTTCGGTGTGGCGGCGCTTTTGTATGACGCGCTCCTGAGGCCCGAGACGAAGGCCGACGGCGCAAACGGACAGGCTGGAGCAGGCGATGAAATATCCTAGCGGCGCATTGACGAGCATGGTGGCACTAACGGTATTGGCGTTCGCGCTTTCGGGCTGCGACACGATTCGCCGGGCGGCCGGCGTCACCAAGCAGACGCCGGACGAGTTCGCGGTCGTCACCAAAGCGCCGCTCGTCATTCCGCCGGATTACAATTTGCGTCCGCCCAAGCCGGGCGCTGTTCCCACCAATCAGACTTCGCCCACCATCGCTGCCCAGGCCGCGCTTTACGGCAATGACGACGCCTCGAATCCCGACAGCGTCGCCGGCAATTACAGCGAGGTGGAAAAGACGCTGCTGGCGCAAGCGGGCGCGGTCAACGCCGACCATTCCATTCGCCAGCAGATCGCCTCCGACGAAAAATCGATGCAGGCCTCGGACGACAGCTTCACCGACAAGCTCCTGTTCGGCGCGCCGGCGGATCCCGGCGACAAGCCGGTCGACGCCGACACCGAAAGCCAAAAGATAGGCGACCCCACCAAGGCCGGCACGCAGACCAACTCGAATTCCGGCCAGACGCCGCAACCCGCGACCGACGACAAGAAGCAGGACGATTCCGCGACCATCCAGAAGGACAAGAGTGGGTGGCTCGGTGGAATTTTCTAAGGCGACCGTCGCGGCGGCATTGATCGCACTCGCCTGGAGCGTCCCGGTACACGCCCAGGACACGAAGGTCTTCCAGTTCGCGCTGCAAAACGGCATGCAAGTGGTCGTGGTGCCGGATCATCGCGCGCCGATCGTGACGCAGATGCTCTGGTATCGCGTGGGCTCGGTGGACGATCCTCCCGGTCTTTCGGGAATGGCCCATTTCTTCGAGCACATGATGTTCCGCGGCACGGCCAGCGTGCCGAACGATCAGTTCGCGCAAACCGTGGCGCGCAACGGCGGCGAGGAGAACGCGTTCACCTCGCATGACTACACCTGCTTCTACGAACAGATCGCGAAGGACCGCCTCAAGCTGATGATGCAGCTGGATGCCGACCGCATGGTCAATCTGGATCTCTCCGATCCCAACGTGAACACCGAACGCGCCGTGGTTCTCGAAGAGCGGCGCATGCGCACCGACAACGATCCGCAAGCGCTGATGCACGAGCAGATGGAAGCAGCGCTCCATCTGTCCCATCCCTATGGCAGGCCGGTGATCGGCTGGCCCGAGGAGATCCGCCATATCGGACGGTTGGAGGCGCGCGATTTCTATCTTCATCATTACGCGCCCAACAACGCGATCCTGGTGGTGGCCGGCGACGTGACGGCGGAGGAAGTGCGCGCCGACGCGGAAGCCACCTATGAAAAGGTGCCGGCGCGCGCGCTGGTTCCGCGCGCCGAATTTGCCCAGCCGCCGCGGCTCGGCGAAACGCGGCTGGCGGTGGCGCGGCCCGACGTGAAAGTGCCGGTGTTCAATCGGCTCTATCGCGTGGTCAGCTATACCGGCGCCAAGCCCGGCGAGGCCGAGGCGCTGGAGGTGCTCGCCCAGCTCATGGGCGGTGACGCGACCTCGATCTTCTACAAGGAACTCGTGGTCAAGCGCCGGCTCGCTTCCGACGCGGGCGCCTCCTATGAAGGCTATGCGCGCGATGCGGGCGAATTCGGCGTCTACGCCGTGCCGCGGCCGGGCGTGCGGCTCGACGTTCTCGAACAGGCGGTCGACGCGATCATCAAGTCCTATACCGTCGCGCCGCCCAGCGCCGCCGATCTCGAGCGGGCCAAGACCCAGCTCGTCGCCGACGCGACTTATCAGCGCGACAGCCAATATTCGTTCGCCTCCGCTTACGGCCAGGCACTGGTGATTGGGTTGACCGCCGACGACGTCGAGGATTGGCCGCAGCGCATCCGCGCCGTCACCGGCGAGTCGGTGCAGCAGGCGGCGATCCACGATCTTCTCAAGCGCGAGGCGGTTACGGGCATTTTGACGCCCGCGCCGGCGCAGCGCTCATGAAACGCTTGCTTCACGCTCTGATATTCGCCGCGGCTTTCGGCGCCGGCACAGCCCAGGCCGTCGATGTCAAGGCGCCGGCCGCGCCGAAGGGCGAACAAGTCTGGTTCGTCGAGGATCATACGCTGCCGATGATCGCGATGACGGCGGCGCTGCCCGCGGGCTCGGCTTATGATCCCGCCGCCAAGCCGGGACTCGCGGCCTTCGCCGCCAGCCTGCTCGACGAGGGCGCCGGTAAGCTCAATTCGACGCAATATCAGACCGCGCTCAGCAATCGCGCGATCCGGCTCTCGGTGACGCCCGATCGCGATTGGCTCATCGTCTCGCTCGTCACCCTGACGGACAACGCCAAGGATGCGTTCCAGCTTTTGGGGCTGGCGCTGTCGCGGCCGCGCTTCGACGCCGAGGCGATCAACCGCGTGCGTGCGCAAACGCTTTCCGGACTGGCCCAGGAAGACGAAGATCCGGCCACCGTCGCGGCCAAGGGTTTCTATCGGGCCTTTTTTCACGATCATCCCTACGGCCATCCGATCGACGGAACGCCGCAGAGCGTGGCTGCGATCGGTGCGGGCGATCTCAAGGGCTTCGCCGCGAGCCATTGGGTGCGCGACAATGTGAAAATCGCCGTCGCCGGCGATGTGGATGAGAAGACTTTGGCCGGTCTGCTCGACGCCGCGTTCGGCGCGCTGCCGGCGCGGCCCGCGCCGCAATTGCCGCAGGTCGGTCGCCTCGGCCAGCCCGGCGTGCAAGTCATTGCCATGCCGGTGCCGCAGCCGACCGCGGTGTTCGGCCTGCCGGGCCTGCTGCGCAGCGATCCCGATTTCATTCCCGGCTATGTCGCCAACCACATCCTCGGCGGCGGCGGATTCTCTTCGCGCTTGATGGGCGAGGTGCGCGAGAAGCGCGGACTGACCTACGATGTCGACACCTCGCTCGACGCATATCGCAAGGCTGGCGTCGTGGTCGGCCAGGTGGCGACGCGGGCGGACGGCATGCGCCAGACGATCGACGTGATCCGCCAGACCTTCGCGGACTATGCGGCCAATGGCCCGACCGACAAGGAATTGGCAGACGCGAAAACCTATCTCACGGGCTCGTTCCCGCTGGCTTTCGGCTCCAATGTCGGCATCACCGGCCAGCTCAACGCCTTCCAGCGCGTGGGGCTTCCTGTCGATTATGTCCAGAAACGCAACGCCCTGATCGACGCGGTGACGGCCGACGACGTGAAGCGCGTGGCCGCACGCCTGTTCAATCCCGCCAGACTCACCATCGTGGTCGGCGGAAGCCTGGAGGCGGCGAAGGCGCAGGCCGCGCGACCCGCCAAGCTGGGCACGCTCAAGCCGCCGGCCGGCGGTGCGGCAAGCAAGACGGCGCCGCACAGCTGAATTGTGGGCTCAGCGCCTGTAACGAACGATACAGCCAGGCGGCAACAAGATTGTTGATCCCGCAAGCTTCGGGCGGCGCGCAGGCGCCGGCTTTGCTACGGTCCTCCCATGCAGATTCGCCGTCTCGCCGAAGGCACGATCAACCGCATCGCCGCGGGCGAGGTGGTGGAGCGGCCCGCCAGCGCCGTGAAGGAGCTGATCGAGAACGCGCTCGATGCCGGCGCCGCGCACATCGACATCGCGGCCTCGAATGGCGGCGCCGATCTGATCCTGGTGGAGGATGACGGCGAGGGCATGGACGCCGACAATCTGCGCCTCGCCATCGAGCGCCATGCCACCTCCAAGCTGGCGGTGGACGGTGACGATCTTTCGCATATCGAAACCCTCGGCTTCCGCGGCGAGGCGCTGCCATCCATCGGCGCGGTGGCGCGGCTTTCCATCGCCAGCCGCACGGTCGCGAGCCAGGCCCACGAAATCCGCGTCGAGGGCGGACGGATCGACGGTCCGTCACCGGCTGCGTTCCGCGCGGCCGGCCAATCCGGTACGCGCGTGGAAGTGCGCGAGCTGTTCTTCGCCACGCCGGCGCGCCTGACATTCCTCAAATCCGCGCGCTCGGAAGACCTCGCTGTCACGGATGTCGTCAAGCGCCTGGCCATGGCGCGGCCCGATGTGGCGTTCAGCCTGACGCTCGACGGACGGCGCGCGCTCGATCTCGAAACCGCCAAGGGCCGACTGGATCGGCTGACCAAGATCATGGGCCGCGAATTCGGCGACAATGCCGCGCCCGTGGATGTCGCGCGCGAAGGCGTGCGCATCACCGGCTTCGCGGGGCTGCCGACCTACAATCGCGGCAATGCGATGATGCAGTTCCTGTTCGTCAACGGAAGGCCGGTGCGCGACAAGCTGCTGATCGGGGCGGTGCGCGGCGCCTATGCCGATTTCCTGGCGCGCGACCGCCATCCGGCGCTGGCTCTCTTCCTCGACTGCGATCCGTCCTTCGTCGACGTCAACGTGCATCCGGCGAAGACGGAAGTGCGCTTTCGCGACGCCGGTCTGGTGCGCGGGCTGATCGTCTCGTCTCTCAAGGCCGCGCTCTCGCAGGTTGGCCATCGCGCCTCGACGACGGTGGCGGGCGCGGCGCTGTCGTCGTTCCGCCCCCAGGGAACGTTCGTGACGGCTTTCCGGCCGCAGTCCGGCGCCGCCGACGCGGCGCGCGCCTTCCACGCGCCGCTGCTGGACGGAACGTCCGCAATCTCCGCCCGCGTCGAAGACGGCGCGCCCGATGCCGCGCAGGCGGAGCTGCCGCTGGGCGCGGCGCGCGCGCAATTGCACGAGACCTATATCGTGGCGCAGACGGCCGGCGGCATCGTCATCGTCGACCAGCACGCAGCCCATGAGCGCCTGGTCTATGAGCGCATGAAGCATGCGCTGGAGGCGGGCGGCGTCGCGCGCCAGCCATTGCTGATCCCGGAGATCGTCGAGCTCGATCCGGCGGAGGTGGATCGCGTGAGCGACCGCTCGCACGAGCTCGCCGAGCTCGGCCTCGTCATCGAGCCGTTCGGTCCCGACGCGGTGATGGTGCGCGAAGTGCCTGCCATGCTGGGCCAGATGGATGTGAAGGGCTTGATCCGCGACCTCGCCGACGACATCGCGGAGACCGGCTCGGCATTGTCTTTGAAGGAACGGCTGGAAGAAGTCGCCGGCACGCTCGCCTGCCACACGAGCGTGCGCGCCGGCCGCCGCCTCAATGCCGAGGAGATGAACGCGTTGCTGCGCGAGATGGAGGCGACGCCCCATTCCGGCCAATGCAACCATGGAAGGCCGACTTATGTGGAACTGAAGCTCGCGGATATCGAGAAGCTGTTCGGGCGGCGCTGAGGCGCGGCTTATGCACCGCCCAGATGCCAGGTGACTTTGGCCTTCCACGGCACCGCCACCGGCTTGCCGTTCTTCATCGCCGGCTTGTAGTGCCAGCAGGCGGCTCCTTCAACGGCGGCCTGATCGAGTTCGGTGTGGCCGCTCGACTCGACGACGTGCACGTCGCTCACTGTGCCGTCGGCGTTGATCGTGAAGCCGAGCGTGGTCACGCCTTCATGGCCGAGCCTGACGGCAAGCGTAGGATAGAATTTCTTCGCGCTGCAATCGGCGGGCGCCTGGGGTGGAGAAGCGGGCGACTGCGCCGTGTCGCTCGTCCCTTGTTTGCCGGCGTCCTGCGCGAAAGCCGGAAGCGCGAGCGCGATGAGAAAAGTGCAAAGCAGGATCCGGTTCATTGGTCTTTCTTCAAATGTCCCTTGCGAATCTTCGCAATCCCGGGACACCCATCGCCGCTTCGAATTCCGGGGCGCGGGCTTCTTCGGCGAAGGTGAAGCCGGCTTTCATATAAGCATGTTCGGCGGGGGTGTTGCCGATCAGGAAGCTGATCTGGGCGCGATGGAAACCCGCCGCGCGGCCCGCATCGAGACCGTGCTTGAGCAGCGCTTGCGTTGCGCCTTGACCGCGATATTGCGGCAGCGTCGCGACATTCTCGACGGTCCAGGCATTGTCCTCGCCGGTCGTGCAGGAGAGGATGAAGGCGCCGCGCGGCCACAATTGCTTGTGTTCTTCGCGCGTCAGCCCGATGCCTTTGGAGGCCTCTGCCATCGCGGGCGCGGATTGCTCATAGACCGATTCATCGCCAAACACGCACAGCGCCGACGCCGGCGCGCCATCGACCTCGGCCACATGGAACAGCGACCAATGCCACCAGGAGCGCGCGTCGGCCAGCGTCAGCCGCCGGCAAAAATCCAGGCAGAAATCTTCCGGCCGCTCCAGCATGATATCGAACCAGCCGCGCGCCAGATGGCCGCGCGACGCGGTGAAGATCGTCCAGGCGAGAAAATCGGCGTCGGTGGGTTTCGCGGGCCTGATGGACAGTGTCATCTGGGGAAGACCGCGCGGAAAGGCAGATCTACTTGATCTTGCCTTCCTTGAATTCCACATGCTTGCGCAGCACCGGATCGTATTTCTTGATCGAGAATTTCTCGGTCATGGTGCGGGTGTTCTTCTTGGTGACGTAGAAAAAGCCCGTGTCGCCCGTGCTGTTGAGCCGGATTTTCGCGGTTGTCGGCTTCGCCATGGCGCAGATTCCTTGAGGTCTTCGAAAGGGCCGGTAACCTAGCCGCCGGCCCCCTCAAGTCAAGGCGACCGGAAACCTGCCCGGATTTGTTTTCGATTTTTCGGGGGTGGGGTACCCCCCTCGAGGATGCCACCCTTGAAATTTTATTGCGGAATTGAACCGCGATTTTTGAAGTTGGCCGCTGCGAGATCCTTTCCATTGCCGATAAACGCCGCTTGCGCGTACTAGAACATATAAGGAACATTATGTCAAGAGCCTAATGTGGCCGCGCCGCAACGGACGACAACCCCATGAAACTCCACCAAACCTATCTCTCGCCATTTCCCACCCGCGTCCGCCTGCTGCTCTACGCCAAGGGGATCGAGGTGGAGTTCGTCGAGCCGCCGGGGATTCACGATTCGCGGGAATCGAAGGGCAATTACCTCAAGATCAATCCCATCGGCCGCGTGCCGGCACTGGAGCTGGACGACGGACGCGTGCTGCCGGAATCCGAAGTGATTTGCGAATATCTGGAGGACGCGTTCCCCACGCCGTCGCTGCGCCCGCCCGATCCCTGGGCGCGGGCACAGGTCCGCCTGATATCGCGGCTTTGCGATTTCTATCTGGTGATGGCGATGGTGCCGCTGTTCACCGCCTCCGCCCAATCGCGCAAGGATTGGAACAGGACGCGGATCGATGGCGCGCTACGCGAGGTGCGCAAGGCGCTGGACTATCTG
>Ga0302326_10014131_pt1 | contig 16906 bp, 12 predicted proteins | sample Palsa_T0_3_FD_202264 | JGI IMG/M metagenome (GOLD analysis project Ga0302326, IMG submission 202264) | Peat permafrost microbial communities from Stordalen Mire near Abisko, Sweden - Palsa_T0_3 | ecosystem: Environmental > Terrestrial > Soil > Palsa > Peat permafrost | place: Sweden: Abisko...
CGTCATCATTAATCGACGGCGCGTGAAACGAGCATCCCTCGGGGCAAAGTTCGCAAAATGCGAACTCTCCTACCCCTTCTGCCCGCTATCATCGCCCTTTTTAGCATCCTTTTTCTTCTTCTTCTCTTCCTTCGCCTTCTTCTTCTCCTCCTTCCGGACCTCTTTCTTACTCTTCTTCTCCACCTTACCATTGGTGATCTTCACCTCATTCACAGAGTTGATATTGACAGAATTTTCCAATGCCGGGTACAACGCCTGGATAAAGCCATTGCGCAACACCTGCCCGATAATATACCAGGTACTGATATTAGGGTCACGCAAGTCGCCGGTAAACTCGATCCGCGTCGCCAGTTGATCCTTGCCCTTATTCTTCACGACCCAGTTCACCGCTCCTATCATTGCCTCCCAGGCCAGCTTCAGCGGATGCGATTTATCCTCCTTCCAGTTCACCACCCGCAGGTCTTTGATGATCGGCTTGGCATAACCTGTCAGCTTATGATCCTTCGCCGCCGCCTCGGTATAAATACTCAGTGAACCCTGCTTCACGTCGAATTTTCCGTACGCGCTGAGGAAATCATTCAGCTTCGCTACATCCATATCGAGTAGCTCTGCTTTGGCCTCGAACGTTGGAATTGAATCCAATGCATCCAGCTTCATATGCAAACTCGCATGGCCGCCATAAATGCCATTGCAGGTAGCCTCCACCGTGGAAGGTAGCACCACAGTCTGCTTCAAGGCATTCGACAGGTTTGTCGCGAGGATGTGAATGTCCGTTGCGTAAATATTGACCTTCGGGTCGCTGGCATAATCGCGATAATGCACTTCCCCGTCAAGGATCTCAAACCGGTTGATCTTCAGCGGCATCAGTTTGCCCACTACAGCGGTCCAGCTCTGTGTCGGGATCTCCGTTTGCGAAGTCTCCTGGGTCGGCCCCTTGGCGAAATTGATGATGGGGTGTTGGACGATGATCTTGCCGACGATCCGCCGGTGGAAGAGGGCCTTCCATTCAACGGACAGGTCGATGGTTTCTGCCGAAAAGAAGGGAACGGGAATTTTCCCACCCGTTTTATCCAGCTTGATCATCTTGATGGTATACGCGCCCCGGATCAGGGCCACGTCAATATCATCGACGTGGCCCGTATAACCCGGAATAGTCTGTAACTCTTTATTGACAAAACGGAGTAAGATATAGGGCAGGGCTATCCTGAACGCGATCAGAATGACCAGCAGCGACCCCACCACGATCCACACTATCTTCCGCCGCCGCCGTTGTTTGGGCGTCTTCGGCGCTTTAGCCGCCTTAGGGGCCCTGAACATAGCCATAATTGTTTTCGCCTACTTAGGCAAAGGGAATGCCATGCCCCCGCGCGTCCTCTCCCCCGGATAAAGTTCGCAAAATGCGAACTTCCGCGCCAGCCTATTGAAAATAAATATCGACCTGGCCGCCGGGTGACGCATTGCTTACCACCACCGCCTTCTGCGCCGACCCCGAGACCTGTTGCACCGGTGTCCAGTCGATCGATGCATTCGTCGTCCCTTGCAGGATCTGGATGGAGGAGAACGCGATATCCGTATTCGGCGGGTACTCGGTACCCGGCGTGTTCACGCTGTAAGACTCCAGTGTCTCGGCTGCCCAGTAACCTTCGGGAACATTATTGACCTGTATCGCGCTGGCAGAAGAATAACCCGTAAAGGACGAGTTATAGCTATAGGAACTACCGCTGACGGCCGTCTCCTTTATCACCCCCGTGAGGCTCGTACCGGTGCTGACGTTCACGAGCGTCCCATAAAAAGCGTCACTGCTGGTCACATACCAGTTCGTGATCGACCAGTACTTGCCGCCGCCCGCGGCCGAAGGTCCCCATTGCAGTACCGGCTGCACGATATAGGAAGTCGCCGTCGTCCCGTTTTGTACCCCATTGAAAAGAAAGACCGTCTGGCTGGACTTTTTGGTCGGCACAGAAGGCACAACCCAGGTGCTGGTAAAGTAGGTGATGGGATCGGAGGTATTGGGATTCGACCAATAGGTATAGGCAATCCATCCCTGGGCCTCAGGGGCACGTTGGGCAGGTGTCACGGCGCCATAGTCCTCAATCAGTTTGCCCGATTTCGCCTCCAGCTTTTGCAGGTGGCCGTTCTCCATGCTGAGGAGATTGCCGGGCTCGACGAAATGAACGTGGCTCCGGGACATCAGCCCCCTCGGCGTTAGCACGAGATCGGAGTTGCCCGCGCTACCGGAAGCCGGAGTAGTCGTGGAAGAAGAGTTGTCTTTGCGGCAGGCCGTCAGCAGTAACAGCGCGGCCGAAACGATACGGAGATAACGGATAGGTTGAATGTTTCTCATGTCTTGTCGTGTTTAGTGTACCCGAAATTTACCCGACAATATCCGCCCTTGCAACAATCCGCCGCCAAAGAAATCCACACTAAGTAATAATGAGTATACCCCCGCAGGGTAACCGCAAGCACCGGCCGCCACGTGCTGGCCTGCGCGCGTACCGCCTACTCTGCCTTCAAATTTTTCACCGGGTTGAGCAGCGCCGTCTTTACCGCCTGGATGCTCACCGTCACCAGTGTGATCCCGATGACCAGCACCGCCGACAGCGCAAATATCCACCAATCCATCGCCGTTCTATAGACGTAGTCCTCCAGCCACCGGTGCATAGCCCACCAGGCCAGCGGCAGCGCCACCACGATCGCCACCAGCGCCAGCCGGATAAAATCCGCCGACAGCAGCAACGCGAGATTCGACAGCGAAGCTCCCAATACCTTTCGGATACCGATCTCCCGTACCCGCTGTTTGGCGGCATACGAAGAGAGGCCGAAAAGCCCCAGACAGGCCAGCACGATCGCAATGCCCGAGAAGAGGTTCATGATAATGCCCAACCGTTGTTCGGCGGCATAGAGCCGGTTATAGTTTGCGTCCAGGAATTTTACTTCGAAGGGGATGCCGGGTTCCAGCTGCTTCCACGTGGATTCGAGAAAGGAGAGGGTTGACGGCAAATGCTGCCCGGTCACGCGTACCAGCAACCGGCGCGCCCGCATTTCGGGGAAAAGGACAAGCCCCTTGATGGGAGAATGCAACGACTGAAAATTGAAATCCTTCACGACGCCCTTGACAACGCCGGGACGTGAGTCATCCAAAAACATCCGCTTGCCGATCGCTTCCGCAGGCGTCCATCCCAGATCGCGCGCCGCCTGCTCATTCAGAATGAAATGAAAGACGGGCCCCGCAACCGCCGCTCCGCCCGCGCTCGATCCCTTGGCCGCGCCCGACCCGCCCGTCGCCACACCTACGCCCCCACCCGGCGCATACAAGCCCGCAGCCGTAAAATCCTCCGGATGCGCATCCCGCATATCCTGCGCCGTGAGATCCGACCCCGCCACGAGCTGCAGCCCCATCGTCCGGATATAGTCCGCATCGATCGGATTGGCAAATACCGCCAGCTGCTGCCCCGACGACATCGTCGCATTACGCATATTATACCCGCCATACTGATCGACCGGTGAGGCATTGGTATGGCTGAGGATCAGCACATCCGGGTTGGCGCGGAACCGTGTCTTGATATAATCTATATTGGCCAGCATAGCCCTGTTCATCGGCAGCTCCAGTACATGCTCACGGTCATAGCCCAGGCTCCGGTGCCGGATATAGCTCAACTGCCGCTGCATGACGAAAGTCGATACGATCAGGAACACCGAGATCACGAACTGGAAGACGATCAGCGACTGCCGGAGGCCCTGACCGCTGCGGGTATTCTTAAAAGCTCCTTTCAGCACCTTCACCGGCTGGAACTTCGACAACACCAGCGCCGGATAGCTGCCCGCCAGCAGGCCCACGACAGCCGCCACCAGCAACGCCAGCCCTATAAACACCGGCGACAACACGCCCGTCACCGGAATATGCCTGTCCGCCAGCCCATTAAAGGCAGGCAGCACCAGTACCACTACCACCAGGCTCAGGATCACCGCCATCCCGCACAGCAGCAACGATTCCCCGATGAACTGCCAGAACAGCTGTCCCTTGCCCGCCCCGATCACCTTGCGGACCCCCACCTCCCGCGCCCGGTCGACACTGCGGGCCGTGCTGAGATTTATATATGTCGAACAGGCAATGACCAGGATCAGCAAAGCGACCCCTGCCAGGATATAAATATAAGTGATGCTCGTGCCCGGCTCGAAACCCACGTACGGTGAATAAAGGTGGATCCGCATGAACGGCTCCAGCAGGAAATTGACGTATGCCCCCTGCCCCTCCATTTCCTTTTTCATAAAGGCCGTGATCTTCGGCTGCAACGTCGCGAAATCCGCCGGCCGGCGCAACAGCAGGAAGGTGCCGTAATTCGCATCCCAGTACGAATCGTCCTGGTTGGCATACAGCGAAGAAAAGGAAGCCAGAAAATCGAACTTGAACTGCGAATTGGAAGGGATGTCCGCCATCACCCCTGTCACGAGGTAATCCGCGCTGTCCGTGCGCACCCGCAGCAACTTGCCCAGGGGGTCAGCCGAGCCGAAATAGCGCCGGGCTGTCGATTCGGTAAGGATCACCTTATGCGGTCCCGACAGGGCAGTACGGGCGTCGCCTTCCAGCAACGGCAAGCTGAACACATTGAAAAAACTACTGTCAGCAAACATGAAGCCTATTTCTGTAAACAGCTTGTCCTCATAGCTCACGATCCGGTCCCGCGTCGTCATCCGCACCGCCGCCTCCACTTCCGGGAATACCCGTTTGAACGTCGTCGCCACCTTCGTGCTCGTATAATTCCCCCGGTTGATCTCCCCGCCCCCGTTGAACCGGTATTCCATGATCACCCTGGCGATCCGGTTGCCCCTTACCTCGAAATCGTCGTAGCTCAACTCATGCCGGATGAACAGAGCGATCACCAGACAACTGGATAACCCGACGGTCAGTCCAAGGATATTAATGATGGTGGATGTCTTGTTTTTCCGAAAGCCACGGAGAGCGGTAAGGATCCAATTTCTGATCATTGCAGGATAATTTATGCGGGTATTGTAGTTTTTCTTCTAATCGTGTGTAGTCAAAATATTAATGACTTGTAGCTATAAACACATAGGTGAAAACACTTAGTTTTAGTTTTTCGGCCCCACCTATCATTGCATTTCGACGAAAATGTCCGTTTCTATGCAGTCTGATTAGGAACACGTATCGATTTTTAGTATTAACCCTTAGTTTCGACCTCGCTCTGAAAAAGTAGCTCGACTTATCCCTCCTGACGCATCGGTTTCACCGATCTTATTCCACCCTGTTCGCACATAACAGCGTAAGTTTTTTTCATTCATGTCACTGACCACAGGACATTGTCCTGAAGTTAGTTAATAATTGTGCACTCTATGAAACATTTTCTACGTATCCCGGCAGGGCTTGTCCTGCCAGTTCTTCTCAGTGCCAACATGGCCGGCGCTCAATGTACGGGCGCATCTGCCAGCGGCGCTACCGGCATCGATAATCCGGCGATCGGTACCCTGACCTGGGCGAACCCCGGTAACACCACAGCGCTCGACGGCAGTTATGCCATCGCAGCGCCATTATTAGCCGTGCTTGCCACGATCCCTACCCATTATCTTCAAATTACCAATTTTGGGTTCAGCATACCGGCAAGCTATACGGTCTGTGGGGTCACGGCGACCATCGCCCGTGGGCAAACCTCACTGTTGACCATCGGCACCGTCGTCGACAACTCGGTCGTGCTTGTCAAAGGTGGCGTTCCGGTCACAGGCATAGGCGCCAACCACGCGTCAGGGGCATCCTGGTCGTATGGCTTTATAAGCACCGCCAATTACGGCAACTCCCTCGACGGTTGGGGGACGGCCTGGCTGAATTCGGATATCAATAATACCGGTTTCGGGATCGCCTTATCCGCCAATATCAATGACGTAGTCGGTGTTATCCCCGTCGCGGCAGTCGACCAGATCACCATGACGGTCTATTCTCAGCCGCCGACGACACTGGCAGTGGACCTCGTCAGCTTTACCGCAAAGGGCAGCACCGGCGGCAATGTACTGGACTGGACGGTCGCCTCCACCGGTGTGGGCGGCAGCTTCATCGTCCAACGGTCAGCCGATGGTATCAACTGGCAGGACATGACCACGGTCACGACCGCTATAGGGCAGGACAGCTATACCTATACCGACGCCACGCCACTCGCCGGCCAGAATTTCTACCGGCTGCAAATGCTTAATACGGACGGCAGCACCAAAGGTTACTCGGTTGTCGCCACGATCGTCACGAAGACCCTGCAAACGGTCCGAATGTATCCGAACCCCTTCACCGATATGATCAACATTTCCGGTCCAACTAATTTTTCCAGGGTTATCCTCCGTGATGCGCTGGGAAGGACCCTGCAGGTCAAAGAATATGGCAGCGGAATTAACAGTGCGCAAATCAATGCCGCCTCTCTTCCTGCCGGATTGTATTTTATCCAGGTCGATGCGACGACCTACAAACTGATTAAAAACTAACCTTGGTAGTCCGCTGCGCGGGCACCTACCATGGCCTCTGGGATCATCAAGCAAGCAATCCGGCGCTTTCAAGCGCCGGATTTATTTTTTAACCGAGAAAATACCCTGCTTTACCGCTCCTGCGCCGCCCACCGGCGACAGCCCCTTGTCCGGTCCCCCGGAACATATTAGATTTGACTAAAATTCAACGCAATGGATGACAAACCAATTCCCAGGAGATCTGGTGCAATCTGGGCAGGACTATTCCTCCTGCTGGTGGGCGGAGTGCTTCTCCTGGATCAACTGGGGTTCCCCCTGCCTGACTGGCTGTTCAGCTGGCACACCCTGCTGATCGCCATAGGTATATTCGTAGGCTTTCGCAGCAATTTCCACAATTTTGCCTGGATCATTCTGATCCTCATCGGCAGCGCTTATACCGTACAGGACTATTACCCCAGTTACCAGTTGCACCGGTTTATCCTCCCCGGTGTCCTCATCCTGATCGGCATCGCAATCATTTCAGGCCGCGGCCGCGGCCCCGGCAGATGGCACCCCCGGTGGCACGAAGACTGGGAAAAAAACTGGGAAAGGCACCGGGACAGGCACCGTTGGAAATACGGGATGGGCGGCAATGTGTCTACAGGCTTCTCCACTACCCGGGAAGGCTATACTTCCGAAGATTTCATCGATTCGACCTCCATCTTCGGCGGCGTACATAAAAAGATCGTCTCCAAGACCTTTAAAGGCGGGGATATCGTCACCATGATGGGCGGCACCGAGATCGACCTCAGCCAGGCAGACTTCACCGGCATGATCCGGCTCGACATCACCCAGATCATGGGCGGCACCAAGATCATCGTCCCGCCCCACTGGGAAGTCCGCTCGGAAGTGACGGCCATCTTTGCCGGTTTTGAGGACAAACGCCAGCAGCCGGCAATCCTCAATCCCGAAAAGGTCCTGGTCATCGACGGCACCTCGATCTTCGGCGGCATCGAACTGAAGAATTTCTGATCCGGCCACCCCTGAAGCCCATATCATTCTAACGCTTAAAGTTTTTCTTATGAATTGGTATCTTTCTAAGATCATTTTCAGGATCATCTGCGGCGAAGGACGCCACACCCCTCAATTCGACGAACAGCTCCGGCTGATCGCCGCTACCGACGAACACCAGGCCTTCGAAAAAGCCGTGGCGATCGGTGAAAAGGAACAGGATACGTTTTACAACCAGGACCAGCAAATCGTCCAGTGGCAATTCATCAATGTCGCCGAGCTCTACCTTCTGACCGGACTGCTCGATGGCGCCGAAATGTATTCCCGTATCCAGGAGACGGACGACCCCGAGGCCTACATCGATCTGGCCAACCGGCGCGCCGACCACATCCGGATCAGCAGCACCCACAAGATCCTGGAGTTGCTATAGACCTTTAATCCACAACATGGCCAAAGCTCCGCTATCGACCGGTAAATTCCTCCTGATCTTCGTCTCCTGGTGGACCATCTGGGCCCTCATGCAGGTCTCATTGCTGATCGGGTTCGGCCTCACAACCGGCACCGCTCTGGCAGACAGCGTGTTTTCCAATACCCTCATCGCCCTGTGCTGCGGCTTTATCAGCAACAACATGCAATACTACCTGCCGAAAAAAGAACGGTACTGGTACATCCTCTTCATCAGCATGGGCATCAGCCTGCTGATCCTCATCGTCTGCAAGGCCACACTCGTACCCCTGCTGCGTGGTAAGATCGGCGAGATGGATTATGCCCTCTTCTTCTCCCGGTCTATGGCCGTCAGGTATAATGTCACCTTCCTGCAGGTCGCCTGCATGAGCATCCTCAGCGTCCTCTGGTACTCCTCCGAAGAAGAACAGGAGAACAGACAGCGCCGCAATGACGCCGAACGCCTGGCCAAAGAGGCCGAGCTATTTAAACTACGTCAGCAGCTCGCTCCCCATTTTCTGTTCAACAGCCTCAATTCCATCAGCGCCCTCATCGGCAGCAGCCCCGAACAGGCACGCACCATGATCCAACACCTGTCCGACTTCCTTCGCGGCAACCTCCGCAAAGAAGAACAGCAGTGGGTGCCTTTGTCCGAAGAGCTGCAATACCTGGAACTGTATCTCGACATTGAAAAAGTACGCTTTGGTCATCGACTTAGCACTGAGCTTGACTATGACCCGGCCTGCCTCGACCGCCGGCTGCCACCCATGCTACTCCAGCCTATTGTCGAGAACGCTATTAAGTTCGGACTCTATGATACCACCGAATCGGTCATCATTGTGATCCGCGCCCGTCTCGAAGGGGACTATATCCGCATAGAAGTGGAGAATCCTTTCGACCCCGAAACCTCGCGGCCGAAAAAAGGCACGGGATTCGGCCTGTCTTCCATTCAACGCCGGCTCTATCTGCTGTTCGCCCGCCCCGACCTGCTGGAGACCCGCGTCGACAATAACCTTTTCATCACCATCGTGAAAATACCGCAATGACAAACACCCATCCTATCCAGGCCATCATCATCGATGACGAACCCCTCGCACGGATGATCGTGCAGGAATATCTTCAGTCCTATTCCAACATCACCGTGCTGCAGGAATGCAACGACGGTTTCGAAGGCATCAAGGCGATCCAGCAACACCACCCCGATCTCATCTTCCTGGATATCCAGATGCCCAAGATCAATGGCTTTGAAATGCTGGAGCTGGTAGACAATCCGCCCGACGTCATCTTCACTACCGCCTTCGATGAATATGCCATCCGCGCCTTCGAGGCTCACGCCGTCGACTACCTGCTGAAGCCCTTCAGCAAAGACCGCTTCGATAAGGCCGTCCGCAAATGGCTGGCCCGCTACGCCGACCACCAGGCCGCCCTTGCCGCCGGAAAGGATCCGTCATCCGGCTCTGACGCACCAGGATCAGAAGCCGACGCCTCCGCTGCCGACATTTTCGTATCGGGCGCCTCGCACGCCGCCGCCCAGCAAGCCCTGCTCGAGACCGCCTCTTCATCTCCCTCCCAGCAACAACGCATCGTCGTCAAGACCGCCGGCAAGATCAAGATCATCCCTCTCGAAGACATCCACTATCTGGAAGCCTCCGATGACTATGTCAAGATCCACACCCACAACGGCGCCTTCCTCAAGAACAGGACGATGAGCTATTTTGAACAGGTACTCGACCCCAATCGCTTTGTCCGCACCCATCGCAGCTATATCATCAACGTACAGCTGGTCACCCGTATCGACCCCTACGAAAAGGACAGCCATCTATGCATCCTCTCCTCGGGCGCACAGGTGCCCGTCAGTAAAGCGGGTTACATGAAACTGAAATCGGTGCTGGGGTTGTAATAGTTTATAGCGGACGGCGGCCCCTATTTTCCCAATAACGCCTTCAACTGGCGGCCATCAAAATTTTGCATCAGCTGTTGATCGATGTCCGCTGCGGCTGCATTCGATGCATCATAACGCCATTCTACCAGGAACAGCTGCGGCTTTTCATCGGAAAGCCCGCTATTAAAATAAGTGGGATTGATACGGACGAGCATCTTATCGGTATGACCATCTTCAAACCCGTTGAAGTCGACAGCCGGCACGCTGACAATGGCCGGTTTTCCCAGCTCGGTCGCCGACAGATGCGTCAGCAGGTTGTCCATCAGGTGCATAGTGCTGTCCACGTCAGCCGTTTCCTTATCCGTATTGTCTTTCAGGTATTGTTCGTCCGTCCTGTAATTCTTGAGGTATTGACGCATCCGCACTTCCAGGGCCAGCCCGGTATACATATTTTTCAACTGATCGATCATAGCCTTCTTCTCTGCCTCCTGGATGGCAGCGGGACGTACTATCACTTTCTCCTTTACTGTCGAAATGATAGCGGTCCTGATAGTGGCCAGCTCGATCTTCGCCGCCTGCAGATATTCTTTTCGGGTAACGGCTACGTATGGCAGCTGGTCGATACCGGTAGTGATCAGCCAACGCTTCACCGTCACATTCCCGTCCATCCCCGCGTATTCGAAATATTGGCCGCCATTCTTCACTGCCGGGGAGATATCCATCGTCAGAAACTGCTGATGGCCCACCGCCAGGTGTCCCAGTAATGGCTGAAGATCGTTGGCCGTAATGGTCAGCTCTGCATGTTCAAGGGTGGTGGTCACGCTTCTCATTTTTGACAGCTTGAGCCTGCTGATCGATCCGTTGACGAGATCTTCTTCCTGACGCCATGAGGAGAGGGGGGTGGGGGCGGGCGTGTGATTGCCGGTAAGGCTGTTCTCTGCAAAATCCTGGGCAAAGGAAAAGAACGGGAGGGCAAAAAGCAGTAAGAAGGTAAAGGGCTTCATTCGGTACGTTTTATAGGGTCGATTGTTTTGTCGGGATCGGGCGGTTTTTCAGCAGGAGGATTTGAAAGCGGGATTTCGAAGGAATATGGAGATGACTAAGGGTATTCAAGTAGCAGGCCAAAAATCTAATAATTTGATTGACAATAGTTTAAAAAAATCCTGGCGTCAATCCCCATTCCCAGCCTGAGACGGAATCCGCCGTTTATTCCCAAAAGGTTAAAAATGTACTGAAAAAGACGGCGTATGACAGCGTCTTACAAACGCTCTATCTCGACCGGGCAACTCCGGGATTGATAGATTTTATGAAAGCACGGGATCTGGCATGAACGGCTTAGAGATGAAAGACTGGCTTTATAACGGGGCAACGGCGCCCAATGGTCATCGTGTGTTCTTAATCACGCCTCCTGACCGATCCAGACGGCCCCGCCGATGCTATCCCGGCTCGCGCCTGTCACTGACGCCAGCACGTTATTCTCTTCACGCCACCTCAGCACCCCGATCAACGCCATGATCAGCGCCTCTTTATAATCGACCAGCCCCGTATCGGGGACAACCACTTCTACGCCTGTATCCCCCAACACTTCGCGTAGCCGCCCGATGAGAAAGGTGTTGTGCGCCCCGCCCCCGGTTACCAATAGGCGCCCGGCCCCCGACGCGCCCGCCGTCGGAGCAATCGATCTTTCCGTCGTACCCTCCGTCACGCCTTCAACCAGCAGCAATCGCACCGCCCGTCCCACCTGCTCCGCAATATGCTGTGTATACGTCCGCAAAGCATCCGCCGTCGTTAACCGCCCGCCTGAATTGATCATCGCCTGGCCGATCAGCGGCAAAACCGTCTCCGTCCCGAATTCATTCGCCAGCGATTTCGGGTATTTCTGCCCGTAATAAGGCAAGGCATTCAGCCGCCCCAGCAATTCCGCATCCACGCTGCCACCTGCCGCCAACGCCCCGCCCGCATCATAAGGCTGCCCCTCATCCGCTGCGAGTTCGTTCAATACCCGGTTGGCAGGGCACACATCGAACGCGCCGAAGCCCGCACGCGACACATTCGCAATCCCGCCCAAATTTAAAAACAGGGCGTACTCCTGCAACAGCAGCATCTCCCCGATCGGCACGATCGGCGCCCCCTGCCCGCCCAACGCCACATCCATCGCCCGCAGATCGCTGACCACATTGACCCGCGCCGACGCCGCCAATGCCGCCCCGTCCCCCAGCTGCGCCGTCATATGCCTGCCTACTTCATGAAACACCGTATGACCATGGCTCACCACCAGCTGCACCTGGTATTCCAATCCGTTTTCCCGCACAAACCGCAACACCTGTTCACCCAGGTACCGCCCATATTCCACATGTAATAATTGATAGTCCAATGCGGACAACCCACGTGCTGCCGCCAGGCGGCCGCGCCAATCGTCGCTGTACGGATAGCAATCCGCCTTCACCAGCTCGAAATCCCATCCCTTCGGCGCCTGCCGCGTCGCAAGGCGCTCCTGCAAATGGACGTAGGCGATATCCAGCCCATCCAGTGAGCTGCCGCTCATCAACCCGATAACTTTGTAGACCATAGGGGGACAAAAATAGGATTTCCCCGGCGCTTGCCATGCGCCGGAAAAGTTCGCAAAATGCGAACTTTCTCGCGGGACCAAACACGCCGGGGGCTTCGCCTGCCGGAAAAGTATGCATTTTGCATACTTTATTCCCGCGTAAACACCAGCCAATCCCCCAACCGCCACGTGATGCCATCCCGGCTCACCTCATAGGTCATCTTGAATTGTGTAGCCGACAGCCGCTCGTAAATAATTCTTCCGTGCCCATCACCGGCGGGACATTTCAATGATCAACGTGAATTTTTCAATGAATGGAGAGGGCAGAACCCAGCGTGGTATTTTCCTGATTTTAGTGTAGGTTTGCCCGAAAACCGGGTGTAGTATGATTGTCAATTTAAGCCAGCAATATTCCCTGCTCAGCAACTGGATCAGCGAGATCCGCGACGAGACCATCCAGCAGGATCGGATGCGGTTCAGGCGCAACCTGGAACGCATCGGAGAAGTCGCCGCTTATGAGATCAGCAAGACCCTGCCCTTTGAAGAACGGGAAGTCCAGACACCCCTTGGCATTGCCGTGTGTAAAGTACTGAAGGAACAACCCGTGATCACCACCATCCTCCGTGCCGGTCTGCCCCTGCACCAGGGACTGCTGAACTACTTCGACCGCGCCGATAATGGGTTCATCTCCGCTTACCGGCGGCATCAGCGCGACGGGAGTTTCGAGATCAGCCTCGATTACGTCTCCTGCCCCGAACTCGAAGGCCGTATCGTCATCGTCTCGGACCCTATGCTGGCCACCGGCGCCTCCCTCGTCAAGACCATCCAGTACCTGCGTGAAGAAGGCCACCCCGCCGAGATCCACGTCGTCGTCGCTATCGCCTGTACCGTCGGAATAGAATTCGTCCTGCGTAGTGAGCCCCAATGCAAGATCTGGTGCGGCGCCATCGATGACGAACTGACCGCCAAGGGGTATATCGTGCCCGGCCTCGGCGACGCCGGCGACCTCGCCTTCGGCACCAAAGCCCAGATGTAAGTAGCGGAATGAGCTTTAGGAAAACTTTATCTGAATCGTTCCCTTTTTTTTATTATTTTTCGCTCGTTAATCTACCTAAGCCAACGTTTCGCCGAATTTACTCGTCTAATACTCTGGCAGTTCGATATCCAGAAACATCCAGGAAACATCCGATTGCAGCTCTTTCCAACATCCGAACGAAAGCTTATTTTTCCATTGATAACGACAGACTGAACTGTTTATGAAGCAGATAGCGATCCTGAACACCCAAAATGCATCCGACCCCGGCTCACCTTATCCGGTTTCCGCCCCGGCCCTTTCCCTACCGGCGGCCGAGCCACTATTGAAGGTGGCCGCGGGCCTGCCGCCGCGTGCGCATGCAGGTGCCGACCGCTGTCCGCCCCTCTCACATCCCCGCCGCCGTCGTGCCCTCACCGCCGCCAGCCGCAGGTCCATCCCAAGCTTTCGGAAGATCCCTAACGCCAGGTCCGGCGCCGTCCTCAGCGCAATGCTAAGCCTCCGGTCTGACGAATCCGGGCAGTCATCCGGTGCATCTGACGAATCCGGGTTGTCTTCCGGGCTATCGGCGCTGTTGAGCGTTCTGGTCTTCGCCGGCATCCTGCTGCTGACATCGCCAGCCGCCCATGCCCAGGACCCCGGTTTTTCCCAGTTCTTCGCCTCCCCCCTCACCCTGAACCCCGCCCTCACCGGCAAGTTCAACGGAGTACTAAGGGTAGCCGGCAACTATCGCAACCAATGGCCAGCCATCAATAATGCCTTCATCACTTCCACCATATCCGTCGACGCCCCCATCCTGGCCAATAAACTGCCCGTCAACGACACCTGGGGCATCGGTATCATGGGGATGACTGACAAGACCGCCAGCGGCATCCTTAACGATAATTATTTCGGCATTTCCACGGCCTATCACCTGGCGTTGGACGAAGACGGCTACCATTCGATCGGAGTAGGCTTTCAGGGCGTTTATGCCAACCAGAGCCTCGACGGCACCCGTCTCACCTTTGAAGACGGTCTCCAACTGGACGGCACCTTTCTGCGTTCGCCTTCCGAGGCCATCAATTCGGAATACGTACAGGTGCACTATTTCGATGCCAACCTGGGCGTGCTCTATAACGCCACAACCAACGGCAACAACAACTTTTATCTCGGCGCTTCGGGGTATCATCTCAATCACCCCAAGGCTTCCTTCCTCGGCGAAGACACCATTAACGTGCCGATCAGGCTGACCGTCCACGGCGGCGGCTATTTCCCGATAACCGGTACGGCCAGTACGATCTATGTAAGCGGGCTGGTGTCTGACCAGGCCGGCGCCCGCCAGTATGTGCTGGGTGGCGCATGGGAATCGACCAACAACAATGACGAAACCAACCCGGTCAACTTCTACGCCGGTATCTGGGCCCGCTTTACCAATAACACCACCGATGCCATCATCCCCTACCTGGGATTGGACTACAGTGACTTCAGTTTAGGCGTCACCTATGACGTCAACGTGTCCGCCTTGTCTACGGCATCGCAAAGCCGCGGCGGTATCGAAATCTCGCTGATCTATATCAAGAAGGCCGCCAGCGGCAAGCACGGCGTCCCCTGTCCGAAGTTCTGATGGGCGGGCGCTACACGGTGCGCGCCCGGGCCCGGCTACAAGGTGCGCCGGGCCATCCTCAATGGTGACCGCCGCCACTGGTTGAACTGCTGCTCGCGCTGCCCCCGCCGCCGGAACTCCCGCCCCCTCCGCTGCTGGCCGCGACATGCCCGCCACCGCCTCCACCCCCACTCGCGCTACCCCCGCCGGAGCTACTGACATGACTCGCGCCGCCGCCGGAATAACCACCCCCGGAGTAACCGCCTCCACCACCGCCAGATCGTCCGCCTGTATACCCACCGCCGCCGGAACGCATTCCCGCATACCCGCCACCGCGCACCCCCGCCGTATACCCGCCTGTCCGCAATCCACCATAACCCGTTCGCGCAGCCGTTCGTGCACCCGTTCCCGCAACCGCCCCCGCATTCGCCGCCCGCCCATTGACCAAAGGCTGCCCTTGCCCCTGCGGCACTCTCCGGCTGTGGTCAATCGCGACAAAACCGCCATGCCGTTCATACCTGAAATGATGGCCGGGCTTCGCAATAGGATAAGCCGGATGATAAATACCCGGAACACCCCGGCCTCCCCCATAACCCCCGCCATAACCCCCTCCCCACACAAAACCAAACCCGGCATCCCAGCCCCAGCCGCAATCGAACAGGTCACCATCATAGTCCATCCCAAACGCCCAGCCATACCAGGGGTCATAGCACATCCCAAACCCCCATGTCCAGGGACGCGGATAATAAAAGCCCCGCCGCCAGGGACGATAATAAAAGCCCGTCCCATATACCACCGTACAGTCGCCGATATAACTGTTGAGATATCCCGGCGTATAACCATCATAGACATAGTCATTCGACACCTGGTAGACATCTACATACCTCGCATTGTATATCGGACAATCCGGCGGCACGAGGTCCATCTCATCCGGGCGAACCGTACTCACCGTCCATGGTCCCATAGGAGTGCCCGCAGTAAACCAGACCCCGTCATCCACCGCATAAAATTGAGCCCGCCAGCCCACCACCGTCGCACAGGTATTGACCGCATACTGCATATCCGTCCCTTCGATCGCCTGGAACTGCGGCGCCCCGTCATACACAACATCCGTCATAGTGGCCTTGCGGTCTATCTTCTCCACCTGCGGCACCTGGGCATCCATGATGGCCTCCTTAGCCTCAGGGGTTCCCGCCACGCTGGGCAGTACATCGGCTATCGGTGAACCGGCCGGGATCCGGCCAAAATCCCATGGCAACTGATCAGCCGCTACATATTGCCACTGCCCGTTTTCATTCAGTGAATCCGACCGGTACCATCGTCCCGACAACAGCACATAATATAGCCTGGTAGCCGTATCCATCAAAATAGCATTGCCGGAATTCGACACATAACGCAGGGCAGTAGCCGCCACCGGCTGCAGGTCGGGGCTTCCGTCCGACTGGATCAATTCTGCGGGGACGGTGCTGACGACGATATCGTACACCGGTGCTTTGCCCTTTGCGCGCGCAGTCGCCTCTCCCGCAGTCACCCCGCCCGTAGCCGCCGCAGCCGCCTCATTCGCTGCTGTCCCCCCGCTCCTTTTAGCAGCTTTTTCCAGCCCCCGGGCAATCACCCTCAGAGGGTGCTGCACCTCATCCGTATACGCATAAGGCCCGGTAGCAGCCGGCGCCACATACCAGTTACCCCCTGCATAGAGATAAAATTGGCCGTCCTTATTTTTGATGATCGTAGCCGGACTGTTGACTACGACATCCAGCCCCCAGTCCTTATTCTCCCTGAGAATAGGCTGACCGTCGATCGGCACCAGCATCGAAGGGCTCGTCCGGAAAATCAGCCTGGGCACCCCGTTGCTGATATCCCCCGCCAGTGTCGTTTCCTGATCCGACCGGTCAAGTGAAGCCAGTACCCCGTCCAGTGATAAATGGTGCACCAGCTTGGGGATACAGGCCTCCAGCGCCGGTTTCACGT
>Ga0302326_10014132_pt1 | contig 16906 bp, 12 predicted proteins | sample Palsa_T0_3_FD_202264 | JGI IMG/M metagenome (GOLD analysis project Ga0302326, IMG submission 202264) | Peat permafrost microbial communities from Stordalen Mire near Abisko, Sweden - Palsa_T0_3 | ecosystem: Environmental > Terrestrial > Soil > Palsa > Peat permafrost | place: Sweden: Abisko...
CCGCACCGGCAGAGATTGCCGCTCATGCCTTCGCGTATGCGCTCCGGGTCGTCGCCAGCCTGTCCTTCCTGGATCAAACCGATCGCGCTCATGATCTGGCCTGGCGTGCAGAAGCCGCACTGCAAGCCGTCGTGGGCAATAAAGGCTTCCTGCATCGGGTGGAGCCGGCCATCCTGTGCCACGCCTTCGATGGTAAGGATTTCAGCCCCATCGTGACTGATTGCCAGCGCCAGGCACGAATTGATCCGTCGTTCATCGACGATGATCGTGCACGCGCCACACTGGCCGCGGTCACAAGCCTTCTTCGTTCCAGTCAAATGCAGGCGTTCGCGAAGAAGATCGAGAAGCGTCACGCGAGGGTCGTCAAGCTCGATCGTTCGCTTCACGCCGTTCACCGTCAAAGACATTGAGACGCGCATGCAATGCTCCGCAGTCAGCGTTGCTGAGGGTGGCTCTTAGTCTTGCGCCGTTTTGCTCGACGCAAGTGCTATATATGTACCTTGTCTCGAGCAGAGATACGGAGGCTACCTCCGTTTTACAATCCCTGCATTGAAATTTGGACTATCGATATGAGTCAATTGGAGAATCAGTCGCGCAAGCCGCGGGCGGACGCGGTTCGGAACCGCGAGCGCGTGCTTGAGGCCGCCAAAGCGGTGTTCAGTGCTGGCGGCGCGGATGCGAGCCTGGAAGCCGTCGCGCGAACCGCAGGTGTCGGCATCGGCACGCTCTACCGCCATTTCCCGACGCGTGAGGCTTTGTTTGAAGCGGTGTATCGCCGCGAAGTCCAGCACCTTGGCGATCTGGCCGAAAAGCTGAAAGAACAAAAGATGCAGCCGGTCGAGGCGCTCCGGCAGTGGATGCGCTCGAATGTAAGGTTCGTGGCAACGAAAAAGGGCATGTCGGCGGCGCTTGCTCTTGCCGTCGACAAAAACTCGAAGCTCGTCTCATCTTCGTCCGATCGGCTGGCGCGAGCTATCGGCGGGTTGTTGGATCGCGCTATCGCCGCAGGTGAGATTCGCAACGACGTCAGCCCCGAAGACCTGCTGCGTGCGCTTGTAGGCATGTGCTACATGCACGATCAGCCCGGCTGGCAGACGAGCGTTTTGCGACTCGTCGACGTTTTCATCGATGGACTGCGTATTCGATCCAATGGGTCCCGCTCTAAAACAACGCAAAAAAAATCCTCCTAATAGAAGCCGGACGGACCAATTCACCTATAGCCAGACCCTATCCGGACTCTCGGGAATCGAAACGCTCGCCGCCGGTCGCCGGTGACAAAAAACAATTTGCCAATCCGAAAAAATCTCTTGCGTTCTAATGTCACTTTTGGGCGCGGCCAAATTGGCTAACTAATTGAAAACAAAATGCTCTTACTCATCCGTGGGGAGCGCCATGGAAGTTTGCCAGGTGCTGCGTTTCCTCGGCAGCTGCACGCGCACGCTCTGCATCAATTCGTGGAGCTATTCTATAGCCGCGCAACGGATGATTGAATTCTTTGCAAGCGGGCGGTAGTTTTTGGTTCGTGGCCGCATTTGAAAATGCGACTGCACTTCCTTTAAAGCGGTCAATTTTGATCAGACGCGGAGGGGCACCTTGTTGAAGGATGTCGCCCGCAGCATGTTTCGCTCGCTGTTGCTGAATTGCCGGGGGTAGTCACGCCATAGCACACGATGGACATGGTCCGGCCCATCAATCAATTCACCTGAAAGGTGACAGACCATGACTCTCATGACGACACCAAAACCGGCAACACGCGCCCGAGACACGAGTGCGGCGACGATGAAAGCTTTCGTGTACCGTGGGCCGGGCAAGAAAGCGCTGGAAGATCGTCCAAAGCCGGAAATCACCGCACCCACGGACGCGATCGTCAAAATAGTAATGACGACGATCTGCGGGACCGACCTGCACATTCTCAAGGGTGACGTCCCGACGTGCCAGCCCGGCCGCATTCTTGGCCACGAGGGCGTCGGCATCGTGGACAAGGTCGGGCCTGCCGTCACGGTGTTCAATCCGGGAGATCGTGTTCTCATCTCCTGTGTGAGCGCCTGCGGCAAATGCGTTTATTGCCGCAAACAGATGTACTCGCACTGCACCACCGGCGGCTGGATCCTCGGCAACAGCATCGACGGCACACAGGCTGAATTCGTCCGCACTCCCCACGCCGACACGAGCCTCTATCCGATTCCCGAAGGCGCCGACGAAGAAGCGCTGGTGATGCTCAGCGATATTCTGCCAACAGGATTCGAATGCGGGGTGCTCAACGGCAAAGTTCAGCCCGGAAGCATCGTGGCGATCGTCGGCGCCGGGCCGGTCGGGCTTGCAGCCTTGCTCACCTCGCAATTCTTCTCTCCGGCCGAGATCATCATGATCGATCTCGACGACAACCGCCTTGCAATGGCGAAGCGCTTCGGCGCCACCACGGGCATCAACAGCGCCGACGGCAAGGCCGTGGAGACGGTCATGAAGATGACCGGGAAGCGCGGTGTCGACACCGCCATCGAGGCGGTAGGCATCCCGTCCACGTTCGAGATGTGCGAGCAGATCGTTGCGCCGGGCGGCACCATCGCCAATATCGGGGTGCATGGAACGCAGGTGGCTCTGCATCTGGAGCGCCTGTGGGACCGCAATATTTCCATCACCACGCGGCTGGTCGACACCGCCACCATACCGATGCTGTTCAAGACCGTCGGATCTCACAAGATCGACCCCAAGCTCCTGATTACCCATCACTTCAAGCTCGATAAAATCCTCGACGCCTACGAAACCTTCGAAAACGCGGCCAAAACAAAAGCGCTCAAGGTGATCATTGAGGCTTAACGCCACAGCGATGACATCTAAGCCAGAAGACGGTCGACGCGTTGTTTCCCATTATCCATCGCCGTCCGAGCGCTGCATCGCCGGTTTTGCCGCCTCGCTCAGATTGAAGGCGGAATTGATCAGCGCGATATGAGATAGTGCTTGAGGAAAATTGCCCAGCAGGCGGCCCGTTCCGGGATCGTACTCCTCGCTCAACAATCCAACATCGTTGCATAGGGTCAAGAGGCGCTCGAACAATCGGCGAGCGTCGGCTGTGCGATCCAGCAGCACATAGGCGTCGACAAGCCAGAAGCTGCATGCGAGAAATACACCTTCGCCGGACGACAAGCCGTCTTCGGATTCTGTTGTGTCATAGCGCATGACCAGCCCGTCCACGAGAAGTTTGCGCTCGATTGCCTCTACTGTGCCGCGCACTCGCGGATCCGCTGGCGGCAGGAAACCGACCGTCGGCAGAAGCAACAGGCTGGCGTCGAGTTCTTTCGACCCGTAAGACCGCACGAAGCTGCCCTGTTCCGCATCGAAACCGCGACGACAGACCTCGTCGTGAATTTTACGACACTGCTGGCGCCACCGATCCAGCGGACCCTCAAGGTTGAATGCTTCAGCGCTTTTGATCGCTCGATCGAACGCAACCCATGCCATGATTTTCGAAAAGGTGAAATGGCGAGCGCCGCCGCGCACTTCCCATATCCCCTCGTCCATTTCGGGCCACACGTCTTCCAGGTGTTCGAGGACTTCCAGCTGTAGGGTCCAGCCAGATTCGCCTGCTGCCAATCCCCACTGTCGCGCGTGATGCAACGCGTCCATGAGTTCGCCATACATGTCGAGCTGAAGTTGGGTGTGGGCGGCGTTGCCGATCCGGACAGGGCTTGATTTCTCGTAGCCGGGAAGCCAGGAAACTTCCCATTCGGTTAAGCGCCGTTCGCCGGCGATCCCATACATGATTTGCAACTGGCTCGGTTTACCAGCGGCGGCACGCAACAACCATTCGCGCCATGCTTGCGCTTCTCCCAGGTGACCAGAGTTCATGAGAGCCAGCAGGGTCAGCGTCGCGTCGCGCAGCCAGCAAAAGCGGTAGTCCCAATTGCGAGAGCCTCCGATGTTTTCGGGCAGCGATGTTGTCGGCGCGGCGACCATTCCTCCGGTGGGAGCGTAGGTCAACGTCTTCAGCGTGATGAGCGAGCGATTGACCGTGTCCGCCCATGGACCGGAAGCTCGGCTTTTGGCGGTCCAGTCCCGCCAGAAGTGTTGCGTAGCGCGGAGCTGGTCGAGAGGATTCTCCGCCGCGGGGGCAGGCAAATGCGACGGCGTATAGGTCAAGGTGAACGGCACGGTCTCTCCGGGACCCACGGTAAATTCGCCGACCGTCTTGAAATCTTCGCCACGCAGCGGCGCGGTCGTCCGCAACAGCACCATGTCGGGCCCGGCGATTGCTCTGCGCGTCCCATCGTCGAGTTTGGTCATCCACGGCACAGTCGCTCCGTAGCCAAAACGGATCACCAGTTCAGTCCTCAAGGTGAAACGGCCGCGCTCGCCAATAGCCAGTCGCACGATACTGGAGCCTGTTTGATGCCCGGGCATAAAGTCGATGAGCGTTGCGGCTCCTTCGGCGCTCTCAAAGCGCGTCTCCAGGATCATCGTGTTGGGCTGATATCGCCGTGTTATCTGGGCCGTCGCGTCTTTCGCAGCAATGAGCCAGCGGCCATGGTCCGGCGTGCCGAGGAGAGCCGCGAAGCAGGCGTCGGAATCGAACCGCGGCCAACACAGCCAATCAATGGAGCCATCTCGCCCGACCAGTGCGGCCGTCTCGCAGTCGCCGATAAGCGCGTAGTCTTCAATATGCAGCGGCATGCAGTTGTTCTCTAGAATCGAACATGGCGGATCGGCGTATGTTGGGACAGATTACATCGCCGCATGATCAATGTTATACAGTGCCGCTCCGAAAGATTCCTCATTCTTCCATGATGACAAATCCTTAGTTGATGCGACTTGATTGGTCAGTACGGTCATTTATTTTGTCTGATCATAAAATTGCCTTTCGATCCCATAGCCACCATGCGGTGTTTCACCTAATCTGATGGCGACGACGATCTGCCTCGCTCACTCGTTTACTGAGCAATATTGCCCACCGCCAGCAATTCACTAGGTTTTGAGCGGTCTGCGGCAAATCATTGAATTTCAGGCTGGAACCGTCGCCTTATCCAAGGGTTGACGGTCAGGGGCGCTTCTCCCGCTGCACCGGTGGAGTGCGTATCCACACACCGCGAGAAGCCGCTCATGCCAGCAAAATCGCCAAAGAACCGACGTATTGACGCACCAGTTTGGGCAACCCAGCCAGACTGCACGCTTGATGACCTTTGCATAAACACCATTCGCACGCTGGCAATGGACGCCGTGCAGCAGGCCAATTCCGGCCATCCCGGCACGCCAATGGCATTGGCGCCGTTGGTCTACACCCTCTGGCAAAATTTTCTACGGTTCGATCCTGCGGATCCGATCTGGCCCAATCGCGATCGCTTCGTGTTGTCCAATGGCCACGCCTCGATGTTGCTCTACGCGGTACTTCATCTCAGTGGCGTGAAAGCAGTGAATGGCAAATACGAGCGCCTCGGCGAACCCGCCGTGTCGCTCGACGACATCAAGCGGTTTCGGCAGCTCGGGAGCAAATGTCCCGGTCATCCCGAATATCACCTCACCTCCGGCGTCGAAACGACAACCGGACCGCTGGGCCAAGGTTGCGGCAACGGCGTGGGCATGGCGTTGGCCGGACGGTGGCTGGCCAAGCATTTCAATAGGCCGGATTTCACGATGTTCGACTACGACGTCTATGTCGTATGCGGCGACGGTGACATGATGGAGGGCGTATCGAGCGAAGCGGCCTCGTTCGCGGGCCACCAGATGCTCGGAAATCTTTGCTGGTTTTACGACAGCAACCGCGTGACGATCGAAGGGCACACGGATCTGGCTTTCAGCGACGATGTCGCGGCGCGTTTCCTTGCCTATGGCTGGAACGTGCAGCACGTTGGCGATGTCAACGATCAAGAGCGGTTGGCCCAGGCGATCGAGATTTTCCGCCGGACCGACGACGCGCCAACGCTCATTATCGTCGACAGCCACATTGGCTATGGCGCGCCGCACAAGCATGACACCAGCGCAGCCCACGGCGAGCCACTCGGCGAGGAGGAGATACGTCTCGCCAAGCGGAGCTACGGCTGGCCCGAGGACGCTAAATTTCTCGTCCCGGACGGCGTGCGCGAGCACTTCCGCGACGGCATAGGCCGGCGCGGCCAAAGCCTGCACAAGGCTTGGCTTACGCAATTCGAGTCCTATCGAAAGAAGTTTCCCGATCTTGCCGACGAGATCGAGCGCATGCAAACGCGCGAATTGCCGGCGGACTGGGATGCGGGGCTTCCGGTTTTCGCCGCCGACGCCAAGGGTCTCGCCACGCGCGAATCCTCCGGCAAGGTGCTCAACGCCATCGCCTCGCATTACCCTTGGCTGATCGGCGGCGCTGCCGATCTGGCTCCGTCCACCAAAACGCGCCTTACATTCGAGGGCGCCGGCGATCTGGAAGCTGACAAGCCCGGCGGCCGCAATCTGCACTTCGGCGTCCGCGAGCATGCCATGGGCGCGATCCTCAATGGGCTCGCATTGTCCAAGATTCGCAGCTTCGGATCGACCTTCCTCATCTTTTCAGACTATATGAAGCCGCCCATCCGCTTGAGCGCGCTGATGGACCTTCCCGTCGTTTTCGTGTTTACGCACGATTCAATCGGCCTCGGGCAGGACGGCCCAACGCACCAACCAGTCGAGCAGCTCGTAGCGCTCCGCAGCATTCCCGGACTCATCACGCTGCGGCCTGCTGATGCCAATGAGGTGGTCGAAGCATGGCGCGTCATTATGGGGCTGAAGCATCAGCCCGCCTGTCTGGTGTTAACCCGCCAACCGCTGCCGACCCTGGACCGCACGCGCTTCGCGTCGGCCGCGGGCGTCGCGCGGGGCGCCTATGTCATGGCCGATGCCGATGGAAGCCCGGCAGTGATCCTGATCGGCACCGGCAGCGAGGTTGCACTTTGCGCAGAAGTTTATGAGACGCTCAAGAAGGACGGCATTCCGGCCCGTGTCGTCAGCATGCCGTCGTGGGAATTGTTCGAACTGCAGGATCAGGCCTATCGCGACAGCGTGCTGCCGCCCGAGGTTACGGCACGCGTGTCGGTCGAGGAGGGTTCGGTGATCGGCTGGGATCGCTACGTCGGCATGGGCGGTGCCAAGATTGGCATGCACGCCTTTGGCTCGTCCGCCCCGATCAAGGATTTGATGACGAAATTTGGTTTCACGCCGGAGAAGGTCCTCGCCGCGGCCAAGGAACAGATTGCGAAGTCCAAAAAGTCCGAGAAGTCAAAGAGGCAGACGGCATGAATCCGCTGAAGCAGCTCGAAGCATGCGGTCAGTCGCCCTGGCTGGACTATCTCAAGCGCAGCCTGATCGAGAAGGGCGAGTTGCGCAATCTGATCGAACGCGACGGATTAAAGGGCGTCACCTCGAATCCGTCGATCTTCGAGAAGGCAATCGGCGAGAGCGACGAATATGCGGACGCGTTGAAACAGTTCCAAGCGGAGGCCGACCACAGCATCTCCGCAATCTACGAGCACCTGGCGATGGCCGATATTCTGGCCGCCGCCGATGTGTTGCGACCGGTTTTCGATGAGACGCAGGGCCGGGACGGCTATATCAGCCTGGAATGCTCGCCCTATCTGGCCAACGATACCGAAGCCACGGTGGCCGAAGCGTTGCGGCTGTGGGCAGCGGTGAAGCGTCCAAACCTGATGGTGAAGGTGCCGGCGACCCCGGCCGGCATTCCAGCGATCCGCGAACTCATTGGTAGCGGACTGAACATCAACATCACGCTGCTGTTCGCCGTGAGCGTCTACGAGCAAGTCGTCGAAGCCTATATCTCCGGCCTCGAGGACTTGGCGCAAGCGGGTGGCGACATCTCCAAAATCGGCAGCGTCGCCAGCATTTTCGTCAGCCGCATCGACACGGCCGTCGACGAAAGGCTGGACAAGCTCGATGACAAGCGGTTGGCGGATCGGTTCCCGGGCAAGGTAGCGATCGCCAACGCGAAGCTCGCTTACGCTCGCTACAAGGCGCTGTTCTCCGGCCCGCGCTGGCAGCGTCTGGCGGCGGCGGGCGCGAAGACGCAGCGCCTGCTCTGGGCTTCCACCAGCACCAAAAATCCGGCCTACAAGGACACAATGTATGTCGAGGCGCTCGTCGGCCGCGACACCGTGGACACGATCCCGCCGGCGACCATGGATGCATTCCGCGACCATGGTGTGGCGATACCCGACGTCATAGAAAAAGACGTTGCGGGCGCCCGCGCGCTGCTCGCCGAGTTGGAGCAACACGGCATCTCGCTGAAGGAGATCACGGAAGAGCTTGTCGTCGAGGGCGTGCAGCAATTCGCCGACTCGTTCGACAAGCTGTTCGGCGCCGTCGCACGGCGCCGCCGCACGCTACGCGAAGGCGACCGTGCCCGCTTCGTCATCGGGCTGGGCTCTCCTGAGCTGAAGAGCGCCTTCGAGGAGGAAATGGAGGTCTGGCGCAAAGACGGCCGCATTCGGCGCCTTTGGGCCGGCGACAAAACTCTGTGGACCGGGGTGGACGAGGACAAATGGCTTGGCTGGCTCAACATCGTGGAGGAGGAGCTGGCCGACGTCGATCGTCTGCAAGGCTTTGCGGAGGAGGTAACGAAGCGCGGGTTCACCGACCTCGTCCTCCTCGGCATGGGCGGCTCCAGCCTCGGTCCGGAAGTCTTAAGCGAGACTTTCGGGCCGCAGTCGGGTTGGCCGCGCTTCCACATGCTCGACAGCACCGATCCCGCGCAGATCAAGGCGATCGAGCAGGCGGTTGATCTCGGCAAGACGCTGTTTATCGTCTCCTCCAAGTCCGGTAGCACGCTCGAACCCAATATTTTCATGGACTATTTTCTCGACCGCGTCGGCACGGTGCGAGGTAAGGAAAAAATCGGCGAGCATTTCGTCGCCGTGACCGATCCAGGTTCCTCGCTGGAGCGCCGCGCGAAGGAGCTGCGTTTTGCCCATATCTTCCATGGCGTGTCCTCGATCGGCGGCCGTTACTCGGTGCTGTCGAAGTTCGGTCTGGTGCTGGCTGCGGCGATGGGTATCGACGTCAAGCGCTTCCTCGAGACGACGCAGCCGATGGAACGGGTCTGCGGCGCGGACGTGCCGCCAGCGGAGAATCCGGGCGTGCAACTCGGCATCGCCATGGGCGTCGCGGCAACGCGGTTCGGCCGCGACAAGGTGACGATCATTGCCTCGCCGGGGATCGCCGGTCTCGGCGCCTGGCTGGAGCAGCTTCTAGCGGAGAGTACCGGCAAGCACGGGCGCGGGCTGATCCCGCTGGCCGGTGAGCCGCTCACGACGCCGGAGCGCTACGGGAGCGACCGGTTTTTCGCCTACCTGGAGCTGGACGGTCAGATTGATCCATTGCAACGAAAGGCGGTGGAAGCGCTTGATCTGGCCGGCCATCCGGTCGTGCGGATCAGCGTGAAGGACGTATGGCACATCGGGCAAGAATTCTTCCGCTGGGAGATAGCGACCGCAGTGGCCGGCGCGATCATCGGTATCGACCCGTTCGACCAGCCGGATGTCGAGGCCAGCAAAGACAGGACGCGCGCGCTGACTGAGGATTACGAGAAGTCGCATCGCTTGCCGGCAGAGACGCCGATGTTTCGCGAGAATGGCATTGCCCTCTATGCCGATCCGCGTAACGCCGCCGAGCTCGGTCGGCACAATACGCTAACCGGCCATCTGAAGAGTCATTTCGGTCGCGTGCATGGCGGCATAAGAGCGGGCGACTACGTGGCCCTCCTCGCCTACGTCCAGCGCGACGACGCACACACTCAGGCGCTGACTGACATGCGCACGCGCATCCGCGACAAAACCCGTGCCGCTACCTGCCTCGGCTTCGGGCCTCGGTTTCAGCATTCGACCGGGCAGGCTTACAAGGGCGGGCCGAATTCCGGCGTGTTCCTGCAGATCACCTGCGACGATCCGGCCGATATCGACGTCCCCGGCCATTCCTACAGCTTCGGCGTGGTGAAGGCGGCGCAGGCCAGCGGTGACCTCGATGTCTTGGTACAGCGCGGTCGCCGCGCGCTGCGCGTCCACCTCAAGGATGTCGATGCGGGATTGGCGGAGCTCGCCCGCGCAATAGATTCGGCGCTCGAATAGCGGAATTCATATAAGGAGTGAACCAAATGCAGATCGGTATGATCGGACTCGGCAAAATGGGCGGCAACATGTCCCGCCGCCTGATGAAGGCGGGACACCGCACCGTGGTATTCGCGCGTTCGTCCAAGTCGCGCGAAGCGCTGGCAAAGGACGGCGCCACAGCCGCAGTCTCGCTTGCGGACGTGGTCAAAATGCTGGGCGAAAAGCCGCGGGCGATCTGGCTGATGTTGCCCGCCGGCCAGGTCACCGAAGAAACGGTCGAAAGTCTCGGCGGCCTGCTGGAGCGCGACGACATTATCATCGATGGCGGCAATTCGTTCTACAAGGATGACATTCGTCGCGCCAAGAAGCTGGCCGCGAAGGGTATTCGCTACGTCGATTGCGGCACGTCAGGTGGCGTCTGGGGTATCGAGCGCGGCTATTGCATGATGATTGGCGGTCCGAAAGAGGCGGTGGATCACCTCGATCCGATCTTCTCGGCGCTCGCTCCCGGGCTCGGCGATATCCCGCGCACACGCGGGCGCCAGAAAGGCGATTCGCGCGCCGAGCGCGGCTACATTCACGCTGGCCCGTCCGGCGCCGGGCACTTCGTCAAGATGGTGCACAACGGCATCGAGTACGGACTGATGCAGGCCTACGCCGAGGGCTTCGACATCTTGCGCAACAAGGACTCGAAGGATCTAGCCGAGGGCGAGCGCTTCACGCTGAACTTGCCGGATATCGCCGAGGTTTGGCGACGCGGCAGCGTCATCTCATCCTGGCTGCTCGATCTCGGCGCCGCCGCGCTGGCGAAGGATCCGCAATTGAAGGATTTCTCCGGCTTCGTCCAGGATTCGGGCGAGGGTCGCTGGACGGTCGAGGCCGCGATCGAGGAAGCGGTCCCGGCGGACGTGATCACCTCGGCGCTCTACGCCCGTTTCCGCTCGCGGCAGGAGCATACTTTCGGCGAAAAGATGCTCTCAGCCATGCGCTTCGGCTTCGGCGGGCACGTCGAGGGCCAAGAGCCCATTGATCCCGAAACAAAGCCGAAAGATTCGCAGCGTGCCTCGGCAGCACAACAGGCCGCCGAGTAGCGCCATGCTTGACAAGCTTCCGATCCGGGCGCCGCAGACAACGCAAGTGATTGCGCGTCCGCCGCGGCGCCAGGCCAAGGCAGCCGACCCCTGCGCCATGGTGATCTTCGGTGCAACCGGCGACCTGACCAAGCGCCTAGTGATGCCGGCACTCTACAACCTCTCGCGCACCAAGATGCTGCCGGAGCAATTTGCGTTGATCGGCGTGGCCCGCGCGGAGGGAACGGCGGAAAGCTGGCGCGACGGCCTTTACGACACGTTGAAAAGCTTTGTCGGCAACGCCGCCTCTGAGTTCGATGTCGACCACATCGACGAGGCTGCGTGGCAGCGGCTCGCGGAGAAAATGTTGTATGTCCGGGGCGACCTGGCGAAGCCGGAGCTATACGACAAGCTTCGCAGCGCACTTGCAGAGGCTGACAAGGCCCACGGCACGCAGGGCAACGCCATCTTCTATCTCGCGGTCGCGGATCGGCTCTTTGCCTCCGCCGTGGAGCAGCTCGGCAAGGCGAAGCTCACCGATGAGGACAAGGACGAAAACGGGAAGCGTCGATTCTGGCGCCGCGTGGTGATCGAGAAGCCGTTCGGACATAGCCTCGATTCGGCGCGGAAGCTGAACGCCTTCGTCCAGCGCACGGTGCACGAGGACCAGATCTTCCGGATCGACCACTTTCTCGGCAAGGACACGGTCCAGAGCATCATGGCCTTCCGCTTCGCCAATGGGCTGTTCGAACCGATCTGGAACCGCGACCGGATCGATCATGTGCAGATCACCGCAGCCGAGACAGTCGGCGTCGAGGAGCGCGGCAATTTCTACGAGGCGACTGGCGCGCTGCGCGACATGGTCCCCAATCACCTGTTCACGTTGCTCTCGATGGTGGCTATGGAGCCGCCCACCGGCTTCGATGCCGCTGCGATCCGTTCAAAGAAAGCCGAGGTGTTGGCCGCGATGCCCGCAGTCAAGCCGGCAGCGGCGGTGCGTGGCCAGTACGGCGCCGGCACAGTGCTCGGCAAGAAAGCGAAGGCCTATCGGCAAGAGGCTAATGTGGCGCCGAATTCGAACGTCGAGACTTATGTCGCGATGCAGCTTGAGATCAATAATTGGCGCTGGGCCGGCGTGCCCTTTTACTTGCGCACCGGCAAGTACATGTCGCAACGGAATACCGAGATCGCAATCTGCTTCAAGCAGGCGCCCTACGCGGCGTTCCAGGACGCGCCCGTCGACTCTCTGTCGCCCAACTGGCTGGTGCTGCGCATTTCGCCGGATGAGGGAATCTCCCTGCAATTCGAGGTCAAGCGTCCGGGGCCAGTGGTGGAACTCGCTGCCGTGAAAATGGACTTCCACTACGATGACTGGTTCCCCAAAGAACCGAATGTCGGATACGAGACGCTGATCTATGACGTCATGATCGGCGACCCGACATTATTCATGCGCGCCGACGTGGTTGAGCAGTCTTGGCGCATCGTGCAACCGGTGCTCGACGCCTGGGCCAAGAATGGTGCGGCAGATTTGCCGATCTATCCAGCAGGAAGCGCAGGACCGAGCGAAGCGGATGTGCTTTTGGCGCGCGATGGCCGAGGCTGGCGGAGCGTCCACGGTGATGACCATGGACATTCGTCATGAGTCGCCCGCGCCCGTCGCCGTTCAAATGCTCGGCCGTGATTTCGGACGTCGATGGCACGTTGGTGACTGATGACAAAATATTGACCGCGCGCGCCGAAGCGGCCGTCGCAGAGTTGCGCGCTAAAGGAATCGTCTTTTCGATTATCAGCAGCCGGCCGCCCCGCGGCTTGCGCATGCTGCTCGATCCCCTCGGAATCACGACGCCGGTGGGCGGTTTCAATGGCGGGGTCATAGCGACGCCGGATCTTACGGTGGTCACCGAACATCTTCTGTCGTCTCAGGTTGCTCGGCGCGCTGTCGAGACACTGAGTGCACGCGGAATACCGGTCTGGGTTTTTAGCGGGCAAGACTGGCTGGTGCGCGACCCGGACGGGCCTTATGTCCCGTTAGAGCAGCGCACGGTGGGCTTCCTGCCGACAATCGTCGAGGATTTCGGCGCTGCTCTCGATGTCGCTGCTAAGATCGTCGGTGTCAGCAAGAATTTCGATCTTCTCGCACAGTGCGAGCATGATGTGCGCGCCGCGCTCGCCGATACCGCATTCGTCGTCCGTTCGCAATCCTACTACCTCGACATAACCCACCCGCTCGCCAACAAGGGCGCCGCATTCTCGGAAATCGCGAGGCTATTGGATGTTCCCGTGGCGGAAATCGCCGCCATCGGCGACGGCGGTAACGACGTCGCGATGTTCGAGCGGAGCGGTCTCAGCATCGCCATGGGTAATGCCAGTCCGCCGGTGCAGCGGGCAGCGGATTTCGTGACGGAGAGCAATCGCGAAGATGGCTTCGCTCACGCGATCGAGCGGTTCATCCTCGGCGACAATTGTTCGAACGAGCGGGTTCGGGCACGAGCAGGAGATCGCGCATGGTAGGGCCCGCTCGCGCCGCATCGAAAATCTCGCTCGTCCTGGCCGATGTCGACGGCACTCTGGTAACCGCGGAGAAAGTGCTGACGGCGCGCGCGGGGGCCGCCGTGAGGGCTTTGCGAACCGCGGACATCGCCTTCGCGATTACCAGCGGCCGGCCGCCGCGCGGCATGGCGATGCTGATCGATCCGTTGGCGCTGCAAACCCCGGTTGCCGGATTCAACGGCGGAATCTTCGTCAAACCCGATATGACCATCATGGAAGAGCACGTGCTTGCCGCCGATGTCGCAAAGCGCGCAGTCGAGGTCATCCTCCACAACCACATGGATGTGTGGGTCTACAGCGGCAAGGACTGGCTTATTCGTGACCCCAACGCGCCGCATGTCGCGCGCGAGCAGTGGACCGTCAAGTTCGCCCCGATGGTCGTCGAGAATTTCGAAGACGTGCTCAGCCGCGCGGTCAAGATCGTCGGCGTAAGCGACGATCACGACCTGGTCGCGCGCTGCGAAAAGGATGCTCAGGACGCGCTCGGCGCGAATGCGTCGGCGGCTCGTTCGCAACCCTACTATCTCGACGTTACGCACCCGGACGCCAACAAAGGAGCCGTCGTTACCATACTGGCAAAACTGCTCGCGGTGCCGGCCGGAGAGATCGCAACGATCGGCGATATGCCGAACGACGTGCTGATGTTTCGCAAGAGCGGGCTGAGCATTGCGATGGGCAATGCCAGCCCGGATGTGCAGGCTCAGGCCGATCTGGTGACTGACTCGTATGATGATGAGGGTTTCGCCAAGGCGATCGAGCGATTCATCTTACCCCGCGTCAGCTCGGCTCTACCGAGGGCGTCATGAAGCCGATCGTCGTCGCGCCTTCCATTCTCGCCGCCGATCTGCGGCGGCTCGGGGAAGAGGTTCGCGCCGTCGATGAGGCGGGCGCCGATTGGATACATATCGACATCATGGATGGCAGGTTTGTGCCGAACATCTCCTTCGGTCCTGCGATCGTGAACGCGGTGCGCCGCTCGACCGCGAAACCGCTCAATGTGCACCTGATGATTGTTGAGCCTGAACGTTATCTTGGCGACTTTGCGAAAGCCGGCGCCGATCATCTGCTTGTTCAGGCTGAGCCGTCGTCGACGATCCACCTCCATCGCGCGCTGTCGCAGATTCGCGAGCTTGGTAAGAAGGTCGGCGTGGTGCTGGACCCGGCTAGTCCCATTGCCTTTGTCGAGCAGGTGCTGCACCTCTGCGACATCGTCCTGGTGATGACCGTCAATCCCGGATTTGGCGGACAGAAATTCCTCCCGGAGATGTTGCCGAAAATCCGCGAACTGCGGCGGCTTTGCGAGTCAAGAAGACTCGATCCGTGGATCGAAGTCGACGGCGGAGAGGACGGGGAAAGTGCCGCGTTGGCCATTGCGGCAGGCGCAGACGCGATTGTCGCCGGATCGGCAATATTCGGTTCCAGCGATTACGCGGCCGCTATCGCCCGAATTCGAAACAGCACCACACACATGAAGGCTGTCGCGCAATGACCGGCGCTGCATCGACCGCGAATCGGACTTTCCCGAGCGCCGAAACGCTCGCGCATGATGTCGCCGAGTGGCTGTGCGGTCTTGCGCAGGCGAGCGATCGCGCCTTCGCGGTCAGCCTGTCGGGCGGCTCGACGCCCCAGCGTCTCTACGAATGTCTCGCGGCGCCGGAAATTGCATCGCGCTTTCCGTGGAAACGTACGCACTGGTTCTGGGGCGACGAGCGGTTCGTGCCGCACGATCACCCCGACAGCAACTATCGGATGGCGCGCGACGCCTTCCTCTCGCGGGTCATCGTTCCGGCCGATAATATCCATGCGGTGCCGACCGAGGGCTTGTCGCCCGACCAAGCCGCCATCGCCTATGAGACGACGCTTAGACGCTTCTACGGCGCCGACACGCTTGCGCCTGATCGGCCGCTCTTCGACGTCACGCTGCTTGGGATCGGAGAGGATGGACACACCGCGTCGTTGTTCCCCGGGCAACCGGCGCTGCAAGAGGCGCGACGGTGGGTGGTCGCTGTCGTTGGCGCAAAAGCCGAGGCGCGCATCACGCTCACCTACCCGGCGCTCGACAGCAGCCGCGATGTCGCATTCGTGGTGACGGGACAAGAAAAACGGGGTGTCGTCGCCCGCGCCCAGGCGGGAGATCGGACGATCCCCGCAGGCGTCATTCGACCAGTTGGGCGACTGCATTGGTTTACGGATCGCGCCGTGGCGCCAGAACGAGTGAATTGATGTCCATGCAAACCCGCCCGACGGAAGACACTTCACCGCCTGCTCCCAGGGTGGTGATCGTGATGGGCGTTTCGGGATGCGGGAAGTCAACCGTCGGGGCGCTGCTGGCTTTACGCCTGCGATGGGAGTTCGAGGACGCCGATTGGTTCCACCCTGCTGCCAACGTCGACAAGATGCACAGCGGCATTCCGCTCACCGACGAGGATCGGTGGCCCTGGCTGAACGCGGTTGCCGCCTGGATCGACAAGACGCGTCGTTCGGGCGGACATGACGTCATCGCGTGTTCCGCGCTGAAGCGCCGCTACCGCGATGTTCTGATCGGCGATCGTGCCGACGTCCGCCTGGTCTACCTCAAGGGCGACCAGGCGCTGATCGCGCGCCGTATCGCTACCCGTCATGAGCATTTCATGCCGCGAACCTTACTTCACAGCCAATTCGACGCGCTGGAGGAACCGGGACCGGACGAAAATCCCATCGTCGTCTCGATCGAGCCGCGACCGCGCGAGATCGTGGCGCAGATTATATCGGCGCTGAACATGGGCGAAGGCGCGAAGCCGCACGAGCAAGCATCTCTGAGATCATCCGGCCGCGGCGCGTGAACGAACCCGTAAGGAGCCGCCGATGCCTACCACGCTGTCGCCCAATCTGCTGGAGAAGATACCTGCCGCGCTGTCGCCCAGCCTGATGGAGAAGATGCCTGCCGCGCTGTCGCCCGATCTGCTGGCGAAAATGGACGCATATTGGCGCGCCGCAAATTACCTCACGGTCGGGCAGATTTATCTGCGGGATAATCCGCTGCTCGAAACCCCGCTCAAGCTCGAGCACATCAAACCTCGCCTACTTGGACATTGGGGCACGACTACCGGGATCAATTTCATTTATGTCCATCTGAATCGGCTGATCAAACAGCACGATCTGAACATGATTTATGTAATCGGCCCGGGACATGGCGGTCCTGGTCTGGTGGCACACAGCTATCTCGAAGGCTCGTACACCGAACGCTATCCG
>Ga0302326_10014133_pt1 | contig 16905 bp, 13 predicted proteins | sample Palsa_T0_3_FD_202264 | JGI IMG/M metagenome (GOLD analysis project Ga0302326, IMG submission 202264) | Peat permafrost microbial communities from Stordalen Mire near Abisko, Sweden - Palsa_T0_3 | ecosystem: Environmental > Terrestrial > Soil > Palsa > Peat permafrost | place: Sweden: Abisko...
TGGATGGTGGCGGTCGGGAGCTCGAAGCGGAGATCCGGAAGCAGCCCGCGGTATTGGCTAAAGAAACTAATGACCGTGATACCGTCGATAGAGCGGACTCGTCAAACACGAACAGCGGCTCTGAAACGAACCAAGACACGGCGAACAGAACGCAGGATGTCCACAGCGCACTTCTGCGCCGAAGTACCGTCCCTGAGAAGCCGACAGCCGACAGCGACCTCAGCGTGAGCTAAAGAGGATGGCTTCGACAAACCCATCACTGAGAAAACGACCGTGATCCAAAAGTCGACGGGCGGCTTAATGTGGATAAACGGCGGCGGCATCGGTGCAATCCTTTCAGGTGCTCCGCGTGCAGCCTCCCGTTGTTTGACCTGATGGACGCCGGTTAAACAACGTTCATGTGTACCGAATGTGTACCGTCGCGCCTCTGGCATCGAAAACACATACAAGATAAGGGCCAAATGGTGCGCCCGACTGGAATTGAACCAGCAACCTCGGCCTTAGGAGTGCCTTGCTCTATCCAATTGAGCTACGGGCGCGCACATCGTCCGAATTCGCGAACGGGATGGCACGTTCCCGGGTTGAAGCTTTGAGGCATGCGAACCGAGATGCGCCACATACCGCCCGTCAGCAGCGCGCCGAGCGGCTTTTTGATTGACCGTGATTTGCCGCCGGGATTCGCGGCATTCTATCATCCGCTGCACGCGGCATTTACGCCGCGCATGCAGGCAGCGCTTGCCCACCGCCACCGCATCATGGACGCGGCGCACGCCGGCCAGCTGCCAACGTATCTCGCGGCGTCGGCCGCCGGCGGCCAGTGGCAGATCGACCTTCCGGCGTGGGCCGCCGATCAGCGGAATCAGATGACCGGACCGGCCGACGATCACGAACTCATCGTCAAGATGCTCAACTCGGGCTCGCCCGCCGTGATGATCGATCTCGAAGATTCGATGGCGAACGAGTTCGCGTTCAGCTTGCGCGGCATCGATAACGCCGTCGCGGCCTACTACGGCGAACTCACCTACGTCGATGCCAAACGCGCGGGTGCGGTCATCGGCATCGAGCCGAGCTCAGCCACGCTTTGGACACGGGTGCGCGGACTGCATCTCTCGCAAGCGGGAATCTACGACGAACTCACCTCGGCGGCACTCTTCGATCTCGCGCTCCTGGCATACAAACTGGACTTTTCCCGGCTGCGTCATCCGCTGGCGATCTACATTCCGAAGTCGGAAACGGCCGATGAGGCCATCTGGTGGCGCGACGTGTTTCGCGCGGTGGCCGTCGCGAAGGGCGCGCCCCCCGACGCGATCAAGTGCATGGCACTCGTCGAGGCGCACAACTTCGCGTACGAGTTCGAGGAGTTCGCCTACGTCCTACGCGACCATCTGCTGGGCTTGAATCTGGGCCGCTGGGATTACATGGCAAGCCTGATCCACTATAACTTCAACGATCCCGCTTGGGTCTTGCCCGACCGCAACACGATTCCGTTCAACGTGCCGTTCTTTCAGGCGCTGCGCGAACGCATCCCCGAAGTCTGCCACACGCACGGACTGCTGGCGGTGGGCGGAATGACGGCGCTCTTCCCGGATCGCTCCAATCCCGCCGTCAACGCGCGCGCCCTCGCAGCGCTCGAGCAGGATAAGAAAAACGAGGCGGCCTGTCTCTTCGACGGTGCATGGACCGGCCACCCGGATCAAAACGAGATCGCGGTGGCGCAGTTTCCTAAGCCGAACCAGCAGATGGCGCGCATGCCCGGTGCAAACCGCCAGCCCGACTTGCGCCCGTCGATTGTCGGCGTCGGCACAACCTCCGTCGACGGCACCCGGGCAGCAGTCAAGACGGTGATCCGGTATCGCCACGGCTATCTGAGCGGCCGCGGCGCCTCGCTGCTCGACGGGTACATGGAAGATCTCGCAACGGATCGCATCTATCGGCTCATGATCGCGCAACGCATCATGCACGGAATGCACACCGCCGCCGAGGTCACGCAGCTCTTCGACGAGGAGTTCGCGAAGCTCGTCGCGGCCGAGCCGTCCGAAGCCCGAACGTACCACCAAGCCCGCATAGAAAGCGAAGCGATGATCGCCAACGGCTTTCACGACCCCGTATAGCGGCGCAGGCGCTGGCCCGCACCAAGAGCCAAATTTCGCTTGCCTAGGGGAGCTTCGACGCAGGCGAAGCAGGGGATCGCCGTCAAAGCCGTTCGTGATGAAGATCATCGTCCGCGGGATCGGCCGCGACCCGCGGCGTCCAGCAGTTTCGTTTGGCTAGGCTGACGAGAGCGCCGGGGAACCGCTTGTGATCGAGGCAGACCCTTCGCGCACGGTGCGGTCGCTGCTCGAAGGGCTGCCCCAGCTCGTCTGGGCCGCTGATGCCCAGGGCAGCTTCACCTACCTGAACAGTCGCTGGACCGAGTATACCGGCATGCCGCTCGAGCGGCTCCTGGGTTCGGGCTGGACGATGGCGGTCGAACCCAGTCAGCGCGACGCGATCGTTGCAGCCTGGAAATCCGACGTCGCCGCCTGCGTCGGGATCTCTGAGCATCGACTGCAGTATCGCCGGTTTGACGGTTCGTTCGGCTGGTTCTTGTGGCGCGCTGTTCCGATCTGCGGCGTCCGCGGTGAGGTGCTGCACTGGATCGGGACCCACACCGACATCGACGATGAAGTGCGGCTTACCGAAGTGTTGTCGGAAAGCGAAGAACGTTATCGATCGATCATCGAGACGACGCAGGAAGGCGTGTGGATCGTCGACGCCGATTGCAGGACGCGCTACGTCAACCGCCGGTTCGCCGAGATGCTCGGTTACGATCCCGACGAACTTTTCGGGCGTTCGGCCTTCGATCTTTTTCCAGCTTCGGAACACGCCATGGTCGCCGAGCAATTCGCGCGGCGGCGCGGCGGCGAGGTTGCGACGAAAGAATATCGCTTCGCCCGGCGCGACGGCAGCGATCTGTGGACGATCACCGCTGCCAACCCGATCTTCGACGGCAGGGGCGCCTTCATCGGATCCCTGGGAATGATTACGGATATTACCGGCCGCAAAATCATGGCGGACCGGCTCGCGGCCGTAGCAGCGCAGTACGAGTCCCTGGCCGAAGCGACGCCGCAGATTGTCTGGACCGCTGCGCCGGACGGTTCGTTCGACTACCTCAACGGCCGCTGGACGGAGTATACCGGTATCGCGCGCGAGCACGCCGGGAAGTGGGGCTGGATCCCGGCCGTGCACCGCGACGACATCGCGGAACTGCTCGTCGCCTGGCGAACGGCGCGCGAGGCGGGCACGGAACTCGAAGCGTCACTGCGGCTGCATGGCTCGGCGCAGAACGCTTATCGCTGGCACGTGATGCGCGCACGTCCGCTGCGTGGTCCCGACGGTTCAATCGGACGCTGGTTCGGCACCTTGACCGATATTCACAACGAGCGTCGCACGGGCCGCCAACTAGGAGTCATCGCGCGCACGAGCACCGTGCTGGCTGAATCGCTCGATCGCGATGCGTTGCTGAGCGGACTGACGAACTTGATTTGCGACGAATTCGCCCAGTTCGTCCTGATCGGTATGATCGACGACGAGCGCAGGCTGAACACGGTCGAAAGCGCGCATCGCCTGTCCGCTTCCGGCGCGGCCATGCGCGAGCTGCACGGCCGTCCGCTGCTGCTGCCCGAGTTCGAGGCAGCCGCAATCGCACGGATATCGCGCGGCGAAACCTATCGCGGCGAAGCCGACGCCGAACGGCTGGCGGCGGTCTTGCTGCCGGAAAACTGCGCGGCGATGGCCCACGTCGGCGCGGGCACATTCGTCTGCGCACCGCTGCAAGCCCGCGGCCGTACGCTTGGCGCCATCGTCGCCTTTGCTCCGCAGAACGCACCCTTTGCCGAAGACGAAACTGCGATCTTGGCAGAGATCGCCGCGCGCGCGGCGATCGCCCTCGAGAACGCGGAACTGTACGCTCGCGAACATCGCGTGTCGGCGACCTTACAGCAGGCGCTGCTGCCGACACGGTTGCCGGAGATCCCGGGCCTGAGCTTCGATGCCATTTATGAACCCGGGGCGACCGAAGCGCAAATCGGGGGCGACTGGTACGACGCCGTCGAGCTGCCCGATGGTCGCGTGATCGTGTCAATCGGCGACGTGACGGGACGCGGCTTGCGGGCTGCCGTCATCATGGGTCGGGTGCGTCAGGCGATCGAGGCGCTCGCAACCTATCAATCGGACCCGGCGCAGTTGCTCAACGCGGCTGACGCGGTGCTGCGGCGCACGCATCCCGACGCGATCGTGACGGCACTCGTCGGGCTCATCGATCTCAAACGGCGCACCTTCGCCTACGCGACCGCCGGGCACCCGACGCCGATCATCCGCGCCCAGGACGGCAGCTTGGTCACGCTGCCCGGCTCCGGACTGCCGCTCGGCTTGCGCGACGCGCATCAGCCGCCGACATCCACGATCGTGCTGCCGTCGAACTCGATGCTGCTGCTCTTTACCGATGGGCTCGTGGAATCGACGCGCAATATCGACGAGGGCGAACGGCGCGTCGCCGAGGCGCTGCGCAACGACCTCATCTGCGCGAGTCCCCATCCCGCCGCAGCGCTCAAAGCGGCCGTGCTCCACGACGGTTCCAGCGACGATGTCGCAGTCTTCACCATCAGCATCGGCGACTTGTCGGCGCTGGACGACGAAGAGCGGGGCGATTCGCCCCTGCGCAGCGCCTGGTCGATGCACTGGTCGTTCGACGCGCGCGACGCCCGCTCGACGCGCGACGTGCGCGATCTCTTCATGGGCTACCTGCGGGCCAAAGGTAAGGACGACGCCGACTATGCCGGCGCGGAGCTCGTCTTCGGCGAGTTGCTCGGCAACGTCGTCCGGCACGCTCCCGGGACGGTCGACATCGAAGTTGAGTGGCGCGGCGACGCGCCGGTGCTGCATGTCCTCGATCGCGGCCCAGGGTACGATCGGGCGGCGTCTTTGCCGTCGACGCTGAGCGAAACGGGCCGCGGACTGTACCTCGTCGCGACGCTGACCCGCGAATTCACCGTAACCCGGCTCCCGGGTTACGGTTCACACGCCCGCGCTGTGCTGCCGATCGATCGGACAGCGTAGCGCCGGGCTGTCCGCGGGTCGCTCATCCGACAATTGTACCGCGCAGCTCACCCAAGCCGACATGACGAGCGCCGACGACCGCACGTCCGCGCATGATGACGGTATCGCCGTTCTCCAGATAAGTGCGGCGTTCGCCACCGGGCAAATCGAAGGGCGCAGCGCCGCCGCGCGTCATCTCCAAAAGGCAGCCCGCGGCACCGGGGCCGTTCCCCGAAATCGTCCCACTGCCGAAAAGATCTCCCGGACGCACGCGCGATCCGTTCGATGTCAGATGCGCGAGTTGCTGCGCAAGATTCCAGTACATATTGCGAAAGTTCGTTTGGGCGATCAACGCCGGGGCGAGCCGGCCGGCGCGCATACGCTGCGTTTCGAGCAACACTTCGAGGTCGATATCGTACGCCCAGTGCTCGGCGCTGCGCAGATGCGGCAGTGGTTCGGGGTCGAGAACGCGGTTGTCCACCCGAAACGGCTCGAGCGCGTCGAGCGAGACGAGCCAGGCAGAGATCGATGTCGCAAACGACTTTCCCAACAGCGGCCCGAGCGGCACTGACTCCCAAGCTTGAATATCGCGCGCACTCCAGTCGTTGAGCAGCAGATACCCGTACACATGGTCGCGGACGGCATCGATGGAGATCGGCGAACCCTGCGCGTTGCCGGGGCCTGCGACGAATCCGAGCTCCAACTCGAAATCGAGCTGATCGGTTGGACCGAACGTCGGGGCTGCGGCAGCGCGCGCTCGACGCTGCCCGTTGGGACGCGAAATCAGCGTCCCGTCGAGGACGATCGTGCTCGACCGGCCATGGTAACCGATCGGCACGTACCGATAATTCGCCGCCAGCGGATCGCTCGGACGAAAGAGCTTACCGACGTTGGTCGCGTGTTCGATCGACGAGTAAAAATCGACGTAGTCCCCGACATCGATCGGCAGATGCATCGTCGCCTCAGCACGCTGGACCAATGATGATTCGACGAGGACCCGTTCCTGCGGCGTCGACGCTTCGCCGAACAGGTATTGCAGTCGCGCGCGCAGTGCCGACCAATGCCCGCGTCCACGCGCCAAGAACGGGTTGAGCGTGCGCGCGCCGTTGAGCGCAACCTCATCGATGAGCTCCGCCTCGAAGAGCGACGTCAGGTCAGCGATGAAGTTCCCGATGGCGACACCCGGCCGTGGCGCTTCGGCGGGCGGCGAGAAGATGCCCAGCGGCAAATTGTCGATATCGAAATCGGATCCGGCGGCGGTCGCGACCCAACTCGTCAGCGGAAGATATTCCTGTGCACCAACTCGATTGATCGCGCTCCCGGCTCCGCCGACCTGCCATGCCGCCGCCGCGTTCGTTCAAACACGAAGCCGGCGCCGCGCGTTCCTCGCGCCGGCGTTACCAGGCGGGGAGTGGCGGTTCAGCGGTCTGCTGAAAACGCGCTTTGACGTGCGCGATGTTGGGATCGATCGTAAGCCCGTAGAGGTTGCCGCCTTGATCGAGCACGTACATCCATTTGCCGTCGATGACGGGCGGCATGCGCATCAAGTTACTCGTCGTCAGGACCGGCGTGCCGCCATTGAGGACGGCGCCGGTCGTCGCGTCGAGTGCCCACAGCTGGCTCGTGCCGGCCGCCGTCGGCGACGATACGAACACGACGTTGCCGGCCGTAACGCTGGGCGCCGACCGCGGTTGCCCGTCGTGACTACCGATGTTGTACGAGTCCGCGCCAAACTGCGCGTCCCACACGATCGAGGGGGTCGTGCAGTTCGTTACGCCGATGGCGACCATGCCGGGAGGCTCGATTGAACCGCCTTGAGCGGTCGGGACGTTCGCATAGTAGAGCCCGGTCAGCGGCGAGTACGCTCCGTTACCGATATACGAAACCTCGTCTTCAGCTTCAGAGAACGTGAAACTGGCCAGCGGGCCGCCGCTGATCTTCGACACGTTATAGAAATTGAGCAATCCCGCTTTGCCCTGTATCGCCACAACCGAGGAGCAGTGGAGCGGATCGAAGATCACCGGCGTGCCGGAAAGGTCGAGATTGCGCGCCGTATCGTTGAAGGTGTACTTCACGGCGTGGCTGGACAGAACCGTCGACAAATCACTCGAGAGTTTCACCAGATGCTCACCGTAGCCGACCTGCTCATTGGTGGTTTTCACAAACGGCGCCTTCGGCCCGATCACGCCTTGGTTGATGTCGGCATTCCCGACTCCAATGTAGACGTTCCCGGCGCTGTCGAGCGTGGCGCCGCCCCAGCCCCAGACGCCGCCGCCGCTGTACGCCGCGCCCTGGTCGTAGACCGTGAAGAACGTATTACCCAGCGTCATCGAACTGACGTTTACGGCCGCAATCCGCCCGCGCCATGAGGAGAGGTCGCAGGTCGAGCCCGTCCCGACATAAAGGGTGCCCCCGCTGAGCGTGAGGCCGGTATGGGCGAAATCGATTTCGCCCGGCAAGTTTGTCGGCGTGATGTTCACGGATCCCAACGTAGCGCCGGTCGCCGGGTCGAGCTTATAGACCGTGATTGTCTGCGGAGTATTCGGCGCCGTATTCGTTCCATCGACCATGTACATGACGTTGGCGACCGGATCGTAGACGGCCGTGGCCTGGTTCCCAAGCGTCAACAGCGGCCCGTTATTGACGCACTGCATTTGCTCGCTCCCGAAAGACTGACTCCATACTTGGGCGCCGGTGAGTGCATCGAATGCGTACTCGATGCCGTTCCGGCCGCCGGCGAAGAGCAGCCCTTGATGCGTCCCTATTTTCGCGGCGAGAATCGGCTGCGTTTGAGACCCGCTTTCGGCGAGTTTCGCCTGCCAACCCAGGTGCAAGATTGAGATGCTCGCGGTCGTGAACAGTTTCGAATTGGGATTGTATCCGTTATGTGCGTTATCGTAGCCGTACGTGGGCCACGAGTTGAACGTGTCCGTCGACGCGGCGACCGCGGCCGCCACCGACGCCGTTCCTCGAGCGTCCGCGCTCAACGGCGTCGACCCGCCGGCGGTTGTCGGGAGCGAACTTGCTCCGCCGCCGCATCCGGCACACAGGGCGGCGAGGATCGCCGTCAGCGACAACATACCGAGGCGTCGCAGGCGGCGGTTTGAATAGAACATCAGCCGCGCTTACTTCGCCTAGCATCCCGGGAACCTCCCGTCGGACGCGCCTCCCAAAGGTCCCGCGGCGCTGTGACTCGCGACGCCGGTCGAAATGCGGAGTTGCCGGCGCCGACCGGTCAGCCGATAACGGTGTGCCGGTTCCCGCCGTGCAGCTCGGCGTGGATCTTCGCGGCATCGGACATGAATTGGCCCGCGTGCTGCATGTGGGCATGGGCAAGCAACGCGAAGTTCGCCGCTTGCTCGTGAGCACCGTGCGAATACGACTCGGCGGCGCGGTCGCTGAACTCCGCGGCCGTTCGCAGATGCGACGCCGCCTCGCTATGGGGAATGATGGCTTGGTGATTCGCCACGCAAGACTCCTTACCGCCGCCTCTGCGCCCGAGGCACACGGAACGCGCCGGTGAACTCGCCGGTGAAGGCGCGATGTACAAACTTGCCGTCCGAACCTCGCCGGTCCTGGCTTGCAGCGGCGGCGATCATCTCCCGGGACGAAAGTAGCTGAAGTTCATGCCCTTGCATGTCGTAGTTCCCGTTGACGGTTCTCCACTATCGAAGCACGCCGCCGCCTGGGGTATTGCTTTGTGCCGGCGCACCGGCGCCGTCATGTCGGTCTGCAGCGTGTTCGATCCGATGCTCAGCTGCGTTGCCGGCGCCGAGGGCGCGCTGATCGACCCGCGACCGATGCTTGAAGCGCTCGCAGCGGATGCCGGCCGGTTCTGCGCCGCCGCCATTTCGCAAGCGGCCGCCGAGAGCGTCAGCGTGACGAGTGAGATTCTCGAAGGCGCGCCGGCGGCATCGATCGACGACTTCGCCTGCGCGCGCGGCGCCGACCTCGTCGTGCTCGGAACGCATGCGCGAAGCGGTCTCGCGCTGGGTGTTCTCGGCAGTGTCACCGCCGAGGTTGTCCGCTCGAGCCGCCTCCCGGTCGTAACCGTCCGAGCGGAAACCGTTCTGTCCGAAACAGGCCCGATTGTCGTCGCCGTCGACGATTCCGAAGCGTCCGCTGCTGCCGCGCGTGTCGCGCTGACGATCGCCGCCGAGCTGGGAGCTCCAATCCAGCTCATCTTTGTCGACGCTCATGGCGACCCGCCGCCGGCAGCGCTCGGCGACCTAGCCCGCGAAGCCGCAGCGGCCGGTGTCGTCTGCAGCACCCAAATCCGCCACGGCGCGATCGTTGAGAGCTTGATGGCCGCCGCCGCGGAGAGCGGCGCAAGCATGTTGGCAGCCGGCACACACGGCCGCGGAGGGCTCGAACGGCTCTGGCTCGGCAGCGTTGCCGAAGGTTTGATCCGCCGCTCGCTCATTCCGGTGCTCGTCGTTCGATGCGCGCCCGCTGCGGTTCCGAAAGCAAAGCTTCCATCTTGACGACGATCCTGACGGAAACGCTTGCAATCGCCTGCGAAATCTCGGGCCGCGTCGCGCCGCATGTGCTTGAACACTTGGGCGAGGGTCGTTGAAAATCCATCTCGGCGAGTACGGCGTGGGGCGTCGACATCAGCCGAGCGACTCCAGCGTGATCCACCGCTCAGCCCATTGCTCGAGCGCGCGAACGACGGGTTCGAGTTCATGACCCGAGCAGGTCAGCTCGTACGTTACCCGCACCGGCGGGCCGGAGCTTACCTCGCGCTTGACGATCCCGACGCCCTCGAGTTCGCGCAGCCGCTCGCTTAGGAGGCGGTCCGAGACTCCCGTGACGCGCGCCAGCAACTCGTTAAAGCGGCACGGACCCGAGATGAGCGTCTGAACGATAGCCCCTGTCCAGCGCTTGCCGACCAGTTCCGCGGCAAGCTGAAAGCGTGGGCACAGTTGTCCGCCCAGATCCACAACACGTTCCTGCGGCCGTTCCATCGGCCTATCCTATCACATGTTGCCTACTTGACAAAAGCCTAGTTACATGCTTTTAATATGCTAGCTACCAAAAGTAAGTGAAGCTCGCCCTTGCAGCGGGCCGGAGAACGTCCATGAATCTTAAGCGAGCCGTCACCGCCGGCCTCATCGGCGGCGTCGTTGTCGACCTCTTCCTCATCCTGATACGGGTCGCGCCGTTCCCCGGGATTTATCAGTTCATCGCCTCGACCGTCGTCGGGCCTGTCGCGTTCAGTTCGAGCGCCTATATCGCGCTCGGCGTCGTCATGCACTTCGTCATCTCGATCATCTTTGCGCTCGCATACGCGTTCATCGCGCAGCGGTCGCCGGTGCTGCTCGAGCACCCCATTCGGTGGGGCGCAATCTTCGGCGTTGCCGTCATGCTGGTGATGCAGGTGGTGACGGGCGTCGCGCATGCTTCGCAACCTCCAACTGTCCAGGGAATCGTGATCGGCCTGATCGCTCACGTCGTCTTCTTCGGACTTCCCGTCGCGTGGTACATCGCGCGGCCGGATAAACCTCAGACTGCAGCAGCCGGACTCGTTCCGCATTCATAAGCAGCGTCGTCCGAGGAGGCACCCGTCTTGAACAATCCTGTCATCTCACCGGCACCAACGTTTCAGGTGCAGCGTGCCGCCGACCGTGCGTCTTACGATCACGGCTGGCTGCGCACGAGCCATTCGTTGAGTTTCGCCGAATACTACGACCCGCAGAACGTCAACTGGGGTCGCCTCCGCGTGTTCAACGACGATCGCGTTTCGGGCGGAAACGGCTTTGGTACACACCCGCACCGTGACATGGAAATCCTGACGTACGTACTGTCGGGCCAGCTCGAACATCGAGACAGCCTCGGAAGCCATGGCGTCGTCGGACCGGGCGGCGTACAGTTCATGAGTGCCGGAACCGGGATCCGGCATTCGGAAGTCAACCATTCCGAAAACGAAGAACTGCACTTCCTGCAAATGTGGATCGAACCTGGACGTCTCGGTGAGAAGCCGCTCTACGGGCAGATCGATTTCACCGGCGAAGAGCGTCGCGGAAAATGGCTCAGCGTCGCGTCGGGCCAATCGGCTGTCCAAGCACCCGTACGGCTCACGCAGGATGCGTCGTGCTTCGTCAGCCGGCTCGAAGGCGAGTCCTTGCGTCACACCTTCGAACCGGAACGGCTCGGCTTTCTGTTTGTCGCCGCGGGGACGATCGACGCGGTGGGAATCGACGGCCTTGGTGCCGCAGCCGGCACGGAGATCGGCCTCGCTGCGGGGGATGCGATCCGAATCTCGGGCGTACCACGTCTTGGCCTCAGCGGTACTGGCGAGGTCGTGCTCTGGGACCTTCCACGCTGAAGGAAGCAGCCGTCGACGGGCGGCTCGGCGAAGCCGAACGCAACAGATTCGACGAAGTCGAATCCCTACCGCACGAGCACGAATCTGCCGCCGTTTGTGGTTAGGATGACCAGCAGCATCGAGATCAGCGTCAAATCGTACGACCAGCCTAATCCAGCCTTGCCCCAGAAACCGGTTTTCCAGACCATCATCTTCTTCTGAATCGCGCCGAGCATAACGAGGATCAACCCGATGGCGGCCAGTTGCTGGAGCACGCCAAGAATCAGTGCCGCACCGCCCGCGAGTTCAGCGACGGCGAGGAAAATCGTAAAGCTCTTGGACATGCCGATGCTCTTGCTGCGTGCGTCGGGATCCTTGAGATCTTCGTACCCGCTGTCGGCATAGATCGCGCCGGCCATTACCCTGAGAAACAGCAAGCCGTAATCGGTTACCGGTGCGAGATCGATCATACGGTCAGCGCGGCTCCAAGCAAGCTCATCATAGCGTGTGGCGATAGCGGTTGTAAATCAGCACTCCTTGTGATGTAGCTGAACCGCTTGTATTGGTGTGGCCGTGACCCGCGCGGGTGCGGCTAGCCCGAAGTTGGAATCGTCAACTTTCAAGTTGTGTTCCGGCCAGCGGCTGGTCACCGCTCTAACCAACGACATGTCAAAGTGAGGCGACTCCACAGTGCAGAAGGTCGACCCGAACGATGGAACGCCGACGTACGCCCGCGCAGGCGAATGCCGGGGCCGGTCGCTAGCGGCAACACGTCGACGCCACGTGCGGGCATAATCCGCTAAGCTATGCGAGATGCACCCGCGGAACCGGCCGGTCAACCTGATATCGTCCTCATCGGCGCCGGCATCATGAGTGCCACGCTAGCGGCTATCTTGAAAGAGTTGGATCCCGATCTGAAGATTGAGATGTACGAAGTTCTTGGCAGTGCGGCTCAGGAAAGCTCGAACGCATGGAATAATGCGGGGACGGGTCACGCGGCTCTTTGCGAGTTGAACTACACACCTCAGGCGAACGACGGCAGCATCGATATCTCAAAGGCTCTCGTCGTCAACACCGAATTCGATCTTTCTCGTCAGTTCTGGACCTATTTGGTAAAAAAGGGGGCGATCAAGGATCCAAAGTCCTTCATCCATCCCGTGCCGCACATCAGTTTCGTGCGTGGATCGGACAATGTGGCGTTTCTCAAAAAGCGGCACGCGGCGCTCACCGCCAATCACCTTTATCACGGCATGGAGTACTCCGAAGACAAGCGAGAGATAGAGCAATGGATCCCGCTCGTCATGGAAGGACGCGATCTGAACGAGACCGTCGCCGCGACAAGGATGGTCACCGGAACGGATGTCGACTTCGGAGCACTAACGAGAAATCTGCTTGACTCGCTGCGCGCCAAGCAGGGGTTCGCGCTCCACGTTTTCCAGCGCGTTCAGAGTCTGCATCGTGATGGAGCCCGGTGGCGAGTGCGCATAAAAGACGAGAGAAGCGGGAGCCACCGGGACGTCCTTACCAAATTCGTCTTCCTCGGCGCTGGCGGCGGCTCACTGCCCCTGCTGCAGAAATCCGGCATTCCCGAGGCACGCGGGTACGCCGGATTTCCGGTCAGCGGGATTTGGCTGCGCTGCGACGCGCCCGAGATCGCCAGCCGGCACGATGCGAAAGTTTACGGCAAAGCGTCGGTCGGTTCACCTCCGATGTCCGTGCCCCATCTCGACCGGCGCAATGTCGACGGCAAGGTGTCAGTTCTGTTTGGCCCCTACGGCGGGTTCACGACGAAGTTCCTGAAGCACGGATCCTATCTCGATCTCTTCGGATCGATCGATCTTCAGAACATTGCGCCGTTGCTAGCCGTCGGCAAAGATAACTTCGCGCTCGAGAAGTATCTGATCGGTCAGGTCCTCGAGACGCCGGAGCAAAGGTTAGCTGCTCTGCGCGAGTACTTCCCAAATGCCAAGGGCGAGGACTGGCGCTTAGAGGTGGCCGGCCAGCGCGTGCAAATTGTGAAAAAGGATCCGAGACGCGGCGGCATTCTGCAATTCGGCACGGAAGTTGTGTCGTCGGCGGACGGCTCCATCGCCGCGATCCTGGGCGCTTCCCCGGGGGCTTCCACAGCCGTGGCGATCATGCTCGAGGTGATCGAGCGCTGTTTCCCTGCGAAGCTCGAAGATGGCAGCTGGAACGCAAAGCTGGTGGAGCTGATTCCGTCTTTCGGCCAATCTTTGGTAGATAATCCAGAGCTGTGCCAGCGTGTACGTGCCGAATCTGCAGCCGTCTTACAGATAGATACTGGTCCCGATGGCGCCTCACACGTCGCGCAGACTGCCCGCGCTTAGACTGTCCGAGCGAAGCCGTTGGCGTTGCGAAGAACTTCACGCACCATGTCGCCGGTACGCTGAATGTGGACCGCTGACAGTTCGATGGCGCCGGGGATGTCGCGCGCAAGCGCGGCTTCGAGGATCAGGCGGTGCTCGTCGCGCACATCGCGTGGAATTTCCGGATGGCTGATCGCGATGCGCCGGTAACGCTCATGCTGGTCGTAGATGACGAAACGGAAATGCAGCAGCCAGCGCGAGGTGCAAGCAGCGACGAGCGCATCGTGAAAGGCGCGATTACGCTGCTCCCAATCGCTGAAGTGCAGGCTGGAACTCGCGGCGGTTCGCGGCTCGGCCTTGGCGAGGTGATGGTGCGCCGCAACAAGCTGCGATTCCCATGCGTCGTCGCCGCGGAAAACGCTCTCCTCGATTGCCTGGGTTTCGAGCAAGATGCGCATGCGCGTGATATCTTCGAGATCACTCAGCGACAGCTTGCTCGCTCGGAAGCCGCGCTGTCCCTCGGCGGTGACGAGTCCCTCGGATGCAAGTCGTGAAAGCGCTTCACGCAACGGACTTGCGCTGATTTCGTAGTCGGCTTTGAGCTGTTCGACCCGCAGCCGCGAGCCGGGCACCAGGCGACCCGCGATCAAGTCGTCGCGCATGCGCCGATAGGCTTCGTCGCTCAGCGTCTTGGGAGGATCGTCCGACTCGTACGCTCGCACATCTCGGGCGTTCGGCGTTGTGGCGCCGTGAACATTTAACGATAATAACAAACAATATCGATATTTTACTTGACAAACGATGTTTCCCGGATGAAAATACGTTCACGCCGACAGCATTCCGGAACATTCTTTCCGCGCGCCGGCGCTTGCTTTCTTGAGTAGATGAGCATTAAGGCAGACGGACGATTTGCATTTCGAGTCCACCCCCACGCCGGCTTCGCACCGCATTCAACTCATCGGTACCGATCGCGAGTTCAGCTGCGCGCCGGGTCAAGACGTGCTCAACGCATCGATCAGGGCCGGTGTCGGCTGGCTGCCCGTTGGCTGCCGGGGCGGCGGCTGCGGCGTCTGCCGGGTGATCGTGTGCAGCGGTGAGTATGTCGCGGGCCGCATGAGCAAACGGCACGTCGCTGCTGACGGGGCCGGCGCTCGCTTTGCGCTCGCCTGTCGCGTCTATCCTGCGAGCGATCTCATCGTCGAACTCGCGCCGATCGCCGGCTCGCCGGCGCCGTTACTACATCCGTAATTCACTAGTCGCGTAAACGGAGGATCTCATGGCAATCGAAGGTGTGATGCGTGCGGGTCACGTGCAAGTCCGCGTAATGGATATCGATGCTGCGGTCAAGCACTACACAGAATTCTACGGCATGCTCGAAGTTGCGCGCGATGCGAGCAGGGTATACCTCAAAGCCTGGGACGAGTTCGATCATCATTCGCTCGTGCTGCGCGAAGCCGACGAACCGGGCATGGATCACGTCGCCTTCAAAGTTCGTCATGAATCGGATCTGGATCGCATCCAAGGTGAGCTGGCCGAACGTTTGATCGGCGTCACGCGTATCGCGGCGGGCGAACAAATCGGTGTCGGCCGCCGGATTGCCTTCACGGCGCCGACCGGTCATCGCATTGAACTCTATGCGACGTGCGAACTTCCGGGGAATGGCTTGCCGACGCGCAATCCCGACGTTTCGCCCGATGGCTTAAAGGGCATGAAAGTCATGCGCTTCGAGCACGTTCTCCTTTACGGCCCGCAGGTCGAAGAGACGATCAAACTCTTCCACGACGTGCTCGGCTTCGGCGTCGTCGAGGATATCGTGACGGAAGATGGCGTGCGGATCGCCGGCTTCTTGAGTTGCGCGAGTAAGTCGCACGACATCGCGTTCATCAGCGCACCCGAAACGCGCTTTCACCACCTGTCGTACTACGTCGAGTCGTGGGACGCCATCATGCAAGCGGCGGATATCATTCGGAAAAACAATATCCCACTCGATATCGGCCCGACGCGCCACGGCATCAGCCGCGGTCTGACGATCTACTTTTTCGATCCTTCGGGAAATCGCAATGAAGTCTTCACCGGCAGCTATCCATACTATCCGGACCGGCCCACGATCAGCTGGGACAGCTCGGAACTTGGTAAGGCGATCTTCTATTTTGAAGGCCGTTTGAACGAAGCGTTCCTGGCGGTAACGACCTAGAGGATTCGTCTCGGCTATCGCTCGACGAACCCGTCGCGTTTCGGCTTCGCCGGGGTGAACCGAGCGAAGCCGAGGGCACCCATCCGCCGTTAGCAGAAGGCTCTCTAGATGTCGATGACCACCCAGCCGAATGCCCAAACGGCGCGTTCGGCCGCCCAGACTCTAAATTTTATCGGTGGACGTTATCTGCCCGGCGGCGGGGGCCGCTTCGAGAATATCAGCCCGGTCGACGGATCAGTCGTATCGGTCGTTCACGAAGCCGACCGGGCCGACGTCGACGCCGCCGTGAGCGCGGCCCGCGCCGCGCTCCGCGGACCCTGGGGCACGATGGACGTCTCGCGGCGCGCGGAGTTGCTCTACGCCGTCGCCGACGAGATCACGCGACGTTTCGATGATTTTCTCATCGCCGAAGTCAACGATACGGGCAAGCCTGTCACGCTAGCGAGCCACCTCGATATTCCGCGCGGCGCCGCGAATTTCAAGACGTTCGCCGACATCGTAAAAAACGTGCCGACCGAAGCTTTTGAGATGACGACGCCTGACGGCGCGCGGGTGTTGAACTACAGCATCCGGCGGCCGCGCGGCGTCGTCGGCGTCATCAGCCCGTGGAATCTGCCGTTGCTGCTGATGACCTGGAAAGTCGGCCCAGCGCTGGCGTGCGGCAATGCCGTCATCGTCAAACCTTCGGAAGAAACGCCCAGCACGGCGACGCTGCTGGGCGAGGTAATGAACGCCGTCGGGATCCCAGCGGGGGTTTATAACGTCATCAACGGTTTTGGTCCGGCGTCGGCGGGCGAGTTCTTGACGCAGCACCGCGGCGTCGACGCGTTCACCTTCACCGGCGAAACGTCGACCGGAACCGCGATCATGAAGGCGGCCGCCGACGGTGTTCGTCCGGTATCGTTCGAGTTAGGCGGCAAGAACGCAGCGCTGATCTTCGCCGACTGCGATTTCGACGCCGCGGTAGAAGGCACGGCACGGTCGGCGTTTGCGAACACCGG
>Ga0302326_10014137_pt1 | contig 16903 bp, 10 predicted proteins | sample Palsa_T0_3_FD_202264 | JGI IMG/M metagenome (GOLD analysis project Ga0302326, IMG submission 202264) | Peat permafrost microbial communities from Stordalen Mire near Abisko, Sweden - Palsa_T0_3 | ecosystem: Environmental > Terrestrial > Soil > Palsa > Peat permafrost | place: Sweden: Abisko...
AGTTTCGATGTTTAAATCGACCCATGCTGGCGACGTTGCAAATCGTACAGAGCCCCGAAAAAGCCGGCGTCTTACTCCAGCCCGGCCGACTTCGTCTCCTCGAACAATTAACTGAGCCGGATTCCGCCGCCGGACTCGCCCGCCGCCTCGGCGTGCCTCGGCAGAAACTGAACTACCATCTGCGCGAACTAGAGCGCGAAGGCTTTGTGGAGTTGATCGAGGAACGCCGTAAAGGCAACTGCATGGAACGCGTGGTGCGTGCAGTGGCCCGCGAATTCCTGATCGCTCCCCAGACCGGCGGTCGCATCACTGCCGACCGTTTCTCCGCCGCTTATCTTGCTTCGACTGCCGCGCGCATGATTCGGGAGCTGGCCGCTTTCTGCATCCGCGCGCGCCGGGCCGGAAAACGCGTGGCAACGCTAACTCTCGAAACCGAGATCCGCTTCGCCAGCGCTGAATCCCGCGCCGCCTTCGCCGAAGAGATGACCGCCTCCATTGCGCACCTCGCGGCGAAATATCATAACGAGAGGGCCGAAGGAGGGCGGCGTTTCCGCCTGCTCTCCGCCGTTTATCCCGCCGTCAGACTGGAAGAACCGGCGAGCGAATCCGCAAATCTGGAGTGAAATATGAGCAGATCCCACGAGACCGTCATCGATATAAAAGCGACCCCTGAAGAAGTTTTCCGGGCCATCACGGACCCCGAACAGATTGTGAAATGGTTCTGCGACGAAGCCCGAGTCGATCCGCGCGTCGGCGGGGAATATTATTTCGCTTGGGGAGGGATGGGCGCTACAACCACCATCACCGCCTGGGAGCCCGGCAAGCATTTCGGCACTTCGAGCGAACGGTCCAAAACCTACGGCCACAAAGGCCCCGTAGACACAGGCGTTGTACAACAGATGTGTGTCGATTACTACATCGAATCGCTGGGCGGAGGAATCACGCGCCTCCGTCTGGTGCAGTCCGGCTTCGGCCCCGAAACAGCTTGGGACGACGAGTTCGCCGACACGAAATCCGGCTGGGCAGACTTCCTGAAAAAACTAAAGGAGTTGGTCGAAAATTAATCCACATGCAACGAATACGCAGCACGATTACGTTCGGCTCGCTGTTGCTCATCTTCTGCTTAATAGGAGGAGAGGAAGTGCGATCTCAGCAGCCTGAAAAGCCGCAGCCGCCTGTCCAACCGGAGCAGCGCGGGCGCATTCTTGGAATCGGCGGTGTCTTCTTCAAATCCGCCAATCGGAATCAGATGCGCGAATGGTATGCAAAGCATCTTGGACTGGCCGACAAAGGCGGAGGCGTGATGCTTCCGTGGCGCGAACACGATGACCCGCAAAAGGAACACGTGACGGTTTGGACTATTTTTCCCGCCTCCACCGACTATATCCCCGTCACGCAACCGTTCATGGTCAACTACATCGTGGATGATCTGGATGCTTTGCTCGACCGCTTAAAACAAGAGGGAGTAAAGATTGACGCCAAACGGATGAATGAGTCCTTCGGTCGCTTTGCTTGGATCTATGACTCGGATGGGAATAAGATTGAGCTCTGGCAGCCGGCATCCGCAAAGCCCTAAGGGCCTTCCCCTGCCCTTACTCAAAACGACAAGAAACGTGACACTCGCGGCCGGCAGAGTGATAACTCCCGCTGGAACCTTAACGCCTTTGAACCGCGGAATCAAATAGCCGGCTCCCAGCGTGAGTTCCTTGCCATTGAGATCCGCACGCGTGCCTTCCAGTTGCGGCGCCGTCAATGTGTATTGTTCGGAGGCCGCGGGAACTGTGCGTGCCACTATCAGAGCGCTGGAGCTTTCATTGACCTAGCCTTCGGCCTTTCGGGGACCCTCAAACACCTTATCGCAATAATACCGCCGTGCGCAAACTCACTAGTGGCCTGTCGCAGCGAAATCGTTAGTATGGCTCCCAGCGGGTTGTGGTACTCGCAGCGGCGACACGTGTGTCGACGCGGCACGCAAGAGTGCGTGCGCTACAAACGCCCATGGTAACGATTTCGCTGAGACATGCCACTAGAAGCTATCCCGCGATTTTGTTAGCAGTTGCGTCCCCAGGCTGACGCCAGGGGTCATAACCACGTCCCTTAGGGCGGGGATCCGGCTATTTGTGTAAGGGTTGGCTACGCTTCTTCGAGCTACGCGCCAGCGGTGCCGATCAGCAATTCTCTAATCATGAGCCCGAGCTTCATAAACTCGGCGTACACGGAAGGCTTGCGAAAATATCCATCAAATCCCAAAGCTTTTACAGCTTCACGATCATCCGCGGAGTCAGAAGAGGTCACTACCAACACGCGTGCGTTCCTACAAGCAGAACTGTTCCGCATGTAGCGCAAGACTTCTATGCCGTTCTTTTTAGGAAGATTCAAGTCGAGTAGAACGAGGTCCGGACAAGACACACCCTGACCTGCCGCCGCCTGGTCGATAAATTCCATCGCCTGGCGCCCGTCATTGACAATCGCGACTGCAGCGTTGACTTGGGCGGCGGCGATCGCTTGACGGATCAGGAACAAATCAGCCTTACTGTCCTCCACCACCAATATCTGTGCTTGCTTCTGCGAAGCTAACTCAGACGGGGAGAGTGAAGTTGAAGGTGGATCCTTTTCCGATCTGGGAATCGACCCAGATGCGGCCATGATATCGCTCGACGATTCGCTGACAGATAGCCAGTCCAATTCCTGTGCCGGAATATTCGTCTCCAGTGTGGAGTCTCTTAAAAAGGCCAAAGATTCGCTCCTTGTACTCTGCCTCGATACCGAGGCCGTTGTCGCTGACAGAAAACAGCCAGCTTTCGCCGTCACGCCGCGCCGATACCTTTACCACCGGCGGCGTTTCGGGTCGACGATATTTGATGGCGTTACCCACCAAGTTTTGGAAAAGCTGTTGAAGCTGCGTCGCATGGACTCGCACGGACGGTAACGGTTCGCAAATCACTTCCGCGCCGCTTGCCCTTATCGCGCCATCGAGGTTGGCGAGCGCCCCGTTCAGCGCAGCGCTGGCATCCTCGGCGGTTTCCGGACGATCAAGCTGGCCCGCTTGAGTATAAGCGAGAAGGTCCCTCACCAGCAGTTCCATCCGGGTGGCCCCGGAGCTGACGAAGTTCAAAAAATCGCGGGTGTCGCCTTCCAACTTGTCCCCCAGCTGTTGAGCCAGAAGTTCGCTGTAGATCTTAACGGTGCGCAACGGTTCCTGCAGATCGTGACTCGCGGAATAGGCGAACTGTTCCAGATCCTGATTGGCCCGCAAGAGCTCCGCCTCCGCACGCTTGCGCGCGGTCACATCTATAAAAATCACGCCTATGCGGCGCTTCGTCTCGTCCTCAAGCCGGAACGAATAAAGATCCAGCACCCGCCCTTGCGTCAGAAGTCCACGTTCACCGCGGACAGACTCTCCCGTTCGGAGGATCTCGTCGAATACATCTATCCAGGACTGAGCTTCCGTGGAAAGAACGCCCCTAATCGTGTCGTGTCCGACGTTCACGGTCACGCCACTTTGGACCTTCAACGCTGGGTTTGCGGCAATATACAGGTAGTCTCCGGGTTTACCGTCAGCCGGGGGGATGGCTTCAATTATGCAAAAGCCCTCGTCGATGGAATTGAAAAGTGTCCGGTAGCGCGACTCGCTCTCGAACAGGGCCGACTGCGCCGATACGCGATCGGTAACATCGTATCCTTCGACCAGAATGCCCGTGACCTTGCCGGCCGCGTCGGTAATCGGCTGGTATATAAAATCGATCAGCATCGTTTCCAACAGGCCGTCCGGCGTGCGCTGCAACTGGAGGGGAGTTTCAAGTCCCTTGAATGGCTCGCCGGTCCGATAGCACTGGTCGAGAAGTTCGAAATATCCCTGACCTTCGGCTTCAGGAACAGCTTCACGAACCGGCTTGCCGAGACACTCGCGGTTTCCTACCAGACGCGAGTAAGCGTCGTTTAAGAATTCGAAGACATGGTTGGGGCCGTGGAGCACGCAGATGAATCCTGGCGCCTGCTGGAACAGCGCCCGCGTGCGCCGCTCGCTGTCGCGAAGCGCCACCATGGCCTCCTGTCTCACGCGCGAGAGTTCGAGGAGAGAGTTTACGCGAGCAATGAGTTCGCGCGCGGAAAACGGTTTGGCCAAGTAGTCATCCGCGCCCGCATCCAGACCTTCCACCCGGCTTTCCTCGCCAGCGCGCGCCGACAGCATGATAACCGGGATATCGCGCAAGTCCGCGTCTGACCGGATGGCGCGCAATAGACCGAAGCCGTCCAGGTTTGGCATCATTACGTCGGTAAGGATCAGGTCGGGACGTTTCGCACGTATAGCATCGAGGGCCTCTTGTCCGTCGGCAACGGTTTGAACGTCGCAACTCCGCGCGAGCAGCCGCCGGACATACCCGCGCATGTCGGCGTTGTCATCGGCAAGGAGTATGCGCGTGCCCTCACGCAATGCCGGCATGTCGCCGGAAGAAATGGAATAGTCGGGCGGCACCTCAAACGTTGCGGGTTCGTCCGAAATCCATTGCAACGCTTCTTCGACATAGGCGTCGGCGCGGATGGAGGTCGAAGACAGGTTCCTGGCCGCGTCCACACGCTCTTTCGGTAGATGCCCCATACCGAAAGGCATGCGAATTGTTAGCGTGGTTCCCAGACCGACTTCACTTTCGGCGTGGATGTCTCCCCCATGGAGCTTGACGAGTTCCTGCACCAAAGCAAGTCCGATACCGCTGCCTTCATAAGAGCGGCTCTTCTGCCCCGCGATCCGGTGGAAACGCTCGAAGAGGCGCGGCAGTTCCGCCTTTGGTATGCCGACGCCGGTGTCCTGGACCGACAGTTCCAGTTTCCCATTGGCCTTGCGCAGGCGAACGGCGATCTCTCCTTCGAAAGTAAATTTAAAGGCGTTGGAGAGAAGGTTCAGAACGATCTTTTCCCACATGCCCGGATCCACAAAGACCTGCTCGGTGAGAGGGGGGCAATCCACCACCAGCTTCAGCCCGGCGCGGTCGCAGGCGGAACGGAAATTGCTCGCCAGCTCAGCCGTCAGGGCGGCCACGTCGGTGGGCAGATAGGTAGCCTGCGCGCGCCCCGCTTCAATACGTGAAAAATCGAGCAATGAATTGACAAGCTTGAGCAGCCGCAGAGAGTTCCGGTGGGCGACGTCGAGCTGCTCCCGCTCATTCTCCGGCAGGGTTTTGGCCGCCAGCGCGGCCTCCAGGTTGCCTATCATCAGAGTTAACGGCGTCCGGAACTCATGGCTGACATTGGAGAAAAAAGCCGTCTTTGCATGGTCGAGCTGCTCCAGCATGTCGGCCCGCTTTTTCTCTTCTTCCGCTACGCGCGTGTTTTGGATGACGGTGCCCACCTGGGTGGCCGCAAGCTCGAAAAACGTTTGGTAATCCCGATCGACCGGTCGTGTCGGATTCACGCCGGCGATCAAGAGGCCGAGGGGCTTGTCGTCACCTCGTGAGATCACTGGCAGAATAATCGCTTCTGAAATTTTCTGGTCAGCGGGTCCGCGCGGAAAAGCGTCGAACCGCGCGACGGGCACGCGTCTGGGGGTCCTCTCAAAGAACACTTCCGCCAGCGGCCACACCACGCTTCCGGAGTTTCCGCCTCTTAGGTCGACCACGCGAGGTGAAAGAAGTTCTCCCCCGTTTTCAAAACCGACGGTCTGCTTGAGAACGGCCTGGGCTCCGTCGGGATCGATCACATAGAGCAGAGCGAACGGCACGTCCGAGGGATTGTTTTTCAACTCTCGGCCAATGATCGCGCAAGCCTCGTCGGTGCTCTTGCCCACGTAAGGGCCGCCAGCCAACTCCGACAACGTTCGCAAGCGCCGCGCACCGATAACCTTGGAAGTGACATCGTTGTTAGGGCAGAACAACCCGCCCACTTCGCCGGATTCATCGCGAATGGGACTGTAGGAAAACGAATAGTAGGTTTCCTCCAGGTGGTCGCCTCGATCCATGAACAGCTGCACATCGTCGACGAAGCTCGGCTCGCCTTTTTGGAAAACCTTGTACGCCAGGGGTCCGCAGACATCCCAGATCTCGGCCCAGACTTCGGCCGTCGGACGGCCCAGCGCCTTCGGGTGCTTGGCGAGTCCCAGAACATGAAGATAAGCGTCGTTATAAAGGAACGAAATTTCCGGTCCCCAGCCGATCCACATCGGCTGCTGGGACGTGAGGATAAGGCTCACCGCCGTCTTGAGGCTGCGCGGCCAGTCGTCCGGCTTTCCAAGCCGATGGCCGGACCAGTCGAATTCTCGGATAAGACGGCCCATCTCCCCGCCGCCTGAAAGGAAATCAAAGCGTGCTTCAGTTTTGACGGGCGGAAGCGTCATCTTTCAACCCTGCTCTGTTCTGGCACTGCAGCGCAGCTTATTATGCCGCCTCTTCTGATCCAAAAGTATCCAGCCGCACACAATCTGATGACCATCTCCTTTCTTCGCCCAAATTGGACGAAGCAACGCAAACAGGCATCTCATAGCAGTTGCCGCCGTGCTGCCTATCGATTTTCTGTCCTCGCAAACCCGTGAGATCTCCACGGGAAGATTCTGTTTCCTGAATTGGTTAAATCGAACTCCGAAATAGTGCACGTCGCCGATCTCCCATTATGCGTTATGCGGGACGCGGGCAGCTGGCAATAAAACCCGACGGTTTGCCTTTCGCGGCTCTGGCGTGCTCTTCGTTTTGATGCCATCCTGATGGGCAGGAGAAGAGATGCAGATTTCCCTGTTGTGCGTGTCCGCTCTGGCCATCGTTTCACTTGCCGGGGCTGACGTCGATAGCGTCCAGCGCGTCGAGAATGGGCTGCGTGCACCGATCGCGATCAAAGGTCAGCCGACGGCAACAATGTCCATCGCGGAGCGGCTGAAATTCTACCGTGTGCCTGGCGTCAGTGTCGCCGTGATTAACCGCGGCAAGGTGGATTGGGCGCGCGGCTATGGCCGGACCTCGGCGGATGGGGGCACGCCGGTCACAACAGAGACTCTGTTTCAAGCTGCGTCGATCAGCAAGCACGTCGCTGCCATGGTCGCTCTGCATCTGGTCGACGAAGGGAAGCTTGCGCTGGATGAAGACGTCAATCTGAGGCTCCGCTCCTGGAAGGTCCCGGAGAATGAATTTACGAAGACCGAAAAAGTGACCTTGCGGCGCCTCCTGAACCATAGCGCGGGACTTACCGTGCATGGATTTCCTGGTTATGAAGCAGGTTCTCCTGTACCGACGCTGGTCCAAGTGCTGGATGGCAAAAAGCCGGCCAACACCCCGCCGATCCGCGTGGATGCTGTTCCGGGAACTCTCTGGCGTTACTCCGGGGGCGGGTACGAAGTAATGCAGCAGCTGGTCATCGATGTAGCTGGGAAGCCATTTCCGACTCTCGCTCGCGATTTTGTCCTGGGTCCGCTCGGGATGGCCAGGAGCACGTACGACCAGCCTCTGCCGGCGGCTAGGGAAGGCGAAGCCGCAACCGCGCACGACGCGCAGGGGCGGCCGATCAAAGGCAACTATCATACTTACCCGGAAATGGCTGCCGCGGGCCTTTGGACCACGCCGTCGGACTTGGCTCGCGTGGTGCTGGAACTACAAACCGGCGGTCACGTGCTGAAGCCGGCCACGCAGCGCGAGATGTTGACCAAAGTGTTGGGCGACTATGGCCTCGGCCTGGCGCTAGGCGAGAAGGAAGGGCAGAAATCATTCTCGCACGGAGGCTCCAACGCGGGGTTTCAATGTATGATGTTCGCCTACTTGAACGGCGGTGGCGCCATAGTCATGACCAACGGCGACCGCGGCGGCGCGCTGGCCTCTGAAATTTTACGCAGCATCGCAGCGGAATATCGGTGGCCGGATTACCGGCAGCAGGAAAAGGCGGTGGCGCCGGTCGGGGAGGACACGCTGCGCTCCTATGCCGGTGTGTATCAGATTCCGAACGGACCGAAGCTGACTCTGAAAACCGATAAAGGCAGACTTTGGGTGACGCTGCCTCGCGGAGAGGACGTCGAATTGCTACCGGAATCCGCGACTTCCTTCTTCAGTATCAGCGACGGCTTTCCTCCCCTCAGCTTTCGACGAGGGGACGACAACTCGATCGAGCTTACGGTTGGCGGAGCGACCGCTAGGCGGCAGTAATGCTGCAAGCGTGCACAGGGCGCTACTGAGAATCTATCGCGCCGCCGGCGGCAACGACAGCCGCTCACGGAGGTACACTACGGCATGGCAAGCAAAAACGTTAGCCGCCGTTCCGTACTGAAAGTGGCTGGGATCATGGGGGGATGGTCCGAGGCTGCATTGTCGTTTGAGCCTACGCGCCCGATTCAACACGAGGTGGCTGCAGTTCCGCCGCAAGAGGACACGCCCAAACACTCGATCAGATTCGCGGTCATCGGGCTGGATCACAGTCACATCAACAGCATCGTAGAGACCATCCGGCATGGCGGCGGCGAACTGGTCGCGGTGCATTCCACCGATCGTCAGGCGGTCGCCGCTTTTCAGAAGCGCTTTGGAGCGAGGGTCGCCACCAGCGAGGATGAGATTCTGAATGACTCGTCCATACAGTTGGTGTGTTCCGCCGCCATTCCCAATCGACGCGGACCGCTTGGTGTGCAGGTGATGCGTCACGGGAAGGATTTTCTGGTCGATAAGCCGGCCCTCACTACCCTCGAGCAGCTTGCCGATGTGCGTCGAACCATCCAGGAAACCGGTCGGATTTTTGGGATCATGTACGGACGCCTCGATTCGAGGGCGACCTTGCATGCCGGGGCGCTGGTAAAGGCCGGTGCGATCGGCCACCTGGTGCAAACGCTCCAACTCGCTCCTCATCTGGTCAATCCGAGCACCCGCCCCGAGTGGTTTTGGGACCCGGAGCGCTACGGTGGCACGCTGTGTGATCTCGGGTCGCATCAAGCCGACGAGTTCGTTTACTTTACCGGATCGACGTCAGCGGAGGTAACGACGTCGCGCGTGGCGAACGTGAATCACCCGGATCGCCCGAAGTTCCAGGACTTCGGCGACATGATGATACGCGGCGACGGAGGCCTCGGATATTTTCGCGTCGATTGGCTCACTCCGGATGGCCTGGGAGTGTTCGGCGACGAGCGGACCTTTCTTCTCGGAACCGACGGCTATATCGAAATGCGGAAGACGATCGATATCGCGGGACGGCCTGGGGCGGACCACGTGTTGATAGTCGATCGAAAGTCGGCCCGCTATATCGACTGCAAGAATCTGCCGTTGCCGTTTGGACAGCAGTTCGTTCAAGATATCGCGAACCGCACGCACGTCGCCCAGGACCAGGCCGCTGCCCTGCTGGCTACGGAATTGGTTCTCCAGGGGCAGCAAAATGCCCAGATGCTTTAAGCTGCGGCCACCCCGCACTACGTACCCTAATTCTGCCATCCTCCGCCCAGCGCTTTGTAGAGTTGGACGACACTAATTATTTCATCGCGTTTCAGTTGCGCCAAAGTCAATTCGGCTTGGAATAAGTCCCGATCCGAGTCGAGGGCGTTCAACTGCGTGTCGACGCCGCCGCGATAGCGCATATAAGACAACCGTTTACGATCTTCGAGCGCCGCCACCAGAGCCTGTTGATGAACACGGCTTTCCCGCACTCTTTGATGCGCGATCAGAGCGTTCGAAACTTCCCCGAAGGCGGTCGAAATCGCTTTTTCGTACTGCACCAGCGCGCTATCTCGTTCCCCCTCCGCCAGTCTGACCCCGGACTTGAGTCTTCCGGCAGTGAAAATCGGTTGCGACACTTGCGGAACAAAGCTGTAAATCGCTTTCGGCCCGGCAAAGAGGCTGGATAGTTGAGTGCTCTGGCCGCCAAGGGCCGCGGTCAAACTGATTTGCGGAAAATAGGCCGCTTTGGCGACGCCGATTTGCGCATTTGCAGCGATCAGGTTTTGTTCCGCGGCGCGAATATCGGGGCGGCGCTCCAGAAGCGCGGAAGGAAGACCGGATGGGACCTCGGGCGGAAATTCCTGCTCGGTCAGACCCTTTCCGCGAGTTACCGGACCGGGGTTCTGACCCAACAATAACGAGATTCGATTTTCTGTCTGCTCGATCTGCTGCTCTAACGATGGAATGGTTTCCGCCGCGGTCTCCACTAATTGCTCCGACTGCCGGAGGTCCAATTGGGTCGCGATTCCGCCGCTTTCGCGCTGCTGTGTCAATTGCAGAGACTCCTGGCGAGTGGTCAGCGTACGTGTGGAAATATCCAGTTCATAATCGAGTTCGCGCAAATTGAAATACGCGGTGGCCACGTCGCTCACCAAGGTAGTCACGACGGCTTTACGATTCTCGTCGGCCGAAAGAAGACTGGCTCGCGAGGCTTCGGTGGCGCGCCGCAGCCGGCCCCACAGGTCGAGCTCGAACGACAGCATCTGCAAGGATGCTTCGCCCCAATTGCGATTCTGGTCCTTCACAAACGTTGCCGGCAATGGAAAGGAGCCGTCGCGGGAGAGCCGCGTGAAATCGAGGTCGCCGCCCGCGCGGAGCTGCGGAATCTGGTTGGAGCGGGTGATGCCCAGGTTCGCGCGCGCCTGCTCGACCCGGGCCACGGCGTCGCGCAAATCGTAATTTTGGGTAAGCCCGGTACGCACCAGGTTCTGCAGCTCGGGATCCTTGAACACTTCGAACCACTTCAAGTCGGCGAGCGACGCGGCTTGGTCGGCAGGCAGAGGCTCGGGGGCGCGAAAAGAGATGGGTGCGGGAACGTTAGGGCGCTGATAGTTCGGCCCCACGGTGCAACCGCTGAGCACGAGCGCCAGTGGAATTGCAGTGAAAGAGAATTTCATACTAATCTCCCTGCGCCGGCTCCGGAACAAGTCCGGTGATGTTCTTGTCTGCGCCGGAGAGCTTTTCGACGACGTAGAAAATCGCCGGAATAAAGAAGATGCCGATGGCACTGGCGGCTAACATTCCTCCGATTACGGTGGTACCCATGATCTGGCGTCCGACGGCTCCCGCGCCGCTGGCGAACCATAGAGGGACGCAGCCAAGGATGAACGCAAACGATGTCATCAAAATGGGGCGCAGGCGGAGGCGCGCGCCTTCAAGCGCGGAATCGACCAGCGGTTTTCCCTTCTTGAGTTCGTCGCGCGCGAATTCGACGATCAGAATCGCGTTCTTCGCCGCTAGCCCGATTAGCATGACGAGTCCGATCTGCGAGTAGACGTCGTTTTCGATCTGCACCATATACGCGGGCACGAACCAGCCGAGGACGATACGGCGCAGCCAGAGAACAAAAAATGCGCCGAAGATCGCGACCGGAGTGCTGAGCAGCACGCTGAACGGCAGCGTCCAACTTTCATAGAGAGCGGCCAGGATCAGGAAGACGAACATCAGCGAGAATCCGAAGACGGTGGTGGAGGAGACTCCCTGCTGCGCTTTCTTTTCCTGGAAGGACATTCCCATGTAGTCGTAACCCATTTCGCGCGGCATGGTTTGGTCGAACGTATCTTCGAGGGCCTTCATCGCCTGCGCGGAGCTGAACCCCGGGGCGGCGCTCCCGATGATTTGCGCGGAGCGGTGCAGGTTGTAGCGCATCGTGAATTCCGGACCGGGGCGCGATTCGAACTTAGTGAGCGCGGACAACGGCACCATGTTATTGGCGCCGTTGCGCACGTAGAACTGCCCCAGATTGTCCATATTCTTGCGATACTCGCCCTCGGCTTCGACGTAGACTTGCCACTGGCGCCCGAACCGATTGAAATAGTTCACGAACACGCCCCCCATGTAGGCCTGAATGGTCCGGTAGACATCGCTCAACGGGACGCCTTGTTTCAAAACCTTATCCCGATCGACGTCGAGGAACTGCTGCGGCACGCTAGGTAAGAAGGTCGTGAGCATGCCCGCGATCTCCGGCCGTTTGCCGGCGGCGGCCATGAATTTTTGGAGATTCTCGGACAGGAACTCGACGTCTTTCCCAGCGCGGTCTTCGAGTACGAAGGTAAACCCACCCGAAGTTCCGACGCCGGGAATAGCGGGCGGAGAGAAGCTAAGCGCGAAAGCGTCGGGCAACTGGCTGAGTTCGCGATTCACGTTTTGGACGATCTGCTGATATTGCTCCTCCTTAGTCTTCCGCTCGTCCCAGTCTTTGAGGGTGACGAAAAAAAGTCCGTTATAACTGGTGCGCACAAAACTCAACAGGCTGAACCCGCAGACGGAAGTCGTGTATTCAACGCCAGGCGTCTTCGCAAGAATGCGTTCGACTTTGGACGCCACGTCCTGGGTCCGCTCGAGAGACGCGGCGTTGGGAAGCTGCAGATGGATGAACATGTAGCCCTGATCTTCGTCGGGAAGAAAACTGCTGGGCAGTTTCCCGCCAAAAAACCAAGCGCCCGCGCCGAAGGCCGCCAGCAGGATGAAGGCCACCGCACTCTTGCGGATCAGCGCGGCGGACCAGCGGACATATCCGTCATTGGCGCGTCCGAACAGGCGATTGAAACCGTCGAAGAATTTCTGGAGCAGGCTCTTGCCGGCTTTGTCGTCGCTGGGCTTCAGAAGAAGCGCCGCCAATGCGGGACTTAGCGTGAGCGCGTTGAAGGCGGAAAGAATCACTGAAATCGCGATGGTCACGGCGAACTGCTGATAGAGACGTCCGGTGATGCCGGGAATGAACGCCGTGGGAATAAAGACCGCGGAGAGCACCAGCGCGATCCCAATGACGGGGGACGAAATCTCCTGCATCGCCTTGAGCGCGGCCTCTCGGGGCGGGAGGCCATCGTCAATGTGCCGCTTCACGGCTTCCACCACCACGATGGCGTCATCGACGACCAGCCCGATCGCTAGCACCAGTCCGAACAGAGAAAGAGTATTGATCGAGAACCCAAACAGAGGGAAGAAGATGAAGGTTCCGACCAGCGAGACGGGCACGGCCAGCAGCGGAATCAGCGTGGCGCGCCAGCCTTGGAGGAAGATGTATACGACAATGATCACCAGCACAATGGCGATCAGCAGCGTGATTACGATTTCCTTGATGCCCTGGGTAACGGACTTAGTGGTATCGAGCGCGACCACATAATCGACATCCTGCGGAAAGCGTTTTTTCATCTCGTCCATGGTTTTCCGGACGGCATTGGCGGCGTCGACCGCGTTGCTGCCCGGCAATTGATAAAGCGCCATCACCGCGCTGGGCTTGCTGTTCAAACGGCCGACGACGCTGTAATCCTGCGAGCCAAGCTCAACGCGCGCCACATCTTTGACCCGCACGATTCCGCCATTCGGATTCTCGCGCACGATGATCTGCTCGAAATCTTCGAGCGAGGTGAGCCGGCCTTGAGCGCGGACCGAGTAAGTAAACTCCTGGCCTTTGGGAACCGGCGCCGCGCCGATCTGTCCCGCCGGATTTACGGTATTTTGCGCTTGAATGGCGCTGACTACATCCGGGACGGTGATGCCGAGCTTCGCCAACTGGTCCGGTTTCACCCACAACCGCATGGCGTATTGGCCGGCGCCGAACACCTGCACACTGCCGATTCCCGGAACGTGGGTAAGCAGGTCGTTCAAATTGATATACGCATAGTTTGCCAGGAACTGCGCGTCATAGGTGCCATTGGGCGAATTGAGCGCGATCACCATCATCGGCGCGGTGAGCGACTTCTGCACCGTGATGCCGTAATTGACCACCTCCTGCGGAAGCTGGGATGCCGCCTGATTCTCCCTCATCTGGGTGAGGATCAGATCGGTATTCGGATCCGTTTTGACGTCGAAGTCGACGATCATGGTCATCTGACCATTAGCGGCGTTGAGCGAATACATGTAGTTCATGTTGTCGACGCCGCTCATCTGCTGCTCAATCGGAGTAGCGACGGATTGCTCGACTGTCTGCGCGTCGGCGCCCACGTAGCTCGCCTGGATCTGCACCTCAGGAGGCGCAATGGAGGGAAATTGCGCGATGGGCAGGGAGGCGATACTTACCGCGCCCATAATGACCATGAACAGGGCGATCACCATGGCCACAATCGGCCGGTCTATGAAAAGTTTCGAAATCATGTGCGAGTTAATTCTTTCCGCCCGCGGTTTGCGGGACGACCGTTGCTCCGGGACCGACCTTTTGGACGCCTTCGGCAACCACGCGGTCTCCCGGTTTGAGTCCTTCGTCGATCACCCACATGGTGCCCACGCGATCTCCGGGCTTCACGCTGGCAATGGCGACTTTGTTCTGCGCGTCGACCACGGCTACCTGGTAGTTGCCTTGCAGTTCGGTAACGGCGCGCTGAGGAATGAGAAGGGCGCCCATTTTAGTGCCCGTGACCGCGCGCACCTTGGCATATTGCCCGGGACGCAGGATATTGCCGGGGTTCGGGAACAGCGCCGTCAATTGAATGGAGCCGGTGGCTTGATTCACTTCGCGGTCGGCGAAAAAGAACCGGCCCTTCTTGCCGTAGGTGGTGCCATCGGAGAGGATCAGATCCAGCGGAAGTTTCGATACTTCAATGCCGGACGTGTGCGTGAAACTCAGATACTCCTGCTCGCTCACGGTGAAATTCGCGCGAATAGGGTCGAGCGTCGAAACGGTGGTGACGGCGGCGCTGGCCGGGCCGACGAGCGTGCCCACCTGTGATACGGCCATGCCGGCGATGCCGTTGATGGGCGAAGTCAGGCGCGTGAATCCGAGATTATACCTTGCCGCGTCCACATTGGCCTGCGCGGACTGCACCGCGGCTTGCGCCGCTTCGATTTGCGCCTTGGCAGTTTCGACCGCAGCCTCCGCGGCCTTCACCTGGGCGACCGCCGACAGGTTGTTCTGCGTCGCGTTATCGAGATCCTGCTGCGTCACTGCGCGCGCCTTTACGAGCGGCGTATATTTATCGACGTCCAACTGCGTCCGATGTTGCGACGCTTCGGCACTGGTAAGATTCGCGCGCGCCTGTATCAACCCTGCCCTGGCCTGCGCGAGCTGCCCATTTGCTTGCGCCAACTGCCCCATGGCCTGATCGACGGCCGCCTGAAAGGGGCGCGGATCGATCTCGAAAAGCAGTTGGTCTTTCTGAACGAAGGACCCCTCTACGTAATCCTGCCGTAACAGAAATCCGCTCACCTGTGCTTTGATCGGAGCGTTCACATAGCCATCGAGCGTGCCGATCCACTCGCGGGAAATGGGGATGTCCTTCTGCTCGACCGTCACCAGCTCGACCGTCGGTGGCGGGTATCCTGCCGGACCCGAGGCGTGGGCGGTGCATCCCGTGCTGAATGAGAATGCCGTCAGGACGACGAGGGCCGGCAGCCAAATTGCATTTTGGTTTAGAGAAAAATTATCCATGATATGTGAGCTTTCCTCAATTGATGCACGAGCGTGACCAAAGGATCGAAGTATCGCCTTCGCCCGTAAGTCGCTGTGGGAAATAGATGCAGTCGTAGGGGTGCTGCCGGAGAATTGGTAGAATGCCGGAATTCCGGCATCCCGCAAGGCCGATGTTTCGTTATCGGTAGCTTTCCGCCAGCCGTTTTTCGGTACCGGTATGGCGAAACCTCCCGTATAGCGGATTCCGGTGCGCCTGCTAGCGGTGACTGCCCTCGGTCGAATGGCCAAATGCGGTCAGCTCAGAAGGGTCCCCTGCTGTAGTTTCACAGAGCACGGGCCAGAGTCCTTGAAAGTCCTGATCCATCCAGCGAAGGACCTCAGACTGACGCCATACGGCTTTCTGAACGCTATCAATAAGAGGAACGCACCCGTCAGATGCCCCAATTTCCAATGGCTCCGTTCGTCGTTGATGACGCTGCCTGTGATTCGCGGTCAATCATCGACGCTTAACGCTTTCAAGAGGAGCAGGCTTCTTGATGCTTCTAAATAATCCCGGCAGCAACCGTGCACCTGATTCCGCCACTCCTCGCTCGCATGATACTCGAATTGGCCGACCGCGCTGAAACGCCTGTCACGAATTGATCGATAATGATCCAAACCAGGGCGGAAAAAAGCCTCGGTATGCGCCGTAATCCGGGTCCTGTCTTGTAAGATCGGTACGGTTGGTTCGTGCGGGCGGTCGTCGTGAAACGAAGTATCGAAGAAAGGCCGTCTGGCGGGGAGAAATCGATGATGCAGGCCACTGAAAGGCGAGGAGCCTATTTGGATCTAAGGTGCGCGCGTAGCGGCTGGGACCCAAGATTATGAGAGCCATCATTCTGGCCGCGGGCTTTGGTCGCCGCATGCGGCCGCTTACGGACGCCACCCACAAAACGATTCTTACCGTTGCAGGCAAGACCATCATCGGCCGTATTATCGATGGTCTCATCGAAAACGGCATCCGCGAAGCTGCAGTGGTCACCGGATACCGCGCCGGGCAACTCACAACTTACCTTCGGGCGGAGTACCCCGATTACGAATTCCGCTTCATTCATAATGCGCGATTCAACGACACCAACAATATTCATTCGCTCGCGCTCGCCTTTGAGGAGTTGCCGCTGGACGACGATATCCTCCTCATCGAGTCCGACCTCATCTTTGAGCCGGCAGTGCTCACCCGGCTGCTCCGCTCTCCGCACAAGGACGTGGCCCTGGTGGATCATTACCGCACGGGAATGGACGGGACCGTGGTCAGCATTTCCAACGGCGTCGTGACTAGCGTCATTCCTCCGCATCTCCAGCAGCAGGACTTTTCCTTCGCTGGTAAATACAAGACCTTGAATATCTACAAGCTTTCGAAGGAGCTTTGTAGCGGTCAGTTGCGGCGGCTCTTAACTTTCTACGCCCGGTTTATCGACGACAACTGTTACTACGAATTAATTCTGGGCATGCTGATTTACATGCGCCAGGCGCAGATTCACGCCGAGATTCTGGAAGACGAACTGTGGGCTGAGGTCGACGATCCCAACGATCTTCACGCCGCCGAGTTCGTCTTCGATCGCGCCCGGCGCGGATCCATTTTGCAGCGCACCATGGGCGGCTATTGGGCTCACCGCCTGCTCGATTTCTGCTT
>Ga0302326_10014139_pt1 | contig 16901 bp, 15 predicted proteins | sample Palsa_T0_3_FD_202264 | JGI IMG/M metagenome (GOLD analysis project Ga0302326, IMG submission 202264) | Peat permafrost microbial communities from Stordalen Mire near Abisko, Sweden - Palsa_T0_3 | ecosystem: Environmental > Terrestrial > Soil > Palsa > Peat permafrost | place: Sweden: Abisko...
GGGCCAGGTGGCGATCCTCGGGCTGCTGCTCGCCAACTTCAGCGTGCCGACCGTGGAGACCTTCAACGGGCTCCTCATGCAGTCGCCGACCGGGCAGCTGTTCCGGGTCTTCTTCCTCCTCTCGTCGATCCTCGTCACGGTGCTCGCCCGGGTCAGCCTTTCGCGCCAGCCCGGACCCCGCGTCGAGTTCCACCACATCGTGCTCGTGGTCTCGGCTGCGGCCATGCTCCTCGTCCAGAGCCGCAACTTCATCATGCTTTTCGTCACGCTGGAGACGATGACGATCGGCCTCTACATCCTTGTAAGCTACTACCGTACGAATTCGAGGACGCTTGAGGCGGGGCTGAAATACCTCGTGATGGGGGCCCTTAGCTCGGCGCTCCTGCTCTTCGGCATCGTCCTGCTGTACGGTTCCGCCGGGAACCCCCTGCTGCCCGGCAGCACGCCGGACGCCATGCAGTTTGCCGCCCTGAACGGCTTCCTCGCGGCGAACCCGCACAACTTCCTCGCCGGGGCGGGCATCGTCCTCGTCCTCTCCGGGATCGCCTTCAAGATCGGCGGCTTCCCGTTCCAGATCTGGGTGCCCGACGTGTATGAGGGTGCGCCCACGCCCGTCACGGCCTTCCTGGCGGTCGCCTCGAAGGCGGCGGGCTTCGTCGTGCTCCTCGTCCTCGTGGAGAATTTCGCGCCGTACCACTGGCTCGTCGAGCCCGTGCTGGCCGCGATGGCGGCGGCCACGATCATCTTCGGCAACCTGGCCGCGCTCAAGCAGCACAACGTGAAGAGGCTCCTCGGCCTCTCCGGCGTCTCCCACGCGGGGTTCATCCTCCTTGCGGTTGCGTCGGTGGGAACCGTGCCCGGCGCCGAGGGCGCGGTCTACTTCTACCTCTTCGCGTACCTCATCGCGTCGTTCGCCGTGTTCGGCGTCATGACGGCCCTTGCCGGGGCCGATGACACCAACCAGGAGCTGAGCGACTATTCCGGGCTCGGGCGCAGGAGCCCGTTTCTCTCGGGCATCCTCGCCTGCGGCCTTGGCTCGCTGGCGGGCATCCCTCCCTTCGCCGGGTTCATGGGCAAGCTTTTCGTCTTTGTCGTCGCCTTCAAGGCCGGGCACTTCGGGCTCCTCCTGGTGGCGATCGCCGGCGTGGTGGTCTCGATCTACTACTATTTTGGGTGGATCCGCGCGGCGTTCTTCAGCGACGCCTCCACGGACAACAACCCGGAACCCGCGGACGCGACGACGGCGAACACGAGCCTCACCCTGAGGGTCGCGCTTGCAGCCCTGGCCGCCGCGTCCATCATCCTCGGCTTCTACCAGGGCCCCCTGGGGCGCCTGGTCTCGGGTTCCTAGGCAGGGCCGGGCATCCCCGGCCCCCGTTCAAGGGCACGCTCGCTCAGCGCCAATGGCCCTCGCGCCAGACGAACCGGCCGCTGACCCTGTCCCTGTCCCAGCGCCCGGCTTCCCAGCCTGCGCCGGGGTGGAAATGGGGGTGGCGCTCATAATGCCCCGCAGCCCATACCCAGCGGCCATGCCATTGCCAGTGACCGCCAATCCAGAAGAAGTCGGGACCCGGCGCGACCGTGACTGCCTCATACAAAGGGGCCGGAGGGGCCTCGGAGGCCACCATCTCGACACCGGGGTCATAGGCGGGAGACGGCGGGCCGGCCTGGACGTCATAGTGGCCCTCCATCCAGACCCATCCATTGCCGCGGGCGACCCACTGGCCGGAAATCCAGACGGAACCCGGCTGGGCGGCGCGATCCCAGCGGCCGCCGACCCATTCCCACTGCTCATGGCGCCAGCCCCAGTGGCCACGAATCCAGACGTAACCCGGGCCGGGGCTGATGCCTATGGTCTCGATGCGCTCGGGAGGCGGTTGGCTGCGGACGACGAACTCGGGCCCACCGATATTGATGCCGATGTCGACGCCGGCCAGCGCCCCGAGGGGGGCCGCGGCGCACGCGAGGGCGAAAAGAGATACTTTGGTTAGGTTCATGATTAACGGGGTTTGACGTATTCATCACCTTAGACGCCGGTTTCCGGGAAATGTTACGTGGGAGTCGGCTGGCAGGGCATGGGGGAAAGAGCGTAAAGCCCCAAAACACGCCTTCCCAAAGTTTCCGGTTTGTTTCCCCAATCAATTGCTGCCTCATTTAGCCCAATGATGAAGGTTACCGGCCTTGCACTGGTCCCGCCTCCCAGTGCCGGCGATCTGCCCAAGGTCACGCCCGAGCTTCTCGCGTCTGTTCTGGCGCGATATTCGCGAAGCACGGAGGGAATCTCGGCGATACTCGCCAAGGTGGACATTGCGAACCCGGAGGCATCGATCGACAGGATCCTGAAGTTCGTCGACTTCGGCCACGCCTCCATCGGCGGCCTCACAGGAGGCCTCGCCGTCGCCCTCGACGGGGTATCGATGTGGCTTGCCTACAAGATTTTTGAGATCGCCCAGATGGCGGACGGCCAGGAGTCGAGCACGCGCTACATCACGATGAGCCCCGAGAACATCCCCGATGCGTCGGAGCTCGGAATCCCCGAGGACTTGGTCCCCCGGTGGCGCGCCGTCCTCGCGCGCTCTTTCGCGGCCTACAACGCCGAGTACGCGCGGCTCGACGCCCTCTCGGTCGCCGAGCCGGGGCGCGTCCGCCTGCCGAAGGAGGCGAAGCCCGTGGTCGTGGCCCGGATGCGAAAAAACTACGCCCTGGATCGCGCCCGATATTTCATCCCGCTGGCGACGCGGACCAACGTGGGGCTCGTTCAGACGTCCCGGATGTGGGCGCTCACCGTGAAGCATCTTGACTCGCTCCCGAATCCCGAGGCGCGCACCGCGGCGGCGCTCATCCGCGACGAGCTTCTGAAGCAGTCACCGAGGCTCATGCGCCACAGCTTCGCCGAGAAGTCCTTTGAGGAGCAGTGCCGCCAGGAGCTCGCCGTTTCCCTCAAGGCGGGGCTCGGGGCGCTGAGCGCCGAGCCCCTGGCCGACGCCGTGTGGGTGAACGTCGACCGCGCGGCGGCGCCGTGGCTGGCGCAGGAACAAGCCGTTCCCGAATCGTTGCGGCACAGGGCGAACCGGTATGGCCAGCAAGGCCAGGGAACGAGGCGCATGAGGGTGACGTTTGCCTGGAACAACATGGCGCTCGCCGAGCTTCGAGACCTGAACAGGCACAGGACCGGGAACCGCTACACCCCCCTTATCCAGGCCGGATTCTACCTGCCTCCCGAGATCCCGCATTCGGGCCACCGGGAGCTCCTTGAGGAGCAGATGGTCCTCACCCGGGAATTGATGGAGCGGGGCTCTCCCGCCTACGTCTATTCGCTGCTCTTGGGGGCGCAGACGCCGTTTGAGCACGGCACCCATGCGGATAAGTTCATCTATGAGGCTGAATTGCGCACCGGAATGGGTGCGCATTTTCGGTATGCAGAGCACCTCAGCGCGGCGCTGAGGCTGTTCCTGGAGCAGGTTCCGGAGGCCAGGGAGTGGGTGGTGGAGGGGACAGCCGAGCCGGAATAGGACCGTAAGGTGCCTTGAGCCCGTGAATAAAGAGTTGCTGCAATCCAATGGCCAAGACACGAATAACGCCCAAGTCCCGCATGAACCCAGAAATGCTGTCTAGCTTCTCTGCCGAGGGGGGAACTATCGCCTAACATGTTACGGGTATTACAGTTCAACATGCAGTTCGGGATGGGCTGGAACACGGCGGATCCCGACAACGTCCCGATCGACATGAACATCACGATCGCGGAAATCAAGAAGCACAACGCGGACGTTATCCTTTTGCAGGAAGTGGAGCATGCCCAGGTCGGCGGCATCCAGACGGAGCCCCCGCCAAACTACACGCTGCTCAAGGAGGTGCTGCCTGAGTACGACAGCTGGTTTTCGTACCCGAAGGCGGACCCCCGAGAGCTTCCGTTTGGAATCGGTCTCGCCATCTTCTCCAAGACGCCGCTCATCGACAAATTTCGGATCGATGTCCCCTCGCCGGCCATTGAGTTCGAGTTTGGCGGCAAGAAGACGACGCCCACGGACCGGCTGATGATCGGCGCCCGGACGGTGATCGGTGGCCGCGAGGTCCAGTTCTTCAACGTCCATCTCCTTGCATTCTTCATGCTCGGCTCGAGCAGCACGATGTTCCCGTGGCAGCGCGACCTCGTGGCGGACAGGCTGGCCTCGTCGGACCTTCCCACGATCCTCGGCGGCGACTTCAACGTCAGCCAGCACACGTCGCTCGTCGAGCAGTTCGCCGAGTTCGGCTACGCGACGGTGCAGTACAAGGTGCCGACGTGGCATCGCAGGCCCTTCGTCCTCGACCACGTTTTCTACAACTCCTGGCTCCGCTGCACCGGCCACTCAATCGAGAATTCCCTGGCCTCGGACCACCTGCCCGTCATCGCGGATTTCGACTTCGGGTATTAGGCGGGCGTCAGTCCTTGCCGGCGCGAACCCGGTCCTTCTCGGCCTCGCGGTCCTCCTCGAGGCGGACCTTCTCCGAGGCCATCTGCTTGCTGACTTTCCCGACCTCGTCGGCGTCATGGCCGGCCCGGGCCTTTTCCAGCTGCTGATTGAGGAATATCTCCCGCTCGGCGATCTTGCCCTGGTAGACGCGGTCGATGGCTGCGAGCTTGGCGCGTTGCTCGGCCGTGACGGGCCGCGAGGTTCCGGGGTCGGACTTGGAGAGGCGTTCCATCGCGAGTTCGTAGGCGCTTTTCATCGTGAGGGGCAGGTTCGCACCGGATGGTCCGAATGACAAGGAAATGGCTTCTCATCTCCCCCGATCAGGTGGAGATTCACGGGCGACTTCCGTGAGCCCCATGGACCAAAGCGACCTATTTGGAGAGCCGGAATCGGGTGCCGCACTCGCCACCGGCGCGGAGCTTGCCGGGCGCCCGCTGGCCGTCCGCATGAGGCCCCGCAGCCTTAAGGAGGTGGTCGGGCAGGACCATATACTGGGGCCGGGCAGCCTGCTCGCAAGAATCGTGGCCCAAAACCAGTTTGGGTCCCTTCTCTTTTACGGGCCGCCCGGCTCCGGGAAGACAAGCATTGCCGAGGCGATAGCCCGGGAAACGCGCAGCCGGTTCGTCCGGGTGAACGCGGTGATGTCCAATGCGGCGGAGCTGCGGGATGTCCTTGGCGCCGCCAGGCGCCAGCCGAGCGCCCGCACCATCCTCTTCATCGACGAGCTGCACCGGTTCAACAAGACGCAGCAGGACCTGCTGCTCCCCGATGTCGAACAGGGGGTCGTGCGCCTCATAGGCGCGACGACCCACAATCCCGGTTTCTACGTCAACCCGCCGCTCCTGTCGCGGAGCCATCTCTTCAGGCTGGAGCCGCTTTCCACCGAGGCGGTGGCCGGCGTCCTGGCGCTGGCGCTTGGCGACGCGGAGCGGGGCCTCGGCAAGCTTGGGGTCACGGCCACGGCGCAGATCCTCACTCAGCTCGCCGTGTTCTGCGACGGCGACCTGAGACGCGCCCTGAATGCCCTTGAGGTGATCTCGCTGGGCAAGGGCGGCCCCTCCGCTATCACGGACGAGGACCTTGCCCTCTTTGCGCGCGAGCGTCGGATCCGCTACGACGCCGACGAGGACGAGCACTACGATACGATATCCGCTTTCATCAAGAGCTGCCGGGGGTCGGACCCCGACGCGGCGATGTACTGGCTCGCCAAGATGCTCGTCGGCGGCGAGGACCCGCGCTTTGTCGCCCGGCGCCTCGTCATCCTTGCGAGCGAGGACGTGGGCCTGGCGGATCCCCAGGCGCTTCCCCTTGCCGTGGCGGCCCACCATGCGGTCGAGTTCATCGGGCTGCCGGAGGCGGAGCTCACGCTCGCGCACGCGACGCTCTACATCGCGACCGCGCCGAAGAGCAATTCCTCGACGACGGCGCTCGGCGAGGCCAAGCGGGTTCTTGCCGAGGACCCGGTCCAGAGGGTGCCCGCGCACCTTCGGGACAAGGGCGGGCAGGCGAGCAAGAGGATGGGCCATGGGAAAGGGTATGAATACTCCCACGAGTTCGCCGAGGGGATCTCCGGCCAGGCGTTCCTCGAGAAGCCGCTGGCGCTGTATCACCCGAAGGCGGTGGGCGCCGAGGCACAGATAGCCGAGCGCCTGAAGCGCTGGGGTGCCGCGCGATCCTCCCTGGGCGGCAAGCCGGGGAAGACACTTGCCGAATAGCGGGCCCGGGCCCACATTAGCGGCATGAAGCGCCTCTTGCTCATCGCGTTGGCCGGGATGCTTCTGGCCTCGATCCATGCCTCGGCGGCGCCCACGGATGACGACAAGGAGGGGACGATCACGGGCATGCCGATCAAGCGCGCCGGCAGCGGCTGGCTGGGACTTGAGATTAAGGACGACTGTTTTCGGCTCACCTTCTATAACGACAAGAAGAAGCCCGTTCCGGCGGATAGGCCCGCGGCGGTCCTCCACTGGCCCGTTCATTACCAGCCCAACGACGAGCGGACCGAGCTTGGGGCGGGGGACGACCCTTCCGTGCTTACGTCGTCCTACCCGGTGAAGGCTCCCCACACCTTCAAGCTCTATATCACCCTGCTCATTTCCGGCAGCGCGGACGTGGAGAGCTACGTCGTGGACTACAGCGGGTAGCCGCCCGCCCAAGGCGTCCCCCGTGAATTGACAGCTGGCGCGGCCGGCGCGATTTTGTGCCGATGCCGTCCTCCCTGCCGCCGCCATTCGACTCCGTGGAGTCGGCCGTGGCCGACATAGCCGCGGGGCGCATGGTCATCGTGACCGACGACGAGCGCAGGGAGAACGAGGGCGACCTGATCATGGCCGCGTCAAAGGCGACGTCCGAGGCGATCGGGATGATGATCCGCCACGGCAGCGGGATCGTCTGCGTGGCCACGACAGGGGAGGTGCTGACGAGGCTGGGGCTCGGACCCATGGTCGCCAACAACAAGGACGCGCAGAGGACCGATTTCGCGGTGAGCGTCGACGCGGCCCAGGGTGTCACGACCGGGATCAGCGCCTCCGACCGGGTCAGGACGATCCAGATCATCGGAGACCCGGCCTCGAAGCCCGACGACCTCGCGCGGCCCGGCCACGTGTTCCCGCTTAGGGCGCGCCCGGGCGGGGTCCTTGAGAGGCCCGGGCACACCGAGGCTGCCGTGGACCTGGCGACGTTGGCGGGGCTCCATCCAAGCGGGGTGCTGTGCGAGCTCATGAACGACGACGGTACCGTGTCGCGGATGCCGGACATCGTGGAATTCAAGAAGCGGTATAACCTGCGCATGGTGTCGATCGAGGCCCTCGTGGCCCACCGAGCGAAATCATGTTGCGGATTGCCGGGCTAAAGTTGTCTCCTGTTCGTTCCATGAGTCGCGATTCACATGCAAAAGGCGCCGTAGGGGCCAAGGGGCTCCGGATTGCGGTCGCGGCGGCCCAGTTCAACGGAAGCCTCGTGGACGCCCTCCTGGGTCGCGTGGTGGGCAGGTTGGCGGCCTCCGGGATCATGGAGCGCGACCTCTTCGTGGTGCGCGTCCCGGGCTCGAATGAGCTTCCTTCCGCGGCGCAGATGCTTGTCTCCGGGCGCAAGCCCGATGCCGTGATCGCCCTTGGGGTCATCGTCAGGGGCGACACGATCCATTACGAGTTGATCGCGACCGCGGCGACAAACGGGCTCATGGACGTGGCCCTCGCCTCGCGGGTCCCCGTGATCAACGGCGTCATCGTGGCCGAGAACGCGGCGCAGGCCAGGGCGCGGTGCAAGGGCCGCATCGACCGCGGCGCCGAGTTCGCCGACGCCGCCATCAAGATGGCCGTGCTCGGCAGGAGTCTTTCCACATGAGCAAGGCGCAATACGCACAACGCCACGACGGACGGGTCGCCGCACTCCAGTACCTCTACGCCTGGAGCATCAACCCGCCGGCCAACCTCGTGGACGACCTGAGGATATTCTTCGAGGACCAGGAGCAGCCCCGGGACCACTACTCATTTGGCGAGGAGCTCATCGAAGGGGTGATCAAGAACCAGGCGGGCATCGACGGCCAGATCCGCACGCTCGCCCAGAACTGGGAGTTTGAGCGGGTCGCGAAGATCGACCTGGCGATCCTGCGCATCGCCATCTTCGAGATGATGCACCGCAAGGATATCCCGCCCGTCGTCTCGATCAACGAGGCCATCGACATATCTAAGCAGTTCTCGAACGCCGACTCCAAGCGCTTCATCAACGGGATCCTGGACAAGCTGAAGGACCAGCTGGGCAGGGATTCGCGCAAGGCCTCGGAATAGCGCCGGGGGCCACCGTGCTTTCGCTCTTCAAGAAGTTCAGGGACGGCCTCGCGAAGACGGTCTCGGCGATATCGTCAAAGACCCACGGGTTGTTCGGGGGGCGCACGATCGACGCCTCCTCGCTCGCGACCCTCGAGGACGCGCTTTATTCCGCGGACTTCGGCGTCGAGACCACGGCGCAGATACTGGGGGAGATCAAGGCGGCGTCGCGCAAGGACAAGGCGCTCGAGGGCCGCCAGGCGGCCGAGATCGGCGCGGAGGTCCTTCGCCGCGCGCTCGCCGGCTCCGAGGGCGCCGTCACGAGGGCCGCGGCCAAGCCCACGGTGATCGTGCTTATCGGCGTGAACGGCTCGGGGAAGACGACCACGGCGGCGAAGCTGGCGTGGCGCCTCAAGAACGAGGGCGACTCGGTCCTCCTCGCCGCGTGTGACACGTTTCGTGCTGCGGCGATCGACCAGCTGATGTCATGGGCGAAGCGGCTTGACCTGGAGATTGTCGCCACGAAGCCCGGTGCGGACGCGGCCGCCGTCGCCTTTGACGCCGTGCAGGCTGCGAGGAGCCGCGGGCGCGACTGGGTGATCATCGACACGGCGGGACGCCTCCACACGAAGGACAACCTCATGGTCGAGCTCTCGAAGATCCGCCGCGTGGTCGCGAAGATCGATCCCACGGCCCCGCACCATTCGTGGCTCGTGGTTGACGGCTCGCTGGGAGGCAACTCGATCGAACAGGCGAGGGCATTCCACAAGAGCTTCGGGCTGACAGGCCTCATCGTGACGAAGCTCGACGGGACCAGCCGGGGTGGCGCGATCGTCGGGATATGGAAGGAGCTCAAGCTTCCCATTGTCTTCGTCGGCCTCGGGGAGCAGCCGGACGACCTCCAGGCCTTCAGCGCCGCGAATTACGCGGCCGCGGTCTTCGGACTCGAGGGCGAGAAGGTCCCGGCCTAGCGCCAGGGATCGCGGCGGCGCAGCAGCGTCGCCGCGAGGATCAGGACAAACGAGACGGCGAGCAGGAGGGCCGCGAAAGCGTGGGCGGACGGATAGTCCAGGTTCTGGACCTCGTCGTAAAGCGCTATGCTGGCGACCTTTGTGACGCCCGGGATCGAGCCTCCGATCATCAGGACCACGCCGAATTCCCCGAGGGTGTGGGCGAAGCCCAGCGTCAACCCCGCGGCGATCCCGCGCGACGCCAGGGGGAGGTGTACCCGCGTCCAGACGTGCCAAGGGGGCGCGCCGTGCGCGGCGCTGGCGTCGAGCTGCTCCTTGGGCACGCTGCGCAAGGCGGCCTGGAAGGGCTGCACGGCAAAGGGCAGCGAGTAGATGATGGAGCCGATCACCAGGCCCGTGAAGGTGAACGCCAGGGAATGGCCCGTCAGGGAAACCCACAGGCTCCCGGGAAAATGGTTCGGGGAAAAGGCGATCAGCAGGTAGAAGCCAATGACCGTCGGGGGCAGCACAAGGGGCAGCGCGACCAGCGTCTCAACCAAGGGGGCCATCCCTGAACGCGACGTGTTCAGCCAGTGGGCGAGGGGAAGCCCGATGACGGCGAGTATGGCCGTCGTGATGGCGGCCAGCTCCAGCGTGATCCCGAGCGCCTGCCAGAGCGGGTAGGGCAGGCCGAGAAAAGCCAGGGCGCTCAGGGCTCGCATCGAAGGACGTAGACTATCCCCTTTTCCGAGCCTATCGCGAGGAGCTTGTCATCGGGCGACCACGCCAGGCTCGTCGCCTGTGACGGCATCTTCACCGTCGCGCGCATGGGCTGCTTGCGGTCGGGGCTCCAGAGCATGACCGAGCCGTCCTGGGATGCCGTGGCGAGGAGGCCGTGTGCCCTCTGGAAGGCTGTGCCGCACACCTGCGCCGGGTGCGGCAGCATGACGGGCTCCCGTCCCTCGGGGCCGGAGCCGGTGCAGTCCCACACGCAGGCGTCCTGGCTCCCGCTGGTGGCGAGCCAGCGGCTCGCGCTGTCGAACGACAGGTGCCTCACCTTGGTCTCGTAGCCGCTCATCTGCAGCTCGACGTCGCTCTCGGGCATCCAGAGGTGCACGCTGGGGTCCTGGTTCCCCGAGACCAGCCAGCGGCCGTCCGGGGACCATGCGAGTGCGTGGATGCCGTTGCCATAGGCATACTCCTTCTGCGCCAGGGCGTCGTCCGCGTCCCAGATGCATACTCCGCCGAAGAAGGCGACCGCGGCGCATCCCCCCTGGGGATGCCAGGAAAGCGCCGTTATGGTCTTCGGCGCGTCCTTGAACTGGTGGCGCACCGTTGCGTCCGGATTCAGGTAGACGAACTTCCTGCCGGCGCCCGCTGCGAGGAGGGGCGCGCCCGGTCCCGGGCGCCAGGCGATGTGCTCGACCCAGGGGCGCCCGAGGGCCGCGGTCGCGACATGCTGGCCCGCCAGGCCGTCCCAGAGTTTCACCGCCCCGTCCTGGCCGCCGCTCGCCAGGACTGAGGAGCCGGGGCGCCAGGCCAGCGCGTTCGAGCCGCCCTCGTGGCCGGCGAACTCGTGCCGCCTCGCCCCATCGGCGCCGGCAAGGATCGTGATCGGGCCCGCGCCCGACGCCGCCGCGAGCAGGTTGCCGTCGGGGGACCAGCCCAGGTCGATGATGTAGTCGTCCAGCTGCGCGGCCCAGTGCTTGGTCAGCTGCATGCGCTGCTCAGGCGGATAGGCAGGCCTTGAACGCTTCGTTGAGCTCGGACCGGTCCAGGTTCTTGCCGATGAACACGAGGGTGTTGACCCTCGGCTCGGCGCCCCAGTCGCGGTCAAACTTGGCGTCGAAAAGCATGTGGATGCCCTGGAAGACGAGGCGCTTCGCGGCGCCCTTGACGCTGAGGACTCCCTTCATCCGGTAGATGTCATTGCCCTTGGTGCGCAGGAGGCCGCCGATCCACTCGTTCAGGCGCTTGCCGTCGAGCTCGCCCGCCTGGCGGATGCCAACGGAGGAGACGGACTCGCTGTGCTCGTGGGCCCCGTGGTAGTCGGCCTGCCAGGCGGGTTTCACCGTGTCCCCAGCGACGTGGATATGGAGCGGCTCCTCGCCGCAGCCCTCGAAGACAGCGAAAAGCCCGGGCTCCCTGACCTTGAGCGTGTACGTCCCGAGCCCCTCGTCCAGGAGCAGCCGGTTGAGTGTCCTTCCGGGCTCGATGGTTTCGCCGGCCTTGACCCGCCGCTCCCAGTCGGAGAAGACGCCGACCGCCGCGTCCCGCGCCGCCGTGGTGTCGGCCTCGCCGGTCGACTCGAGCGGCATCACGGCGACGTCCAGCTCGTTTTCGGTGCCGTGATGGTGGTGATGGTGACCGTCGCCGTGGTCATGGTCGTGCTCCTCACCGGGAGCGTGGCCGATGACGAGCTGGTGGCTCCCGGCGGGCAGCGCGTAGGCGCCGGCCCATTCGAAGGGGTACTCGGGCTCGAGGAACTTCGGGTCAATCTCCGTCGCGCGCCCGAGATTGAAGCCGCCGATGTCGAGCACGCGGTCAAGTGGCACGTCGCAGTTCGTCGTCCGGGTGATGGAGGCCACGGCATTGATCCCGCGTATGCGCGCTTCCAGGGCGTCCAGTTCGGCGGGCGTCGAGAGGTCGGTCTTGTTGAGGAGGATGGCGTCCGCAAAGGCCAGCTGCTTCACCGACTCGTCGTCGGAGTCGAGGTGCGCGGACACGTGCTTTGCGTCGACGACGGTGACGATCCCGTCCAGGCGGAAATTGCGCTTCATCTCGTCATCGGTGAAAAAAGTCTGGGCGACGGGGGCGGGGTTGGCCAGGCCCGTGGTCTCGATAAGGATGCCGTCGAGGCGATCCTTCCGCTTAAGGAGCCTGCCCAGTATCCGGATGAGGTCGCCGCGGACCGAACAGCAGATGCAGCCATTGTTCATCTCGAAGAGCTCCTCATCGCTCTGGATCACCAGCTGGTTGTCGACGCCCACCTCGCCGAACTCGTTCTCAATCACGGCAAGCTTGCGGCCGTGCCTCTCGGAGAGGATGCGGTTCAGGAGGGTGGTCTTGCCGGAGCCAAGGAAGCCGGTGAGTACCGTTACGGGTATGGGGTCTGTGTCCATGCGGTCGTTCGTGTGCTGCCCAGAAATGAACGGCAATGCGAGCCGCCGTCAACCGGCGACGCGGGGGGAGCCCTTTCGAGTCCTACGGTGTCAGGACCTCGTCGTCCGCCGTCCAGAGCCTGCGATCGGGACCCGCCGAGCGGATCTCCATCTTCTCCCCGGAAATCTGGTGAAAGAAATAGGGCGTGCCCCAGCGGTCGCACAGCTCGCCCTTCGCGTTGAGGGCGGGACAGTCCGCTGGGACGAACGCGAAGCCGAGCCTGTTCTTGCCCTTCAGGACCGCCGTTATCTCCACATTCTCGCCGACGGGGTCCCCGTCCCTGACCGCGCCGCGATAGGCGATGAAGATCCTGTTGATGATGCGCAGGTCGGAGTGGACGTCCTTGTCGGGTGAATTCAGGCCGTCCGCAAGGTGGGAGCGCTCGCCGGGGGAGTCGGGCGCCGTTCCCGTGGCGGCGGCGGCGCGTGGCGCGGCATCGCCGCCCGCGGCGCCCTGGGCGACGCCAAAATGTTGCTTCCCCGGCATGAGCCGGAACTCGTAGAAGAGGAACAATGCGGCGGCGGCGACCAGAGCCGCGAATGCCGCCCTCCATATGCGCCGCGATCCCATCTGGCCTCAGGCCATGAACCCGAGGTTCGACGTCGCGAATCGCCCGATGTTCGGGAGGACGATCGGCAAGTTGGAGGCGCTGACGCCAAACCAGTTTGCGAGGGTGGCCGAGTACTCGTCCACGCTCGTCGTGGGAATCCAGCGGCCGCGGCCGGTGTCCTCCGGGCCGCCGAGCTCAAGCAGCGGGACCGACCCGTAGATGTCCCCGCCATTGACCGCGCCGCCCATGATCAGGTGGTGGGAGCCCCATCCATGGTCCGAACCGGCTGTGCCGTCATTCGTGCCGTTGGTGTTGAAGGTGCGGCTGAAGTCCGAGGCCGTGAAGGTCGTCACCTGGTTCTGGACCCCGAGCTCTGCCGTCGCCGCCGAGAAGGCGTTCAGGGCCTGGCTCAGCTGCATGAAGAGCGTGGCGTGGGGCGTGAGCTGGTCGGAATGCAGGTCGAACCCTCCCAGGCTCGCGAAGAACACCTGCCTCGTCAGGCCGAGCTGCGGCGCCGCGCCGATCATGCGGGCGATCATCTTCATCTGGGAAGCGATGTTCGTGCTCGGGAATGTCGTCGTCAGGGCCGGGGACGAGGCGAGCACGGTGTTGAGCAGCTGGCTGTCCACGATCGCGCTGGTGGTCATTCCACCAAAGGCGGCCTCGAAGAGGTTCTGCTCCTGGAAATTGAGGATGTTCTGCTGGGCGCCGTAGCGCGCGGTGGCGAGGGTGGATCCACTTGTTCCCGAGAGCACGACCGCGCCCGTCGGATTCACCGCGAACTGGGAGACGGTGTTTCCGACCTGGAAGGAGTTCTCGCCGGCGACGCTGACCGACATCGAGATCTTCGGGTTGCCGTTGAGCGCGTTGACGATGTCAGCCAGGCGCCCTCCCCATCCGGTCGTGAAGGGCTGGTCGGGCACGCTGCTCTGCCATTGGACCTGCTGGTTCGCGTGGGAGAAGAGCTGGGGCGGCAGCGCCACGGTCCCCGCGTTGTATTGGGCGAGGGTGACCGGCTGGACGAGGGTGCCCGTGTTGGCCAGGAGCGCCAGCTGGCCCTGGCCAAAGAGCTGCTGGATCTCGACGAAGGACGGGTGCAGGCCCCAGGAGCGGCCGTCGCTGTAGGTCTTTGGCGATATCGGCAGGAGCGACGCCTGGGGAAGCGCGAGCACGGTCCTGTCCGCGGCGTAGATATTGTAGTTCGTGTTGTCGACCGGCACGAGGAGGTTGTTCGAGTCATTGCCCCCGTAGAGGAAGAGGCATACGAGCGCCTTGTAGTCCGAGGGGGCGGCATCGGCCGCGAGGGCGCCGATCATGCGGAGCTGGGCAAGGGCGGAGAGCATCCCCGTCGCGCCCACGGCGGCGCATGCCCTGCCGATGAACCTGCGCCGGGTGAGATCATGGGGTGTGTTCATCTTTGTATCGCCGCGTCGGGGGAGGTTGCGGCCAGGTAGAGGGCCATCTGTGCCAGGGCGGTCTGAGAGGTGGTGGAGGGCGCGTCCTTGAGGGCGGTCTCAATCTCTCCCTGGGTCGCCATGCTCATCAGGTTCTCGCAGAGGAGCTGGTTGAGGGTTGCGACCATGGCTGTCGGGTTCGAGGAATTTGCCGTCAGCGATGACAGGTTGAGGGCGATCGTCGTGGAGACGGGGGGCGACGCGGTGTAGATCGCGGAGTAGATGTTGTTGGGCACGCTGATGGCGGTGCTCGCGGTCGTGATCTCAAACTCGGGGGCAAGCAGACCGGCTGTCGCGAGGGCCCCCTGCTGCACGTATCCCGGGTCGAAGAAGTTGAACACCGTCGGGGAGCGCAGGGCGGCCTCGTCAAGCGGGGTCTGGGCGTTGAAGATGGCGAACCGGCCGTCCGACGCCGACGCGCCGAAGGCCCTGTAGATGCCCGTGAGCCTCAGGAGCGGCTCCTTCAGCTTGCCGTAGCCGCTGTCGGCCGCATCGGTCATCGACCGGGCCTCGTAGTCCAGGAGGATCGCCTTGATGACCGCCGCCATGTTGCCGCGGGTCCCCGTGCCATCGTTTGCGAACACCTGCGCGACGCGGTAGACATAGGCGGGACTTGGATTGCTGGTCACGAGGCGCTGGATGAGCTGGCTGCAGACGAACGGGCCGGTGTTCTGGTGGTTGAAGAGGGCGTCCAGCTCCATCTTCAGGTCGGTCGAGCCGCCCTGGTTGGCCGGGATGACGATGTTGCTGACGATCGTCTTCTCGGTGACGTCATGATATGACGGATACAGCATCATGGGGTCGTCGAAGTCGGCGGCGGCCCCGTAGAAGCTCGGGTTCGAACCGGTGGCGTGATAGCCCCATCCCGTGAAGACGTTCGCAGTCTGGACGATCTCGTTCTGGTCGTAGGTCGGTATCGGCAGCCCGCTAGAGTCCAGCATGAGCGTCCCGTCCGGCTGGAGCTCATTGAGGCCTATCGTGAAGAGCTGCTGCACCTCCCTGGCATAGTTCTCATCGGCGCTGGTGCCCTTGGCCGCGTTGGCCTTCGCGTTGCGCAGCATGTTCAGGTAGTTGCCCATCGCCGGGCTCAGGGTCACGTCCTGCAGCAGGTCCCTGAAGTTGCCGAAGGCGTCGTTGGCCAGCAGGTCATAGTAGTCGGCCACGCCGTCAGGCTCGTTCGCGAGCTGCGACGCGACATCCGAGGTCACGAATATCTCGCTCAGGGCGAAGGCGACCCTCTGGCGGAGCTGGTCTGGGGCGGTGACCGAGATGAGCCACCATGCGGCCTGGCGGTTGTTCTGCGTCACGGTGAACGCGCCCGTGTTCGGGAATGCGGCTGCGTCTGCGTCGGTCGCGGTGCGATGGGAGGTCTCCGGGAGCGCCATCTGGTTCGCGATCCACGTCGTGTACCCCTCGGACTGGAGCGTCCCTATGTCCGTGGTCGTGGGCCCGAACGTGGCCTGGGTCAGGAAGCGCGGGGCATCGGCATTGGAGACGCTGCTCAGGTTGACCGCGGGCGGTGCGGCCGGCGGCGAAAACGTCTGCGAGCCCGTTCCGCTGATGAACTGCCCGCCGAGTTCCCCGCCCGGGTAGGTGGAACTGTCTATCTCAATGTAGAGGTTGCCGGACTGAAGCGCGGCCACCACCTGGGCAGCGGTGTACTGGCCCGAGGCCGTGGGTGTCCAGGCGAGGCTCGTGACCTGTCCATCGGGCAGGTTCAGGACATAGGTTCCGTTGTTGGTGTCGCCGCCGATCGCGAGGTGGGCAACGACCTCGTCGGAGGAGAGGTTGCCGTAGGTGACGCTGACACTTGCCAGCGAGCCGTCCGCGCTCAGCAGGATCGTCGCCACCCCCGAGCCCGTGGAGCCCGGGGCGTTCGACGTGGGGCGGATCTGGGAGACATAGAGGGTGGGCGCGATGTTCGTGATCGTGACCGTCGCGGCGCTGGCCGCGCCGACCGTGTAGCCGCTGCCTGAGCTGAGCGTGAGGGTGACGGCGCTCGAGGCGGCCGCGGAAAGCGTGGGATTGGGCGCCACGGTGACCGCGGCGGTCGTTGCGTAGGCGGGAATCGTGACGGTGCCCGACAGGCCCTGGTAGTCGATTCCGTTCACGGCCGTCCCGCTTACGGCATAGTTGACGTCCAGCGCCTGGGTGACGTCGCCCGCGCGCGTCACGGTGACCGTCCCGGGGTTTCCCCCGCTCGTGTCCGCATTCGCGTCGGTGGCCGCGATCGTCACGGAGTCGGGACCCGCAGGCGCCGCGGGCGTCGCATCATAGACCTCGACGAGGGCGACTCCCTTCGAGCCAGCGTTCCCGCTGACAAGGACGGTATAGGAGCCGGGGCCGACGGAAGCGACCAGGGCCGAGTCGAGGCTGCCTGTCGCAAAGGCGAATGCACCCGCCGTCGTGAAGATGCCGGCCATTGTCGCCGCGTCGGGCTCGTTGCCGACGGGAGTGCCCCAGTTGTCGTTGCGGGCGACCGTGTTTCCCGACGAGTCGACCACGGATATCGTCGGGTCGGCGAGGGCGCCCTGGACATTGAGGGCCGTGAGCGCGGGGCCCGC
>Ga0302326_10014141_pt1 | contig 16899 bp, 11 predicted proteins | sample Palsa_T0_3_FD_202264 | JGI IMG/M metagenome (GOLD analysis project Ga0302326, IMG submission 202264) | Peat permafrost microbial communities from Stordalen Mire near Abisko, Sweden - Palsa_T0_3 | ecosystem: Environmental > Terrestrial > Soil > Palsa > Peat permafrost | place: Sweden: Abisko...
CAGCCAATCGGCACGGCGAATTTCACCTCCGGCGGGAGCGAGGTCGCCCTGCAGCAAGCGCAGCAGTGTCGTCTTGCCGCTGCCATTCGGACCGACGAGGCCAACGCGCATTCCGGCAAGGAGGATAAAGTTCAGGCCTGCGAACAGGGCTCGAACACGGGTCGGGTCGCGTCCTGTTGTGTCGATTCCCTGGTCGGCTCTGCTGGGGTTGACTCCCACGCTGTAGGTGACGTTTTGCAGTTCGATCAGCCGCTTCGTCTTACGGTCTGTGGCTGAGAAATCGATTTGAGCTGTGGTGCTGCGGGTTCGGGCATTCAGGTCGGCCAGCTCTCCCATCAGTTCGCCGGCTTTGCTGATGCGGGCTTTAGATTTGCGGGTACGAGCTTTCGCCCCCCGGCGCAGCCATTCGATTTCTCCATGCACGAGATTCTCGAGCGCCTCCTGGCGCCTGGACTGCGCATGCAGGAATTCCTCTTTCTTCTCGAGAAACTCGCTGTAATTGCCGCGGACGCGTAGCGAGCCCTCAGGATAGATGCGATTGAGCTCGACCATGTCAGTCGTGACGTTCTCAAGAAAGTAGCGGTCGTGACTGACAATGACGCTGGCGAAGTCGGCTTGCTCCAGCAGATCTTCGAGCCAGCTGATTCCCGGGAGATCGAGATGGTTGGTGGGCTCGTCAAGCAGAAGGATGTCGGGATGCTGTACCAGAGCTTCGACAATCGCCAACCGCTTCTGCCAGCCGCCGGATAATTCGGTGGCTGGGACTTCGAGATTTTCAAAACCGGCGCGGCCGAGAGTTTCGGCCAAGCGCGCGCCACGCTCGGTTCCGGAGACTCCACCGCGATCGAGCGCCGCTTCGATGACCTGGCGCACCGTGCTCCCTGGGTTGAATCGCGAGTCTTGCTCCACACAGGCCAGACGGGTTCGCTTGCGAAAGGATACTTCGCCGCTGTCGGTATCGACCTCGCCCGCCAGGATCCTCAGCAGCGTGGACTTGCCGGATCCGTTCGGGCCGATCAGGCCAATGCGGTCTCCATCAGAAATGGTAAAAGAAACATTCTGGAAGAGCGGATTGGCTCCGAAGGCTTTGGTAATCTGCTGCGCGTTGACAATGGGCGAGGATGCAAGCGGCAATGATGCGTCTCCGAACTGCTTCAGACTATCAGCATTCTGGCTGGCTATAGGGCGATGAGATTTTGCTTCACATCGCGCTCGGCTTGCGCGACATTTTCAGGCTTGCCCAAATCCCGCCAATAGTAATCGTCGGCGCGAAAGGCTAGAATTTTTTCTTCTTGAGCAGCCAGACGCAGATAGGTGGTGATGATGGAGAACGCTCCATCTTCGGTCATCATCAAAAGCAGGCGCGGAGAGATCACCTGGATTCCGGAGAAAGCGAGCGCGAGCATTTTCTGGCAACCGCGGACAAGTTCCAGCTGATTGGCGCCCAATTGCCGCCCGCACAGCAGCAGGCTCTCGTCGAACAGCAGGTAGCGCGAGGTCGGGCGGTCCTGCACGGCGAGCGTCGCCAGGGCCTGATGTTTCGTGTGAAATTCCGTCAGTCGCAGTAAATCAATCGTGCTGAGCACGTCGACGTTGTGCACGATCAAGGGTTCGTCGGGGCCGGAAGAATCTTCGAGAAAAAAACGAGCGGCTTTTTTCAGGCCGCCTCCCGTGTCGAGCAACACTTCTTCGCGCGAGATTTCAAGGCGCATGCCGAAGTTGTGGTTTGCCCGCAGATACTCCACAATCATGTCGGCAAAATGAAAGACGTTGATGATCACTTCGCTGATTCCAAAAGTACGCAAGCGGGAGAGCGTGATCTCCAGCAGCGTGCGGCCATCGATTGCAACGAGCGCCTTCGGACAATTGTCGGTGAGCGGACGCAGGCGCGTGCCGAGGCCGGCGGCCAGAATCATCGCCCGCATGGGAACGCTCTCATGACCACATGACTTTCACGAATTCAATTGCTCCTGCTCGCGATGGCGCACGACGACTTCCACTCCGTCGTTAAAGCCGGATTTGGATTCAGATTTGCCGCGCAGATGTTTCGCCAATTGCTCGGCGAGATAGACGGAACGATGCTGGCCTCCGGTGCAGCCGAAGGACACCATCAAATGTTTGAAGCCGCGCTGCTGATAGCTCGTCACGCTGGCGTCGACCAGAGCCACCGCCATGGCCAGAAACTGGCGGACGCTCTCCTGCTGATGGAGATACTCGGCCACCGGCGCATCCTTGCCGGTGAGCATTTTGAAGCGTTCTTCGCGGCCCGGATTAGGGAGGCTGCGCCCGTCAAAAACGAAGCCTCCGCCATTTCCACTGTCGTCCCGGGGCAGACCGCGGTGAAAAGAAAAACTGAAAATCCGCACCGTCAATCTTTCCGTTTTTTCCCTATCCGAGGTGAGGCCCCGCAACTTCTCCGAGGCCACAATGCTCTTGTAGGCCTCCATCAGCGTCGGGAGCGCGACTGGCAACTCCACGTTATGCAGCAGCCAGCGCAGGTTTTTGAGCGCATAGGGTACGCTCTGCAGGAAATGCTCTTTGCGCTCGTAAAAGCCGCGAAACCCATATGCGCCCATCGCCTGCATGATGCGTACATAAACGTAGGCGTAATAAAACTGCATGAAAGCAGCGCGATCGAAATCGAGGAACTCGGTCAGAGAGTCGAGATAATAATCGAGCAAGCGCTGACGCAGATCGGGCGGCAGATCGGCCTTGGCGTCGTACAAGAGAGAAGCGATGTCATATTGCAGCGCGCCTTTGCGGCCGCCCTGGTAGTCGAGGAAAAAAGGCTGCGTGTCGTTCGGGATTGGGTTCGGCAGCTGGCGCGTGATTGTGCGCATCATGATATTGCGCGACTGGAAATCGCGATAGAGAAAGTAATCGCGGTCGGCGTTGAGCAGGAATTTCGTCAAGCGGCTGAAATCGTCTTCCAGGCCCTGTTCGTTGAAAGGAATGCTTGCAAGCCGGAGAAAGTAATACTTGAAATAATTCAGATCCCAGGCGATCGACTGGCGATCGAAGCTCGCGCGCGGATAGCAGACTTTATAGTTCAAGTCCCGTCCGGCTTCGACCTGAAAGCGCGGCAACAGGGCCACCACCTCGCGATACGCCGCAACCGCTTCGGGAGAAATGTCCGAGCCCTCGCGATGCCGGGAAAGGAACTCAAAAAGCGTGGTGCCGCCGAGGTCCTGTTCGAGATAAGCTCCGTGGCTGAGGTCTTCGCCATAGATTTCCGGCACCGGCAGACCGTGGCGGCGAAAATGACGCGAGAATTCGAGAAAGGCTACATTCTCTTCGTGCACGTCATAGAGAATACCGATGGCGCTGATCGTGTCGTTCGAAAGCCGTATGATCTTGCGGCCCGAACCACCAAGCTGGCCCTGCAGCTGCTCCACCCGTGCGGCCGGTGAGTGGAAATGCTGCTCGAAGAGTCTCTTTAAGATTTCCATCAAGGTCAGATTGGCGGCATTACAGCATCCAACGGCAACCAGCAACAATTAAAGATAACATCGGAGGCCGCCGTTCCTCACCGGCGGTCGAATGTCGCCAGGTATTCACCGGTACACAAGCGCTCTCTCAGTTCGCGCGCTCGAAGAGCCCTGCCGCGCCTTGGCCGCCGCCGACGCACATGGTGACGACTCCGTAGCGAGCTTGATTTCCGCGTCTTGCAATTTCGTTGGCCAGCGTTCCGACCATCCGCGATCCGGTCATGCCGAAGGGATGGCCAATCGAAATCGACCCGCCGTTCACGTTCATTTTCTCCGGATCAATTCCCAGGCGATCGCGGCAGTAGATGACTTGAACCGCAAAGGCCTCGTTGAGTTCCCAAAGATCAATCTCGCTGGACTTCAAGCCCGCGCGCTGCAATAACTTCGGCACTGCAAACACCGGTCCAATTCCCATTTCGTCGGGATCGCAACCGGCGACCTGAAATCCGCGAAACACCAGTTTGTAGGGAATGTTGAGTTCGTCCGCGCGCTGCCGCGACATTACGAGCGTGGCAGATGCGCCATCGGAAAGCTGCGAGGAGTTACCGGCGGTGACCGTGCCCTGGCCGCTGTGCGGGTCGAAGTGCGGCTTCAGCGCGAGCAGGCCTGCGAGCGTCGTATCCGGACGATTGCATTCGTCTTTGTCGGCACATACTTCTTCTTCCGCAATGACTTCATTTGACTTCTTATCCAAAGTGGCGCGCCGGACCCGCATCGGAGCAATCTCGCCCTCAAAAAACCCTTCGCGTTGGGCGCGAGCCGTGCGCCGTTGGCTTAGGAGTGCGTATTCGTCCTGCGCCTGGCGGCCGATTTTATAACGCTTGGCCACCACCTCAGCCGTATCCCCCATCACCATGTAGACTCCCGGCATTGTTTCTAGCAGCCGGGGATTGGGATCGTAATTGCGCACCGTCATGGTGATGCTTTCGACGCCGCCGCCGATCGCCGCCGCCGCGCCTCCGTTGATGACCTGATAAGCGGCGAGCGCTATGGCCTGCAGTCCCGAAGAACAAAACCGGTTGAGAGTGACTCCGGCGACCGAAGTGGGAAGACCGGCCAGCATGGCGGAAACTCTCGCGATATTGTGCCCCTGCGGCCCATGAGGCTGGCCGCAGCCGAGGATAACGTCTTCGACTTCGCGTCGATCGAGCAGCGGCGTCTTGCGCAGCACATCCTGTATGCAATGCGCCGCCAGATCGTCGGGACGCGTGAGATTGAACGACCCGCGAAATGATTTGGCAAGAGCAGTGCGCGAACTGGCTACGATGACCGCTTCTCTCATGAAGCCTCCGAAGGCGTCCCCGGATGCGAATCCGCCAGGGGAAGCGAGACTTGAAAGCGGGTGTCTCCGGGTTGCGAGGTTACCTGAATATTGCCGCGATGTTTTTTGACGATGCGCTGGACGGTGTCGAGGCCCAGCCCGGTTCCTTCGCCGACTCCTTTGGTGGTAAAAAAAGGTTCGAAGATGTGGCCCTTGATCTCGGGAGTCATCCCCGAACCGTTATCGCGGATTTCCACCACGGCGCAACCATCATCGCGATAGGTTCGAACGCGCAGCTCGCCCTTCCCGTTCATGGCGGCGATGGCGTTGTCGATAAGATTGGTCCAGACCTGGTTCAACTCGCTCCCGAACGAATTCACGATAAGAGGAGTTGAAAAATAATCGCGCTTCACCGTCACGCCACGTTTCAGCTTGTGGTTCATGATGGTCAGCGTAGTTTCCAGGCCTTTGACGATATCCACGCTCTGCGCGGCGGCCTGATCCATGAAGGTGTATTCCTTGATCGCCTGAACCAGGTCCGAGATGCGCGACGTGCTGCTCTCGATGGCATGCAGCAAGTCGGCAACCTCAATCGACGACGCGATTCTTACGAGCGCCGCCCGGGCAGTGGCCGAGTCGAGGGTCTCAAACAAAGGCTCCAGCACTGCGGGCTGCACGTTTCTTCGCGCCAGGCCAGAAGCCAGCTCCCACAAGTCATTCTGGCCGTGACTGCGCAACAGAGAATCGATACGGCTTTCGAGGTCACTGACGGTCAACGCATCCGGCGGCGGGCCGTCCAGTTGAGTGAGCGACGCTTCGAGCTTCTCAATTTCGGATTTTTGCGAGGGACTCAGATCGCGCCGGCCCAGGTCGTGACTGGCGTCCCTGATGCATTTCAGAACGTCACGCAGCTGGCTGGTGGCGCGTTTGGCAGCGGATGCGGGATTGTTAAGTTCGTGCGCCAGACCGGCGGAAAGTTTTCCCAAGGAAGCGAGACGGTCGCGCTGCTGCTCGATGCGGGTCATCTCGCGCACCCGGTCGGACATCAGTCCGACCAGGCGTTGGGTGAGTTCCGGCATTCTTTGGATAAGATCGGGAAACAGAGCTGCGGGAAATCGCAGAAGACGGATGTCGGTGAGCGCCCGTACACTCACCGTAAACTGCTTCATCCTGGAGAACGGAAGCAATCCGGTGACGGAGCCCGCTTTCAGGGGAATCAAGATCGCTTCGCCGCCCAACTCTCCGCGGGCTTCCATTTGCCCTTCGAGCACTATAAACATCGCGTCCGCGGGATCACCCTGGCGGGAATAAATGTCACCCGACTTATAATGAAGCTCCTCGGACTGGCTGATGAACCACTCGATCTGGTCCTCCGGCAAATCGGCGAATGCCGGAATGCGAAGCAATTCTGATTTGTCGACCATTTATACCTTGCTCAAGTATTGATGAATGAATTGCACCGCCACGGACCCCTCACCGACCCCGGAAGCCACGCGTTTGACGGAGCCGTGGCGCACATCGCCGACGGCAAAAATGCCGGGAACGTTGGTTTCGAGCAAGAACGGGTCGCGCTCCAGTTCCCATCCTCTTGGGCGCTGGCCGCCGTGCATCAGGTCGGGCCCCGTCATAATGAAGCCGCGGTCGTCGCGCTCGATCATGCCTGCCAGCCAATCGGTTCGCGGAAGAGCGCCGATGAAGATGAAGATCGCACTCGCCGGAACACGCTGCACTTCGCTCGTGTCGGAACAGAGGACGGAAATGGCTTCGAGATGGGTGTCGCCGTGGACCTCGCTCACGCCGGCGTGTGTCCACACCTGAATGTTGGGCGTGGCTTTGATCTGGTCAATCAGATATTGCGACATGGTGCTGGCAAGGGAGCTTCCACGGACGAGAATCACGACGCGGTCGGCGTACTTTGAAAAATTCATCGCCGCCTGACCGGCGGAGTTCGCGCCACCCACGACATAGACGGTTTCACCTTTGCACGAAAGCGCTTCCGTGGCTCCGCCCCCGTAGTAGACGCCCGCACCCTGCAGGCGATCGATTCCAGGCGCATCCAAGCGGCGCCATTGCACTCCGGTTGAGACCATCAGAGCGTGGCAGGAAATTTCGTTACCGTCGGCCAACTTGACGATGCGGTAAGGACCCTCAATACGAATGCCGGTGGCCTCTTGCGGAGAAAGGATTTCGACGCCAAAGCGCTGCGCTTGTACCACTCCGCGTCGCGCCAGATCACCGCCACTGAGCCCGCTCGGAAATCCGAGATAGTTTTCGATGCGCGAACTCATTCCCGCCTGGCCGCCGGGCGCTTCCCGCTCGATCATCACCGTGTGCAGGCCTTCAGAGGCGCCGTAGACGGCTGCGGCCAAACCGGCCGGGCCTCCACCGATGATCGCCAAATCATAAAAATCGGTTTGCGCTCGCGTCCGCAGGCCGACCTTTTGCGCGAGGTCGGCCGGAACGCTTTCGAGGAATTTGGTTCCGTCCGGGAACAGAACGACTGGAATATTGCTGGCTTCAGACCCCAAGGCTTCCAGCAGGCGCATGGTTTCCGGATCATTGGCAGAGAGTTCAACATCGATCCACTGATAGGGAACGTGGTTGCGCGCCAGGAAATCCCGGAGTTCGTAGGATCGCGGCGACCAGCGCGTGCCCAGAACGCGTATACCCTCGTATGCCGGACGATACGCAGCTTTCCAATCATCCAGCAAATCGTCAAGCTGCGGATAAAGGTGTTCGGTCGGAGGGTCCCAGGGCTTGGTGAAAAAATAATCGATATTGGCCTGATTGATGGCGCTGATCGCAGCATTGGTGTCGGCGTAGGCGGTGAGCAGAGCGCGCTTGGCGTCGGGGAAAATCTGGCGCGCCTCCTGCAAGAAGCCGACCCCGTCCATCTGCGGCATCCGCTGGTCTACGAGGAGAAGCGCCACGGCATCGTTCCGAACCTTCAACTGACGCAAGATTTCGAGCGCCCCGGCCGGGGAATCGCTTGGCATGATGCGGTAGCTAGCGCCATATTGCGTGCGCAGATCGCGTTCGATCGCCTGTAACACATCGAGATCGTCGTCAACACTCAACAGAATCGGTTTTGCCATGATCTTTCTCGGTGGAATCTCTCCCCGTCTTGATGACGCTAAGAACGAGCTGATACGCCAGATTGTGCGCCACTCCATTCATTGGATCCAAGAATCCGCGTTCCGTCGCGCAACTTCAAGCAGCAAGTTCGCCTGGCATCGACTCGTCCAAGTAGCACCAGATCCATCTTTCTCCGGGCTCGATGGAACGGATCAGCGGATGCTGAGTTTTGTGAAAATGCTTGGTTGCATGCTTATTCTTGGACGAGTCGCAACAGCCGACGTGCCCGCAAATAAGGCACATGCGGAGGTGGACCCACTTATCGCCAGTCTTCACACAGTCCTCACATACATGTTGGTGGGTCTCTCGAACCTTGATTTGATCAAGGTGGGTACACTCTTCCGGCATCGATTCCTCCAGAGGCTCGCCCGCTCTTCGCGGACTTTGACAGTTTTCGCAGTGCCTTCCAAACCATTGCCCGGCACCGTCATTTCAGTAACCTACGTTTGAGTCGCACGACCTTGGCTATGCGCCCGCAGAAGCAGGATCATGGAAAGGGCGCCTGCCCATCACGGAAAATGATAACCGGGGATATTCATCCGTGTTAAGGCTCGATGATCTGTCGTGTGTGCTCACCATCGCCTCCACCATCCTGTCGGACGGCGTTGCCGCGAAGGGTGGATAGTGGCAACCATTCATAGCGTCATCCTGTGCATCATCGGAACCAAGACCGGCCCACCGGGGATTCCTTCCAGCCAACGAATTCTGCATCGTGGTTAGCGTAGTCAACCTGCGCCACCGGCGCCGGGGAGATACGGTTTCCTCGTAAAGCGTGCTGTCGAAAAAACCCTATGGGACGATCATTAGAGACACACGATTTATGGAAGCACGCGTTGAACCTGCGAAGCCGCTGTGTGCACTTCAGCGGCAAAGAATGCCCTCCATAACGAATTCACTCTGCCACGAGAAGGTTCTCTGCAAAGGGCCACTCTTCATCGATCCATTGCGCCTCGCAGCGGAAACCAGCGGTCCGGGCCATTTGGAAAATCTCTTTCATTGAGTACTTATGGCTGCTTTCCGTCCAGATGGTCTCACCGTTCTGAAATTCTACTTCGAACCCCGCCCGCGCAATACTGACGGTCTGCTTCCGCTCGCACCGCAGATGCATCTCAACCCGGCGGGCTTCATGATTGATGGTGGCGACGTGCGAAAATCTGTTGAGATCAAAGTTGCCATCAAGTTCGCGATTGATGCGAGCCAGCAGATTGAGGTTAAAGGCCGCCGTTACCCCAAGTTCATCATCGTAGGCAGCAAGCAGTTGACTGCTTGGCTTTTCCAGGTCCGTTCCGAGTAAAAGAGAGTCACCCGGCTCCAGGATTCGTCGAACTTCTCTCAGGAATTTCAATCCCGCGAGGCCTTCGAAGTTTCCTATGGTGCTCCCCAGGAACAATACAAAGAGTTGTTGGCCCTGCTTCCTGTAAACCGTTGCCACCTGCCGCAACCCATCGAGATATTCCTGTTCAAAACCCACGATGCTGATGGAATCGATGTCGCGGAGCTCCCGTTCGCACATGGCCAAAGCGGAGGGCGATATTTCGACCGGATAGTAGGATGTACGTTGCCTTCGGCCCAACGCCTCCAGCAGCCACCTCGTCTTCTTGCCGCTACCGCTGCCCAACTCAGCGACAGCGACCGGGAGTCGCAACCGATCAACGATTTCGCTCGCATGACGCCTCAGCAGTCGCTCGTCAGCCCGGGTTAAGCCGTATTCCGGCAAATGGCTGATCACTTCGAAAAGAGCCGAGCCCACATTATCGTAAAGGTACTTGGATGGGAGTTCCTTCTGCCCCGGACGCATGAGTCCGGCCCGCACCTCGGCAGCGAATTCGTAAGTCAGGTCGGTAGTAACAGCATGGACAAGCATTTCCGATCCTCCAGTTCAGCGCCGTTCCCCAGTGGTCAGCGGCTCACGCAACGAAATCCCGCGTACACATATTGATACTGGGCTTGAAACCAATTGCGAAACGAAGGCCGCAGCATGCATGCGGCGGTACGTGCCGAGCCACCCTTCAAGACGAAGTGCTTTCCGTCAAAAAAATTGGCCGAGTAACCGGGGTAAAACGGGAATGGCTCAAAACCGGGGAATGGACCAAATATGCTGGAGGTCCACTCCCACCCGTTCCCCAACATATCGTCAACGCCAAACTCGCTTTGGCCATCAGGAAATGCGTTCACTGGCGTCGGGTTCCAACTATGAAAATCGAAATTGCCAAGTCGCGCTTCGCCGGAACCAGGAGGGGCTTGGTTCCCCCACGGGTAGGCTCTCTCTCTTCCATTCACAGTGCCATACGCGGCGCGATGCCATTCTCTTTCAGTAGGGAGCGCCTTCCCTGCCCATCGCGCATAGGCGCTTGCCTCCGCATGACTCACATAGACAGGCCAGTCCAGCGGGAGCGGCACTTCATCGAACATGGTGCGATAAAACCAGCGGCCGTTGCCATCCGACTTTCTCCAGAACACCGGATGATAGACCCCGCCGGCGGTTTTCCAGTCCCAGTCTTCACTCGTCCAGAAGGAGCTCCTGTCATATCCGCCAGCCGCCATGAACTGGAGATACTCCCGGTTCGTCACTTTGTACCGATCCATGGTGAATGCCGGAACATCCACGGTTTGGGATTCATATTCGTTGTCCCAACCGAAGAGTCCGCTGGTGCGGGCAAGGCCGAGCGTCGCGACACCGGCAGGGACAGGAATCATCCGGGGGACGACCGGAGTACCGGCCTCGGAACTTGGGCGCCGCAGTCCGTCATAACAAACTTTCCGATCGAAAGGCAGCTGATGAAACATGTAGAAGAGCGTTTCGACATGCATCAGACGATGCTCGATCGCGACGTTGAGCAAAGTGTCGATGGGGAATCGGCCACGCGGCGCACTGTCCGATTCAAGCACTCGCTTGCCGAGTTGCTCGTCCAGCGCAGATCGGAGAGCTGCGACGTACTCGCGCACGGCATTGAATGAGGGCCAGTCGGAGGGCTGATCCTTGGGAAGCCCGCCGCCGACTGGATCGATGCCAAAGGCAAACAAACGGTCAAACTCCGGATTACGACTCTTGAGGTCGAACACGTTTTCGCGAAACAAATTCCAATCGAACGCCTCCAAGTGCCCAATATAGAAAATGATCCGATGACGTTCCGGAATCGGTCGCTCGTAGAGCGCATCGACGCGAATCAAGCTAAACAGTTCGTCGCTTCGTCGGCGCGCATCCGAAATCCGCTCCAGGAGTCCATAACAGGCAGCAGAGTCGTTTTGTGTGGCTAACACGTCGGACCTCCTAGCTATTCTGGCCGTTACGACCATTCACAGGGGAAGAGCTATAATGTGAGAACTGGAAAGAGAATCTTTACGACTGCGTACCCCAATACCCGCATGACCGTGCCGGTATCCACCCCCGCCATCCTTAGATGACGAACCGTCCAGCAAGGTCGCAGCCAATGAATGTTTTTTGCGCGGCCTAGCCGATCAGTCAGAGACAGGGCATGCCGAATCTCCTTCGGCGAGGCCGCAGGAGTTGAATTGGTACGACTTGAATGTCGGACAACTCCGCGGGGATAACGCTCGCTGCCGCAATGCCCGCCTAGAGCCGTAGGGGTAGCCTATTCGGCGCTAGAGCGGTAGCGCGGACTTTTGGACTCCATTCTGCATCTATCATAGAAACACCGAAGACCGGGAAAGCTGAAGGTTGACGGATTCTGATCGATCGGACTGGTTCAACATTCCCGAGGGTCACTACATACTGGCATGGAGCGCGTACTCAACCAAATCCACTCGCCCGCAGATGTAAAACGGCTTTCCCTCTCGCAGCTGGAAAAACTAGCGGCCGAGATCCGCCAAGAATTGATCACGGTGCTCTCAAGAACCGGGGGCCATCTTGGGCCCAACCTCGGTGTCGTCGAGTTAACCATCGCCCTGCACTATGTCTTCAATACTCCGGAAGACCATTTTCTGTTTGATGTCAGCCACCAGGCCTACGTCCATAAATTGCTGACGGGACGCCGGGAACAATTCCACACCATACGCACTCCCGGCGGGTTGAATGGATTTATGCTGCGCACGGAAAGCCCGCACGATTGCTACGGCGCCGGACACGCCGGCACCGCGCTCTCCGCAGCGCTCGGAATGGCGGTCGCTCGCGATCGCATGAGCGGCAAGGAACATGTAGTGGCCTTGGCTGGCGATGCCGCTTTCACCTGCGGCATCACCTATGAGGCACTCAATAATATTGCCCATCACACGCGGCGGATGTTAGTTGTGCTGAATGACAACGAGTGGTCGATCGATAAGAACGTAGGCGCAATCGCGAGTTATCTGAATAAGATCGTCACCAATCCGAAATACGATCATTTGCACGAGCAAGCAGCAAGATTTGTCGAAAAAATTGGCGGCAAGAAAGCGCTGCATATGGCGCGCAAGGCGGAAGAAGCCGCCAAAAGCATGCTTTGGCCGAGCGTGATCTTTGAGGAGCTGGGACTGAAGTATTACGGTCCGATTGACGGGCACGACATCTCGACGTTGATCAAGACTTTCGAGTTTTTGAAAATTCAGGAGCGGCCAGTTTTACTGCATGTGTTGACCCAGAAGGGCAAGGGATTTGAGCCTGCGCTGCAGAAGCAAAAGCAATTCCACGGCTTGGGTCCTTACGACCCTGCGACCGGAGAGACCAAACCCGTTACGGTCAGGACTTACTCAGAGGTTTTCGCCGACACGCTCGTGAAGCTGGCCTCCATGAACGATAAGGTCGTTGCGATCACGGCTGCCATGCCGAACGGTACCGCGCTCGACCGCTACCGTCCGCACTATCCCCACCGCTACTTTGATGTCGGAATCGCCGAAGAACATGCGGTGCTCTTTGCCGCCGGCCTGGCGGTGAAGGGTCTCAAGCCATTTTGCGCCATCTACTCGACGTTCCTGCAGCGCGCTTTCGACCCTATCGTGCACGACGTCTGCTTGCAGAACCTTCCGGTTGTGTTCTGCATGGATCGAGGCGGCCTTTCCGGCGACGATGGCCCCACCCATCATGGACTCTTCGACATCAGTTACCTACGTTCGATTCCGAACCTGGTGCACATGGTTCCTAAGGATGAGGACGAGTTGGCCGACATGCTTTTCACCGCCATGCTGTATAACGGGCCAATTGCCGTGCGCTATCCGCGGGGCGTAGGGCCTGGTACGCCGGTAAAGGATGTTCCCAGGGCGATTCCTATCGGCAAGGCGGAACTGCTCCAGCACGGCGATTGTGACAATGACCGCGTAGCAATTTTTGCCCTAGGTGCTCTGATTCCCATGGCGAAGGAAGTTGCCCGTAAGCTCGAGGGGCAAGGTTACCCGGCAGCGGTCATCAACGCGCGCTTCACCAAACCGATTGACGTGGAGATGTTGGCATTTTACGCACGCCACGTCGATGTGATTCTTACGCTCGAAGACCACGTGCTGAAGGGCGGGTTCGGCAGTGCCGTCCTCGAAGAGCTGAACAATCTGGGGATTGATACGCCGGTCGTCCGCGTCGGCTGGCCCGATCGATTCATCGAGCACGGCAAGCCCGAAAGCCTGCGGACGAAATATGGAATCAGCGTGGAGGCAGCCCTTGAAAAACTTCTCGCGCGATTGGAGTCGAATATTCGGCCGGCAAAGTTGCAGCAGGCTGCCGGCACAATTCGCGACTGATCAGCTTTAGCTTTTTGTGTGGTGGCGGGGCTTTGCCCCGTCCAGCGAGGCGGAGCCCGGCGACGACACAGGCGATGGGACTTGGCTAGGCGATGGCTACCCGATATAGAGTGACGAGTTTCCCCCACGCGCGTTCGGCTTCCGGCTTGTTGTAGATCGGCACGCCATCCCTGACGGGCATATCCGGCACGCACCAGCCATGCAGGGCCGCATAGACTTCGATTTCGGCTGGAACCTGGGCGGCTGCAAACGCTTGTTTGAGTTTGTCCTTGGCATCCGGCTGTTTCGCATCATCGTTCGACGCGATCCCGAAATACATGCGAGCCTTGATCTTCGGGGCCAGCAGATGCGGACTGTCCGGTTTGTCGGTCACCAAGCCTCCGCCGTGGAACGATGCGCCGGCACCAATGCGATCGGGCACTTGCGCAGCGGCTCTGACCACGAGCGCTCCGCCCATGCAGTAACCCTGAGTTCCAATCTTCTTAGCCTTGTTCACTTCTTTTTGCGCATCGAGAAAGGCGACGTATGCGGTAGCGTCCTTTTCAGCGTTGCCGGACGCGGTCACCGACTCCATCAGCGGCTTGAGTTTCGCCATATCGACGGGATTCTGAAAGTTAAAGTTCGAAGCGTCAGTAAAAGGCGCTTTCGAAACGCGATAAAAAGGATTGGGCACGAGGACGGAATATCCGGCGGCGGCTATGCGTCTGCCGATTGCGCGCATAGAGGGCCGCAAGCCGAAGGCGTCGGGCCAAACCAGCACTCCGGGATAGGAGCCCGATTTCGCATGAATAAATGCGGCATCGCAGGTTCCGTCGGGAGTCTTGATCTCGACGTCGGTTTCGACCAGGTCCGAGCCCGGTGCTTCAGCCGAGACGAGCTTCGCGGTCGCGGCTAGGCCAGCTGCTAGCGCGAGGGCCGTAAAGTCGCGCCGTGTGATCTCGCGCTTTGTGGTGTCGGGATCCGCGTCGTTCGTCGGTTTGTCTTTCAGATCGTCTGTCATAGATCTACAAGTTTATCGCTTTTGGATGACCCGTTGCCACCGAAGGTAAATTGGCCCCGGATCTGCCCGCATAGGATAGACCAACCCGGATCGACCCGGATCGCGCCAATCCTTAGCCCCGGCCTCGGCTTGGCAGCACACGATAGTTACCGGTATCGGCCACGTTGCCGCTGCTGTCGAGGGCGCTTCCTGCCGAGGAGGATGAGCTGTTGGCGCTGACTCCGCCGTTGTCATCGGGGTTGGTGGTGAAGCTGCCGAACTGCCCGTAGACGACGTCCGCGACACCAGACTACGCGGCGGCTGGGGTTCCGTTGGCCAGCACCAGTATGGCCGGGAAGAATGCAAGCGCCAAAGCGGTGCCGACAAAGGTTGAAGTCTGTCGCGTGTGCCTTTCTTTCTTGTGCCAAAAAAGGAAGCGAACAAGCTGCGGAAACATTGCGGCGCGTGAAGCTCGGACGATGCCGAGCCCGCGGACGAATCGGTGGGCATGGTGGATGCCTCCTGATGTGATCGCAGTGCGCCGAATGCACCCTAGTTCTGTGCTCTTCTTAGACAGGGCTCGAGCTTAGACAGGGCTCGAGCTTAGACAGGGCTCGAGAGCTTCCTACAACTGTTCTTCCAGAAGGTCTCCAAGGACGGAGTGGAGTTGGCGGTCGCCAAAGAGGATCGTTGTTGAAATCGCAGTTGCATTGGCGGGTTCTGAGCGACATTGCCTGTTAACAGAAGTTATCCCGCAGCCGCATAGCGAAAGGCCCCGCATTTCTGCGGGGCCGAGGTTCAGCACGGACCTTAACCTACTTGCCGGTGCCCGTGAGGTTCGACGTTTGCGGGCCGTTGCTCCCGCTGTCACTCACGCTCAACTGGCCCATCTGTGGGCCGGTCGCCGTGGGGGTGAAGGTCACACTGATGGTGCATTTCGACTTGGCGTTCAAGCTCGTTCCGCATGTTGTCGACGATACGGTAAAATTCCCCGCAGTCGAGATGGTGATGCCGTAAAGGGCCGCGGACTGATCGTTGGTTAACGTGAACGTCTTCGCCGCGCTCGTCGTGCCTACCCCCTGCTTCGCGTAAGTGGCGCTGGCCGGGCTCAGCTTCGCCGGCTCGACGCCCGTGCCTGATAGCGCAACACTCTCGGGACTGCCTGTGGCGTTATCAGTGACAACAAGCGACGTCGTCAGCGCGCCCAGCGCGGTAGGATCGAATGCAACGCTCACCTTGCAGGTTTTGCTCACGGCCAATGTGGCTCCGCACGTGTTGGCGGAAATCGTGAAGTTGGTGCTGGGCGTGACAACGATGGAACTGATGTTCAGCGCACCTGTACCCGTGTTCTTTAGGGTCACCGTCTTGACCGCGCTGGTTTGGTTGATCGCCACATCGCCGAAGCTGAGGGAAGTCGGCGAGAGAGCAACGCTGGCGCCATCGGTCACGGTTTGTACCATGGTGCCGATGCTCGCCGCGTAGTTACCGTACCCGCTGTAGGCAGCCGTTACCGTATCTGACCCGATCGGCAGCCCGGAGTACGGGCAAGCCGCCACTCCATTCGTTAGCGACACGTTGCTGCACAGCGTGGTTGCGCCGTACGTGAATGTCACCGTTCCCCCGTTCGGCGCTGGCGAAACGCCCGCCGTGAAGGACACCCCTTGTCCTTGCGTCGAGGGGCCGGGGCTGGAGGTTAGCGAGGTCGTGGTGGCCGCTAGGACAACAAGGCTCCCAGCGCTCGAAGAGCTGCTGACCAAGCCTCGGTTATCGGCCACCTGCAGAGCTGCGATGTAAGTGCCAGGCGTCGAATAAGTGTGCTGGAACGTCGGCGAGGCCTGCCATTGCGTCGACGTGCCATCGCCAAAGTTGAATTGATAATACGCCACGTTCGCGCCCGTCGCGGCCGTTGAAGAAGAACCGTTCAGGGTCACTGCCAGGGGCGCTATCCCCTGTGCGGCACTCGCCGTAAGGAGGGCGACAGGCGTAGCATTTGAGGCGCAGGTGGAGTTGCCCACCAGCGTGTAAGGGACAGACGCACCCGCCGCCTCTTGGGTCAGGCCCACACCTGCCGAGGTCGTGCCGGTGAGATCATCGGGCGCCGAGGTCCGCGTCTCGATCTCGACATGGGTAAGCTGGCTGCCGGCGGTGAGACCGAAGGCAGACTCATCGAGCACCAGCGTGATCGTGCCATTGGTGGTGTAGTTACTCGCGGCGTTCAACGTGCCCACAACCTGATATTGGCCGAAGCCGGCGGCATTGGTCGTGCGGTAGCCATAGTTGAACACCGGCGAGGGACCGTCAGCGCTCACCATGGCCACGTAGTAGTAGCCGACGTTGGGCGCGTTCTGTCCGGCAATATTGAAGAAGTAGGTCCA
>Ga0302326_10014142_pt1 | contig 16897 bp, 15 predicted proteins | sample Palsa_T0_3_FD_202264 | JGI IMG/M metagenome (GOLD analysis project Ga0302326, IMG submission 202264) | Peat permafrost microbial communities from Stordalen Mire near Abisko, Sweden - Palsa_T0_3 | ecosystem: Environmental > Terrestrial > Soil > Palsa > Peat permafrost | place: Sweden: Abisko...
GTCACCAGAGAGCCCAGTGCGCTGAAAGGCGCACGCTGGGTTCGGCGGGAGGCTGCGCGGCAAAGGCCCATATCCGCATAAAGCGGACACGGAACCTCGCCGCGCAGCCCACCCAACCGACCGGGGAACCGCCCGTTCGATCGCGGGCCGGCTCATCGGCGGCATCCCGCCTGGCAGTCACCTGATCATGTCGGCTGGCCGCCTGGACGGAGACATAGCGCAGCAGTTCACCGGCGAGTATCAGGCCGGCGCGCTGCATCATCACACACGGGAGGACGTGGCCGACTTCTTCAACGGCGTGGAATTGGCCCCACCAGGCATCACCGAGGCACGCGAATGGCGCCCCGGCTGGGCCGTCCCCGCTGCGGGCTCCGGCCGGGCCGGGCACATCCTGGCCGGAGTCGGGAGAAAACGGTGACCGTCACGCTGGCATCACTGGCGGCCGAGTGGGGCGACGCCTACCTGATCCACTACGCCCGGGACCGGTGGGTTGCGCTGCGGCGTGACACACGCCGGTTCCTGACTGCGGACACCCTGCCTGGCCTGGAACGGGCACTCAAGGCCGATTACCGCGACAATCCGATCCCTGCGGATTTCGACGTGCCCGGCCTCACCAGCTACCTCACCCCCGACGGCGACGCCCCAGGCGACGACGTTGAGGAGGTGCCGGACGAGGACACGCTGATCCTGCTGATGCTGCGGTCGGCGTTCCCGCTGTGGAAGGTCACCTACTCAACCGAGCTTCGAGCTTGGACCGCCCAGACTCCGGACGGCACCATCTGCGAAAACCTCGCCGCGTTGCTGTGCATCGCCCTAACCCTGATCGAACGCAAGCAACGCGAGGCCAGCAACGGGCCTGGCTGGAACAAGCCACCCCCGGGAAACCCGCCCGCCTCATAAAGGCCGTCCAGCGGAAGAAGGAGCCGGACATGAACGGGACGGCTGGTGCAGCAAGCTCCGATCAGCAGATCACTGCTGCGGCATTCGCCACCTTCACCGATGCCTATCTGGCCATTTTGTCCTGTGTCACGGAGCGCCATCGGTACGAGCCTTCTACGCGCGGCAACCGCGCCCGCGAGATCCTGAACGTCTCATTCACCCTTCGTGATCCGCTCACGCGAAGCCCTTATCTGGCCGCACGCAAAGCCAACATCGTTTTCAACTACGCCGAGGCCCTGTGGTATCTGTCGGGCCGCAATGACCTGGCCATGATCGGGCACTACGCTCCGCGGTTGCGCATGTTCTCCGCCGATGGGCAGCGCCTGACCGGCACCGCTTACGGGCCGCGGCTATTCGGCCCTGGCCCGGACGGACTCAGCCAGTTCGACCAGGTCATCGCTTTGCTGCGCACCGACCCCGACACCAAGCGAGCGGTCATGATCGTCATGCAGCCCGAAGAGCTGGCGGACCCAGGCAATCCCGACGTGTCTTGCACGCTTGCCCTTCATATGCTCCTGCGCGGCGGCGTTTTGCACATGGCTGCGCATATGCGCGCCAATGACGCCCTGACCGGGCTGCTGTGTGACGTGTTCTCGTTCACCTTCATCCAGGAGCATGCCGCCCGCCTCCTGCACGTGCCCGTCGGCAGCTACACCCATCACGCCGGGTCCATGCACATCAACCTCCCCGACATGGCCAAGGCTTACAGCATTGTCCGCGAGGCCGCCCAGACCGCCCCGCCGCGTTTCCCGGCCGCGGTCATGCCCACCTGTCACGCCAGCGACCTGGCCGCCGTCCAGGACTGGGAACAAGCACTGCGGCTGAACCAGCGCACCGTCACCGCCGGTGACCCCGCTCTGGCCCGCCTTGATCCCTACTGGCGCCAGATCGTGCTCTTGTTCGAGGCCCACCGGCAGATCACCCGCCACCCCGGGTGCCCGGTGGACGCAGCCACACTGGACGCCCTCCATCCCGCACATCGCTGGCTACTGAGCCGCCGCTGGCCGCACAACGTCCCCCGCGCCTTTGGAGGCCAACCATGACGAACGCTCCCCGCACGGCCTGCGCCTCCCCGGACACGCAGCCAGGAACCGACTGGACGTGGTGGACCGTCATCCTGCTCAAACCCGACTGCTTAGCCCGCAACCTCACCGGGCCCGTGCTCAGCGTGGTCGGCGAGTACGTCCACGTCACCGCGCAGCAAACCGTTTATCCCACGGCCGCGCAGGTCTTCACCCACTACGCCGACATCCTGCCGCTGTCAGCGCAGCTCGGCGTCGATGTGCCCGCGGAACTGCGCCGTATCTATCTCGGCCGCCCGGTCACCGTGGCACTCGGATACGGCCCGGAGGCGGCCGCGCGGCTGCGCGCCGTGCTCGGTCCCACTGACCCGGCCAAGGCATGCCCGTCGACGATCCGGGGCCGGTTCGGCACCGACACACTCCAGGCAGCCCGGTCCGAAGGCCGGCTGATCGACAACCTCATCCACACCTCCGACCACGCCGACGTGGTAGCCCGCGACCTGGCCCTGTGGTTCGGCACCGGCGCGGCAATTCAGCTCACCCCCATCCCAGATTCCGGAGACGCCCCATGACCGCACCTGCCCTCCGCGAAGGCCCGCGATCCCTACCGCTTATGCCCGCCGGCCAGCAGGCCAGCCTGGACTCGTACATGGCCCTGATCGTCGGCTACCGCAAAAGTGGCCTCAGCCTGAACCACATCATCGGCTGCCCGCTGGACTGCGGATACTGCGTCCGCCACTTCTGGGGCAATTTCGAAGTCAAGACCCCGCACCTGCTCTGCCCCGACGAGCAGGCCATCGACATGCTGATAAGCCATCGCGCGTTCCGGCCCCACACCACGCCGATCCAGCTGCTGAATAAGGCCACCGACCCGTTCCTGCCCGGCGTGCGCCCGCACCTATTCACCGTCCTGCACGCGCTCGACCAGCGCGGCTATACCAACCACGTGCTGATCATCACCCGCTTCAAAGTCACCGTTGCGGACATGGCCGAACTGGAGAGTCTGCGTCATCTGCGCATCACGCTCCTGTTCACCTACTCGGGCATCACCGACTCCCGCGTCGAGCCAATCGCCAAGAGCCAGATCACCCTTACCTCGATCCGCACCGCCTGCGCCGCCAGGCAGCGCACCGGCGTCGTGCTGTACTGGCGGCCGATCGTGCCCGGCTGGAACGACCAGCCCGCCACCATGGCTCACGTCTTGGATTGCGGCCGGAACGCCGACGCGATCGTGTTCACCGGCTACTACCACAAACCCGAAAACGCCGCTTACCTGCGCGATCAAGGTGTCCCGCTGCCCTATAGCGAACAGGACTATCACCGCCGCAAGGCCATGCCAGCCCAGCTTGACGCAGCGGTCGTCGCCGCCTGGCGGGCCTCCGGCATCACTACACCGCTATTCCGGAAGACCTCCTGCGGCGTCGCCTACGCCCACGCCGCACCCGACTACAACGGCCACTGGGGCGTCCGCGAGATCTGCGATATCTGCCCTCGCATCCAGCAGCAGCGCTGCGCAGAGGACCATCACCAGCCTGCCCCATCCGACATCGACCGGGTGCTAGCCCAATTTGGCTATATCACTCCCTACCTGATCGAGGACGGCCACGTGTGGACCCACGGCCTGGGCGAACAACGCCGCTACGCCATCCAGCACACCCTGCGCCACCAGATCTGGGAACTCGACCAGCCGCACTACCTGCACAGCCACGGCCGCGCCCCGCACGGGTACACATCCGAACCAGGCCAGGCCGCACACTTCGCCGCGCTGCGCGACCAGATGAGCACTCAAACGCGCTATACAGACGAGTAAGACTGCCGATCCGGACGGAGCCCGAGGCGCCATGACCACGAGTACCGGCGACTGGACAGCTGCCCCGCTCGTCGCCCTGGACCTAGAAGGCAGCGGCGCCCAGGACCACGATAACGAGGCCATCCTCGAAATAGCCGCCATCCCGATCACCGCCGGGCAGCCCGACACTGCCGCGGCCTACACCACCCTGATCAACCCCGGCCGGGCCATTCCCCGCCGCCCCTGGATCTCACCCGGCCTAACCAACGCCGCTTTGGCCATCGCACCGACCCCGGCGCAGGTTGAACCTGAACTGGCCCGCCGCATCAACGGCCACATTATGGTCGGGCACAACGTCGGCGTGGACTGGCGCTTGCTGCACCGCCGCTATCCGGCTATCACCCCCACCGCGCTCATCGACACCCTCCGCCTCGCCCGTCACGTCGCACTCAGCACCAAAAACAGCCTCACCGCCCTCACCGCTCTGCTCGGCCTTACACCTCAAATCGAACACTTGGCCGCCGACAGCCAGCCGCACCGCGCGCTATGGGACACCATCGCCAGCGCCCTTCTGCTCCCGGCCCTAATCTCCCGGGCATGGCCCGCCGGAACCACGCTCGCTGCATTGCTCGACATCGCCGCCATTGATCTAACAGCCGCCCGCCCCGCCAAGATCAGCGCGTCTCCCGCGCAAACCAGCCTCTTTGACCCATACAAGTAAGTCCTCGAAACTAGATCACCAGCTAGGCCAGCCGCTCAATTGCATACGTGGCGCGAAGTGATCCGGCTTAAGGGCAGCATTCCTGCTTTGTCCTCGTGGATGCAGGTCCCGGCGGTACGCCCGCGACCTGGATGATTGGCTCTTGCCTGAGGATGACTGGGAACGGTTCCTCGGCGACCCCAGCCTTCCCGGGCCGCCCGCGTTCCGGGAATTTGCCGGGTGCCGGGCCGACACACCGGCATGCACGCCCGGCTCGGCGGCACACATCAAGCCCGGACGCGCCCTTACAGACCCAGCACGGACGGCGAAGGGGAGGGTGCGCTGACCGTCCTGGTCAATACCTGTTATCTGAGGCCGCCCGTTCACCCTGGTCGTCTCTTTGTCTCAAGGTCGAGCTAAGTGTCGAGGGTTTTACCGAGTCCACGCAGGTCCAAGGACGCAAGCACGTCGTATCGCAGCACTTCTTGAGGGATCGCCTGCCCGGATTGAAGCAGGCTGGCCGTCCGTTCCCTGATCTCTTCTGGGAGCCAGGCGGCAAGTTTGCGGGCGTCCATCTCGAAGACTTTCGCGCCTTTGCGCGCGGGCTGGTCAATGAGAAGTTTCCACAGCGGTGCCGCCGGTCTAGCTGGTACCCCGACGATCTCAGCGGTCGCGCATACTTTTGCGGCGATCGCCAGTCCTGCCGCATCGAGGTCTCCAAGGTAGTCGAGGCGAGTAACGGGGAACGGCAGGCTGAGGAGCGCTTCGATGGGCGCGGTGTTACGTCCTTGAACCCAGGCCACCGCAGCCCATTGCGGGTTCGGCTGATCACGCAGGTAACGCAGCATGGTGCGGAAGGTTGCGTGGTTCTCCACGCACACGATGGGTCCGGGCCCAGGCACGGTAGGGATAACTGCTTCCCAGGTGAGAGGGGTGGGAATTCGTTCGCAGCGCAGGAGCTGGAATGTCAGCCGGCCCGGGCCCCACAGTTGCGCGCCGCCGCGCGGGGGTGTGGAGTCGAAGGCTTTCTCGTCGCGGATGAGCTCGTAGGCGCGTTCTGCGGCGGCAGCGAAGGGGACGTCTCCCCCGCTGGTACGCCGCAGCCAGTCGTTCACTGCGAGCAGCAGCTCACGCTGCGCGGCGGACAGTCGCAGCGTGGCCGCCCACCCGGCTAGTTCGTCCCGCAGCGGAACCCCTACCGGTATGAGCTGACCCGTCATGGTCTTAGTAGAGGGGAGGGTGACGGATTTTGGCAGTGTGCTCCGGCCCCGCAGCACTGTGGTGTTCCGGGCGGGGGTCCAGCGGCCTTCGGCGGCGCCGCGACGGACGGTCTCCGCGACGAGTTCCGGGACTTCAGCGGCGGGCAGGTGCGGGGCTTGGGCGCGGATCGCCACCGCCACCTCGTCGGCGTGACGGCGCCCGCCACGGCCTTCGGGGTCCAAGGCGGTGATGAGCGTGTCGAGGTCGATGATGGTCATCCGCCGAGTACCGCGGTGACGTCTTTCTGGATCAGCAGCAGGTCGGTGACCTCGCGGGTGCCGTCGTCAATCGCCACCACTTTTTCCTTGGAGGAGGGCCTGGTCTTGCGGGCGAGGGCGATGGTGCGGTCGAACATCGACAGCGCGCCCTTGTCCTTGGGGGCAGCGGTGAACAGGAGCTGCAAGCCGAGCCGGTCAGCGGCGCGGCGCATAGTGCGGACGAACTGGTCGGCTGATGCCTGCCCGAAGGGGTTGTCTAGCCACAGCCAGCCGGTGGAGGTGGCATCACCAGCTGCGCGGACTCTGGTCATGGTCGCGTACAGGAGCACTCCGGCGGTGACCCGCTGACCGCAGGAGAAGTTCTTCAGTTCGGCGACATCGACGCGGTCGAGGGACAGGTCGGTGTGCGGTTTGAGCAGCCGGACCCTGAACGGGGCATCCACCAGGGCACGAGCCGCGGCGAACAGCAGTGATGGGGCGTCTGAGCGGGCGGCGGCGGGCGCGAGCAGTGAGTGCACGATGCGGGCGACCCGGTCGACGGCGACGGATTCGTCGCTGGGGATCGGTTCGTGTTCGATCGCGACGAATCGGCGCTGGGACCAGTTCCCCAGACCTTCGGGGAGCTGGGACTGGATCTGGTAGGCACGAAGCCGCTCGATCGCGGTCGCGGCTTGCACGTGGAGTATCCTTGCGCAGGTCCGGACGTTCTGGTCATGGCGTTCGAGGTCGTCACGCAGAGATGTGGCTCGCTGTTCCAGTTGCTCGGCGAGCCGCTCGGCTTCAGCGGCCAGGTCATTCCCGGCTCGCAGCCGCATGATGAGGTCAATGACGCGGGCATCGCCGCCCTCTTCCACTTTGCGTGCGTGCGGGCTGTTGGCTTGGGCGCGGACCGTGCTGGCGGCGGCCTCCTGCGCCCGTTCGCTCCCGGACAGCGCATCTCGGGTTTGCCTCACCTCGTCTTGCGCAGTCCCCAGCTTGGCGATCAGCGCGTCTATGTCAACGGCACGCCTGCCGGTGAGCGCTGGGTCGGCGAGGTAGCGCAGGGGTTTCAGTGCGGCGTCCAGCAGCTTCATCGTCTGCTCAGCCCGCCGGGCGGCCTCGACGGCTTTGCTGGCGGCCCTTTCTTCTGTGCGCTGCGTCTCCCCAAGCTGGGTGGCGCGCTCGTCCAGTTGCTCGGCCACCTGGTCGGCTTGCGCTGCCGTGGTGATGTCCCGGTCGGCAGGAAAGCCTTCAATGTCCGGAGAGGAGCGGTCGGCCGAGCGGTCTTCGGCGCGCTGCTGGTGGTCGGCTTCGGCTATCTCGGCCGCGTGCTGGGCTTTGGCGTAACTCTCGCGGGCAGCGGCTTCACGGTCGGCGGCTTCACGCAGTGACCCGCTCAGCGCGACCGGATGGCGGGCGCCGTCGCTGGCGGCGAGGTATTCCGCGAGTTCTCGCCGCGCCGGGTCGGTATCGAGCCTGGCGTTGAGGTCGGCCAGCCGGCCACGGGCACGACGGAGTTGTTCATGCAACTGGGGGTCGACGGCTGCGCCTTCCAGGGCTGCTTCGGCGCTCTCAAGTCGTGCGCGGACGGCAGTTTCGTCTTCCGTCGGCACCGGCCCGTCTGTTACCGGTGACAGCCCGGCCCCACGCAGGGCCTCAGCGGCGTCCTCACGGCGGCGCTTGTGACTGTTGACCATAGCGCTGGCAGCCTGGGCCTTCGCGGCGAGCGCTGGCTTGGTGTCGCTGAGCTGGGCTGCCCGCCGCTTGGCATCTGATACGGCCCGGCGGAGGGCAGGCAGCCTTTCCTGGGCGGAGCGGAGCACGGTTTCGGCTGCGACGGTGGGGGCCAGCAGGCGGCGTGTTTCGGCTACCCGGTTCAAGATCTGCTGAGCTGTGTCACGGCTGCTGCTCTGCTCCTTCTGCTGCTGTCCAAGGCGAGCGAGCTTGTTCTCAGCTTTTTCTGCTGCGGCCTCATCTTCGTCCTTCCTCACCCGCGCCGCATGCATCTTCTCCTCCAGCGCGGGCCGGGGGTCGGTGGGCAGGTCAGTCCAGAACTGGTTCAGCGCAGCGAGCATCTCGCGGGCGTTGGCAGCGCGCAGGGCCGCGGCCTGCTGGCGGTCGTGAGCATCCGCCGCGGCTTTGGTGGCCGCGCTGACCATGGCGGTTGCTGCCTGGCGGTCATATGTTCCCGGGTGCGGCAGTAGTACTTGTCCGCGTGCGCCGTTCGGGCTCTGTGCGCTTTCCCCGGCGCGGAGTGTGGCGTGGGTGTCATTGACCATGCCGACCCAGATGGCTGTGTCGAGCGGCGCGGCGCTGACAGCTTCGGCTGCCTGGCCGAGCATAGCGGGGCTGTTGATGACGACGCCGGAGGCAATCTCGGGGCGTGCTTGTGCGAAGGCGGCGGCGTCGCCGGGTGTCATAGTGTCGGCGAGCCACCGCCATCCGGGCCAGGCCGGAACCTCGGCGTCCTGGCAGCGGCGGACAGCGTCTTCGATCAGCTCGGCGGTGGGGAGCAGCCCATCGCTGCCCACCGCCTCGATGGTGCGCTGTGCCATCGCGGCGACCTCCCGCGCCTGGGCGGCCTCAACGTCGCCGCTCTCGGCGCTGCGGCGAAGGGCGTCGGTGATCGCGGCGCGCGCCGCCCAAGGATCCGCGCCGGCATCGCTGACCACGGCGAGGAGGCGTTCGTCACGGGTCAGGCTCTGGACGCGGGCGGTGACGTCGCGCAGTTGCCGTCCGGAGCTGGAGATGTCGCCGACGGCTTCCTCGGCGCGTTTCCTCGCCGAGGCCAGGGCCTTCTGCTCGCCGCTGATCTGGGTGCCGATCCTCGTCAGTTCTTTGCTGGCGGCCTCGTGTGCTTTGCCGGTGGCTTGGGCCTGTTCAGCGAGGTGAGTGTCGTGGACGGTGGGATCGGTGTCTTCGGGCAGCAGCCCAGCTGTCACCGCGTCGGTTATGATCCGCTCGGCCTCTGTGGCATCTTCGCGGGTCTTGCGGAGTTGTTCTTGGGCGGTCGCGTGCCCGGCGACGGCCGTCTGCAGGGCCGCTTCTACGTCCTTCAGCTCGTCCTCCGCGTCGTGGAGGAGTTCCTTCGCGGCGGCCAGTTCGCCGTTTGCGCAGTCCCGGCGGTGGGTGAGGAGGCGGGCGAGGTCGTGGCGGTGACGGGCTTCCTCTCGGCGCAACTGCGAGGTTTCCTTCTCGGCCGCCTCTAGCTGGCCGGTGAGCCGGATGACCTCGCTCCTGGTCTTGTCGGCGGCGATCACGTCCGCGACGAGCTGCCAGGCCGCGAGGCTACGGGCCGCCTCATCGCGGGCTTTCTCACGTTCAGCGGCGATGCTGTTGGCCGCGTCGGCGCGGAGTTTCGCGGCGCGTAGCTGCATGCGCAGCCGGTGGGCCTGGGCGCGGCGCAGTGTGGCGGTTGCGTCGCGGCGGCGCCTGTCGTGTTCGGCGTGCCTGGTCTCGGCGGTCTCCTTCTCCATGGACAAGGCGCCGCACGTGACGTCTGCGTCGGCGACGGCGACGGCGGCATAGACCTCAGCCGTGGCAGCGCCGCGGCGGTTGCCGGTGACTTGCTCGTGTGCGATGGCCAGTTTGAGCAGGGGGTCGGTGACCCGCTCCCACAGTGCGAGTTCGTCGGTCCAGCTTGGCCGGGCCTTCGCGTTGGCGCGCAGGGCGTCGATGCTGCGGGTGATCTGTTCGGCGGTGGATGTCTGGGTGATCGCGCCGATCAGCCACTTGACGAAACCGTCAGAGTCTGCGAACCGCATGACGTTGTCGACGCCTCCTTCGGAGGCGTTCATGGCTGCCTGGAACCTGATCTGTTCCAGGTCAATTCCGGCGGCTACCAGCCACTGCTGCCACTGTGCCTGGTGGTCGGAGGGCAGATGGGGCGGCAGCGCCCCGCCGCTGGGAGCCAAAGCGCGCACGGTGTCGGTGAATTGGGTGCGGGTGGCCCAGCGGCCGGCTGCAGTCCGGAAGGGCAGGTCGCCGATGGTTGGGCCCTGCGGTCCTGTCACCCACCCGTAGAAGTCCCTTTGGAGCCGTGAGGGGTTTTCCAGGTTCTGGGTTCCGCCATCGGGCCAGTCGGCCACCATGCCCATCACGATCCGCTGCAGTTCCCCGTTGACCTGGCGGGTGGCCTGCTCCACGATGTGGCACACGTTCCCGGAATAGACCAGGCGGGCCAACGAACGGTCGGAGTCGCCGCGGACGAAGTCCCGGAGATTGGGCAAGTACAAAGCGAAGCGCAGCGCGGTGATCGTAGTCTTGCCGGTGCCGTTGTCCGCCCACAGTGCGGCGTGTCCGGTGGGCTCGGTCGGGTCGGACCAGTTGATGTCCAGCCCTTCCAGGCGGGACTCAGGGTATCCGGCTCCGGCCAGGTAGGTTCGCTCAAGCCGCCACCCAGTCTGCATCGGGCTTATTCCTCTTCCTCTTCTGGTCCGCCGCCGGCCGGGTGGGCATGGGACGGACATTTGGTGAGGGTCTGCCAGACCAGAGGGCCGCCGCCAGCGGCGACGTGGGCGCGGAACCGGTCGGTAGACCGCCACACTCTTAGATCAGCCCGTGAAGGCGGCACAGTTTTGTCGGTCACGACCAAGCCGAAGTCAGCCAGCATCACCAGGACGTCCTCACACATTCTCACGGTGCAGTGCCGCTTGAGATTGCCGTTGGGTGTCTCTTCAGCCTGCTTGCGCTGGGCGTATTCCTGCCACGCTTTCCCGAGGCCATCTCCGCGTTCGGTGTCTTCAGAGGCCATGGAGGCGGCGTGCTCGCGGATGAGCCGGTCGGCGTCGATGGCGGTGACCCGGCGGGTGCCGGGTTCTCGCACCACCCGCGCGTTCGGGTAGCACCAGGCGGCCACCGCACCCAGCGCGAGACCGTAGATCATCCGGTCGGCGGTACCGCCGATCCGCAGCCAGCGGTGGGTATCGGTGACCGCGAGCGGCGAGTCGGGTTCGGCGGTGAGTACGAGCCCGGTGATCCGGTCCACGGCGAGTACCCGCGCACCGAGCGCGGCGGCGATCTCGTCGAAGCAGGACCGCAGGTCTGGGTCGGCTTGATAGCGGTCCAGGAGTCGGCTGTAGGTGTCGTGGCGGGCGGGCGAAAGGGCGTGGTCGAACCCGTAGCGCAACAGCAGGCCAGCGTCGCGGGCGTCATCACGGACGGTCATCTTCAGCGCCCTTCCGGTGGATGAGCAGATCAGGGATGTCCAGATCGGGCAGCGCGGCGCGGGAACCGTCATCGACCGCCCACCACGGGCTGTCATCGCCGGGTCTGCCGTCGGGCTGCCAGAGCATCATCGCGTCCAGGCACAGCAGCAGCCGCAGTCGTCTGCGCGCGGTTTCATGGGTGCCGGCTAGCACGGCAAGGGTGGCGACGAGCGGCACGTCTTCGTGACCAAACAACTCATCGGCGTCGCTGAGCAGGTCGCCCAAGCGGCCCTTGCCGCCCGGTGGGATCCGCCGGGCACGCAGCACCTCTGCCAAGTCATGGAACTGCTCGGGGAACTGCTCATACACTCCGTCGGTGTCTTCCAGCGGCTCGGTGTCCGCGGGGCGGCCATCCGGGTCAGGGGGCTGTCTGCTCGGAGCGGTGAGCCGGTCGGTGAGCGCGGTGAAGTTCAGCACCATCTGGGAGGCGACGGGGGAAAGGTCGTGGCCGCGTGGCAGATCATGACCGCCGAGTAGAGCTGACAGCACGTCGGCAGTGGGGTTGATCTCGGTGGTGGGAACGGCGGTGAACGCCTGGGCGGCCTGGGCGTCGCGCCAGCGGGGTGTTGCGGTGACCACATCGGTTTGTAGCCCGGCCAGAGTCTCCACCGCATCACTGAGCCGGGACGCCGCCTGGGTCAGCTGCCGGACTGCGTCCGGATCCTGGTCTTCAGAGGCGTCGGCCCGCAGGTTTTCCAAGTGGCGAAGCAGTGTCCCGTCCACGTGAATCCGCCGCTCCAGATGCGCGGCTGCGGAAGTGAGTTCTGGCCGCAGCATGTTCATGTAGTCCACGCGAGTGACGTCGCGTTCGGCCTCGGCGATCATCCTGCGTACGTTCGCGGCGTAGGCGCGTGAGAGGGTCAGTGCGTCATCAGCGGAGTCGATCGCAGCGTCGAGCCGGCCGCTGTCGGCTTGGGCCTGCATGACCGCGATGACTGCTTCATGCTCATCTTCCAGGGACCGGTTGGTCGCGATGAGCAGCAGCGTGACGGCGGTGTTGTCGACGTTGACGTGCAGCGTTGAGCCGTCTGCCGCAAGAGTCTCGTACAAGACCCGGACCGGCTGGGTCGTGGCTTGCCAGCCGTCGTCGGGGTCGGCATAGCCGACGGGGAAATAAGGTGTCGGCTCGTCGTGGCGGAGCAGGTGATCCAAAACGTGGACTGCGACATGGACGTGCTCCTCCGCGGGACGATCTGGTGCCATCGCCGCTGCGGCGCGTGTCATCTCAACCAGCACCGCGGCACGTGGCGCTCCGAGGTTCCCATCAAGGCCCGAAGACAACGCGACCACATCTACCGTCAGCTGAGTCAGCGCGATGAAGTCATAGGCGGACCAGATCACCTCTGACGGGTTACGGGACCGATTGAGATGAAGGTCAAATATTGGTGACAGGTGGGCCAGTGCCCGACGGCGACGGGCCGCCGTGCCAGCCAGCGGCGCATGACCGGCCGCTGCACTCACTGTGTCTCCCCGAAAGGGGCCATGGATCCGGCAAGTAGGGAGCCGCGACTACTGCGCCAGCGAGAGGCTAATGCCCTGGGGGCCAGTCTCCACCATCCCGCTAGAGACATTAAGCCTGAGGTAAATGCGTTCACATCGTCGACGGTATGCGCAGGGCCTGACATTTCTCCGCATAGAGAGCGGTGTCATAGCCGACTACGCCAGGAACAGGTCAGCATAAATCGTCCGTAGCAGGCTTGAGTCTGTCTGGCAAAGGTCAGCCAAGGTAAGCGCAAAGAGCAACGGCCAGCTATGCATGCGCCAAGATCGCCTGGGCCAGACTGGTAGCAGTTCCTAGGGCCAGCATGGCGTTCTCCCTTCTCCACGCGATGTGCCGCAGGTGAGCATCGGAGTGGCTCGCCGCCGAGCCGTAATCGAACATGGCTTGCGCCAGGTCCTTCAGCCGGTCGAGCATGACTGCCTCCCGCTCGTGCAGATCGCGGGACTGGGCCCTCGCGGTGAGCGGTTCCGGCCGCATCTTCCTGAGCAGTTCCACTGCCTCACGCGAGGCGGCGATGCTCGCCTTCCAGTTGCCACCGTCCAGCTCGCGCCTGGCGTCGGCCAGGCGCACGATGACCGCCCGGTGGTCATCGGTGGCCCCTGACTGCGGCAGCGGGATCACCAGCGAGACGGCGACCGCCTGCTGCCACGGCTCTAGTACGTCGCGGACCCAGTCGTGCGCCTTGATGATGATTTGCGTCGGCTGCTCAGGGAACGGCACACGGACCGGCCGATGCGGCTCTTCCCAGCCGGGTGCCGCGATCCCTCCCATCAGCCCATATCGGATGCCGGCCTGCAGCATGAAGTTCCCGCCGGCGCGCACCTGCTCAATCCGCTCAGCCGCGGCGGCCGAGATCCGCCACCGCGGCTGCAGTTCGAGCTTCCGGGTCTCCGACGGCCCGTAGCTGAGCTGCTCGAAGAACGGCTCAGACATGCCGAGGTCGGCGATCCGGCCTCCGTCGGCCTGGAGCAGGCCGTGAACGAGGAACATCGCCGATGCGCCGTCAGGCAGGCCACCGGTCACCGTCTGCAGATTGACCTGCAGCACGGGCTCGACACCTGGCACCCCGCGTACCTCGCCAATCGCTGGGACGCTCACGAACGCGTTAGCGGGCATCAGCCCGCGCAGCGCATTCTGCGTGACCTCCGATAGTGAGATCCCGCGTTCGCGCACTACTTGGGCCATCTCATCGGGCAGGTAGATCGAGGTTTTCACGAAAACTCCATTTCAGCATGGCGGTACATATGACCATACATGTACCGCCCCCGTTGGATTCGCCATCCTGGAAAGGAGCTACAAGGATCGGAGCATAGGGGGCCCGTCGACAGCGGCGGACGAACCGGACCAGTCCCTGCGTGTCTAAGCGCGCACCAGGCCGCCGTCAGCCGTCGGACCATCTACGGCCAGCCGATAACCTGGGACCCTTGCGTCTCCAACAGGCTGCCAGTCTTCCCACCTGCAGTCGGCGAACCTCGCTTCTAACTCTGCCTGGTGGCGCCCAAACTGGTCGTTCCTCCGGTCAGCGTGCGCGACAATCAGAGCTATGCCGAGTGCAGGTCCTAGTCAGTCACCCGCTGACATGCTTCGCCGGATGCGGGAACTGCAGGCGGCTGGACCTACTTTCGGTCATGTCACCGAGCAGCACGTAATCTCAAAGGTCGTCCTGAAACGGTTTACTGAGCAGTCCGGGCCTCATCGGGGCCTCATTTGCCCCTTCAGGCTCAAGTACCCCCACGCTAGGCACCGGCTCGTAGGGGCTGACGGCTGCGCGAAGGTCGATAACTTCGTGGCCTGGGCATCAGCGTCGGTGGAACGGCTGTGGAAGCAGACCGAGGACAGGCTGCCGGGTGCGCTGGCGGCGATGGAGGCGGGCACGCTCTTCGGCAATGCAGGACACGTGTCCATCATTAAGGCTGCGATCGCTCTTCATTTCGCCAGGAGCAAGGCCACCCAGGTCATCCACGCACGGGTTTGGGCTGAGACCGTCGAAAGAGGCCGGAAGCGGTGGATGACCGACAATCGTGGCCTGCTGGTGCACTTGTTCTATCGGGAGAAGGGGCTTTACCCAGCCGGTGATGAGGCGCTGGGAATCTTCGTCGACGAGATCATGGAGCTTAGCCATACGCTCGCCGGCAGCGGCGCCCTGTGGCGCGAGCGGATCGAGAGCCTGTACCTGCAGACCCGATCCATAACGGATGCCGCAGGGCTGGAAATCCTTACGGCAGGAAACGGGGAGTTCCTGATCGGCGATGTCCCCGGACTGACGGTCCGCGCGGACCGTGCCGGAGTGGGCGTTCTCGGCGGCATCGCGCTGGCCGAGGCGCAGTCGGTCTTCCTCCCCCTCGGGCCAAAGCACGCCGCCGCTCTTGGCCCGGCGAACAAGATCATCCGTCTGACATCCGGTCAGGTCGCGGAAGTCAACGCGCGGCAGCTCAGAGGAGCCATCGACTACGTGTACCTGCGACCGGAAAGCCCTCTGATGGACACCGTCCGCTCGTTCGCGGAGCAGCGAAAGCATTTCACCGGGACGGTTGCAGCGTGAGCATGTCAGCCGGAACCGGGGAAGGCACAGTAAATCCGTCCACGAAGGACACAGATGAGGACCTGGCGCGGCTATTTCTCGTCTCAGTTCTCGACATGCCGGTCACGGTTCACGACAAGCGTTCCGGACACAGCACCCACGATCTCGAGATCGCTTATCCCGACGGGCGTCGCGGCGCCGCTGAAGTCGTGTCGACCCGGACAACGAAGCAGGCAGCGCAGTTGGCCGCCGTCCGCCGTGCTGCTACACCGAAGACAAGCGCCTGAGGCACACGTGGATCGCGCGCGTTCCACCGGGCACCGTGATCAAGCGGGTCCTTCCCCTCCTCCCGGAGCTCTTGGCGGAACTGGAGCAGGCCGGCGTAACGGACCTGGACCGCAACCGTTACTACGGCCCCGAGATGCACGAACGGCTCCGCACCCTGCACGTCAGCAGTTGCCTGGCCTACCCGCCCACCGGCCGCCAGCAGCCCGGCTTCTACGTCTACCCCGAGGCCACGGGCGCCTGGGTAGGCGATGGGGAGGACATCCGCCTATTCTGCGAGGAGTTCTTGGCGGATCCAGCACAGACGGACGTCTTGAGAAAGCTCGCCGAGTCCGGGATGGACGAGCGCCACGCCGTCATCATCGCGACACAGAGCCAGCTCGGGCTCCACACGGCCGTAGACCTGGGCTTGACGCCCAGCCACGCCCCAGACCTTGCCGGGTGCGTCGACTGGCTATGGGTGATCGCCTCCCAGAACCTGCCAGCCCGAGGCTGCTACTGGACACGCCAGTACGGCTAGGCCACAGCCGTACTAGCCGACTAACGCCGCCTTGCGCCTGACGACGTTGCTGCTCGTTACCTCTTCTGCCGTACGTCTTCATCTACCCCAAAGCAGACCGTGGGGGTATGGGTCGCTCTCCCTCGGGACAAGAAACCCCATCGCGGCCGATCGCGAGGCGCGAAGCATCGACGTTCGCGGCCGAATAGGTTGTCTCCCGGTCGGCCACCAGGACGACGCGAAGCCTTGGTGACCGTACCGGTGTCTACTGCCCGCGTGGCCACTGTCGGTGAGGAGAGGGGCTGACCTCTTTGCGTGGCATCAGGCAGGCCCACAGCAGCGCCGCAGGCCAGCCGACCGGGATCGTGTTCAGGCAGATCACCCAGCCGAGGCCCTCGACCTGGCGGGCGATGGCGATCACCGTCGGCAAGACGTAGACCCCGGTCACGAAGCCGATGATCGCCAGCCAGAAGAACCAGCTGCCCGCCACCACGGCCGGGATCACCGCTCTTCCCCGCCGTGGACGCCGCGGATCTCGCTGGCGTCGCGGAAGCAGCATGGGAAGAACAGGTCCTCATCCACCGTCCCTGCCGGGGCTGGGCTACCGTCCTCCAGCGTGGCCAGCTCGCGGGCCTCCACGCAGACGTGCCATTCGCCCGCTCCGCACCGGCCTAGAATCGAGCCCGGCAGCCACGGCCACGCCGACCGGTCACCCTGCTCCTCCTGCCGGGTGCGTGGGTAACGGACCTCCACCGCGCTGCCGTCGGGGAACCTGCTGTCGTTGTCCTCGTCCATGTCGGCTCCTTCGAGGAGCCGTCCGGACAACCTGTGTGATTATCGCAAGCTGGATGGTGCGAGATTGCATTCACAGGTCCGGCCGCCCTTTTCGTACGGAAGGGTATGGTCGTTGTCGCATTTGGCGGCGGGCATCCGGCACCCGGCATGGGTGCATCGCTGATTGCGAATCTGTATCAGAT
>Ga0302326_10014144_pt1 | contig 16895 bp, 22 predicted proteins | sample Palsa_T0_3_FD_202264 | JGI IMG/M metagenome (GOLD analysis project Ga0302326, IMG submission 202264) | Peat permafrost microbial communities from Stordalen Mire near Abisko, Sweden - Palsa_T0_3 | ecosystem: Environmental > Terrestrial > Soil > Palsa > Peat permafrost | place: Sweden: Abisko...
TTGGGCGCGCGAGATGATTACGATATCAGCGCTATAAAGTTCCACGGGCGGCCACTCACTCATGGTTCGACGAGCCGGATCGGCATGCGCAACTGCACACGGACGATACGCGGCCGTTGATCTTCTTTAGCCAGCTCTTGCTCAGCGCGGGCCAGAGCCCCAGCCGCAAATGCACGGATTGGCCCATCGAGCGCGTCGGTGGCGTCGGTTGGCAGAGTAGTAGGGCGGGAGGGCATGCTCGCTTGTCTGTTTTAGCGGTTGGCCTGCAGGCTTTTGATGTCCTCGAGTGACACTATTCTCTGGACGCCGATGCGCTTCAGGTGGACCACGCCCTTACCATCAGCGTGACGGATCAAATCGGTGGAGCAGCCTAGTCGATTAGCGGCTTCACTCATTCTCAAGTACTCGGCTTCATTCTGCTCTGCGGGGTTCATGCGCCTACGTGCCAGCAATACTTACTGGGCTGATGCTGGGTTCTTCGCGCTATTTTAATGGCTAAACGCTTGGTACTTAGGTGGCGAAAGCTCTATATAGAAACGCAAAGCGCGACTGAGCCACGCAAGTGCTTGTGTTCGCAATCAAGCTATTTTTATTCAGAAAGCTATATAGACAATTGCCTGAGGCGGCAGCGATATCTATACAGCGCTGCAAACGGAGCGCGACATCTGCAACTAAAGCCGCGACCGCGCGCGAACACTTAGTGCGATAATCCACGCGCATCCGCCGAGCAGCAATTCGCGGCGCGCGCGATTTCACATCAGAGGGACAAAACCATGCCGACGCTCATGCTTTCTATCGATGACCGCGAGCGCTTGCGCGCTGAGATGAATCGTATCGTGGCAGACCTTGAGCGGTCGGAGACGAAGGATGCGGCAGCAGTTGAAGTGCTACATCGATACATTCGGCTTCGTGTCGCACTTGAGAATGCCGTAACCGGTGGTAATGTCGACGTCAACCCCGCGCTGAACCTGCTAGATGATGTTGAAAATGCCAAGGAGAAGCCGGTGTTCCTCTTGAAGGCGAACCTATCTACAGAGAAGTATGAGCACGCGGTTCGCCTCCGAGCGTGCGGAATACTTGACGGTCACCAAGATCATAATGGTGTCCATGTTAAGGGTCTTACAGACAAGGGCGCGGCCTTGCGAACATTTCTCGCCTGCTGGAAGAATCCCGTCATAGACTGCGGCGGCCGCCGTGTGGGGGCCGCAGGCGTGTGATCACGTTAGGGGCGCATAGTGTGATCAGGGAGCCATCGGTACTGTTGCCGGCGGCGCACTCAACGCGAAGAGTGCGGAAAAAACCGAAGTGGCATCACCGCGTCGGTGAGTCCACTGCCGACGCTGGTTGACTTTGCTGGCGCCAAGCGCCCCTTTTTGACGAGCTCTGGCGCCGGGCGGGTCGGACCGCGCGCGACGAGGTAACTTCCCGAGCTTTTCTCGCGGCGCGCTCTACTAGGTTCTCATAGATAGAAGCAAGCAACGCAAATTGCGCGCGCGTATGGGATGACTTGGACTTGGCGGCCCACACGAGCAGCTTCCCCGAGACTTCCACGTACGTCTGCGCGTCAGGAACCGCCCAACGGCTCTCTACCACAGTCGAATTGTCGTTTTCTCGAGTCACGGCCCCCTCACTCGATTTTAGAATAATCGAATAAATACTAACAAAGCCTGCTATTTGCTGCCACAAGCAATAAAATCAGCGGCGAGGTCAGTACCATCCAACGGCGACTTTACAGTGTCGCGTAGAAACCACTGATCCCGGATCGAGCACGACGCTCTCGGTTCTCCCTAGAATGGACGCTCCATGAATGCGCCAGTTTGGTATTGCGTGCAAATGCCTAGCGTCGATGTGCAGGCCGGCCGACATATCGCAATACAACACCAGTTTGAAGCTGTGTTCCGTCATCTCCGCGGTAAACACAATGATGTTGCCATGTACAGTAGCGGTTTTCAGGGAGACATTCTTACCCTTTACTTCTCGCCGGCTACAAACGAATACGCCGCGCCATTCCTGCGGCAGATTAAGGCCGAAGCCTGCGATCAGCCTGCGGACGTTGAAGGCTTCCTCGTGGGTCACACCGGAACAATGCGCAAGCTCTTGAGTCGCGAAAGTTGAGGGAGCTGTTCCGTTTGCGGAGTGCAAATGACTCGGGCGAACGCTCCCGAGATGCGGCTCGACGGCGTGATTCCGGGGTCGTGTTCGGCCAAGACGACGTGCTCGCCGGACCTACGCGTGGATTGCCTGCGCGACCTTTCTGCCAAGAACTCGCCGGAACGCCGGCACATTTACTACGTGCAAGACACCATCAAGGCGGTCCCCCGCTACCAATTAAATCAATGTCTGTTCCGGTTACATAGGTAAGGCGGCCTCAATGGATCGTCGAAACACTAGTGTCGAGAATATACGCTGGGGTCTTCCAGTGCAGAGTCTCTCGCGGTCGGGTATTTAACTTCCTAGCCACGATATCCAGTTGGGCTTGGCTGACAGCCGAGAGATCCATTCCCTTGGGATAGTACTGTCGCAGCAGCCCATTCGTGTTCGATGGCTCGGAATGTGTCACCCGCAGCAATGCCGCGCGAAATCTCTTCGCGCTCACTAAAGCTAAGAACTCTAGGGGAACGGCTACATCGGGCTGGCGCCATACCGCCAGTGGCTTGAAGTACCCGCTACAGATTCTTGGTTCGCTGACCCGGGGCACGCCCGATCCCGAGCATCGTCTCGCCAGCCTTTTATCGGCGCCAGAGTTCTTCGCGGTGAGCGTTGGTAACTGTCGAGCTCGATGCGGATGCCGAGCCGTAGCCACCACACCGAGAGGCGTGAAAGACCGAAGAAGGCACTGCTGCTGGCGAAGGGGATGCCATTATCGGTGCGGATCGCGCTGGGCAGTCCAAGTCCCTAAAGGCGCGCCCAAACACGGCAAACGCATAGGTTTCCTTGGTGCCTGACATGGCATCGCAGCACAGCAGATACCGGCTGGCGGCATCGGTGATGGTAACGCCAGTCTGCGAGCATAAACTCGCCCTCGTAATCGGCGCACCACAGATCGTTGGGCGCTTGGGCCTGTTCCAGGCTCGTGCCCTGAGCCTTATAGCGCGTGCGGTGGCGGCCTCGACTGACGAGGCCATGGCGGTCCAACACCGCATGGACGGTGCTGTTGGTCGGCAGGCTGATCTGGCTGTGCAGCCGTCCGAGCTTCTTGCGGATCTTCGGCTCACCCCAGCTCGGATGCTCTCGCCGCAGCTGAACAATGAGCGGCGGGCAGATGATGCGGGCTCGAGGCGGAACGGTGGACCTGTCCGCAGCTGTGTTGGCCATCCGCTTGCCGATTTCGAGTACGCAGGGCCAAATCGCGCACGAGACCAATGTCGTGTTTACTCGACCGTCGAATCAGCTCGTCCGCAGTCAATATGATAGGCGCGCAGCCGCGTCCCGAATGTTAGCGCCGGCGGAAAGTGGTTCGAACAGGGTCGAAGGTCCACCTCCGTTTCCGTGTCGAAACTAATTACCCAAACCCCTGAAGCGGCTGCGAGCTCTGGCCGAGGCGCGCTGCCGATAAACATTGGAACGCGGAAGCCATCCAGCCTCTGGGTCAACGGCACGAGTCGCTGCCGCTCAAGACGTTTTTCAGCCAGCAGAGCGCTGACCAGCTGCCACCTTTTCTCCCGCATGAGCGCCGCGTCGTGCACGATAAGGATGCTTCCCCAATCAGGACCGATTAGATAGCGACTGATTCCCCAGAACGTGGAATCACCTGGAGCGATGATGATATCCCCTGCGCGCACATGATCTGAAAGAAAGCGCGCGAGCTCTCGAAAATGGTCGATCTTGTGAGGATGCGACGTCTGCAGCATCCCGCTCCACACTAATACGGCTATCAGCGCCACCGGCAGCGCAGCTGCGAGGAGCCGAACCCCGGACGTACGTCCAGCCGCGTTGCGCAACAGGCCATCGATCCCGACGCCCAGAATGATGGCGATGAACGGCGCACAAAAGACAAATATTCGATCCAGCCAAAACGGCCGTATGAGGCATATTAGGGCGCCGAAGCCCAAGGGCCAAAGTACGAGGCAAGTCATCGTGCGCCGCAGCGGCGGGTTTGCCCAGGCCGCAAGGGATACACCCAGGACGAGCGCCGCTGCAGCACCGGTCCACATCCATTTGGGCAAAGCGTCGCCATACCCGACCAACCATCCGCCGACCGTATGGCTCGCCGCGCTTAGCGAGACAGGTACGAGGTGCGGAACGTGATGAAGGCTGCTGTTGATGACCCAGGGAAGAAATGCGCCTAGGGCAAGCAGGGCAACCGCGATCCAGATGCGTAAGCGAGCACGCAATATCTGCCCATGGTCCGACGGGAATGCATACAGCAGCAATGCGGAGCCAGCAATGAAACTCGCACTGTGAACTGGGGCGATCAAGGCCAGCACAACCAGCAGTGGTGCTGCTGCACGTATTGTCCAGCGACTGCGCAGATAGTTCGCTGCTCCCCAACCAGTGACCACAAGACAGCTGTACATCGAATACATGCGCAGCTCGTTGGCGAAAAAGATCTCGCTGCCCATGACGGCGCATAAAGCCAACGCAAACAACGCCGCCCGCTGTCCGAATTCACGCCAGCTGGCCCAGAGCACGGCGGCAAGTGTGCCCAAGCTCCAGCACAGCGAGTTGAGCATTAGCCAGACATCGCCGTGCCCCAGCCGTCCCCAGACGTTCAACTGCAGGTAATACAGCGGCGGATGAACATCCAACAGAAAAGCCGCGAGCGTCGTGCCCAGTATCGACAGCTCGGCGAACGAGGCGCTGTACACCTCATCTTGCCAGAAACCCTCCTTGCCGAGGGCAAGCAAACGAAGGAGGGAACCGCCCGCGATTATTAACAAAATAAATAGTGTACTGGTTGTGCGACGCTGCCGAACGGATGCGGTCATAAATTTGCTGAGGCTTGCAGGCACGGCTCGATCGTTCATCCGCTGGCGCACCAAATGCGGCCTAATCGTACACCTGGACACGGTGTACGATTCAGGACCCGGCACCTATGTAACCGGAATAGACAGTGATGCCCTTCCTGATTGATGGGTGACGCGGTCGTCACCTCGGCCACGACATTGTCGGTCAACAGCTCGTCCTTGATGCTCGCGAGCAGGCGCGACTGCAAGATGTCCTTACGAGCGGCCAGCGTGTTCCCCAGGCCGCGCTGCCGCGGTCGTTGGCTGCCCATCCAGCCGGATGCGCGCCGGACGGTGCAATTGCGCCAGAAGCTGTCGGGCGATGGCGTGGCGGCGTGGTTGAGCGCATCGGCGATCTTGCGCGAGATCCAGTCGTTCGCGAAGCGCTCGAGGTCGTGTGTTGCCAAGGCGGTGGCCTTGATGATCTTTCTACGCGCGTCGATCGCGCGGCTGGGACGGTTGAAGTCGCATCATCGGCGCTCCCTGGAGGCGCCGACAGTGATCGCGCCGCGCCTTGCAGGCGCAATGCCGTCAGATTTGGCAGGCAGCCATCGGTGCTGTATTGATTAAGCATCCTGCCGTCAGCCCCATCAAGGCAAATCATGATCAGGCGAGCGCTCATAGGGGGCTCTTCAGGCGCGCAATGGCGGCGACGACTGCGCTGGAGCCGCGAAGTCCCCTCCGGGCCAGCCAGGCGGCCAGCTTGGGACCCCCGCGAGCCAGCACGGTGAGCCAGCCCCGTTGCGTAAGCTTGATCAAGCCGCTGTGCAGCTGAACGTGAATCCGGAAGTCCGGCTCGTGTGAGATGACGCGCTCGAAGAAGGCGATCCCAAGCTCGCCGATATCGGCGGTGGTCAGAGCGCAGATCGACTTCAGCGCTCCGGGAGGGAGTCGTAGCGCGAAATCCGGATCCTTGGCCATTCCACGTTGTAGCATGGGCTTGCCGGCGTCCGAGTAGAAGCGCCAATCCCCTGCCAGCTCGGTGAAGCTCACCGCGACTTCGGCGCCCTCGCGCAGAGAGCCCGCTACCGTTGCGGCGGCCGGACTGCTCGAGAAGAAGCGCGCAAGCGCTGCGTCGGCAGGCTCGCCAGACGGTCCCTCACTAGGGGTGTGTTCATCTGCTACCATGATCGCGCGCCTAGATGGCAAATGGTCTCAACAGAACTTTGGGAGCCTTCAATGGTCGCGGCCGTCGGACCTCCGTCGCACGACCCAGGGGATTATGCCGAGAGATTGCGCCGATTGAAATCGATGCTGCTGCTGCGCAGTTTCGAGGCGGCGCTCCTGAGGCAGCCGAAGCCCGGATTCCAGCTAATCTCGCGTGGTGAAGAAGCGGTCGCCGTGGGTGTGTGCGCAGCGCTCGAACGGCGTGATCCGCTGCTGTGCAGTGGTCGAAGTATTGCCACGGTATTGGCGCGAGGCATGGCACCGGGTCCCTTGCTGGCGGAGCTGATCGGCAAGGACGGGGGCCCCAACCGCGGTCGCGCCGGGCGCGCGCATGTATCGATGCCATCCATCGGCTTTTTCGGCGCTCATGGCGTGGTTGGCGGCAATCTGTCGGTGGCGGCAGGTGTGGCCTTCGCGCAGCAGCAGCTCGCAACCGGCGCAGTGGCCTGCTGCCTGTTCGGGGACGGGGCCTGTGGGGCGGGGGTGCTGCATGAGACGCTCAACATCGCGGCGCTCTGGCATCTGCCGCTGGTGCTGATCTGCACTAACAATGGCTATGCGGTCTCGACCCCCGTGCGCGAGGCCCTGGCGCCTGCCCGCCTGACGGACCTGGCTGCTCCGTTCGGCATTCCAGCCGCAGCCATTGACGGCGCCGATCTCGATGCGGTGGTCGCCCACACGACGCAGTCCGTGGCCAATACGCGTGCCGGGCAGGGTCCCTGCTTTCTTGAGCTGCAGTGCGCGCGCCTGGCGACCCACTCGAACCTGACGCGCGAGGAACGTGCAGCGGCGGAATTGGATCGCCTGCACGAGCGCGATCCGCTGCTGCTGTACGAGCGTCGCCTGCGCAGCGAGGGGATCCTGGAGGATGCGCTCTGGGCACAGATGCGCGCAGAAGTCGATACCGAAGTCGCCGCTGCGGAGCGCTTCGCCGAGGCCGCCCCCTGGCCCGACGCCGAGCAGGCGCTGCTCGATGTCTAAGGTCTTCTTTCGCGAGGCGTTGGCACGGGCAATTGCCGAGGAAATGGAACGCGAGCCGCGCCTGTTCCTGCTCGGCCAGGACATCGCCGAGCACGGCGGCTCGTACGCCGAGACGCGGGGACTGTTCGAGCGCTTTGGCACGGCGCGCGTACGCAACACGCCGGTCGCCGAAGCCATGACGGTGGGCTTTGCAGCGGGGGCCGCGGCCGCGGGACTGCGGGCAATGGCTTTCATCACGTATCTGGATTTTCTGATGCTCGGCCTCGATGCCCTGGTGAATTACGCTGCGAAGCTCCGATTCAAGAGCGCAGGCCAGCTTAATGCGCCTATCGTGGTGAAAGCCACTGCCGGCGCCAAAGGCCAGGGACCCACGCATGCGCAATCCATCGAATCCTGGCTTATGAACGTACCGGGCCTCACGGTGCTGGCGCCCTCGAATGCGGGCGACGCGTATGGATTGCTGAAGACGGCGCTGCGCGCGCCTGGGCCGGTCGTGTTCATCGATCACAAGAAACTCTTTCCGCAAGGCGGGCTCGTGCCCGAGCGCGAAGAACTCATTCCCGTCGGCAGTGCGGCCGTTCGACGCGCGGGCCGTCACCTGACACTGGTGGCACATTCCTACATGAGCGTCCTGGCGCTCGAGGCGGCCATACGGCTTGCCGCCCAGGGCATCGAAGCGGAGGTCATCGATCTGCGTTCGCTCTGGCCCATCGATTGGGACACGCTCATTGGATCGGCTCGGCACACCGGTCACGTGCTCACGGTCGAGGAGGGTCAGGTGGTGTGCGGCGTGGGCGCCGAAATCGCCTTCGGGCTGCGCGAACGCGTGCCGGAGCTGCGGATCGCCCGCTTGGGCGCGCGCCGCGCGCCCGTGGCGGCGAGCCCGGTGCTCGAGGCCTATACGATTCCGGACGCGCAAGCTATCGTGGGTGCCGCGCACGGCCTTTTGACGCGCGCGGCTAACAGCAAATCCATATGAGAGGCAACGACCGCCTTGATCAAGAAACTGTTGATTCCGATCGAACTGGGCGAAGCCATCGAAGTAAGACTGCTGCTCTGGTGCAAGACCGAGGGCCAGCAGCTCAGCGCCGGCGATGCGCTGCTGGAATTCGAGACCGACAAGGCGCTGGTGCTGGTGTCGGCCTCGCAGCCGGCGGTGTTGCGGCACTGTTTCTACCGCGAAGGGGAATGGATGAAGCCCGGTGATACGGTGGCATGGCTCAGCGATGAGCCCGACGAGCCGCTGCCGGCGGAAGGAGATACGATCGCCGAGGAGCTGCTGGTGGGATTCGATGTGACATAATGGCCGAGCCAGGAACCCTATCCATTTTGCTGCTGCAGGGCGACGCAGAGGCCCAACTGCTGGCGGACGCGGAACTCGTGCTTCCGCTCGTGTTTCCCGACCGGGAGGTGCGGATCGTTCGAGCCTGGATGTCTCGGCCGGATTGGCTGCAGTCGGATGCAACCGCGGGGCAGGTTCGGGAGGCGCGCGATCGGCTCGAGCAGCCGCATACTCTCGTGATCCTCTCGTTGCTGCCCGCAGCGGCGGTGCGCGCGCTCCGGCACAGCAGCGGCGAGCTGTTCCTGGAGCATCGGGGAGTGCGTGCCCAGTGGTCTGCGGAGCAGGCCGCAGCGAATGATGCCGCCTGCACGGTGCAGGCGCCGCTCTCGCCACAGGATGCCGCCGCGGCGCTCGAACCGATCGTCGAGCGGCTGCAGCAGCGCGGTGCGGCGGTGGCGCTGACAACCGGCTTTCGCCATGTCCGGGAGCCTTTGCAGCACCGACACACGGGCGATCCACAGACGTTGCGCGAACGGGTCAGGTGCACGAATCTGGAGGTTGCGCGCCTATCGCATCGCACCGGCTGTTTCGTGCTCGATCTGGACCGGTCGCTGGCGCAGCGGGGCGGTGGTCCGCTGGGCGCCGACTGCTTTGGTGGCGCGGCGCAGGCAGCCGAGCTCGCTGTCGAGGAGTTCGTCGCGCTGATCGCCGACGCGCTGCCGGATGAGCTGCTGTCGGCGAGGGCACAATGATCCTGTCGCTGGCACTGCCGCGCATGGGCGAGCTCACGCGGCCCGGTACCGTGCGTCGTGTGATCGCGCGCGCCGGCGATGCGCTGCGCCCCGGCGTGCCGCTGCTGGAGGTCCGTGTCGATCTCGACGGGACCAGCGCGCGCGACTGTCCCGCGACGATCTTTTATCGGCTGATTGCCACCGAGCGCGCGTATCTTCGCACGTTGTCGGTCGCCCCCGGAGACGTGCTGGAGGTCGCCGCACCGATCGGCCTCGCCACGACGAGCTTGGCGGAAGCCTTCGATGGACCTCCCGTGCGCCCTCTGCGCACGACCTCGGTATCAATCCACGTGGACCCGCTCTCAACTTGAACGGCCCGGTACATGCACATCAGCGTCATCATCATCACCCGGGACGAGCGGCCGCGGTTGCGATTGTGCCTGGCCTCGCTCGCGCGGCAAACCGTGTGCTGGCAGCGGGACGCGGAGTTGATCATCGTTGACGACGGCTCGACCCCGGCGGTCGGACCGCCGGAGATCCCCGCTGCTTTGCCTACCCCGCGCCTCATTCGCCACGAGCGCAGCCGTGGCCGTTCGGCCGCACGCAATGCGGGCGCCGGCGTAGCCAGTGGCGACCGACTGCTGTTCCTCGATGGGGATGTGCTGCTCTCGCCCGAAGCGAGCGCGCGTCACGCCAAACTCGGTCCCGATGAGCTTGGCCGCGGAGAGCAACGCCACCTGCGGGGCACGCGTTTCTTTCGCGATCCGCGCTCCGGCGAGCCCTGGCCGGGCAAGGAATCGCTGGTGCGCAGCCTTGGGGACCTGTCATCGCGCCTCGTGACCGAGCGGATGATCGAGGAGCTGTCGTTCGACTGCTGGGTGGAGCGCTCCGAGGCGGCGATCTATCCGGGCGCGGCGCCGCGCAGACTGTACGAGCTGGAGATGAGCGCGCTGCGCGCGCGCTCGGCGCCGTACGCTGAGTGGATGGCCGCCGCCGGGCACAACTTTTCCGTGCCGCGTGCCGCATTCGAAGACGTTGGCGGGTTCAATGAAGAGATTTCCCTCAACGAGCATCGCGAACTGGCGCTGCGGATTTGTCGCCGCGGTGCTCGCGTGCTGGCAGTGGAAGGGGCGATATCCATTCACATCACTCACCGCGAGGGCTGGCGCGACCCGTTGGCCGGCGATGACGGTTGGCAAACGGTCTTCGCCAGGCACCATCCGCTCGAGACTCAAGTCCTGCTGCGGTTCTGGCGCAGCCTTGCAGGCGATCGCAGTATCGCGCCGGGCGAACAATTGCTGACGCTCGAGGCCGCGGACGCGCTGTTGCGCCAGCGCGCGCGGTTCGATGTCCCCTGGCCACAGCCGGCGGGATGAACCGGATGACACGCGTCATTCGCATCTTTGCCCGCGGCAATACCGACGTACGGGACTCGCTGCTGTGGTCTCGGGTCGCTGGCGTGCTGGAGTGGAATGGCATCAACGAGGTGTTGCGTGCGCGCCATCCCGGGGTTATCGCCAAGGTCCGGCATGAGACCTGCGCCCGCATCGATCTGATTCCTCTGCCGGGGGAGACGCTGCCCTCGCCGCCGGAGGAGCTGGCGCGGCGCCTGCCCTCCGGCGCACACCCGATTGCGCGCCAGCATAGCAGCGCGCTGTTCGATGCGCCCGCCGACGCCGTCATCTTCTCGCTCCAGTCCGCGGTGAACAGCTCGCTCGTGCGGCATCGACGCGATGGCTGGCTGTTGCTGCCCGACGATTTCGACACCTGGGACGCGGCCTCGCGCGCCTGGCTCGCAAGTGAATGCGAAAATGCGGGGCCGGCACCGATCGAGCCGACGCTGCAGCGGCTGGAACAGCTGATCGGCGCGGTGCAGGAGCGGTTGGGTGCACCCGTGCTGATCTATAACCTCTCGCCGGTGATCCCGGGAGAGCGGACGCATTGCTGGCTCGGTGCCGAGGATGCACTGGGCCTGCGCGTGCGGCGCTTCAACGTCGGTTTGGTGGAGCTGTCGACGCGCCAGGACTTCTCAATCGTCGATGTTGATCGCATCCTGGCCTGCGCCGGCGCTGAGCGGTTGAAGGTCGATATGGTGCACCTGAAAGCCGAAGCTCTGCGGCTGGTGGCTGACGAGGTCGTTCGCATCCTCGAGGAGCGCGGTTGTTTCGACACAACCGGCGTATGAGCGTGCATCCCCTGTGCATACCGCCGTTGAGCGCACGTCCCTTCGGGCTGTTGCGCTCGGGGCTGCTGTGGCTGCGGCGTTCGGGGGACCGAGTCCAGGCACGTGAGCCGCTGGCGGTCTGTCACCTGGGCCTGTCGGGCTCGCGCGAGCGGCATACCGTCGTCCCCATGGCGGAAGACCACGACCTGCAGGTCGTGTTCGCGTCGCAGACGGCCGGTACCATCGAATTTCACGCCGACCTCTCACGCGGCAGTTCCCAGCATGGGGTCGTCGACAGCACCGACTGGGACCGGGGTACGGTGATCGGATCGATCGATTCAGCGGACGACCCAGGCGATCTGGTCGCACTGGTGCTGGCGGGCCGCCGGGGCTTCGAGAGTGGCGAAGGGCGCGGCGGCTTGCTTGGCGGCTTTCTGGCCGGATGGCATGAGCGGGCGCGGGCATTCTGGGAGGGCGCGGGTACGGAGCCTTTCGGCACCGTGCTTTCGCTCGGAACCTGCGAGCAGACGGCCATCTTCCGCGGTGAGGATATGGCGTTCCTTTCCTGGTTTGCCAGCGCGCGCGGTCCGGCACAGGTCGTGATCGCCGCTGAGCATTGCGTGCACTCCTCGGCGGTCCTGCTGCAGCATATCCGCCGCACGCCGTCCGAAGCACTGGCAATCACCGCTGCCGTGCAGGGCTGGTTCGGGGAACAAGCGACAGGGCTGCAGCCCGGCGCATTCCCGGCGTTCGAACCTGAGGCCGCCCGAGGACGCGCGGGAGGTCGCTGGCCGGACATGCAGGATCTGCTGTTTGCGCTGCACCTGCTGGGGAATGCCGTGGGGACCTGCCCGATTCTCGAGCGCAGCGATGTACTCACGCGGCGCGGATTTGTACAGCTTGAGCCTGCCGATGCGATCGTGCTCTCATTGGGCAGCGAGTTCGCACTTCATTTTCGGCATCGACGGACTGGCTGGATGATCGCAATTCACGGTTATCGCTTTGGTCCCTACCTCGGCCCGAGGCTGCTGGACTGGTTGCGGCGTGATTTCGAGCCCGTGCGGCGCACGGTCTCGGATGTTGCGCGGGACCTGACGGCGCTGGCCGGGGAAGTGAGCGCGCGAACCGGCAAGGCGCTGCTGATCCAGAATCTCATCATTTCCAGCTCACTCAATCGGATATCGAACTATTCGTGGCTCGGCGAATCATTCAGCGAGAGCCCGACCGTTATGGCGACGGAAGCCAATCTGATGCTGTCAGATGTAACGCGCGCGCCGAATGTTTCGATGATCGACTCCGACGCACTGGCTGCGGATCTTGGCGTCCGGCACGTGCCAGACGGAGCGCATGCGTCGCGCGCGCTGGTCGAAGCGCAGCGGTGCGAATATCAGCGCGTGCTGCGCGCTCGTGGGATTCCGGGATTCTAAGGCGCCAGGACACTGATCCGATCGCGGTAACTTAAGCGTCCGTCGAGTCCGATCATGCTGACTTCGGCGCCCCGGCCGCAGCGCGCCTGCAACATGTGCCAGGCGGCCGGCAGATGGACGCTCATAGAGCCGGTGAAGGACTTGGGAAAACACTGCGTGACCATGCGGTAGTCGATGCTGCCGGCAAAGTGATCGCGCCACTTTTGGTCCCGGCCTCCCGCCGACAGATCCCAGCACGACAAGTCGAAGGGCAGCCACCCGCGGCCGTCGACCCAGGCTTCGGCCCAATAGTGTGGGGTCGGCGCCAGCCGATAAAGAAAGTGGCCGCTGATGATCCGCGCCGGTATGCCGCGCGCCCGGCACAGGCTGACGAACAGCGCCGAGCCCAACTGGCAATCGTGCCAACCGGACTCCAGCACCCAATCGCCGGGCGCCCGAGCATCGACCTGATCGTAGTGCACCGGGCCCGATGAGAGTTCATCGAGCATGTAGTTCCAGAAAGACCAAACGCTGTTACGGGGTGCGCTGGCCAGACCCGCCAGCGTACGGGCCAGCGCCAGGACTCGCGGCGTGGTTCGTATCAGACCCTCCCGCGGGCGCAGATAGATCTCCTTCTCGGACGCATCCAGATGGCCCTCTGGGGGAGCGATGTCGGCCGGGCGGGGAGTGGCGGTGAAGTACACCTCGGCCCCGATCTCGAGCACAGGCTCCGCGCCGGCGGTCAGACGCGCTTCGACGCGGCCATCGCTGACGGCCAGTTCGACCTGGCGCTCGGGCGACACGGTCGGCCGAACCTCGATATCGCGCACGTAGGCGCTCGAGAGTGGGACCGGCAGGCGCAGGCGCAACTTAGTCCCGGGCGCGAACGAGCGTGGTTCGAAGCTGCGCTGGATACGCACGTGGAAGCGCGCGTCGCTGCGACCGTCGGGCGAGAGTGCGTCATCGCGGCGGCCGGTCCATTCGCCGACCAGTGCGCGACCAGTACCGATATAGCGCTCGAGCCAGAATCGGTCCAAACCCTCCAGCCCCGCCCATTTCATGAAGTTCAGCGCTTCGACGGGATCGAACAGTCGCTCGCCGCTCTCGGACCGGGCGTATGGCAGCCCGAGCGCGATCCATGACTCCAACGAGGCCTGCGTGCTCGTCAGCGCTTGCGCGTGACGACCGCGGTCGAGCTCGAACGCCCAGCCACCAAGAAGCAGAAGGTCCAGCAGACACGACTCGGATACCGTCCGATACCGAGGCTCCATCCGACTTCCCAGTCGCTCTCGATTCAAGGCCGCCCCTCCAATTTCAACCGCGAGTGCTGTGGCGGCAAAGTGAGCTGTACCGTCCCGATTCCATTTGCGCCGTTGCCACTGCAAGATACACTCAAAGTTGGCTCCAAAGCTCTTCCAAGCCGAGGCAAGGAATCGCCGTGACCCACCCAACTGGGGAATCTCCCCGGATCGACAGCCCCAAGGTCAGCTGCCTCATGGTGACACTGCCCGTGCCCGAGCGGTTCGAGTTTCGCAAGCAAAGTATCGCGGCGTTTTGCGCTCAGACGCTTCCTTCCAAGGAATTGGTCATCGTGGTGGACGGCGGCACCGACAGCGCCTTACAGCGGCTGCTGCAGTATGTCGCTTCGCTCAAGCGCGCCGACATTCGCGTCGTGACGCCGCCCGGTAAACTCAATCTCGGGCAGCTTCGAAACCTCAGCGTTGAGAGCGCAATCGGCGATGTCCTCTGCTCCCACTGGGACGACGATGACCTCTTCCATCCGGAACGGCTCGAGCGGCAATTGGCGGCACTCACGACGGGCGGTCATGAGGCCGTTGTGCTCAGCGAGGTGTTTCAGTATTTCCCGCAAACGCGCGCGTTGTACTGCACGAACTGGAAAGCAACGGCAGCGGGCGGACACCCTGCTACCTTGATGGTCAGACGGTCCGCCGGCATCCGCTATCCGATCGAGGGTGAAGCGTCGCGTGGTTTTGGCGACGATCTGCAGGTGGTACTGGCGCTCAGAGCACGCGGAGGGCTCGGATTCATCGCTGGTATGCCTCATCTGCATGTCTATGTCAGCCACGGCATGAACATCTGGAGCGCTGAGCACCATCGCATGCTCGTCTCCGAGCTCGCGATTTCGCGAGGACTGCTGCTGCGTCGGGAGGTTGAGCTGCGAGCGGGGCTCAAGCCCTACGACTTTGGCCCCGGCGAGGTGAGCGTCAACGGCAACAACGGGGCCGGCTTCAAGATTGCATCCGCGATATAGGGTCGATGCGCTCCAGCCGAGGCTCTAGCGCATCTTGCGCGACCCGGTGGTGCCCATTTCCGCCCGCCCGGAAGCGGCCATTGCGCGGCTGAAGAAGTCTATAATAGACCTCGAAGCGCGGCGATATCGCTAGCGGACCGGCGCGATACCCAGCTGCTGATGCACGCGCTCGGTGAGCTCCATGCACGCGCGGCTGCTGTGGTACGGGCATCGCCATAACGTCACTTTGGGTCGTCGGATCGGCGTGCCGTCACGCCGCACTTTCTCGATCCAGTCGCCGTGGACCCGATCGACAAACTTCGCCTCGATATAGTCCCAGCTGCGGCGCGAGGCTTCGAACAAACGCGACTCACCCGATATCTGGTAAGCATTGAAAAAGCCCACCGCCGCCTCCGCCTGCGGCCACCACTCCTTGTCCGTGGCCGTGTAGCCGGCTGGGCCACCCGTACTGATCACGCCTCCGTCCGCATCGACCCCCTCGGCAATCGTCACTCTCGCGACCGCCAGGGATACGCGCTCGACCTCCGCCATCAACATCGCATCGCCGAGCACAACTGCCGCCTCCAAAATCAACCAGCTGAGCTCGATATCGTGACCATAGGAGACCGCGTTGCCAATGGGCTCCCAAGCCTCGGTCATCAGGGGAATTGAATGATACGTGCACGGATCTATGAAGCGTTGCATCAGCACCCTTAGCAGCTCGCACTGGCTGCCCTGCAGGTTCGGATCGTCCCAAGCCCGAAGCAGATTTGTGTAGGCTTCCAGAATATGCATATGTGAGTTCACAGTTTTGGGAGCCCGGCCCAAAGCATAGTGCTGGGCCGCAGCCCGCCTGTTCCAGTTCCGATCCAGCGCGTCGAAGTAGCCGCCGTGAGCGGGGTCGCGCGCGTGCCTCTCGACGAGGCGGTAGGTCGCGATCGACTTCGCGAGGGCGATTTTATCGCCGGTCGCCCGGTAATATTCCGCGAGGGCATAAATGCCGAAGACCTGCAGGTAGACCAGCTTGCCGGCTTCTTTGGCTGCTCCACCCTGCTCGGCGATTGTCCAAAAAAAGCCGCCGGCTTCCGCGTCCCAAAAATGGTCCACCAGGTCCCGGTAGGCCCAGGTGGCCAATTCGAGATAACAGCCGTCCCGGTAGCGGCGATAGGCCGCGGAAAAGGTCCAGAGAATGCGGCATGTCAGCAGCCCGCCGCGTGCCGCGCCTTTTCGGACCACCATGTCGGCGTCGATGAAGCCGAAGAAGCCCCCATTTTCAGCATTGCGGACCTTCGCGAGCCAGAAAGGCAGGATGTTGCCCTTCAATTCCCGCTCTGCCTGCATCGCCAGAGCAGACAAATCAGCTGCAGGTACTTGGTGCGAAGAAGCTTGCGACCTCATCGTGAGATCAGGCGATATGCAACAGGTCTATACGCGCAACGAGCGGAAACCGTCCGTACCGATGCAGCCGCAGATGATGTCGCCGCTCGTCGAGCGAGTAGGATGTGACCATTTCCGTCCGAATATAGGCCAGAATAGCCCGAAATGTTAAAGAGCAAATCAGCCCTTGTGGGCGATGTTCGAACTGGTAAATTCATCCGGCATCGGCAGCGTGATCGACTGGTCGCGCGCGTGGGTCAACACGCCGGCAGGCACTGGTGCCACGGGTGGCGCTGCCTAGAGTCCGGCGCTAAATAATCCATCGAAAAGTCGCTTGCCAAGAGCCTCGACGAATCCTGTGGCCGTCTTGATTTCGTTCCGGCCGATGCCAATTTTGTGGCCCACAATCGCCGCCGGGTCGTTCGCCTTCCTGACGTAGTCCTCGTCAACCACACCCATCTTATGCGAGAGAAGACGTCGTTTTTGAAAGATCCTGCAGACGGCCTCCCACTCATTGGCCGCTAAGATATCGGCGAAGGCCAAAGCCATACTCGTCACGACGGCGCTTTGGCGGCCCGAATGATTAGGGG
>Ga0302326_10014147_pt1 | contig 16891 bp, 15 predicted proteins | sample Palsa_T0_3_FD_202264 | JGI IMG/M metagenome (GOLD analysis project Ga0302326, IMG submission 202264) | Peat permafrost microbial communities from Stordalen Mire near Abisko, Sweden - Palsa_T0_3 | ecosystem: Environmental > Terrestrial > Soil > Palsa > Peat permafrost | place: Sweden: Abisko...
GCCACCCTCTATACTCTTCGACGCAAAACACTCAAACCTGTTCCATCTTGTAGCATATTTTGGGCCACTCTGCGCCAAGAAATTTACGATGGGTTAGATTAACAACTGTTATCGCTCGACCGGCAGGGCCACAGCCCCACGGTCACAGCCAGAACCGACCTGCATCCCACTGCAAACATGGATCGCCCTCCCAGCTTCGAACAGCCCTAGCCTTTCACCGTGGTAACTTGGTCTCAGAAAATGCCGGGGGATTTGCGGAAGCCTGCGTCCAGAAGCTCGAAAACGACACAATGCGACACATTATTCACTTTTCGGTTCACACTTTTCGCATTTTCGTGCCTGTCGCTAGTTTGGCGGCCCGCCGACCCAACACCCACCACCCACCACCCACCACCCAACACCAACCACCAGCCACCAACCACCGGTGTTATCATGCCCTTCATGCCGGAATACGCCATCGGGCTGGATCTGGGCGGCACCAATCTGCGGGCCGCCGCCATCGACCGCGCGGGCCATGTCCTGGACCGCCGCTCGGCCGCCACAGATCCCGCCGCCGGACGCGAAGCCATGCTGGGCCACATGGTGAATGCCATCGCGGAGTTGCGCGGCGCCTGTGGCTCCGCGGGCCTGGCGGGCATCGGCATCGGCGTCCCCGGCTTCATCCTGCTGAAGCTGGGCGTTATCCGCAACTCGAATAACCTCGCCTGCCTCGAGGATTTCCCCATTCGCGACGAGATCGAGCACCGCCTCAACGCCCACGTGATCCTCGAAAACGATGCCAACGCCGCCGCGCTCGGCGAGAAATGGATGGGCGCCGGCCGCGACGTGGACGACCTGGTGCTGCTCACACTGGGCACGGGGGTCGGAGGCGGCATTATCTCCGGCGGCAAAGTGCTGCAGGGTTATCTGGGCATGGCCGGCGAGTTGGCCCGCATCACTGTGGTTCCCAACGGCAATCCTTGCGGCTGCGGCAACCAGGGCTGCCTGGAAAAGCATGCTTCGGCCACCGCCGTCACCGCCATGGCGAACATGCTGCGCCTCGGCGAGAACCTCAGCGCCCGCGAAGTTTACGATCTGGCGTTGGCCGGCAATGAGAAAGCCGCCCGCATCTTCGTCAGCATGGGACAGGCCCTGGGAGTGGCGCTGGCTACCCTGGTGAACGCGTTCAAATTTCCCTGTATCTGCTCAGCGGCGGCGTGCTGGCTGCGTGGGACATGTTCGCGCCGCCCATGCTGGAAGAGGTGCGCCGGCGCTCCTTCAAGTTCCGCACCACCGCCACGCGCATCGAGAAGGCTACCCTGGGCAATGAAGCGGGACTCTACGGCGCGGCCTGCCTGCCCTGGGTGGAAACGCCTGTGCTGCACGCAGTCGCGGAGTGAATTATGTGGATGGGAATCGATGTAGGCACGGGCGGCACGCGCGCCTTATTGGTGGATGCGCAGGGCCGCGTCGCCGCGGGTTTCACAGCGGCGCACGAAGACATAATCATGCAGCGCCCGCTGTGGGCCGAGCAGCGTCCCGAGAATTGGTGGGATGCCGCCCGCCATGCGATTCAGGGGGCGCTGGCGCAAGCCGGTGTTTCCGGCTCCCAGGTGCGCGGCATCGGCCTTTCCGGCCAGATGCACGGCCTGGTGATACTGGACGATTCCAACGCTGTAATCCGCCCCGCGCTGATCTGGTGCGATCAACGCAGCCAGCGTCAAGTCGACGCGATCAATCAGACCGTCGGCCGCGAGAACGTCCTGAAATATACCGCCAACCCCGTGCTGACGGGCTTCACGCTGCCCAAGCTGCTGTGGGTGCGCGATAACGAGCCGCGGGCGTTTGAGCGCGTGCGCCATCTGCTGCTGCCCAAGGACTACCTGCGCTTCCAACTTACCGGTGAATACGCCACCGATGTTTCGGACGCCTCAGGTACTTCGATGTTCGATGTGGTCGCGCGGCGCTGGTCGTGCGACATGCTGGATGCGCTGGGGCTCGACCGCGCCATCCTGTCCACTTGCCACGAATCGAGCGATTTAACCGGGCGCATCACGCGCGCCGCGGCTGAGGCCACCGGCCTGGCGGAAGGCACGCCCGTGGTGGGCGGCGGCGGCGACCAGGCCTCCAGCGCCGTGGGCAACGGCATCGTGGAAGCGGGCATCGTCTCGTGTACGCTGGGCACCTCCGGCGTGGTCTTCGCGCACATGGAGCATGTGGCCTACGATCCCGCAGGCCGCGTGCACACGTTCTGCCATGCGGTGCGCGACAAGTGGCACGTGATGGGCGTCACGCAAGGCGCCGGCCTGAGCCTGCAATGGTTCCGCAATCAGCTTGCGCCGGGTGCGGAATACGATACGCTGACCGCCGAAGCCGCCACCGCGCCCGCCGGTGCACAAGGCCTGTTCTGGCTGCCGTATCTGATGGGCGAGCGCACCCCGCACCTGGACGCCACGGCGCGCGGCGGCTGGATCGGGCTCACCGCCAGCCATCGGCGCGCCGATTTGATCCGCGCAGTCATCGAAGGCGTCTCCTACAGCCAGCGCGACTGCCTGGACATCATCGAAGAACTGGGCATCGACATCGCCTCGGTGCGCGCTTCCGGCGGCGGCGCGCAGAGTCCCTTCTGGCGTCAATTGCTGGCGGACATCTTCAATAAAAAGGTGGTGACGCTCCGAACGCAGGAGGGTTCGGCCTATGGCGCGGCCTTGCTGGCGCTCGCCGGCACCGGCGAATACGGCTCCGTGCCGGAAGTCTGCCGCGCGACGATTCGCGAAGTGGATGCGATCGAGCCGCGCCCCGCAGAAGCTGCGTTCTACGCCAAGGGACACAAGGTGTATCAGTCGCTGTATCCGGCGTTGAAGCCGGCGTTCGGCGCGATTGCCGCGCTGGATGCGCGGTAGTGGAGGGCGGGATTTATCCCCGCTCTTGCGTTTCTACATTTCACCGTGGGGCGGGCAATTCTGCCCGCAGCCGGCTTTCAGCAAGGGCGGGCCGGGGCGGCCGTCACAGGGTTCAGAAACCCACAATATGCGCCTCTTTGGAATCAGCGGTTTACGGGTGGGTTTAGAGCCGGCTCTTCCCGCGAGCGAAGCGCGCGGGCGACGCGGGCCTTTAGCCCCGATTACCTGGCCGCGGGCAGAATCTGCCGGCCCACAACCGCGTTTTTATCGTCTTTTTCTCCGGTAGCTGGCTCCCGCCTCGCGGAAAGGCCTGGGGCTTTTCCGTTCCACATCCCGGACACAACGAAACCCGATGTGGTCGTTGCTGATGCCGGGTTCGTTCCTGTTACGGTCGGCGGCGCGCCTCTGTCGAACGCGAACCGCGCCAGCAGCCGCTGGCGCAACACCCACGTTTCGCCGAACGACGCGTGCGCCACGCACGCCCGCACACTCTGTTCTACCCGATCCCACTCCACGCGCCCCTCCTGCAACCACGCGAGATACCGGGCCGGGCTGCGCGGGTCCCGCGGTAACCGGAGTGGAGATCGGACAAGTGCAAGAGGTTGATAGCCGGCTGACGACAGGTCATTCCAGTCTATCCGTTATAATATCCGGCCATGGCAAACGTCACCATCCCCACCGCATCGGGCGAGATGCCTGACCTGGCTCGCCACGCCGGACAAGAGCGGGCCGTGGCCAGGTGTGGTCGTCCTGCACGACGCAGCCGGAATGAGCCCGGACCTGCGCAATCAGGCCGATTGGCTGGCCAGCAAAGGGTACCTGGCCGTGGCGCCCAACCTCTTTTTCCCTGGCGGAAAGATCGCCTGCATCCGCGATATGATCCGCGATGCGGCTGCCCGCAATGGAAAGTTCTTCGCCGATATCGAGGCGGTCCGCACCTGGCTGGCGCGGCAGAAAGGGTGCACCGGCAAGATTGGCGTAATCGGCTACTGCATGGGCGGCGGATTCGCCCTATTGCTCGCGCCGCCCGGCCGCGGCTTCTCCGCATCCAGCGTCAACTACGGCGGCCCGATTCCGAAGGATGCCGAAACTCTGTTGGCCGTCGCTTGTCCCATTGTGGGCAGCTATGGCGCCAAGGATCGCTTCGCCCGCGGCGCCGCCGCCGAATTGGAGCGCGTGCTAACGGCGCTGCAAGTGCCGCACGACGTGAAGGAGTATCCCGGCGCCGGTCACTCGTTCCTCAACAACCACCAGGATGTGCTCTTCAAGATGACGAAGGTGTTGGGCATCGCCTACCATGCGCCGTCTGCACAGGACGCACGCCGCCGTATCGTGGCGTTCTTTGGCGCGCACCTCACGTAATGGTTTGATATGGCGCACCGGCGCGATTGCAAGAGTGCCATCGCGGCAGGCAGGGGTGCCCAATCATGATCTGCACAAATAGGGGGGCAAGCCCTTGGCCTGCGCGGGTCCCTTGGACCCGCTTCTTGGTACGAAATCGAGCCTTTGCGGCGAGAAAATGGCGGCCTGGGAGGCCGCCGCAGGCCGAGGGCCTGCCCCACTATTTTTGTGCAGAATCACTTCACTGACATTGGGTAGGGTGCCTGGAGCTATTTCACGCAAGCCTGCTGGCAGCCTTGCCGCTCCGGCCAGAGCGAGCACGCCTTCACCCTGCGGTCCGTCTCTCCCAGGGCGTGCATGGCCACCGCGTGGCGGGCATCCAGTTGGATGGTTGCGAAGTGGTTGGCTTCCGGGCAGGTGATCTCCTGTGCGCCGCGCGAGCGCCGGTAAACCCGTCCCAACGCCCAGGCGGCAGGTGCGGCCAGGGCGATCGCAAAGAACCAGGGAATCAGACTCAAAGGGGACATCGCGGTTACCTCCAATTTCCGGATCTGTAACTCCGATAAAAGCATACTGCAAGAAATTGCCGGGCGCAATGGCCTTAAAATGATTATCCACGACATGCTTTTCACGCCCGAGTCCATAATCAAGGCCCGCCATGACCTGCTCGAACAAATGGAGGCCGGTACCCTCACCCGCGAACAGACTTTCCAGCGCGCGCTGGAGCTGGACGAGTTCGACGCCACGGCCTTGACCGTCTTGAGCGAAGAGCGCGAAAAAGCGGGCGATCTGGCCGCCGCCGCGGAATATTGCTGGCGCGCCGGGAGCGCCGATCCCACCTTCTCCGAGCCCTGGTTCCGGTTGCATGCCTCTCTTCCGCACGCGAGCGAGGCTTTTCGTAACGGGCTTTTTGAACTGGGCGCCGTCAAGACGCTGCGCAGCCCGATCAACCTCGCGGCCTTCAAAGAAGCTGCCAAGAATAACCCCAAAGCCGCAATTTTACCGGAACCGGAGAAATCACTCGACGTCGTCGCCGCGCTGCTTAACGCGAAGCGCCGGGATGAGCCGGAAGAGGTGAGCGACCGGTTGCGGCCCTACCGGCTGATCGACGAAGTATTGGATGCCGACTCGGAAACAGGCGAATGGCTGGATGAGGAACTGGTGGATGAGATCCTGGAAGAGGGCGCTCGTTGCGTGCCCCTCTTGATCGGGATCTTGCGCGCCATGGCCACTGGATCGCTGCCCGAAGAGAACCCCGCGCCCATCGTATGCAGCCTGGCGCTGCTCGGCGAGATCGGCGATCCGGCAGTGCTGCCCGAGATCATCGAATGTGTCTCGGTGGACGATGAAGACATTCAGGAGGCCGCCCGCTGGGCTTTGTTGCGTATCTCGTCGGGCAAGCCGCAGGAATCCTTCGACATCGTGCGAAAGCTGGCGCCCGGCGCCGATGCCGCGACTCGATCCGTGCTCACTTTGGCCGTAGCCCACATTCCCGCACTGCCTGGAAAGCCGGAATTCCTGGCGAGCCTTTTGGATGATATTGGGACTTTTTCCAAAGACGATCGCCAGACTTTGTTTTTGAGCGTGGCGGACGCCCTGCTGATTTCCGAAGGCGCCCGCGGCCGGGAAATGGCATTATCGCTATTCAACCGTCATGCGACTTGGCTGACCAGGCGGACGAAATCCGAGTTTCGGGACACCGAGCAGGCCGCACGGGAACTTGTACAGGCTGGGCATCGGATTGAGCCTGAGACCGGTGGGGCCACGGTTTACGACATCTGTTGCGGCGAAGAGAGCGACGAGGACGAAGAGGACGACGAAGAGGACGACGATGGCCCCTTCGACGAAGATGAGGAAGACGAAATCCCTCCGGAGCCCGTGCGCCGCAGCACCAATCGCGGGCGCAACGATCCTTGCTGGTGCGGCAGCGGCAAGAAGTACAAGAAGTGCCATTTGGAGTCGGATGAGAAGGCCCGCCAGGCGTCCGCGGGGCCGGAGAACCCCCCTGCGGGAAAGGGCGAAGAAGGGGCGCTACGCATGCGCCTGAACGAGTTTGTTACGGATGCCTTGGGTAAGAAAGGAATGGAGAAGGCCCTCGTTGTATTCCTCGGCTCCGAGCTTCCCGCCGGCGTCGATGATAACTCATTGATGATCGAATCCCTCGCCTGGCTGATGCACGATTATGTTCCGCCCCAGTTGGGCCGCCCCCTCATCGCGGAGTTTCAGCGGCGCAACCCGGGCAGATTCAGCGCGCACCAGCGCACCATTTTGGAGTCTTGGAGCCGCAGCCGCTACAGCCTTTTCGAATTCTTGGAAGTGCAGCCGGGTTCCGGCGTACAAGTGAAGGACTCGCTTGCAGGCGGTGAGTTCTTCGTCTACGACGTCAGCACCTCAAAATGGGCGGCGCCGGGGGATTACGGCCTCGCGCGCGTCGAGGAACTGGATGGCCGCCACCAATTCACCGGAATCGTCTTGGCTGTTCCCGCCGTGGCGGTGGAGCCTCTCAAGGAATGGGCTCTCGACGCGCAGCGCCGGAGCGGACTCGAGTGGGACGCCTTTCTGCGCGCCAACAGCCACCGCATGCGGCAGGAATTCTCACGCCTGATCAAACTCGGCGACTATCCCAAAAAGGTGGTCAGTATCGAAGGCGACGAACTGGTCTTCAGCAAAGCGCGTTACAAGATCCTGGACGAAGCTGCCTTGCGCGACACTCTCGATCGATCAAAAGAGTTCGTGCGCCACCCGGACACCGGGGACTACGACTGGCTGGAGGAAGAACACGTGCTTGGACACATCGCCATCGAGGACGGCCGGTTGACGCTCGAGTGCACCACCCGCCAGCGCCTGCAGCGCGGCAAGGAATTGTTGCGCAAGTTGGCCGGCGAACACCTGCGGCATCGCGACGACCATTTCACCGCCTGGACGGCTGCCTTGCGCGACGACCGGTAGAGCAGTTTGGCCATTTAAGGCCACCGTGTGATCGGCGACGTGGCGCACGCTCTCAGCGTGCCGCGATGACACTCCTGTCATCGCGCCGGGCGTAGCCCGGCTGGGCAGCGCATTGCGTTGCGGCGGCGTCCCAAGCTGCCGCAGTTGAGTGAATAGGAACCAAATGTGCGACGCTCTCAACCACATCGCCAAGCTCACCAACTCACCCGCCGGAGTTCTAATGTCTGGGCGTGAATCCCAGTTGCTTCAGCAAGTCTCGGAGATCACGCACTCTGCTTCCCTGCGGACTCGTGGCGATTCTTCTTTGCATCTGTCCATCGCCGGTCAGAAGAAACAAATTCGGGTCGCAAAGGTAGAACAACTCCTGCCAATCAATCCAATCGCCTCGCTGCTTCTCAAGGTTGTACGCCCCGTTCAATACGATGGCGCAGAGCTCATGTTGGTACTCGTAGGCGGCGTCCAGGCCACCCGCAAGCACGATCGACTGTTGGTGGTTTAGTTTGTGGCTGAGCATTGAAGCGATTGCAGCCGCCCAGACTTCAGCGGGCTCCAACGTCACCGTGCCGTCCCTGATCTGCTCCATGAGTTTTCAGTGTTGGGCAATGCCAGCTTCGTGGGCTGGCGAAGATGAATGTTCGGGTCGAACCCGAAGCGAAGTCTACGGGGTCCGTTCGGAAGCCGCACGTCGCCGCCGAACTCGGTTCGGCCCTTCGCATGAAGCACAACGCGAAGCCACTGCCGGCAGTCGCTGCCAACCCTCCAACACGCACTGAAATGATCCGATGCTCCAAAGCGCTGGAAGCACCTTATTGGTACGAGTAGGCTTACGCCGAGCGCCGGATCGGGACGAAGCGAATCTCCACCCTCTGGTTCAGCGCCGCAGCGATTCTCCGCAGCATTGCCAGCGAATGGCCTTCGTAATCGGCGTCTTCGAGACGGCAGATCACCGACGCGGTCGTGCCGACCAGCTTACCGAGTTGCGTCTGGGTGAGACCCGCCTTAGTCCCGCAAGCCGAAAATCTTTCGGGCGATCTCTTCGTTCGCCCTCGCCTCCTCCAGAATCTTCAGCCGCTCCGGTTTGCCCTCGAACAGCCGGCGGTGGAGGATCTCAACCGCGTCTGTCGTGGTCTCCGTTTTTCTGGTCATCTGGTACTCTCCTCCTGGCGATGCTTCGCCGGATTCGCTTCAAACCGCTTCTTGCGCTCAATGGCTCGGTCGATTTCCTTTGGCGGAACGGCGCTCTGTTTCATGATTCCATGAGCCAGAACCGCCGCCACCGCACCATGGAAGAAATAGAGAATCCTGTAATGGACGCCCTGCAGACTCGCACGGAGTTCGTAGATTCCATCCCGCAGCAGATCCGCCTCCGGCCGCCGCAATTCGTGCCCCAGTTCGCGGAGCCGCTCCACCCGCAGAAGGCATTTCGCCTGTACCTCTACCGGCAGTTGCTCGTCTTCGGCATCCTATCTCAATCTATTCGCAATCTTGCGAAAAACGCAAGGCCGCAGCCGATAACCAGCTCGCGCTCGTCGTCAAAGTCGACGCCCAATGCTTTCTGCGAAGAGATTGCCGGCGGTGGCGCCGTTGACCATGCTGGCGATCATGCCCTCGATGCCCGCGGATGCGCCTTTGGTCGCGTGGGACGGCAGCGTGACGCATGCCGGAGAGGCCGGTGCTGACGCTCTTGATGGAGGCGTTGGCCTTGTGAAGAGCCTTGTGATTCGAAGCCGCGGCGTTCGGCCTGACCACCGCCACGGAAGACAAACGCGAAGGCACGCGCGCGTTTTGGAGAAGCGGGCGGCGGCGTTTGCGGGGAAGTGACAACATGCCGAGAGTGATTGAAGGTCAACTGACAGCGGCGGGATTGAAATTCGCCATCGTGGTGAGCCGGTTCAACGGCTTCATCGGCGAACGCCTGTTGGGCGGGGCGATGGACGCGCTGGCGCGCACGGGCGGACAACCCGACGATATCGAAGTGGTGAAGGTGCCGGGGTCGTGGAAACTGCCGGTGGTGGTGCGGGAACTGGCGCGGCAGAAGAGACACGATGCCATTATTTGCCTGGGGGCTGTGATCCGCGGCGAAACGCCGCATTTCGATTACGTGGCGGGCGAGGCGGTGAAGGGCATCGGTCACGTGGCGTGCGGACTTGCAACACACTGGAGTAGGCCATCGACCGCGCGGGCGCCAAGAGCGGCAATAAGGGATTCGATGCGGCCATGGCCGCCATCGAGGTGGCCAACCTGATGCGCCAATTGCGCGGTGCGGGCGCGAGCCGATGCCCTCCCGCCGCCCGGCCGGAGGCGGACCGAGGGTCCGCCGCAGCGCACGGCGCTGCCCCACTATTCACGTGCTATAGTCGAAACGAAGATCTTGTCTCTAAGGAGGACATTAAGTGCGCACGCTCATTTCAGTACTATTCGCGTTGACTGTACTTCTCCCATGTAGCCTTCCGGCCCAGGCGGAGCCGCCTTTGCCTTTGGGATGCTGGAACATCAATGCCAATGGCACTCAGGGATTACTGTGCATCCCATCGCTGCAAAGTGACGGCAGCTTTGTTGGAACCATGAAGTTTACAGGTTACAGCAACGTGATCGCCGGTTTGTGGAGCAGTGGAGCGCAGCAGATCAGTTTCCTGCGTCTTGGGGCGGTGAGCAACCCACTCACGTACCAATCGTTCACTGGCTTCCTTTTTCCCGCAGACGCGGCGAATCCCCCTGGCCCGCAGATGTTGGCGGGTTCATTCAGTGTTTTCGGGCCGGCCGGAGGAGGCATGCAATCCCGCAATTTCTTCGGATGGACTGCATCCCACCCATAAGTCCCCGACCCGTTTTGCCCTAAAGCGCCGTCTGCGCGGTGGGAGCGGTGTCTTCTTCGTCCTCGTCGGGCGGTTCGGTCAGGTGGTAGTAATAGGTGACGGCCCCGCAGGCCATCGCCAGCGCCAGAATGATGGAGACCCATCGCAGCGTCCGCCCATTCCACGTGCGTGCGCCGCCGACGGCCGCGGCCGTGGCTTTCACCGTCGCGAACGCGATGCCCACGCCCAGACCCATTTTCCAATACCAGGCCATCATGTCGAGATGCCCCTGCCCGCCGACCTGACTCCAGACGGTGTAAGTGGCGATGAGGGCGATCAGGAACTCGATCGCGTAGAAGAGGCGCAGCACCTTACTAGGGTATCCTGAAACAGATGCCCGCGCCGCTACTCTCCGTGATGGGCGCCGGCAAATCGTTCGGCGCCGCTCCGCTGTTCAGCAACATCACCGTACATATCTCCGAAGGCGAGCGCCTGGGTTTGATCGGCCCAAACGGCTCAGGCAAATCGACTCTGCTGAAGATCATGGCAGGGCTGCTGGAGCCCGACACCGGCACGCGCACCCTGCGTAAGCTGACGCGCATCGCCTACGTGCCACAGGAGCCGGAGTTCGCCGCCGGCACAACCGCGGGGCGGGTGCTGCAGGAGGCGCTACCAGCGCATGGAATGGACGAAGCGGAGCGCGCAGCGGCGGTTAACGTGACGCTGGGGCGGGCGGGCTTCGCGGATGGTGCGGCGACGGTAGAGTCGCTCTCGGGAGGGTGGAAGCGGCGCCTTTCGATCGCCCGCGAGCTGATCCGCAACCCGGATGTGCTGCTGCTCGACGAGCCCACCAACCATCTGGATCTGGAAGGAATTCTGTGGCTGGAGAAATTGCTGGAGGGCACGCCGTTTGCGACTGTAGTGGTCAGCCACGACCGCTATTTTCTGGAAAATGTGGCGACCGAAGTAGCCGAGATCAACCGCGCCTATCCGGACGGCATGTTCCGCGCGGTGGGCGCTTATGCCGATTTTCTGGAACTGCGCGAAGCGTTTTTGGAGGCGCAGTCGGAACAGCAGGCCGCGCTGGCAAACCGGGTGCGGCGCGAGGTGGAGTGGCTGCGGCGGGGCCCCAAGGCGCGCACGGGGAAGTCGAAGGCGCGCATCGATGCGGCGCATGAGCTGATGGGCGAACTCGCCGAAGTCTCCGCGCGCAATGCCAAGGCCACTACGCGAATCGATTTCACGGCCTCCGGACGCAAGACCAAGAAGCTGATTCAAGCCGAGGCGGTGTCGAAAAGCCTCGGCGGGCGTCAGTTGTTCCGCGACCTGAGCTTCTCGCTGTCGCCTGGCATGCGCCTGGGGCTGGCCGGCCCGAACGGCAGCGGCAAGACCACCCTGCTGCGCGTGCTGAAAGGCGAGATCGACGCCGACGCGGGAAGCATTGAGCGCGCGGACGGGCTGCGCGTGGTTTATTTCGACCAGGGACGCGAGCAACTCGATCCGGCCGCGCCGCTGCGGGAAGGGCTGGGGGCGCATGGCGACAGCGTGATCTACCGCGACCGTCCGATCCACATCGCGGGGTGGGCGAAGCGCTTTCTGTTTCGCGCCGAGCAACTGGATACACCGGTGGGCCGGTTTTCGGGCGGCGAGCGGGCGCGCATCGTCATCGCGCGGCTGATGCTGCAGGCGGCCGATGTGCTGCTGCTCGACGAGCCTACCAACGATCTGGATATTCCCACGCTGGAAGTGCTGGAAGAGAGCCTGACCGATTTTCCCGGCGCGCTGGTGCTGGTGACCCACGACCGCTACATGCTGGATCGCGTATCGACGGTAGTGTTGGGCTTGGATGGCGCGGGCGGCGCGGAGGTGTTCGCGGATTACTCGCAATGGGAGCAGGCGCGCGCGGTGAAGCCGGCGCGCGCGGAGAAGGAGCCGCCGCCCCGGCCTGCGACAGCCCCGGCGCGCAAGAAGCTGTCGTATCTGGACGCGCGCGAGTGGGAACAGATGGAAGAACGGATACTGGCAGCCGAACTGTTGCTGGAGGCGGCCCGCGCGGCCATGCAGGCGCCCGAGGTGGTTTCCGATCCGTTCGCCCTGCAGCAGCGGTATGCGGCGACGCAGGCGGCCGACGCCGAAGTGCAGAAGTTGTACGCGCGCTGGGCGGAGTTGGAAGGAAAGCTGCAATCGTAGTGGGGCAGGCCCTCGGCCTGCGGCGGCAGGCCGCCATCTTCTCTTCGCCAAGGCTCGATTTGCCGGCAACAAGCGGGTCCGAGGGACCCGCGCAGGCCGAGGGCCTGCCCCACTCTTTACGCAGACCCCACAGCGACTCTAAATCCTAACTGAGTGACATTGGGCACAAGTGCCTGCGCCACGTCCGACTTAGTAACTGAGCCGCGGATACCAATCCTCCCCGCGGCCCTCCGGTGTCATGTCGAGTAAGTTCCAAAGCGGCCACATCATATCGATGTGACGCTGGTTCTGCCCTGGATCCGCCTTGGCATACACCAGTTCCGTGCTGTAAAAGTGCGAAACCTTCCCGTCTCGCCGCACGAACACACTGAGCACCGGCAGTTGGCCGCCTTCGCTGGTTTCCGCATGATAATCGCGATTGTAAGTGTTCCCCGCCGAGGAGAGCAGCCGCAAATTGTGCCACCCTCGCTGCAGGCCGAATTCGCGGATGCGCGCAATCGGCGACTTCGCCACCACCGCGAGGTTGATCCGTTGGCTGGCGTGCGGCGCGGTGCCGTTCAGGCTGTCGATAAACGAGGTACACATGGGGCACGCCTGCTTCATCTCTGGACCAAACATGAAGCTATAAAGCACCAGCGTGTCAAGTCCGTTCCCGAACAACTCCGATAGCTTCACCGTGTGCGCATCCGGCCCTTCCTCGAACACACAGTCCTCGGGGACCGCCCCGCCTGGCGGCAACGCGCGGCGCAACCGGGCCACCTGCTCCACTTGGCGCCGCAAATCCCGCTCGGCAGTCAGCAACTCTTCGCGCGCCGTGCGATAGGCGGCGCTTTCGCCCGGAAAGCCGATTGTCGAATGCTCGTCCATAATGTCTCCTCAGCCACTTACTACTCTATCCGGAACAGCAGCACCGGGCCGGTCTCCCCGGCCTTCTGCAAACCCCACTCCGCTTCGTGACCAGCCATGGCCGAGCCTATCGCGCCCTTGGCCCCTTCGCCGTTATACGCCAAAATGTAGCGGAATCCCGCGCGCAGGAGCGCCTGCGTAGCCTCCATGCGGACGTCCCCCATTGGCCTTTCCGTCGCGACGGGCCGGCTGCTCAATAAGTGCCACCCGTCGCCCTCGCGCCCGTAAAACTCAAACGGTACGCTGGGCAGCGGGTCCGCCGAAGTCATCAGCGCGCCGCTCAGCACCAGCGGGTGGCCGAAATCCGCCTCCACGTACATCCCCGCGCGGATCGGTTCCCACGTGCGCCAGCGTGTGGCGCGGTTCCCATCGAAGGCCAGCGGCAGTTCCCACTCGTTCGGCCACCCGCTGAGTTGCCATGGTGGATTGCTGGCGATGGGCGCTTCGCCGGAAAACAACAGAATGTCGTGAATCTGCCACTCCACCGGCGCCGCTTGCGGGACCCGAATGCGCACGCCCGAGAGCGCACTAGAGGGCCACTCCGCTTTCACGTCGATGACAGGACCTTTGGTCAAGGCCACGCCCAATGCATCGGTCAAATCGTCCGCCTGCGCGGATTGCCAAGCGCCTAGAACCTCGCGGTCCGTGTAGGCCGTCGCCACGGCAATCAACGCAAAGACACGCTCGCCGGGCCGCGTGCGATCCTCGATCATACGCGCCGTCTGGTATTCGTTGATCAGCCTTCCGAGATAATTCTGCTCGGGCTCAATGCGCAGCGCGGCGCGCCAGGGAACGCGCTCCAGCCGCCAGGTATATGCGGGATGATAAAGTCCCATGATCTGCGGCCAGCAGGCCACTGCCTGCAACACCATGCATCCCCATACCGCCGGCCGCGGCAGAGCCATCACCAGCGCGAGCGCCAGAAACGGCAGCGCCGGCATCAGGAATCGCGCGCCCGTGTTCCAGAACCATGGCAGCGCCAGACACGCCGCGGCCAGCCAGCACAAACGGCCCGCACGTCGCCGCAGTGCCAGCAAGGCCAGGGGCAGCGCGAAGAATACCGGACCAAGCGTGCCCTGAAACGCGCCGCCCACAATCATTTCGTAGACGACTCGCCACGGCGGCAAGCCTCCAAAAGAAGCCAGCTCGGCTGTTAGTTGTTTCTCCGTCGCCAGATGGAAATACGGATTCGGGAAGAACTGGTTGAACAGCGGCGCCACGGGATTGCCCGTGATAATGAAGTCGCGCACGATCCACGGCGCCATCATGGCAAGCGCCGCCACGGTCAGCAGAGCCAGCGGCTGGACCACTCGCCTCCGCGGTTGGCTGAGTAACACGAACGCCACCGCCAAAATCACGACCATGGCCCCTGGGAACTTGATGGCGTAACAGAACCCCGCCGCGATTCCAGCAGGCGCCAGGTATCGCACGTCGCGTGTGTCGCGCCAGACCAGCAGCAGATAGAAGGTGGCCAGCACGAAAAACACGCCGCCCGCATCGGTGTACGCCGACGTTCCGGTGATCCCTGCCAGGGGCGCGCAGAAGTACAGCACGGCCGCGGCCAGCGCAACGCTATCCGGCAATTGCAGCCGCCGCCCGATGCGCCACATCAGCGGAACGCTGGCCAGCAGAAATGCGAAGTGCACCAACCGGGCCGCGGAGTGGCGTCCGAATGCGAACGCCGGCACGAACAGCATTTCGAAACCTTGCGGCAACATTTCATAAAAGCCTACCCGGTTGGGAAAGCCGCCCAGCCGCACGTATTCGGAAGTGAGGCCCAGGTGATAGGCGATGGCATCCGGCTCCAACTCCGGCGCTAGCGCGTTGATCAAATACAGCGCGCCGTAGAGCGCCAGCGCTCCGCCCGCCAGCCAGGCGCTGACACGATCCGCGGGCGCATTTACCGGATCCGCCAGTCGTACCGCGCCGCGCCGCAGCCACAAATACAGTCCCAGGCACAATGCGCCGAGTAACGCGAAGCTGACCCGATTGCCCACGCCGCCCAGCAACAGCAGAAACACAACGCAGCTTTCGGCCGCGGCCCCCACGGCCAGCGCGATGGTCCGCGGAACGGGCAAACGGTACAGACAAATGTTGCCGAGCATCCAGGCAACCGCCAGCGTGTAAAAAGCGCCGAACAGAATGGATGGCAGAATCGGCAAACGATCATTGTAAACGGCTGGCCTGCAACGTGCTTTACTGAAGGCTAGGAGGCCCGCCATGACGGACAGGATAGAAGCATTGCCGGAGAGCGATCTGCATGCCGCCCAGCGCTATCTGGAATCGCTGCTGGATTCCGATGAACCGCTGTCGCCGGGCGAAGTCGAGGAAATTCAAGGCAGCGTCGAGGCCATTCGCCGCGGGGATATGACGCTGGCGGATTTCGAACGGAAGCACGGGGTTTAGCCGCAACGCTGTTCAGAGTGGGACAGCTTCTTGAGCTGCGGCGGGCTCCCAGCCCAATGCCACATACTCTTTGACAGGGACGCGATACCGAGTTCACCGTGGGGCGGCCAATCATGTCCGCAGCCGCCTTTTAGGCGGCCAAAGCCGTCCCCAAAGGGGACCCCAGGGCAGAATTGCCCGCCCCACGGTGCAAAGAGTACGTGGCATTAGGCTCCCAGCCCGCTTCAACCCGAGCGGCGTGGGACGCCGCTGCAAGCGCGAGCCGCTGCCCCACAGAAAAGTGAGCGGTATTGAGGTTTAGCCGCGAGTGAATCGGCGCCGGCATGTAAATTCTCCGGCAGTACAGTACCGCTATGCGTCGCCTGGCTTGACTGGCCCGAAGGGCTGAGCGCTACACTGAAAGCGCTCGGTTACATGGAGGCGATGGATGGCACGGTTTCTCTCATACGCGGCTTTCTTCTGCGCACTTCCTCTGGCGGCTGCGCCGCCGCCCTTTTCGATGTTTACCAGAACGGATTTGCGCGCCGCCGGGGCGGTCGACGTTGTTTCGGCCGACTTCAACGGCGACGGCATTCCGGACATCGCCGTCCTGGGCGCTGTGGACGTACAGGTCTTCCTGGGTACTGGCAATCGTGGGTTCCGCCTGGCATCCACCACGCCGCTTCCCGGATATCCCAACGGCTACATTAAGCTCGTGGTCGCGGATTTCAACCTTGACGGCAAGCTCGATCTCGCGGGTTTTGGCGGTACGGGATTTATCCTGCTGGGTAACGGCGATGGCACGTTCACCATGGGGGTAACTCTCGCCTCCACTTCGTTCCCCGCCGTAGCCGCGGATTTCAATGGGGATGGCGTGCCCGACCTAGCGGTTAGCTACCTGAGCGACAGCACTTTTAGTATTGCGATCTTTCTTGGCAAAGGCGATGGTACCTTCGGTGCGCCTCAGGTGATCTCCGGCTCGGTCCCCGACTGCCTGGAGGCCGGCGACATGAACGGCGACGGCAAGGCCGATCTGGTTACCTGCGAACTCGTTTACCCGGGCAAGGGCAATGGAACGTTTGCGCCTCCCATTCCCTTCACGCTGCCCAGTCAGGCGGCCTTCGTCACGCTGGGCGACCTCAATGGGGATGGCAAGCTGGACCTCGTCGCGATCAAAGCTTATGGCAACGGCGTGCCTTCCGGCCTGGGGCCCGTTTACGTTCTTTACGGCAACGGCGATGGCACTTTCCAGGAGCCGGCCGTCCAGGTCCATTCCGACGTGGGTACACTGCTTCCGTCAGCGGCCATCGGCGATCTCAACGGAGACGGATTGCCGGATATCGCGGTGCTCGGCGGCGGGGGACTGGTGGGCATCTTAACCAACAACGGCAACGGTGGCTTCAATCGTGCGCAAGTCGAAACTGTAACTTATGCCAGCGGTTT